>JAEEGK010001712.1_pt1 | contig 54918 bp, 43 predicted proteins | sample 8958771 | NCBI WGS metagenome assembly JAEEGK01 (sample SAMN16246547, study PRJNA631951) | gut metagenome | biome: gut microbiome; feature: rumen; material: SC-attached | host: Bos | place: Iran: Karaj | collected 2018-10 | reverse complement strand
TTGCGATACCAGAAACAGGCTTCTTCATTGGAACACCAGCGTCCATCAGGGCGAGTGTACCAGCACATACTGTAGCCATTGATGAAGAACCGTTTGACTCGAGGATCTGGCTTACCAGACGTACTGTATAAGGAAAGTCCTCAGGAATCTGGCCCTTAAGTCCGCGCCATGCTAGATGACCGTGACCAATCTCACGACGACCTACGCCACGCTGAGCCTTAGCCTCGCCAGTACAGAATGGTGGGAAGTTATAGTGCAACAGGAAGCGCTGATAGCCGTGCTCAAGCACGTCGTCGACCAGCTTCTCGTCGAGCTTAGTACCCAGTGTACAAGTAGAGAGCGACTGTGTTTCACCACGAGTGAAGATTGAGCTTCCGTGAGGCATTGGCAGAGGTGAAACCTCGCACCAGATAGGACGGATCTCGTCAGTCTTACGACCATCCAGACGGATACCCTCGTCGAGGATGCAACGGCGCATAGCGTCGCGCTCTACATCATGATAGTAGCGATCCATCATGGCATACTTCTCTTCCATCTCGTCCTCAGTCAGGTCGGCATGCTCAGCAGCATACTTCTCCTTGAAGTCGGCCAGAATCTTCTCGAAAGCCTCAGCACGAGCGTGCTTCTCCAAAGCCTGCTTTGTTACGTCGTATGCGGGCTGATACAGCTCCTTGTTCATACGCTCGCGCAGCTCCTCGTCGTTCACCTCGTGGTCGTACTCACGCTTAACATCCTTGCCAAGTTCCTTTGACAGTTCAGCCTGGAGTTCGCACATAGGCTTGATAGCAGCCATAGCAGCCTTCAGGGCGCCGATCATATCCTGTTCTGACACCTCTTTCATCTCACCCTCTACCATCATGATGTTCTCGGCCGATGCGCCAACCATGATGTCCATATCGGCGTCCTTCATTTGCTCGAAGGTTGGATTGATAACATACTCACCGTTTACACGGGCCACACGAACTTCCGAGATCGGACACTCAAAAGGTATATCCGAGCAAGCCAATGCAGCAGAGGCAGCAAAGCCGGCAAGTGCATCGGGCTGGTCAACGCCATCGGCACTAAGCAGCATAACGTTTACGAATACTTCAGCGTGATAATTACTAGGGAAGAGTGGACGAAGAACACGATCCACCAGTCGTGATGTCAAGATTTCATTGTCTGAGGCTTTACCTTCGCGCTTGGTGAAACCACCAGGGAAACGACCAGCTGCGCTGTATTGCTCACGATAATCTACCTGCAAAGGCATGAAATCGGTTCCGGGAACTGCATCTTTTGCGGCACAAACAGTGGCCAGAAGCACGGTATTATTCATCGTCAGCATGACGGCACCGTCGGTCTGTTTTGCCACTTTCCCGGTTTCAATGGTGATGGTTCTTCCATCAGCCAATTGAAGGGTCTTTGTAATTACATTCATCTTTTAAAACATCTAAAAATAAAAAACTTGCTGCGGCATAAGCGCTGTCATGTCGCAAAAACGGCACAAAGTTACACATTATTATATTAATAAACGAAGAAAAGCAGATTATTTTTCGTTTTTTATGAAAAATGTGCTACCTTTGCACCCACAAAACGAAATAACGAATAAAGATGAAACATATTTGGAAAGCGGCAGTCGTATTCTCAGCTGCCATGATGTTTGCCTCGTGCAACGATAAAAAATTCACTGTAGAAGGTCAGATTGGCAATGCCAAAGACTCAATTCTCTATTTTGAAAACGTAGGATTGGAAGGCGTTCTGGTTATTGACTCCACAAAATTAGGAGATAATGGAGAGTTCTCCTTTAGAGAAGAGGCTCCTAGCGCTCCAGAGTTTTACCGTCTTAGGATTTCGGATCAGATCATAAATGTCAGCATCGACTCTACTGAGACAGTACAAATTAAGGGTGAATACCCTGGCATGGCATCCAACTACACTGTTAGTGGTTCTGAGAACTGTGAGAAAATCAAGGAACTGACATTAAAGCAGATGGACCTGCAGAGTCAGGCTATAGCCCTCCAACAGAATACTGAAATTGGTATTGCCGTTGCAAACGATAGTATTCAGAGTCTCATTAATGCCTATAAGGAAGATGTGAAAATTAACTATATTTTCAAAGAGCCCATGAAGGCCTACTCATATTTCGCACTCTTCCAGGCTATTGGCAATTATCTGATTTTCAATCCTCGCACCAATAAAGATGATATTAAGGCTTTTGCTGCAGTGGCCACAAGTTGGGATACTTATTACCCCCACGCAGAGCGTGGTCAGAACTTGCACAACATCGCCATTGAAGGCATGAAGAACCAGCGTATTGTCGATGCACAGAACAAAGACATCCAAGTTGATGCTAGTAAAGTGCAAGAAGCAGGTGTTCTTGATATTGCTTTAATTGACAACAAAGGCCAAGAGCGCCATCTGACAGATTTGAAAGGACAGGTAGTATTGCTTGACTTTCACGTCTTCGCCCTTGAGGATTCTCCTGCACGTATCATTTCCCTCCGTGAACTTTATAATAAATACCACGCTCAGGGATTGGAGATCTATCAGGTTTCACTCGACAATGACGAACATTTCTGGAAGCAGCAGACGGCTGCTCTTCCCTGGATTAGTGTCCGCGATGCTGACGGTATCAACTCCCAGCGACTTGTAATTTATAACATCCAAGCTGTACCAGATTTCTTCATCATCGATCGTGGCAATAACCTTGTGAAGCGCGCTGCACAGATTAAGGATCTGGAAGCAGAAATCAAGAAACTGTTATAACTTCTTATAATACCGAAGCGGTTTGACACCCTTAATGCCAGGGTGGAGAATCTGTATAAAATCGCCCAGAAGCCAATCAGGCCGGAAGGGCGATTCTTCGTAGAATAGCGTGTTGCGCACATTGCAACCATAAACCTCTCCCGTCTGAAAGGCACGGAACTGATCATAACCTTCTTGTTCTGATAAAAGCAATTCAGGTGTCATTGGTTTTTCACTATCATAACGGAGCATCCATACCTCTGCATCAAAGGCTTCTTCCAGAACCGTTTCAAAAGGTAGTGAGAGAGAACCACTATGCTCGTCATAAGCCCATGGATATTGTCCGCAAGCATCCATAATCATCTGTCCGATTGTGCTTCTTCCGCCAGGAACATACCAAACAGAACCCACCTGTTTATCTATCATCAAGGAGCGCCCCTTACCTGCCTCTTTGGCTAATTGTTTCAAATCATTATAATTCTTATCTACCTCTGAGAATAGTTTGTCGGCCTTCTTCTGACAACCAAAGAGTAAGCCATAAAAACGCATCCATTCTGCTCGGGCCAGAGGCGATACTTCCATATATTCCGCACATTCAACAAGCGGAATATCTATATCCTCCAATTTACCATATCCACCACTGTTCTCAAAAGGAGAAAGCAGGATTGCATCAGGTTTAAGGTCGATAATCTTTTCTATTACAGGACTCATTCCATCACCACAATCCACAATATGTCCAGCTTTTACCTGCTTCTGGATCCAAGGAATCTTGATATACTTAAGATCCGCCACACCAGCTATCTTATCCCGACAACCAAGATTCATCAGTAAAGAGCTATGCACAGTGGTAAAGACCACAGCCTTCTGCAAAGGTGTACGGATAACGGTACCCTTTGGCAAGTGAACCGGCAACTCCTTTTCGCGAGGTACAAGCACATAGGTGTGAAGAGCCTTACCATCCTTCCAAGGGTTAGCAATGGTAACAACGGTAAAACCATCATACTCTACTATTGAAGGTAGTGTGGCATATTTAAAAACAATACTGTCGCCGTCTCCCTGCAAACGGGCCATACGCCCGTTGCAGGAAAACAACGTCAATAGAATGAAGAGTCCAAATATTTGCTTCATTTAATACTGTATCTTGGCAACACCATAAGTAAAAGCTATGGCATGGGGCTCAACGCCTGTAGCATAAGAAGTTTCTGCTACAAACTGACCATTACCATTATAGATATTTATAAAACCTGGCATTGTGTAGCTTGGATAGCCTGTATCAGGGTCTATCACTCTTGAGGCAAGATATATAAAGCCAGTATTAGGATCGATGTTGATGGCACAAGGACTTTCAATGGGATTACCACCACTTAAAGTGAAATTACTCAAAGAGCCATAGACAATATTATATATGCTATAAGTGGGCTTAGAACTACCATATGGATAATTATAGGTAACAATCGACTGACCTGAAGCAGCCATACCCGTAGCATCGGGAACAACCTTAGAGATAATGCTACCATTAATCATATAGACAGCAGCATCCTTCTGTTTATGACCATCATCTGCATCATAGTAACCCCAGTCAAGTACATAGATGATATCTCCTGCCACAGCCAGCTGCTGCGGGTTATGAATCTTCTCGTTCTTGATTGTTGTAATAGAACCATTGGCCAAGTTGATCTTTGAGATAGAGCCGTTGCCATTGCCATAGTCGCTGTTAGCTACATAAAGCGAAACGTCAGCATCGCTTGTCCCGCCAATAGCCATGCCCTCTGGAGCTGAGCCCACCTTGTACATATCACGAATATTCAAGTTCAATGTATCGATAACAGCTACATAACCTCCATAGGTAGTAACAAACACATTGCTACCATAGGCCTCCAAATGGCGGGGGCAATAACCCTCTTCTGCACCCATATCTTGGATAGTATTGATCTTCTCAATCAGTTTGAAGGTCTTAGCATTCAGAACAAACACCGTATTCTCATCAGAACCTGTGATGTAGATTTTATCACCATAAGCCATCACATCGTTTGGTGTACCACCGAGGCTTTCACCATTGGCATTCTTGTACACATTCTGCTGGACAGAAATTGGATTTGTACCGAAGTCAAGGAAAGACAGACTTCCGTCAATGCCATTGTAATAATTACCATTGTTGATAACCAGCACACCCTTGGTGACGACATATTCAGTTGGTGTGTTGTTATCATTGTCACTCTCGATACAACCCGTGAGGAGGGTGGAACCCATCAGCATCACGGCAAAACTTAAAAGAAACTTCTTCATGTTGTTAATCATTTATGTTTGACATTTTTAAAGTTGATACTTCACTGATAGCTGCCAACTCCTTCCTGGCATTGGATAGAAGCGGACTATTTCGTATTGTTCATTGAACAGATTCTTTATATCTAAACGAGCCTCAAGTATCTGCTCACCCCACTGGAAAGTGCGATAAGCAGTGAATCCCATATCCCAATAACCATCGATGTCGGTACTTTCGTAATGCTGATTATTAGCCCAACGACTACTTACACCTGAACCATGCAGAGAGAGGCTTATCCAGGGATTTTCCCACCCCAAAGCTATACTTCCTGAATGCTTGGGAATATAGGCTATCTGATAGCCATAATAGGGAGATTCTGGGTTTGTGCGATTTTCAGCTTGCTGATAACTGTAACTACCTGAGAACAACAGACGATGACTTTCGCTAACGCAACAATTACCATCCATCGTTATATCCGCTCCCAAAACCTCTACCTTGCCTACATTGATACAAGTCCAAATAAACATATTATAAGGCACAGCCACAATCATATCCTTTACATGGTTATAATAACCATCGAGAGTACATTTGAGATTAACAGAGGAAGAGGAGACATTCCAAGTTGCTCCTAAATTGATCTGATCTGTACTCTCTGGCAACAGATCTGTACTTCCATAATGAAAGTAGTAACTCTCATTGAAAGTTGGAGCACGGAAGATATTCTTGTATGATGCACGAATAAACAAATCATCGTCTTCCAACAACTTATACGAAAGCGATATCGATGGCGAAAGTCTACGCATGTTTTGGGCTGAAGCACCATCCTTGGCATCATTCAGATAAAGCGAATAGAGCAAACGCGCCAAGGCCATCAATCTGTTATTGCGATACTTGGCTGTAGCAGATTGCAAGATGGTATGACGATATGGACGACTATCAATCGTTCGCGAAGCCGAACTATTCAGATTGTTGTAACTATAGTCAGCAGAATAATCGAAAGCCCATTGCTCTGAGAGAGCATAGAGCACAGCAGCCGATGCGTATGCCTCTCTTTGCCAATAACTTGCATCGTTTACACGATTTGGCATAAGTGGATCTTGATAAACTGAAGCATTCCAATTATACTTAGCCAAACACTTCAGCGACCAACTATCTCCATATTGCGACAAATACTGTAATTGTGAGAAGAAGTTCTGATCATGGAGTGTTTCTTTATTTACATTTGTATAGTAGTGGACCTGCCCAGGCAACTGGCGATCGTTATCATAGTAATACACCTTACCACTCAAAATGTTATGAGAATTGGCTCGCCATACAAAATTCAACTCTCCATGACCCGTATTCATTCTGCTATTCGTCCGCCGATCCTTCACAACTTTCGATCCATTCTGTATCTCGTAAGGATAGTCATTCTCGGCATAAGTATACTCACCAAGCGCAGAGAAAGCAAACTTATCCGAGAGATTCTGCATATAACGCAAGAAAGGACTCACATAACCAAAAGAACCTACCTTCAGCTGGGCAGTAAGATGCGGATCCGTATCTTCCGTTGGCATACCAATGGTCTGGATATTCAACACTGCAGAAGCTGAGGCATTACGAGCAGGAATAAAGATATCATCGTTGTCGCCAATAACAAGCGATAGTTGTTCCACATTATCGAGAGAGTAACGCGAAAGGTCGATCTCACCACTCTGGCAATCGCTCAACATCACACCATCGTAACTAACTCCTGTATGCTTGGCTCCAAAGCCTCTTACGGAGACCGTTTTCAGGCCTCCAGCACCACCATAGTCGCGAAGGGTTACTCCCGGAATACGATGCAAGGCATCAGCCACATCAGTAACACCAAGTGTCAGCATCTGTTCGCGATCAATGATATGAAGGGGAGCTGTACTCTTTGCCTCATGCTGGCGACGGCTTTCGGTAATAGTTACCTCACGAAGCTGATGGGTTCTGTCCATAACAGTATCATTACGAACCTGCCCCTGAGCCGTTGTCGACAACCAAAGGGACATTACCCCAATTAATATCAGCCTGCTTGGTATCATATCAAGGTGCAAAGTTAAATAATTATTCGCGAAACGCAAACCATTTATACATTATTTATAATTATGCAACAATTGATGACCCAAGTCCTTCATCTTGCAGATAGATACGACTTGCTGAATTACTTCATCCATCTTAGGTACTGAGGCTACAAAGTAGGTGGGATAATCAGGATGGAGCACCACCAGATTCATCGCTTTTATGCGAATGCCATAATGCTCTTCCAGCATATAGCGATAGAGGTTCTGCTGAAGGCAATAATGATAGAAAATGGTATCTGGAAGATTGATGCCTCCCTTACTCATCCTGCCCCCGAAAGCCTCTACGATGGGTTGTCCTTGGGCATTCACCACCTTCGTGCTCCGCTTCCAGTCGTAGATAACAAACTCCCCATCGGATTCTTTACAAATTAGATCGATAGTGCCAGCAATGTTCAGTTCCTTGTCGTATACGGGCCACTCCTGACGATAGGGATGAATCCTGTAATCCTCGATGAAATGAAGGAAATGCTGGCGCTCGCGCTCCAGATTCACCATCTCTGTCTCCCCCTTAAAAGAGAAGGGGCAAAGGGTCTCAAAACTACCATCGCGGAAATAGTTCTCCGTCTGCGCATGCATAAATGTGCCCACCTCGCTAGCCATACGTCCAGACTTCTCCCAACAATCGAGCGACTCTTCCATGGGAATACCCTTATACTTCCATTGGTTCTCTGCCACACTGAGGGCATCGAACTCATTGAAGAACCATGCTATCAGTGAACTCACGGGTAACAATCGTTCACGACCCTGAAAAAGATACACATGTTCCTCAGGCTCGAAATCGATATCTGCATCCTGGGCATATCGTCCTGCATCCGTAAAACCAGCCATCTTCTGTTGCATCTCTACCGTCTTCGAAAATGGTTCTACCAACGACTTGCATCTACATTCTTCTTCCGTAAAAGCCATCAAGGGTTGAGGGCCAATAGGCTCTTCTGGAAAACCTGTGGAAGCTGATCCCGTAAGCTCCTGAGAGGCCATTTTCAGTGCTTCTGACCTTGTCCACTTGCTTTGCTCACTCAGCTTCGAAGCGTCGCCGAGATTCATCAGAAAATCGGCACAAGCCCTGGGATCGCTGAGCAATTGCTGGCCAGCAAAACGTACCACCGTCCAACCATGTCGACTCATCAGGGCATCGCGATAATCATCGCCACAATTCTTATAATGTACGGGCTTAAGATTCGTGTCATAGGGCACATCGATCTCCACATCAATACGGAAATCAGGCCTTTCAGTCATCAAGAGGGCAATCTCCACCTTCAAGGGTGGCAATTGCTCGGAGAGATTCACCCACACATCATCGAGCACTTGAACCTCCTCTGGCAACCACTCTCTAAGTCTCAGCACAAAGGCCTTAGCAATACGATTAGAACTCCCTGCTACCAATCTGCGGAAGGGGTAAAGCACCGTTCCCGACTTAGGAAGGTGAAGGAGAGGATAATCACTTTTTCGAACTTCGTTTTCCATCAGCTGCAAAGGTACAAAGATTTCGTGGAATTGCCAAAAGTTTCGGGTGTTTTTTATGCTCGGAGCAAACTGGGACTTTACTCGGAGTAAACCTCCACTTTAGTCGGAGTAAAGTCCGGGTTTACTCCGACTAAAGTCTCAGGGCTTAAATCGCTGGCATACGCCAAGAATTATCGAGATCGTATGAATCAAGCTCGAACAACTCCTCGTGCCCAGGATAAACCATAAGTCCGTGTCCTTTCAAGGACGCCAAGACGTCAAGGGATTCTCTTAGTTTTTCTCTGGACCCCGTCTTAAGTTTCGTTACGGTTCTTACATCCTTGATAAGCGTATCGCCAGTAAACAGCATACCCTCAACCTGTAAGCATACGGAATCATCGGAATGACCTGGAGTATAATGCACTTTCAAAGGAACGCCTTCCCACAATTCCATTTCCTGAGGGTAGATATCAATTGATGCGTCCTTATTTATCGCGATTGGCCCCTCCTCCGTATACTTCGATCCGTTCTTCTTAGGATCGGAGAGTACTTCCTTTCCAAAAGCATTGGCAACATAAACTGGGCATGAGGGGAAACGAGACAAGAGATTGTTGATTCCATATATATGGTCGAAGTGTCCATGCGTCAGGATAATGCCAGAAACAATTGTTTTCGAGTGATTCTGCATCCACTCGAAAACAACTTCTGTATCACCTGGATCTACAATCCAAACGTTATCGTGCTCAGAACAAGCGATGATATAGGTATTGGACGTAAACCTCGAATTAACAAACCTCTCGCAAATAACCATTACTTATTATGCGGATAGTCTACGAATTTGCAGACGGGCTTCTCCAAATCCATCAGTACAGCTCCCAGTGACATTCCTGTACCAAAAGCTGCGAACATGATTTTCTTCTTCTTTCCGTCAGCAAATATTTCATCGCAATGCTCGCACATCGTTACTGGAATAGTAGCACTACTGCTGTTTCCATACTTTGGCACAATGTCACGAGGCATTCTTTCCTCTGTTACACCCATGCGCTGGGCCAGCTTCTTCAGCGTGAAGCTGCTGGACTGATGGCATACGAAATAGTCAACATCTTCTACCTTATCGCCAGATCTTTCCAAAAGCTCTTCCATCATGACAGGAGCTTGGTTGATAATGATATTGAACACCAAGTCGCCCTGCATTACCAGATGCTGCTTACCACGCCAGTTACCAAACTCATCCTCTTCTTCCTTTGTTGTTTCAGGGGTAATGGGCATACGAGAACCACCAGCTGGAATATAAACCGCAAAGGCATCCTTTCCGTCGTTTTTCAGAGAGCAATATACCTTATTGTCCGTCTTAGTATTCTCAATAACACTGATAGTTGTAGCATCACCCGTAATGGGTCTGCTGGCTCTGTCGCGAGTGGAAACCTTAGACGAGAGGACATCACCCGATATCAGGAGAACTTTCTTATCACCTAGAGAGTTCAGCGTCATGAGGGCATAGGTAAGTCCTACCGTATAGCCACAACATCCTTGAGAGATATCTATACATACGACATCCTCATCGAAGTCAAACTTACCCTGAACGATATTTGAGATGGGGGGAATGAAGTGATCGGGTGTTGTGGTAGTAACAATGATAGCACCAATCTCGCTCTCCCTGAACACACCATCTTCAAGCATCTTCTGGATGCCATATACAGCATAATCGCTCACTGTTTCGCCCTCAAGAGCCACACGACGTGAGCCAAAACCCATTACCTTCTGGAGTTTTCTCATCTGGGATTCTGAGAAGGAATAGTTTGATGCCTCGTCCATGAACTCGATGACGCGTGTAGGAAGCACGCTATACATGGCGGAGATGGTCTTATTGTTATATGATGCAACCATAACTTAATTACTTCTTGTTTCTTTCAATAGTTTCACAAATGGCATCTACATTGGCGAAATTCTCAGGAACAACATCAGAACCACTGATTGCCACATTGAACTTCTCCTCAATCTCGTCCACCAGACTAACGATATCGAAGGAGTCAAGCATACCTTCCTCGATAAAATCGATTCCCTCTTCCGTAAAATCGAACTCTGGACGCAAATCTGCCAAAATCTCAATAATCTTCTCTTTCATCTGATCTTAATTCAAAATATAACCACCATCAATAACTAAGTTCGTACCTGTTACCCAACTCGAAGCATCAGAGAGCAGGTAAATGGCTCCATAAGCAATATCTTCGGGCTTACCAAATCTCTTCAAGGGATATCGATCCATCATCATTTCCTCGAGATGATTATCCCCCATCTTTTCGTTGTTCAAAGCCAGGATGTTCGTTGGTACAAGTCCCGGATTAATGGCATTAACACGAATGCCTTGCCCGGCAAGTTCCAAAGCAGAACCTTTAAGGAAACCATTCAACGCAGCCTTAGAGGCATTGTAAGACACATCGCCCTTACTACCAACGAGAACTCCTGCGATAGCCTCTATCAGCACAATTGATGAACCCTTACGAATCTTTTTCTTCTTTAGGAGACCTGATGTGATCATCATCGGGGCAAACGTATTGACATTAAAGATCTCCTCAATATCGTTTCTTTTGAAATGCTTGACTGGGCAAACCTGAGGAATACCGGCACAGAGTACACAACCATCAAGAACAGGAACCTCTGCTACAATACGGTCTAGCTCATCTTGCTTAGAGATATCTGCAACCAAAACCTGATGACCTTCACCTTCCATCATGCCAAGCGTTTCATTCAGTCGATTCTCATCACGACCATTAAGAATAATTTGAGCACCCATCTTGGAGCACTCAACAGCAATTCCTCTCCCTATTCCGGAAGAAGCGCCTGTAACCAGGATTGTCTTTCCTTTTAGAGAGAATGCACTCATCATAGAGTAGCTACAAAATTAAAGAGATCTTCGATGGTCTTATGCTCACGAAGGTTTGCACCCGTAATGGTTTTGCTATAGTTGTCGTCCACCATCGATATAATGGAAAGAGCTGTCAAGGAATTCCATTCGTCAAGAGCTTTATAATCGGTCTCAGGAGCAAATTCCTCTATAGGAGTCTCATCGAACTCAGCAGCAAAATTTTCAATAAATTCTTTTAAATCCATATTACTAACTTATATATTAATTGTTGATGATTGAAAAATCATGTATCTTACCTTCATAAACAGGAGTATGCAAGAGTGATGACACTTCAGACTCTGGTGTCATACGCTTCACTATCTTCTGGAGTGTGTCATCTGTACCAACCTCATAGAATTCGCTCACCCCGTTCTTTACCATGTTCATCGTAATGTTCGTCCACTGTACAGGATAAGTCATCAGCTTGATCTGATTATCCAGGATCTCCTTAGGGTCTGTATGAGGCAAACCATCTGCATCCTGATAAATAGGAATCTGCGGAGTCTTAAAATTCAGTTTCTTCAACTCTTCAGCAAGTATGGCACCTTCCTCTGCAGAATTAGGAGAATGACCTACACCCTTCATTGGAAGAACCAAGGCACGCTTGGCTCCCATCTCTTTCAGAATCTTGCATGCCTTCTTAATACTTAAACGAGCTCCAGTCACCACCAACTGACCTGGGCCATTGTAATTGGCAATATAAAGATTCTCACCATCTTCATCGCCAACTCTCTTTAAAACTTCAATAACCTGTTCATCGGGGACACCAATCACAGCTCCCATAGCACTAGGATGTTTCTGAAAAGCTTCATGAAAAACCAGACCACGAGTTTTGATAAAGGGTAGGGTTTCCTCAAAAGTTAAAGCACCCGAAACTACTAAAGCTGCATATTCACCAAGAGAATGACCAGCAACGCAATCAGGTTTCACATCCTCCTGAGCCATTGCCAAAGCTACTTCATAGATAAAGATGGCAGGCTGGGTATAACGAGTGTCCATCAGCAGTAACTCTGAAGCACCGAATAGCGTATCAGAGAAGCGCTCGCCTAAGATATCGTTCGCCTCTTCAAAAATAGCTCTTGCCTTAGGAAATTTCTCATAAAGATCCTTTCCCATTCCTTCCTTCTGGCACCCCTGGCCAGGAAACAAAAATGCCTTCATCTATATCCTGATTGTGTAAAATCGGGTGCAAAGGTACAAATAAAAAATGAAATACCTATTATAAATAAGGAGAAAAGTGATTCTATAAACAAAAAATCGGTGTTATTGGTTCTCCTTTTTCCATGTTTTGAAAGCTATTAGAGCCTCAACAAGCGCATCGTTCTCTTCTGGAGTTTGAGCCGTAATGCGGAAACAATGGTTGTCAAGTCCTCGGAAATTGGAGGCATCACGAATTAATATTCCATAATTATCTATCAACCACTTTTTAAGTTCAAAAGTATTTCCTTCATCAATATTGACAAGCATGAAATTGGTATCAGTCTTCATAACCATCAATCCCTCAATGGCTGAAAGATTCTGATGTAATCGTTGTGCTTCTGCCAGATAGCCCTTCAGGTCGGGAATCATCTTTAAATCATTCTGTATAAGGAACTTACCCGCCTCTATCGCCATGGCATTAATGGTCCATGGCTGACGAATATGCTTCAGTCTATCGATGATAATAGGAGAGGCGACGACATACCCCAAACGTAAACCAGGAATACAATATTTCTTTGACAAAGAATGAAGCAACATCAAATTGAAACAATCCGTCATCTCCTTCGGTTCCAGCATAGGACTCAAGGTGTAATCAGCATACGATTGGTCAACTACATATAAATAGCGAGGATGTTGCCTGATGATATGATTCATCAAACTCTTCAGCAATACATTACCTGTAGGATTATTAGGGTTGCAAAGCCAATATATACGATCTTCCGGTAGAATCTCCAAATCATCAGTAGATTCATAGGAAATCGTGTGCCCATACTCACGGCAAGCATCTTCATATTCAGTAAAAGTCGGTTGGGGGATGATAGAAGCCCACCCTTTATAAAGTTGAGCTATTAGATAGATAGCCTCATTTGCACCATTGGTAATCATAATGGTATTCTCATCTACGCCCAACTTTTCAGCCAACATACTCTCTAAGCTATGGGCATCTGGTTCAGGATAATGTCCGATGACGTCAAAATGTGTCATCAGATGCTCCTTAAGTTCAGAATAGTCAGCCCTTGAATAGACATTTGAGCTGAAATTCATTTTAATTTTGTCGCCATAACGAAAGGCGTCATCGCCATGTCCATCAATCATAGCTATCTTGATTGTTTTTAGTTGTTTCGTTTTACTCTGATTGTCAATGTTTCAGGATCAAAAGTTATACCTTCTCGCTCAATAAAGCGACCTAATGCGCCCTGCTGAGCTAATTGAAGGGGTGTTCCGATGGTCATACCTCCCTCACGCGTCATCAACCATACTGTATCAGCCAATTGTAACGCCAATTCTACGTCGTGGGTGGAGAGAAATATAGTTTTTTCTGCTTCCTTACTGATGCGACGAAGCAACTGAAGCACCTCCACCTTGCTAGGGTAATCAAGGAATGCTGTAGGCTCATCCAAATAAATCACTGGCGTTTGCTGGGCCAGAGCCTTAGCTATCATTACTTTCTGACGTTCTCCGTCACTCAGAGTGTGAACCATTCTCCCGCTCAGTGAGTCAATGCCCACAAGGCTGATGGCCTCGTCCACGATCCTCAGGTCTTCCTTGGAATAAGTTCCCCAGAAACCTGTATAAGGAGAGCGACCCAGGCTGACAAGTTCGCGCACCCTCATATTTCTTACATCAGGTTTCTCTGTCAGAACTACACCTATCAATTTACTCAACTTCTTATCTGAGTAGTCTGAGATTTCGCGTCCCTCAATAAATACATTTCCCTTTATCTTAGGCTGAAAGGCAGAGAGCGTACGAAGCAATGTGGACTTACCCACACCATTAGCCCCCAAAAGACAAGTCAATTCTCCGCTGCGAATAGTCCCGTCTATGCCCTCAGCAACCGTTCTGACGCCATGTTTCGTCGGATAGCCGATGCCAAGGTTCTTGAGTTGAATCGTCTCTCCGTCCATCTTCTTGGTGCAAAGATAAACAATTTTTTCTATTCTTTTACTATTTTGTATAAATTATCTGCTTTTTTCTCAACTTTCCCCATTTTAACAATCTCGTCAAGGAATCGTGCAAAGCCAAAATGCTCTGGTGCAGTAAGTACATAGCCATCTTCTTCCTTCGGAATAACACTCGAAAGTGTATCAATATACGAAACAAACTTCATCTTGTCCTGTTCAAACTCCTTCAGATAGACTCTCCAGTAATGCAATTTGCGCTGGGAATTATAGATAGAGAACTCATATTTCCAAGGCATGTCCTTCTGTTTGCTAAAGTGATAATGCTCCGTCATATACTCCATAGCAGAAGGGGCGGATGCGCCATATTCGAAGGTCAGAATGTTTGATGTTGGAATAGAGTCAAGCACAGCTTTTTGTTCTATACGCCAATCCTTAAGTTGTTGTTTGATAGAGTGAACATACCAGGAATAGAAAGCATGTCCAGTAGCCAACATATATTCATCGCCCGTAAAGATCTGAGGACCAGCGCCAAATGCTAAAGATAATTCCCTATCGCCAACCTGTACAGAACCCAGAGGAGCCGCTATTCCTATGCTATTTAACGGATTAGCCATCAACCATTCTACATTTGTACGTCGCTGACGAACGGATATTGTCATCAACAGGATTGTCAAAATGATACAAGTCCACTTAAGGATTGTCCGCTTACAAAGCACTTTCTCCAGCCATTGGAATGCACATGCGCCAGCAATGATAGCAAAAGGTGCATCATAAAGGAAATGCTTCGAGGCATTACCAAACTCTGCCATCACAATATGCAGCACCACGATGGGAAGTACCACCACGAACAATTCTCTCCATCGTTTACTCCTAATGATGGCGAAAACACCCAATGGCAAAAGGATGAAGTATGTCAACGAGTAATAACCAAAGATGGCAAAGAAACGCATCATTGGTGTCACGATATTGTTCCATTTCTCATACAGGCCTACCGTTCCTAATACTTCTGCATTCATCAACCAGAAACCTGTAAGCGAAATCGCAATAATTGCCACTCCATATACCACAGCCATCCAGAAACTTCTTTTAAATGATCTCCCACCAAAATAAAGCAGAGGAAGGACAACAGGATAAACTGTTACAACATCGATACGGAACCAAGTTGCCAAACACAACATCAAAACAGACTGCCAATGCTTTCCCTTTGTTGTGAGTATCAGCGCCCAGATCATAAGAGCTGCAGCGGGAATGGCTGAGTTGGAATACATTGCTATAGCGTACATCTCAGGCAAGAACATCGCAGCTATCAACAGTCTGGTACGACTGGTCTTTATGATTATCTTTCCAAACTCGATACAACCAATCAGAAAGGCGAAACTACATAATACTGTAAAAACATAATATATGGTTTCGCATGCGAAGAAAGGCATCACATACTTCAAAGATGTTATGAGAATGGTAATAAGTGGCTGCTGACGATATTCATAAGTATAAAGTGGGGGAAGCGTCCATCCTTCTCGATATGTAACATCACATCCTAATGTGATAACCTGTCCATCAGCTTCATAACACTGTAAAGGAAAGATGCCAATGCACACCCACAAAACGAAAAGCACCAATAGAATCTGGTAGGAATGCTTATTGACAAAATCATAAACCGCTGATAAAGAATTGTTCATTTCTATTTCCTTATTATACAATACGACTGCAAAGTTACATATTTATTTTCATAATTCATGCTTTTACATGAAAAAAACTGTTATTCCATACCAAACAAATGCGATACAAGAATCTTAACGCCAATGAGAATCAGGATGACACCACCAAAGAGTTCTGGTTTCAGCCTACGGGATATGGCACTACCAAAACGAGAACCAAGACTAGTACCAAGGATACTGAACATAAAAGATACAACACCTATGATTATTAATGGAAGACCCAATTGGGATAAACGTTCATAACCCGTACATGCAAAGGAGATGCCAATAGCTAAAGCATCAATACTAGTAGCAATTGCCAACAGTAGTTGTGTCTGGAGGTTTGCTGGATTGAAGTGCTGTTCCTCCTCTGGCCCAAAAGCCTCACGAATCATATTTCCACCAATAAGTAGTAATAGCGAAAAAGCTATCCAGTGGTCAAAAGCTTCTATCATCGACTGGAAATGGCTGATACACAACCATCCTACCAACGGCATCATAGCCTGAAAAAAACCAAAAAAGAAGGCCATTCTAATCTCCTTGTATGTTCCAAAACCCTGGGCAACAGAAGATTGCGAGGAGGTGATTACCCCACTTATTATAGAAACAGCGAAGCAATCCATAGCCAAAGCGATGGCCAACAAGATAATATCAAACAAGTTCATATAGCATTTATTTAGCCATCTCTGACATTTTGCCTGCAAAGTTACATAATATTTGTGAATTGGCGATAGAGATTTGTAAAATTCTTCGTATCTTTGCACACAGATTATTAATTCGTCAATAACTAAATATAGTTCGCATGAAGAAATTATTCTTATTCGTATTACTCGCAGTCATAGCCCAAACAACTATGGCTGAGCAAGTAACGCTCCAAACAAAGAACATGACAATGGTTCTGAACGTAGAGAAGGGCAAACAACCCAAGTATGTATATTTTGGTGCCAAACTGAGCGATTACGACCTGCAAAACCTGCAGAAACCTCGTGGTGGTCGTATGGATGCCTACCCCGCTTATGGCATGAATTGTCCTGCTGAGGCAGCCTTTGCCATGAAGCATGCTGATGGCAATATGTCAACAGAACTCTTTGCCACAGGACAGATTGAGCAGAAAGGATCAGTAACCCGTATCCCCATGAAGGACCCAGTCTACCAGACTACAGTCATTCTCTGCTATGAGGTTCGTCCAGAGGTGGATATGATTGAGACATGGACAGAAATTACCAACACTGAGGCAAAGCCTGTTACTCTTACTCAGTTTGCCTCTTGTGCTCTTCCTATCCGTCGTGGCGACGTGTGGCTTTCACATTTCTATGGTTCATGGGCTAATGAGGCTCGCCTTATAGAGGAGCCTATAACTCCTGGTGAGAAGATTATCAAGAACAAAGATGGTGTGCGCAATGCCCATACTGACCATGCAGAAGTGATGTTCTCGCTCGATGGCAAAGGCCAGGAGAATTGTGGCGATGTGATTGGTGCTGCACTCTGCTACTCTGGAAACTTCCAACTGAAAGTTGAAACTGATGATACGGAATATCACTATTTCTTTGCTGGCATCAACCCTGACAACTCTGAATATCACCTCAGGAAGGGCGAGACATTTACCACACCTAAGGTGGCGCTGAGCTTCTCGAAGGAAGGACTCTCTGGCATAAGTCGCAACTTCCACAAGTGGGGACGTAAGTATATGCTGGCCCATGGCGACAAGGAGCGCAAGATCCTCCTGAATTCTTGGGAAGGCGTTTATTTCGATATCAATCAGGAGGGCATGGACCAGATGATGGGCGATATTGCTTCTATGGGTGGCGAGCTCTTCGTGATGGACGATGGCTGGTTTGGCGTGAAGTATCCCCGTAAGGTCGATAACTCCAGCCTTGGCGATTGGGAAGTTGACAAAAACAAATTACCTGAGGGTATCGAGGGACTTATCCGTGATGCCAAGAAACATTGCATCAAGTTTGGTATCTGGATTGAACCAGAGATGGCCAACACCGTTTCTGAACTTTATGAAGCGCATCCTGACTGGATAGTAAAAGCACCAAAGCGTGAACCTGTACTAGGACGTGGAGGTACTCAGGTGGTACTTGATATGTCGAATCCTAAGGTTCAAGATTTCGTTTTCTCGATTGTCGACAACCTGATGACCAAATACCCAGAGATCGATTACATTAAGTGGGATGCCAATATGGCCATTATGAATCATGGTTCACAGTATCTTACAATGAACGACCAAAGTCATCTCTATATAGAATACCATCGTGGTTTCCAGAAAACTTGCGAACGCATTCGTGCCAAGTATCCAGATCTGACTATTCAGGCTTGTGCCTCTGGTGGTGGACGAGCCAATTGGGGTGTACTGCCTTATTTTGATGAGTTCTGGGTTTCTGATAACACCGATGCCCTTCAGCGCATCTATATGCAATGGGGAACCTCATACTTCTTCCCAGCCATCGCTATGGCTTCTCATATCTCCGCTACTCCTAACCATACCGTTTATCGCACCACTTCTATCAAGTATCGCATCGATGTGGCTATGAGTGGACGCCTTGGTATGGAGATTCAGCCCAAGAATATGACAGACATTGAGAAAGACCTTTGTCGTAAGGCCATTAAAGAGTATAAGGAAGTGCGCCCTGTGGTTCAGTTTGGCGACATCTATCGTCTTGTTTCCCCTTACGACAAGAAAGGCGTTGCCTCACTTATGTATGTGAATGAGGAAAAGACCAAGAGCGTATTCTTCTGGTGGAAGACAGAGTCGTTCCAGAATGAGCATCTGCCACGAGTGAAGATGGCTGGTCTCGATGCCAAGAAGATGTATAAGGTACGCGAGCTGAATCGTATAGACCTTCAGCCACTCGAGTTTGAGGGAAAGAGCTTTAGCGGAGAGTATCTGATGAACAACGGCTTGGAGATTCCTCGCAGCAACAACCCAGAGTGGTCAATGCGAAGCGATTGGAGTAGTCGCGTACTTTGTCTCGAGGCAGAATAAGCAATCAGAGAACGGCATTGATGGGCGAGCGGAGGAAATCCACCAGCAACCAGCCGTTATAAACCCAAAGATAGGCAGTCAGCGCAAGGATCGACAATTGGAGAACCTTGTGCTGATTTCCTTTTGAGCTATAAAAGGCATAACCTATAGACAATGGAACCACATACAGCCAATGGGGCGCCATGATGAATATTTCGTTGATGCCAAAGCCCAATATCAGATGGATAAACATATCGAAACCAAAGTACGAAAGAGCCATCCAAAGGAAACGTGAGCGACGTCCACACCAGATTCCTATTAGAGTAATCAATAGGATAATACCTTCTATCACATAACTCAGTATCCAATTATACTTCACGAATACAGGGCGAAACACAAGCGTATCCTCCAGAAAATGCTCCTGATGGAACTGAATGGTCTCACCAAACAAATTCTCATAGATGGTTTTAGTACGCGAGGTCGTAATATCCGTCCACTTCCAGAAACCATGCTGTTTCATGGGCGTTCCAGACTTTTCTGCCTGAAGTTTCTGACGAACTTCACGAGCCTCCTGCCTTTTTTCGTAAGCCGCTCTTTGCTCTGGCGTCAACAGAGCCACACGCTCTTCCATCTTCTTTTGCTTCTCGGCCTTCGCCTCTTGACGTGCTTTCTCCCTGGGAAGCACGGAGGTGCGATACTCAACCACAGCAATACCCCAGATCAAGGCCGCTGGAAGTATCACACCCATCAGAAGATACTTCAAGCGGAAGAAATCCTTCCGATTAACGAAGAAACCCGAGAGGAATGTCTTCACACCATTACTCAATGTAACTCCTGCTGTAACGAAGAACAACAAGGCGGATTGCCACCACTTGAACTCCCTACCCTTCTGGATGCATTTGCCTGAAATATAGAGCGTTATCATCAACAGGAACATAGAAATCGTGAAATGATCGGGCACGATGACGGAGAGCATAATATAGGCAAAAGAGAAATAAAAAGCGGAAAGCAACGTGGCATCATAATGCCCCAGTTGAATTACCTCCCGATGGATCCTATATATAAAGATGTAGGAATAGAGTGAAGACAATATCACAGGAATTGCTACGATATATTGCACGAGGTTTACGCCAAATAAAGCCGTCAACCCCTGATTCAGCAGATAAAAAGGCCAAATCATGTAAGCCAACAGTGGATGGCGATAAACATTGTAGACCGTATCCCAATACGTCACACCCAGATATGTCAGCGGATCATAGCCTGATAGATGAAGCTCACGCTCGAATACCTTCCAATAAGGCCCGAAGCCCTCCTGCATAAACAGATCGTGCATACGCCAGATAAACAAGCCGTTGAGCAACAAGATGACTCCCAGTATCACAATGGCTTGAACCCTCTCCTCGGGCTTAATCTTGAAGATCTTGAATGGTTTCATAGGCGGAAAGGTTTATAATGAGCCTCATCGGCAAAAGCCAGCAACTCCTTGTCGCCCCTACTATCGCCAAAGGCTATTAATATATATTCACTACGATTAGGATGGCACTCAAGAACGCGATTCACCTTCTCCTGACCATAACAATTCTTGGTAAGGAAACGGCCCGTAAGCCGTCCTTCCGATATCTCCACCTGAGTGCCAAGAACAATGACATCGTCCTTGAAGAAAGGTTTCACCCAGTTATCGATGCTGGCACTCACGACAAGTACCTCAGCCCCCTCTTTTCTAGCCGTCCCGATAGCCTCCTGACCTAAGGGGCGCAACAAGTGTTGATTATCCCTAGCGAAAGCATGACAAAGAGCATCGAACTCTTCAATCTCCATCCCCTTGAAGAAGTGCGAAAACACTTTCTGCTTCGCCTTCCCGTTAGAATAAAGGTGGAGTTTCATCAGAATGAGCCAAGGACTATAGCGCAGAAGCCCCAACCAAAAGGCCCAAGCCCCACAAGCATAGCGGATAAAGGCCAAGAACGAATCGTGTGAAGTCAGCGTTCCATCGAAATCATAGGCATAAATCTTCTTCATAGCTTTGGCGATGGAATATGGTCGATAATCTGCTTCACAGCCCAAGAGAGAGCGATAGTAACAACCACATAGAGCATCAGTCCGTCATAGATATCCTGTTGTCGGGCCACAGTGATGAAGATCTTACGCACTATCGGATGCGTAACAAATATTGCAGCTGAGATGCCTCCAAACCAAACAAACACCTTCAACACACTCTCTGGCATCAGTTTTACCAAAGCAATGATGCCAAGAATGATAAAGACAGGTATCCAAAGCCATGTCTGGAAATTGAAGCACATCATGAAAACGAGGGCAGAAGCAAGGAGGAAAACAATACCCCACAAAACTGCTCCTTGGAGTTTCCTCCGAGGAAACTCCCACTTTCCTCCGAGGAAACCTCCACTTTCCTCCGAGGAAACTCTCGCCAAGAGTATACCTAACCCAAAGGGAAGCATGCCCCCAATGCAGTTATAGCGTAAACGATTCAATGTTTCTCCGTCAGGATCGCAGAACATCTGGAGCAACCAGCACACTACGATCAGCAACACCACATAGATATTTTTCTGGCGATAGAGCAGAAGCCGATAGACGATATAGAGCTCCATCATCAGTCCGAAGAACCAGTAGATACCTGGCCAGATTATCTTATTGGGATCCGGAAGCACGTTGATATACATAAGCAGTTGAGCCAGAACGTTGTACCAATGAAAGGCGAAACGTCCAGGAGTCAACATGTCCACTATCAAGAAGAACACAAAGCCTACGATAAGCATCTTGAGCAACTTCAGGTAATGATAGCGAAGAAAAGGTAATGCTTTAGGGGAGGCTTGTGCAGACTCATATTTCCTCACCAGCCCGAAGCCACTGAGAAAAAGGAATACGGGCACTCCGTAATGTCCGAAATAAGAGAAGAGATGAACGGGCAACAACTCGTCAGGATTATCGAGCACTTGCAAAAGACGATTGTTGTTGAAGTCATAAAAACGATACTCGTTCTCCTTCACAATCTTGCCTATGAAGTGGCAATAATTGTGGAGCATGATGGCCAGAATGGCTATTCCACGCATAGCCGAGCATTCGTTTCGTGTCAGAAAATCCTTCATTTCTTCTTCAATTGATTATAATCCGTTGTGCCCTTCAGTATTCGAGGGCGAGCCTCGTTGTACTCAGGACTTATCACGTTCAGATCCTCACGATAAAGAGGAGTCGAAATGCCTCCCAAGTAGAGCAGAAGATGAGGCAATGCATCCGTCATCATAGGTCTGTCCTTTGCATTCCGGATAGCCATCCAACCATAAGGATGGTTCTCGATATACTTGGGCGAGCCCCATATCCAGAAGGGAACCTCCATTTCATTGCGCGCCAAACGGTAGTCGATATTCGCTCCATGCATCCTGCCATAAACATAAGGCTTGCCATCGAAGATTTCCTCGCCATGATCGGGCACATAAATCACCAAAGCATCCTTGTCAGCAAAGCGCTGGGTAATGGCGTGAACGATGGAGTCATTGTAGTAAACCGAGTTGTCATAGTCAGAGAGTATCCACTTTTGCTTATGCGTCAACTCTGGGCGATCGTACGTCTTTGGACCAAACTTCCTACGCTGGGGTTGAGGATATCGGGCCCGATACTCTACGTGCGAACCCATCAGATGGAGAATCACCAGATTATGCTCTGACTGTTGCTTACTCAAAGCATCATATTCCTTCAGCACACCATCGTCAAAGCGATGTGTACGAGTGCTTCTTACATCGAATTGCGCCTTGCTTAAATCAGGATCGTTAAGGAAAAAGCCTCCGCTGAAGTCATAAACAGCTTCCTTCGCTTGAGACTGGAACTGGTTGGTTACAAACGTTACTTTATAGCCCGCCTTACGGAATACCTCTGGGAATAGGGGTTTGTCGCACCATTCGCCCTCATCGCCTACAGCATAGAGCGATAGCATATGTTTAAACACAAAACTCGTAAGATTCCACGAAGCCACCACATCGCTGAAAGCCACCAGCGTACTATCTGCCTTCATTGCCATCTGGTGAGGTGTCGTAGGCATCTTATATCCATAAAGCTGGGAGTGATGTTTGTTGTAACTCTCACCTATCACAAGCACGATGTTAGGCACCCTGTAACTACAACTATCCACCTGAATCAACTGGCTCGCCTCCTTTAATTGCACAATCTGATGACTCGCCAGACGATTGGCAAATATTCCAAAAGCCAGTCGATACACTGGGATATAGAGTTGGGCCTGATCCTTCCTCGTGAGCTCGTGCTCCACCTCGCCTAACTTCTGGTAGGAGAAAAGACGATGCATAGCCACCTTATTATCCCAAGTCTGCGAGATGCTGCTATATAGCATCCACGCCACCAGACAACCTATTGCAGCCCGAAGTCCAATAACAAAGCCTTCGTTAACCTTAGGTAGAATCATCCTTTGGCGAAGCTTACTAATAACCCTTCTGATAATGGTCCAAAGGATATGTACAATGATTAGCAACAGAATCCAACCCACGCTGGTCTTTACCACATCCCAACTCAAGTAGCCTTGTAAGAACTCCTGTGCTTCCTCTCCGTTAGTTTCACCTACGAGCATCAGCATTGTTGGAGTGAGAGTCGATTCAAAGCGCTCGTAGCAATACATATCCACAATGGCTACTCCGTATAGGAATATGTATAACAAGGCCTTTATCCAAATGCGTATCTTCTTGGGAATCAGCGTCAAAACAACGCAAACGGCATAAATATCAAGGAAAAGTTCTGGGGCAGAAAGTTCATAGGGTTTCGCCCCACGCGCTCTCAAATAGTAAGGCATGATTTCCGTCTGCGTACAAATCCAGCCCAGCGCAAACATAAATACAAAGAATGCGCCATTTTTCTCGATAGGTGCAAAGAGCCAACCTATCCATTTCAGGGGATTTATCTTAATTCGTTTACGCATAATATCCTCTTGCCTTAATCAGTTCAGCCACAGCCTTCGGAACAAGTCGTTTTATTCCCTTTCCTACCTTGATTCTCTCGCGGATATCAGTGCTTGAGATATCGATATAGCCCTCATCGCTAGGAGTTCGGGTATAGACCACAATCTCGTAGTTGGCCTTAATATCCTCAGCACGATACCATTTGTCGAACAACTCCCAGTTGTCGCCACCAATCATCAGCACGAACTCTCGATCAGGGAAGTCCTTCCTGAGAGCTTCGAGCGTATTCCAAGTGTAAGATGGCTTGGGGAGATGCATCTCATAGTCGCTGGCCACGATGCCTTTCTCGTCTTTCACAGCCTCACGGGCCATTTCCATGCGGGCCTCATCGTCAAGCAAATCCTGACTCTGCTTCAGGGGGTTCTGAGGCGATACCATCAGCCACACCTCGTCGAGTCCTGCTTCCTTCTTCAGTTTCTTGGCCAGCAGGATGTGTCCTTTGTGTATCGGGTTAAACGACCCTCCGAAGAGTCCGGTTCTAATCATTCAGGAAATCCTCTATCACCTTCAGCGCATCAGCCTCAGCATACTCGAGTATGTCGTTCACCACAATCTTGTCGAACTTATCAGCAAAGGTCAGTTCGAACTCTGCACGAGCAATACGCTGGTCTATCACCTCAGGAGCATCTGTTGCTCTTCCTTCCAAACGCTTGCGCAACTCTGTTATCGAAGGGGGCTGGATAAAGAGACTCAGTGCCTGATCGCCATAGTAGTTCTTAATGTTCACGCCACCCTTTACGTCGACATCGAAAACTACATTCTGTCCTGCTTCCAACTGACTGTCTACCTGCGACTTCAATGTGCCATAGAAACGATCGGTATATACCTCCTCGTACTCCAGGAACTCGTCGTTGTCAATTCTCTGGCGGAACTCTTCTGGGGTAAGGAAGAAGTAATCCACACCATTCTGCTCTGTACCTCTTGGAGCACGCGAAGTACAAGAGATGGAATATGCCAGGTTCAGTTCCTTGTGTTCCCTCATCAGCCACGAGATAATCGTGGATTTACCAGTACCAGATGGGGCTGAAATAATAATCAGTTTACCTCTGCTCATAAACTATTCCTCCTTTCTTGTTTTATAATGCGTTCAGCACTTGCTCTTTAATCTGCTCGAGTTCATCCTTCATCTTCACCACGATGTTCTGCATCTCGGCCTGATTGCTCTTAGAGCCTGTAGTATTGATCTCACGACCCATCTCCTGAGCAATGAATCCCAGTTTCTTTCCCTGACCAGCAGGTTCATTCATGGTATCGCGGAAATACTTCAGATGATTTGTCAATCGCTGCTTTTCCTCGCTGATATCGAGTTTCTCGATGTAGTAGATCAACTCCTGCTCCATGCGATTCTTATCGTACTCCACACCAGGAATCTGCTGCAGACCATCGATAATACGCGCCTTGATCTTTTCCACACGACCCTTTTCAAAAGGTTCGATCTCAGCCAAGAGCTGGGCGATATTATCAATCTTCTCTGTAAACTTCTTCTGAAGGGCAGCACCTTCCTGAATACGGAAGTCTACGAGGTTCTTCAAAGCCTCGCTTACAGCCTGTTTTGCTGCTGCCCATTCCTCATCGTCAAGTTCCACCTGATCTGTCTTCGTCAGCACATCGGGCATACGAAGCAGGGTATAGAACCAGTCCTCTGGCACAGGAATTCCTGTTTTATCTGCGATAGCCTTTATCTGATTATAATAATTCTCTACAAGAGCTGCATTGATAGGCGTAGCGTCTACCAACGTATCTTTCTCAATCCATACGCTCATATCCACCTTACCACGAATAAGGGCCTCAGCCACCATTTGTCTGATCTCCATCTCCTTCTCACGATAAAGGGGAGCAATACGGGTATTAAGGTCAAGTTGCTTTGAGTTCAGCGACTTTACCTCTGCGTGGATTTTCTTGTCCTTGTAGGCTACGACAGCCTTGCCGTAACCAGTCATTGATTGTATCATTATACCTATTTAATTATTAATTTGGGTGCAAAGGTACGAATAAGTGAGAAAAATACCAAATATTATTTGAGTTTTATGGCTTTTCCACCAACCTTCAGCACGTAGAGTTGCCCCTTTGATAAGGGTATCACAATGTCAGAACCATTAGAAACGGTTGTTGACAGTAGCATACCACGAAGGTCATAAAGGTCAACTTTCGTTCCTGCAGGCACACCTGTAAGCCAGAGTCTGTTGCCATCCTTACGCCATGTCCATTGGTCCTCTGATACAGAGTTGATGGCAGTAGCATCTCCTATGACGGCATTGATGACAATGGAATTGCACTGGGGTACCACGAAAGAGCATCGCTCACCTTCCATCCAATTATCGGTAACGCCACTAGCCGAGCTGGTCGAGATGTTCCATCCTGTAATCACCTTCCCTTCTGGTGCATGGCCCTCTAAGGTAACCTGACGATTAGCAAAGAACCTTCCTTCAAAGACTCCACGACTCAGTGTAACCCCATTGAACTTAACCTCCAGTCCCTCTGTATTGAAGACAGACGTGTTAATGGTCATAGTAATGGGAGAGCCTAATTCGAACTGTTTGCCAAGTTGCTTATACATTTCCGCAGTGCGTTTTGACACCCATGTCCGAGCATTCCTCACCTCATCATCATAGACAGGCCACCAGGGGTTATCATAGAGAGCATCCCTATGACGCTTCCACTCCTTGATAATCATATTATACATAGGATCCCAGACTGCGCGAATTCCCTTCTCATTTAGGAAATCGCCCATATAGATACTGAAACGATCGATAAACTCACGAGCAAAGTCTTCATCCTGCATCAAATTACGGAAGAATTGCGTTGACTGAGAGGTGATGGAGAAGTTGGCACCTTTGTGATAATTCCAATTGTTAGGATTATACCACTGTGCGATAATCTGGTGGTCATAACCACCCGATTCACCTGCATTACCTCCATATAGTCCCATGGTGTAGTCGAGGTCTTTGGCAATCCATCGCCACTTACCACCTTCAGCTCTTGGACGCCACATCACATTATTGTTACCTGGATAGTCAAGGTTGTTGAAGTACATATTCATCACTGTGATGCTGATATACTCTTCCCAATCCATATACTCGGCATATTCTTCCAAGGTATGTCCCTTCCCCATCCAGAACTTGTAAAAAGCATTGTAATGATCGCTGGTCCCCTCCTTCAACTCACCATTCTCATACAGGTCAATATCTTCCAATCCGTTATAATGGGTGATAATGTTGTTCGCATTGGCACGTTCACGGATATTCAAGATTCCCCAGTAATTGCCATTGATATAGATGACAGCAGGACGCCAAGCCTGCCAGTCCATATCGACATGCTCTGCCATGGTGCGCTGGGCAATGGCATCACGCATATAGATATAGTCACGATCATTGCCTGCATTACGGAGTACTACCGACTTATAGTTGGTAAGACCAGGACACTGATCGGGGAAGAACTCATAGTCCATATTTTTCTTACCAAAACGCTTATGGGCATAGATTGCCATCGACTTTCTGGCAGCCTCTCTCGACCAGGCACCGGTAATACGGGTCTCGCAGAGCTGGTTCAGCTGTGAGGGCTGTGCCTCTGTGTCAAAGAGTTCTATATTGATAGGTCTGCGCCAATCTACCTGCTGATACTTCTCATGACCATAGTTATTCTTAAAGATACCCAACTTATAGTCGTTAAGGTACTTATCATCGGTTACAAGGCTGATGATGGGAATCGTCAGATTCCTGTCATGGAAGATGTACGACTGGACAGTACTAACTGGCGACAGCCATCCACTACAGAAGAGTTTGGCGCGAACAGCTGTAGACTTCGTGATGGGAATCTCCGAAATATACCTACTACTAAAGAGTGTCGGCTCTGAACCGTTTGTGGTGTAATGAATCTCCGTTCCTTCAGGACATCCTTCGGGTAATGAGAGCACGAGATTGAAGGATTTGGTACCATTGAAAACTCGGCCTGGTTCACTAAATACTGGCTCACCTAAAATATGGTCGTGGTCGCATATTTCGCCTGTATTTGCTTCATTGGGAGTAGGAGTCAACTGATAACCCCACTCCTCTGCTCCATCAGTTTTTCGTCCATATGCAATGTTGGGTGAGGGCTGTTTCTTCAGACCAGTCACTTTGTCGACCACCGTTGAACCCTGAAAGAGATATACTGACGAACCCTTACCCGAGTCTAATCGGAAGTTTGTATGTAGGGACTTGGATTCCTTGTCACAATAGACGAGCAAATACTTCCCACTACCTATCATCTTATAGGGTAATTTCCACGCCTCACTGGCCTGATCGGTAATGCCCAATCGATAGTCTTCCAGATTAATGTCTTGCGAAGTTGGGTTATAGAGTTCCACCCACGAATCGGGAAACTCGTTCAGGTCGTCTATGATGCAATCCACATTCGACTGCATCAGTTCATTGATCACCAATTGTGCCTTCATCACAGGACAGACACACAATAATATAGCGGATAAAAGGGTCTTCTTCATCGACAGTTGACATTTTCGGGATGCAAAGGTATATCTTTTTAGGCAAATAACCAAAATATATTTGGATTATTACCCACTTTTTTGTATCTTTGCGCCCACTAAGATAAAAAAACTACAAACAATATGAGACATCAACTATTATTATTTGCTATCGGATGTGCGATGGCAGCCCAGGCTCAGAAAGCGCCTGTATTCGAGAAATCTGCTAAGGAGGAAATAGCGGAGAACCATTTCTTGGCTGGCAGTAACTACTTAGATTATGATCGTCAGTTGTCTGACAAGCCACTGACTCCGACCCCTAAAGGCTACGAACCTTATTATATGAGTCATTATGGCCGTCATGGATCACGCTGGCTTATCAGCGATGGCAACTACAGTCGCCCTATCGCCACTCTGAAGATGGCTAAAGAACAGGGGAAACTGACTCCTGTGGGCGAAAAGACACTTGAGACCTTAGAGGCCATCTATGCCACCAGTACTCTACGTTTAGGCGATCTGACTACTGTTGGCGAGCGCCAGCATCATGGTATCGGCAAACGCATGACGCAGAACTTCCCTGAGATCTTTAAGAAGAAAGGTGTAATGATTGATGCACGCTCTACCGTTGTGAACCGTTGTATCCTCTCGATGATTGCCGAGTGTGAGGAGTTGGCTGCTGCCAATCCTACTGCCCGTATCCATAATGACGTGAGTGAGAGTCTGCAATATTACCTGAACCAGCAATGGGATGGTATCGTCAAGAAGTTGGGAAAATCAACAGGCGATAAGGAGGATATGGAGTACTCATTGCGATGGACACATCCTGAGCGCCTGATGCGTATACTCTTCAATGACCAGGACTTTGTTTACAACAATATCAGTGCTGGTGCTCTGATGCGTCAGTTGTTCCATGTGGCATGCAACATGCAGAGCCATGATACTGATCTTGAACTCTTCTCACTCTTTACTGATGAGGAGATTTACGACCAGTGGCGCCAAAAGAATATTGGCTGGTATCTCGACTATGGTGCTTCACCTGTTTCAGGCGGAATAATGCCATTCAGCCAGCTGAACCTGTTGAAGAACATCATTGAAACGGCTGATACCGTTACTCAGACTCAGGCAACCTTGCGTTTCGGCCACGAGGTATGTGTTATGCCCCTGGCCTGTCTGTTAGAACTCGATAACTGTGGTATGGCTGTGGAGAACCTTGACGAGCTCGACAAATATTGGCGTAACTATCGCATATTCCCCATGGGCTGCAATATTCAGTTGATATTCTACAAGCCCCTCCCAACCAAGCCTAAAGGAAAAGGCAAGGGTCTGCCAAAGCCGGGTCCTGTCCTTGTGAAAGCTCTGCTGAATGAGCGCGAGGCTTACCTACCCATTAATACTAACCAATGGCCCTACTACAATTGGGAGGAACTTAGAGATTATTACCTCAATAAGATTGCTGAATTCGAAAAAGCCAGGGATTGATTTCCCTGGCTCTATCAAATAAGGTGTTTACTTGATCTTTGCAGTCATTGGACTTCGAACACCTTTATAACTCTTCAGATACGCCTTGGCACTTCCGAATGAAAGGAACATGTCGAGGCGTACTGGTATATGGTTCTGATCATCGGTAATATAGAAACGGATGAGTTCATGGCTCTTTCCGTCTTCGCGCTCATAGAATGAGAACACCATACAACGGAACTTCTCCTTCGATTCGTTCATTTTGAATGTCTCCTTGCCACGATATTCCAACCAGGAATTCGTCAGACTCTTGGCATCGCTGATAGGCATGGGAATCACTTCTCCCTTCTTCATCTTCGCACCATCGAAATTACGAGCACGAAGGAATATAGACATCATATCGTAGATACAAGTCTTATAGGTAGAGGTCTTCCACGTGTGCTCACCATCAGCAGCTATACGATGTTTCTTCAGCTGGCAGAAGCTATTGGGATAGCTGTACCATATCTCGTCTACATAGTAGCGATCGCCCTCACGTGCACCTTTACGGAAGTAAAGCGGTGAGAGGTCTGGATTACAATATGAGAGCAACGTATCGCGCATAGTGAAATACTTGTCGAGCTTACTATTACCACGAGTAATGAGATATGACTTCCAGGCATCCTTACCTTCAAACTTCGTCATCTTCGTATCCATCTGAGCCGAACCCACCTTCATCCAGATAAACTTCCAGTTGAAGTAGAGATCATAGCTAAGTGACTCTCCGCTCTTAAACGCTGTGTTCTCTATGCCACACTGTGCAAAGGAAGCGAACAGCGAACAATGAAAAGTGAATAGTATAAACAATAGTAATCTTTTCATATCTTATTTCTCCTTATTGCTTTTTACGTTCTTCTGATTATAGGGTATGCCAAGCTCCTTAGCACGCTGGGCATTACGGTTCTTTAGCTTTTTCTCAGCATCGGGCTTCTGCTTCGTAATCTTCAAAGGTTTCTGGAGGAAACGCTTCGTGGCGTTTACGTTCCAAACCTGTGTCACATCCCATTTCTCCTTACAGTCTATCTCTCTGGGATAGTAGTACACAGCCTCAGCCTGACGATCAGCATCGTAATCGCCTGTATCCCAAACTCCGTTGCCATTGTTATCGATAAAGGCACGAACATAATACTGCCCAGGCTTTACGTAGTTAAACTGGGCCACATGGTTTACGACCTTCACTTCCTTCTGTATGGCATCTGAGGAATTGAGCAATTGGACAATCATCAGCGAATCGTCCTCTACACCAGCAATGGTGAGCTTCAGGTTGCTATACTCATCCTCCGTCTTTACCTTCAGTCCCTGCTTGAAAGGATTTGAAGCACGTCCATACATATCCACGAATGCCGCTGAATCTATCTCCAGACTATATTCTATACCTGGTCGCCAATCGGCATTGATCTCAAATTCACGCAGGGTGTAGGGTACAGGCTCCAACTTACAGGTGGATTCATACCACACAGAGTCTATCATCGAATAGAGTTTCACAGCAGAAGTGTCACAATGTTGTAAAGGTGCTGGCATTTCTACTGTTACCTTTCCATCGGGATCCATCGACGAAGGCGCATTTATCTTCACATCGAGTGGTTTTACAGGATATATGGAGTCATAAGGCTCATCACGCTTCTTGCGTTTGTCCTGCTCTTTCTTCCAATCGGCTATTTCCTTCTCTAATGCCTTCATGCGCTTTTCGTAAGATGTCTTTGCCAGCACATCGAGGGTATCAGTCTGACTCACCAGATTGCCTAACGTATCTGTCATCATGTAGGTGAGTTCCATACGTAGTGTATCCTGATTGATGAGCATCGAGTCGCGCAACCAGTAGTGTAATGTATCCTGTTTCTCGTCAGTCTCAACAACAAAGGCATTGTCAGCATCGAAGTTTAAGCCTTTGATTTGGGGCAGTTCCTCGTGGCCATAACTGAAATATAGCGAGAACTTATTAGCCTCCACACGCTCCGTCTTTATAAGATAACGATCTGTCAACGTATGGGTAAAGGCCAACAACGTAATATCATCAGGGAGGAAGTGAGTGTAAGGCACTTGTATCAGTTGGTCGATATGTAGCGTGTCGCGCCAAACGGTATCAACACGGATATCAGGCTTTGAACCTGGTGTGAATGTCTCATGATTAAACGCCATCGTCTCACCTTTCTGAGTAAAACGATAGTCATTATCCATATCCTGCAGGGCATAGGCACGATAGGTTCCTGGAGCGATGCCCTTTACCACAAAATGTCCACGACTATCAGTTCGCGACACACGCAACATGGGTTTGGTCTTGAAAGCCGAGTCGGCCAAATCATCGTATAGACCTACCGAGATTCCCTTGATAGGCTCCAAGTTGCTGGCATCGAGCACATAGCCTGATACCTCGAAGGTATCAATCTGCTCACCCGTTGAGAAACTATAGGTAAACGAGCCCATGGGATTTCCCTCGTTATTGTCGCTGATGGCATCACTGAAATCGATGGTATAGGTGGTGTTAGGTTTCAACGAATCCTGCAACTCTACAATAATCTTCTTACCAGCAGCCTTCATCTCTGGCACCTCCAATTGTGGGGGCGATACGATAACCTTGTTCGTAGCATCCTCTAGCTTGATGTATTCGTCGAAGAGAATGGTGATCTTCTTCGAAGTTACATTCACCGATTGGTCAGCTGGCGAGCAACTCACCACCTTGGGTGGATCATCGTCGTACCAACCACCATCAGGATTGCCCATACGAGCGCAAGATACGATGGCGCAAGCTATACAGAGTATGTATACGAGTTTCTTCATGCGTTGAGTTTCAATAATTGTTCAATCGTGTCGCGCGAGTTACTCAGGCGAGGCACCTTGTGTTGTCCGCCTAGTTTACCACGCAACTTCAGCCAATCGTTGAAGAGGTTAGGCTTTGCCTCTACTATCTCCAGATGCTGCAGGGTGATATCCTTGTAGCGCTTAGCCTCGTAGTCGCTATTGATCTCTTGCAATCGTTTATCCAGCAGATCGGAGAATTGCTGAAGATCCTGCGGATGCTTCGAGAACTCGATGAGCCATTGGTGGCGACATTTAGCGTTAGCATCCATAAACACAGGGGCGGCTGTGTATTCCAACACCTCGGCTCCCGTTTGTTCACAAGCGTAAGCCAGACCCTGCTCAGCATTATCCACGATCAGCTCCTCACCAAAGGCATTGATAAAATGCTTCGTACGTCCGCTGATGATGAACTTATAGGGATTAGTCGACGTAAACTGAATGGTATCGCCGATCTCGTAGCGCCACAGACCACACGAGGTTGAGATGACCATCGCATAGTTCTTGCCCTTCTCCACACCCCAGAGGGGTACAGGATCACCACCATCCATAGGTATGAACTCATAGAACACACCATAGTCGATCATCAGCGACATGGATTTATCCGTAGGATCATCCTGAATGCCAAAGAATCCCTCGCTGGCATTGTAAGTCTCCATATAGTGCATACCTGGCGAAGTAATCAGCTCTTCGTACTGCTTACGATAAGGCGTGAAGGCCACACCTCCATGGAAGAACACTTCCAGATTAGGCCAAACCTCCTCCAGATGCTTCTTTCCTGTGATTTCCATGATACGGGTCAATACGGAGAGCATCCATGAAGGCACACCCGATATGTTTGTGACGTTCTTGTTTATCGCCTCTCGAGCTATGCGCTCACGCTTCACCTCAAAGTCAGAGAGCAAGGCCGTCTGCTTCTTGGGCACACGCGCCAAATTAGCTATAGGATTGATGTTCTCGATGAGGATAGCACTCAAATCGCCCACCAAAGAGTCCTTCATGTTATAATTGGGTGCATGACTACCTCCGAGAATCAGTCCCTTGCCATCAAACAACTTCGACTTGGGATTATTCCTGAAGTAGAAAGCCACAGTATCCCACCCACCAGCATAATGGATTTTCTTCAATCCTTCAGCACTCACGGGTATGAACTTCGACTTGTCATTAGTAGTACCCGATGACTTGGCATACCACTTTACTCGACCTGGCCACAGGATGTCTGTTTCGCCCTGTCGCATACGGTCAATGTCGCCCTTCAGCTCCTCGTAAGTATTCACAGGTACATGACTAATAAAGTCATCATAGCCTTTCACTGCCGTAAACGCGTGATTACGACCATATTCCGTATCCTTAGCCGTCTGTACCAGATGATCCAGCACGGCTCTCTGCAAGATTTCACCCTCGTTCTGATACCTTTCCAGGATATGCTGACGGGGCACAAAAAGTTTTCCTATAAACTGAGTAAGACTCATCTTTATGCACAATTTGGGTGCAAAGGTACAGTAAAGTTTTGTAATGGGGGAAAAAATTTCATTTTTTTAGGAGATAATCTTCAAGCCTCCCAAAGGGTAAAGGAATAAGCGAAAAATTCATCATTCGATGGGGAACTTCTATTTTGTTGCAATTTTATTTGACAAACCGAAGGACAAGATTTTACCCCTAAAAATATGCTCCGATGAAACTCGGACTTTACTCCGAGGAAAGTGGGGGTTTACTCCGAGGAAAGTCCGACTTTACCCGGAGTAAAGTCCCAGCGTGCCAAAAGCCCCTAAAATAGGGCCCAAAAGCAAACATTTTGAACCGTGCGAATTTGTTTTACAATCTAAAAACTCTCAAGCCAAGCTTTAAGTTCGAAGATGACATTGTAGTGGAAGGCGAACGATTCGCGATAGCCCCAACCATGACCACCAGTGGGGTAAATGTGGATAGAAGCAGGAACATCGTGCTTGTAAAGCTGCTGGTAGTAGTTGAAACCATTGGCAGCAGGCACAGCCTTGTCGTCATCGCTAAGAGCGAGGAAGGCACGTGATGTGGTGCGATTTACCTGCAGATCGTTGCTATAATCGGCCTCAAGCTTCTTCATCTCCTTCTGGTCCTTCTTTCCATCGCCAAAGGTGCCCAGGAAGTTATCGCGCGAACCTTTATGAGTATAGCCAGGATCCATCGTAATAACGGGATAGAAGAGAATCTGGAAGTTAGGAGCAGCATCGCCAGTAGAATGGGTAGCGATGGTGGAGGCGAGATGACCACCAGCCGAGAAGCCCATAATACCCACATCGGAGGGATTAATATGCCAAGCCGCAGCATTGCGACGAACGGTCTTCATAGCCTCCTCAGCATCAGAGATAGGCACGAAACGATCGCCATGAGGCATACGATACTTCAGCACGATGAGGGCAATGCCCTGATTGTTGAAGAACGAGGCCCACTGATGACCCTCATGATCCATAGCAAGATGAGTGTAACCTCCTCCAGGACAGCACACTACGGCACGTCCTGTAGCTTTCTTAGCATCGGGCAGATAAACGGTGAGTTCTGCCTTGTCCTTATCGTCGCCATTCGTGTTAGGCGCTCCATTTGGCCATAATTCCATTGTTGTTCCTTTTTGTGAAAAAGCTGATGCAGAACAAGCCAGCAACAGCATTGAAATGATTGATTTCAGACTTTTCATTGTTGTTTTGGTTTTATTTTGGCTGCAAAGATAGCACTTTTAATTTATTTTTCGTACCTTTGCGGGCAGAAATTAAACATAAAACCAAAATGATGAAGAAGATTCTAGCTCTCATGGCGCTTCTGACGCTCACAATCAGCGCCCAGGCCAAAGTAAGGTTGCCACATATGATTTGTGACAATATGGTATTACAACAGCAGACTGATGCCCGTCTTTGGGGATGGGCCAAGGCAGGTAAGACCGTTAAGGTAACCACATCGTGGAACAACCAAACTGCCTCAGCAAAGGCCGACAAAGACGGACATTGGTTGGTGAAGGTGGCCACACCCAAGGCTTCGTATGAGCCACTGGAGATCACCTTCGACGATGGAGATGGAGAGGTTACGATTAAGAACGTCGTTGCTGGCGAAGTATGGATCTGTGCTGGACAATCGAATATGGAAATGCCAGTAAAAGGTTTCTGGATGTGTCCTGTAAAGGATTACAATCAGGTAGTCATCGACGCCAAGAACCATGAGGGAGTGCGAAGCGTGAAGATTCCCAGCGTCATGTCAGCCAAACCCCTTGACGATGCCCAGTGCGAGTGGCGCATCTGTTCACCCAATACCGTTGGTGATTTCTCTGCCACAGGTTATTTCTTCGCTCGCAAGATGCACGAGGCTCTCGACATTCCCATCGGACTCATTGAAGCTAATAAAGGAGGTACGCGCGTGGAGAGTTGGTTGACGAAGGAAAATCTGGAGAAATACACCAGCGATCCTACTGATTCAGTTGAGATTTGCAAGAAGTGGGCTCAGTGGGATTACCATCGCTCGCTGCTTTGGGGAAATGGCACCTTCAACCCCATTCTGAACTATACGGTTAAAGGCATTCTGTACTATCAGGGTTGCTCAAACGTGGGCGATCCTGGCGATCAGTACTCTGAGCGCATGAAGCTGTTGGCAGAGCAATGGAGAAGTCAGATAGGTCTGGGCGAGATTCCTTTCTACTTCGTGCAGATAGCACCTTATCGCTATGACGATGACAATAACGCCACAAGCGGAGCCCTGTTGCGCGAACAGCAACTGAAGGCCCAGCAGTTGATACCAAATAGTTCGCTGGTATGCACTAACGATTTGGTATATCCCTACGAATACTCGCAGATTCACCCCACACAGAAGCAACAGGTGGGTGAGCGCTTGGCTTATACTGCTCTGGCTCGTGACTATGGCTTCGAGGGACTGATGTATCAGAGTTCTACATTTAAGGACATGCAGGTGAAGGATGATGCCATCTTCATTCACCTCGACAACAACTACCACACGGATGCTCCCTTCGAGGATATCGAGGGCTTTGAGATTGCTGGCGAAGACAAGGTGTTCCATCCTGCCAAAGCCCAGCACTTCTGGCAGCCTGGTGGTGGCTACTGGGATGAAGCCATCCGCATTTCTTCGCCTGAGGTGAAGAAGCCTGTGGCTGTACGCTATTGCTTTAAGAACTTCCAGATTGGCAACGTGAAGAACGCTGGCAACCTACCATTGTTCCCCTTCAGAACTGACAATTGGTAAAAACAAAAGGTGAATTATGAAGAATCATCCATTAGAACCCTTCCATTTCTGTCCGAAATGTGGTAGTGACGACTTTGTGGTGCACAATGAACTGAGTAAGCATTGCAACCACTGTGGTTTTACCTATTACCAGAACCCACGAGCCTCGACTGCTGCCTTTATCATGAACAGCAAGGGCGAACTGCTGATAGCACGTCGGGCTAAGGATCCAGCCATGGGCACTCTCGATCTGCCTGGTGGATTCGTTGACAACGATGAGAATGCTGAAGAAGGAATGGTACGCGAGATCAAGGAGGAAACGGGCCTTGTGATTGCCCCTACCGATGTGGAATACCTCTTCTCCATCCCTAATACATATCATTATTCGGGTATGGACATCCACACGCTCGACCTGTTTTTCCTCTGTCACGTTAACGACGAACAAACGGTAAAGGCCGATGACGATGCAGCAGAACTCACATGGTTGCCCTTGCGCGAAGTATATGTAGAACGCTTCGGACTCCGTTCAATCCGACAAGCCGTACACCGTTTCTTATCCCGTAACTGTTAATAAAAACAAAAATCCTATATATAAATAAGGTGGGAGAGAGTTTTTTGTTTACTTTTGCAGCCCGAAAGAAATAAAATCGAAATAAAGTATGCAAAAAAACTTAGTAATCGTCGAGTCTCCTGCCAAAGCAAAGACCATCGAGAAATTCTTGGGAAAGGACTTCAAGGTCATGTCGAGCTACGGCCACATCCGTGACTTGAAAAAGAAAGAGCTGAGCATCGACGACAAGACATTAGAGCCAGAATACGAGATTCCTGAAGAGAAAGAAAAGCTCGTGGCCGACTTGCACAATAAAGCAGAAAAGGCAGAGAAAGTATGGCTCGCATCCGATGAGGACCGTGAAGGAGAAGCTATTTCCTGGCACCTTTGTGAGGTACTGGGACTGGATAAGCAGAAGACCAACCGTATCGTGTTCCACGAAATTACCAAACCCGCTATCTTAGAGGCTATCGAGCACCCTCGCCATATCAATATGGATCTGGTGAATGCCCAGCAGGCACGTCGTGTGCTCGATCGTCTGGTAGGTTTCAAGCTCTCGCCAGTTCTGTGGCGTAAGGTAAAGCCAGCCCTCTCAGCAGGTCGTGTTCAGAGCGTAGCTGTACGACTGATCGTAGAGCGTGAACGCGAGATACAAAACTTCCAGAGCGAGGTATACTATAGCGTAAGTGGTGTATTTGCCATCACCAATCCTGATGGCTCAGCATCAGAAGTGAAGGCCCTGCTCGCCAACCGTTTCAAGACGGAGGCTGAGGTCATGAACTTCCTTGAGAAGTGTAAGGATGCAACCTTCGTAGTCGACAGCATCTCAAAGAAACCCGTCAAGCGCACACCAGCTCCCCCATTCACCACATCAACCCTGCAACAGGAGGCTGCTCGCAAACTTGGTTTCTCTGTTAGCCAGACCATGATGGTGGCACAGCACTTGTATGAGAACGGACGTATCACCTATATGCGTACTGACTCTGTAAATCTGTCAAAGTTGTGTCTGGGTGCCAGCAAGAACGAGATTGTAAACCTGTATGGCGATAACTACAGCAAGACTCGCCAGTATCATACCAACTCCAAGGGTGCTCAGGAGGCTCACGAAGCCATCCGTCCTACCTATATGGATCAGATGGAGATTGAGGGAACGGCTCAGGAGAAACGCCTTTATGAACTGATCTGGAAGCGCACCATCGCCAGCCAGATGGCTGATGCTGAGATTGAGAAGACCACAGCCAACATCCGCGTGAACGATACTGACGAGATGTTCGTGGCTCAGGGTGAGGTAGTGAAGTTCGATGGTTTCATCAAGGTTTATCGCGAATCGCTCGACGACGAAGAGCAGCAGGATGAGTTCGGCCATATCCTTCCTCCGATGAAGAAAGGAATGCAACTGACACGTCGTGAGATTTTGGCTACAGAACGTTTCAGCCAGGGTCCACAGCGCTATACGGAGGCCAGTCTGGTGCACAAGATGGAGGAGCTCGGCATTGGTCGTCCTTCAACCTATGCACCCACCATCTCCACCATCCAGCAGCGCGAATATGTGCAGAAGGGTGACAAGAAAGGCGAAGAGCGTCCTTACTCACTCTATCAGCTGAAGGGCAAGCAGATCAGCGAGAAGAGCCGCAAGGAGATTGTTGGTTCTGAGAAAGGTAAACTGCTGCCTACTGACATCGGAATCGTGGTAAACGACTTCCTGATGGACAACTTTACAGACATTATGGATTACAACTTCACCGCTAAGGTGGAGCAGGACTTCGATAAGATTGCCGAGGGCGAAGAGAAGTGGACTGATATGATGAAGCAGTTCTACAAGAGTTTCGAACCCACGGTAGAGAAGACAATGAACAGCCGTCAGCAGCACAAGGCTGGTGAGCGCCAGTTGGGCAACGATCCTAAGACTGGCAGACCAGTATTCGTGAAGATCGGTCGTTTCGGTCCTGTGGTACAGATTGGTACTGCCGATGACAAAGATAAGCCTCAGTTTGCCCAGCTGCCTAAGGATCAGAGCATGGAGACCATCACCCTCGAAGATGCTTTGGAGTTGTTTAAACTTCCTCGTGAACTGGGTGACTATGAGCACAAGCCCGTAACCATCGGCGCTGGTCGTTTCGGACCTTATATTCTCCACGATCGTCAGTACACCTCTATGCCAAAGGGAATGGATCCCATGACGATTACTCTCGACGAGGCCATCGCTCTCATTCAGGAGAAGCGTCAGCAGGACAGCAAGAAGCACATGAAGTTCTTCCTCGAGGATCCCAAACTGGAAATCCTGAACGGAAGATACGGTCCCTATCTGGTATACGATGGCAAGAACTTCCGACTGCCCAAGAATTTGCACGAGAAGGCCACAGAGTTGACCTACGATGAGTGCATGAAAATTATCCAGGCAACACCTGCTAAGAAGGGCTGAACATGACGCGCATCATCCTGATAGGCTACATGGGTGCTGGCAAGACCACCATAGGCAAGGCACTCTCGAAGGAACTGGGCATCATTTTCTATGATCTCGACTGGTATATCGAAAGTCGCATGCGCAAGACGGTGGCCCAGATATTTGCTGAAAAGGGCGAAGAAGGGTTTCGCAAGATTGAACATAACATGCTGCATGAGGTGGCAGAGTTCGAGAATGTCATCATCAGTTGTGGCGGAGGAACGCCCTGCTTCTTCGACAATATGGACTACCTGAACCAGCAGGGACAGGTAGTTTACCTGAAAGCCGACCCTGAGGTGCTTTACAAACACCTGTTGATGGGTAAAGTGGAGCGTCCGCTACTGAAGGGCAAGACGCCAGAACAGCTCATCGCCTTCATCCGCGAACAGCTGGAGAAGCGCGAGCCCTTCTACACCAAGGCCAAATACACCCTCGACGTGAGCCTGATGGATAATTACGAGAAGATCAAGATCAGTATTGAGAAGTTACGTGAATTACTAAACATATAAACCTCTACACAGATGAAGAAATGGACCATTGAAGATTCGAAGGAGCTCTACAACATCAACGGTTGGGGCACTTCCTATTTCGGCATCAACGAGAAAGGCGATGTCTACGTCACTCCCTGTAAAAACAAGACGCAGATAGACCTGCGCGAAGTGATGGACGAGCTGGCTCTGCGTGATGTCACGCCCCCAGTACTGCTTAGATTCCCCGACATTCTCGACAATCGTATCGAGAAAACATGGAGTTGCTTCAAAAAGGCTGCCGAGGAGTACGAGTACAAGGGCGAAAACTATGTGGTCTATCCCATCAAGGTGAACCAAATACAGCCCGTGGTTGAGGAAATCATCTCTCACGGCAAGAAGTTTAACCTGGGTGTAGAGGCTGGTTCAAAGCCTGAACTCCACGCTGTGATTGCCGTTCAGTGCCAGAGCGATTCCATCATCGTATGTAATGGCTACAAGGATCAGAGTTATATCGAACTGGCCCTGCTGGCACAGAAGATGGGTAAGCGCATCTTCATCGTCGTAGAGAAACTCAACGAACTGGAAATCATTGCCAAGGTGGCCAAGAAGATGAATATCCGTCCTAATATCGGTATCCGTATCAAACTGGCTTCTTCTGGCTCTGGCAAATGGGAGGAGAGTGGTGGCGACGCCTCGAAGTTCGGACTGACAAGTGCAGAACTACTAGAGGCCCTCGAACTACTCGACAAGAAGGATATGCGCGACTGTCTGCGACTGATCCATTTCCATATTGGCTCACAGATTACCAAGATACGTCGTATTCAGACAGCTCTACGCGAAGCTTCACAGTTCTATATCCAACTGCATAAGATGGGCTACAACGTAGACTTCGTGGACTGTGGTGGTGGTCTGGGCGTAGACTATGACGGCACTCGCTCACCATCGAGTGAGAGCTCCGTAAACTACTCCATTCAGGAGTACGTAAATGACTGTATCTACACCTTCGTGGATGCTGCCAATAAAAACGACCTACCCCATCCCAATATCATTACAGAAAGTGGACGTTCGCTGGCTGCACACCATTCAGTCTTGGTTATTGATGTGCTGGAGACAGCTTCGCTGCCTGAGATGCCTGAGGAGTTTGAGCCTGATGAGAACTCACACCAGTTGGTAAAGGATCTGTATGACATCTGGGACAACCTCTCGCCTCGCAATGTGCTGGAAGATTGGCACGATGCAGAACAGATTCGCGAAGAAGTGCTCGACTTGTTCTCGCATGGTATCGTAGACTTGAAGACTCGTGCTGAGATTGAGTCTATGTATTGGAGTGTGTGTCACGAAATCAACATCCTCACCAAGAGCCTGAAGCATATTCCTGAGGAGTTGATGAACATCGACAAGCTGTTGGCTGATAAGTATTTCTGCAACTTCTCGCTGTTCCAGAGTCTGCCTGACTCATGGGCCATCGACCAGTTATTCCCTATCATGCCTATACAGCGACTCGACGAGCGCCCCACACGTAATGCCACGATTCAGGACATTACCTGCGACAGCGACGGAAAGGTTGCTAACTTCGTAACCAACCGCAATAACTCGCATTCACTGCCTGTACACCCCCTGAAGAAGAACGAGCCTTATTATCTGGGGGTTTTCCTCGTAGGTGCTTATCAGGAGATCTTAGGCGATATGCACAATCTGTTTGGCGACACCAATGCAGTACATATCTCAGAGAAGGACGGCAGCTACCATATCGACCAGATTATTGATGGTGAGACGGTAGCTGAGGTGCTCGATTATGTGCAATACGATCCTAAGAAATTGGTTCGTCAGTTGGAAGTATGGGTGGCCAAGAGCGTGAAGCAAGGAAAGATCTCGCTTGAAGAGGGTAAAGAGTTCCTCAGCAACTACCGCTCTGGACTCTACGGATATACATATTTGGAATAATGAAAGAAAAACTTACCATAGTAAAGGTTGGTGGGGCCGTTGTTGAAGACGAAGCTCAACTTTCACAACTGCTCAAGGACTTCAGTGCCATCGAAGGCAAAAAAGTGCTGGTACATGGTGGAGGTCGCCGTGCCACTCAGGTGGCAGCCAGTCTGGGCATCGAGTCGAAAATGGTCAATGGCAGAAGGATTACCGATGCCGAGATGCTCAGTGTAGTAACCATGGTATATGGCGGATTGGTTAACAAGAACCTTGTGGCCCGTCTTCAGGCCAATGGTGTGAATGCCCTTGGACTTACTGGAGCCGATATGGACGTTATACGCAGTCATAAACGTCCATTGAAGGACGGCATCGATTTCGGCTTCGTAGGCGATGTTGATAAAGCCAACGGCAAGATGCTCAGCAAACTCATTGAGGAAGGCATCACTCCCGTTATGGCTCCCCTGACACATGATGGACAGGGAAACATCCTGAACACCAATGCCGACACCATTGCCTCTGAGACCGCGAAGGCTTTGGCACCCTACTATGACGTAACACTTATCTTCAGTTTTGAGAAGAAAGGTGTGCTCCGTAATCCTGATGATGATGACTCAGTGATTCCTACTATCACGCGCGCGGACTTTATTAAATATAAAGAAGACGGCACTATCAGCGGAGGTATGCTACCCAAGATTGAGAATGCCCTCGCTGCCATTGATGCAGGTGTATCATGTGTCATTATCACGCTTGCAACTGCCATCGACGGAACCTCTGGTACAATAATAAAATAAAAAAGGCGAAATATTTTTTCGCCTTTTTGTAACTTTTCCCCATTTCAATCGTCATTTATAGTAGAGAGGATGAAAAAGATCAGTTTCCGGAATGATGTCCTGCCACTCAAAAACGAGTTATACAGGCTTGCCCTCCGCATCACTCTCAACCCTGCGGAGGCTGAGGATATTGTACAGGAAACCATGATTAAGGTCTGGAACCGACGAGAGCAATGGGATAACATCGAATCCATTGAAGCTTTTTGTCTTACCATCTGCCGAAACATCTCGCTCGACAAGATGCGCAAGATGGAAAACCAGAACCAAAGCCTGAGTGAAGGAGAGCACGATGCGCCTGATCAGAGCTATTCATCCAATCCTGAGGAACAGGCTATGCAGCAAGACAGAATGCAGCTGATACGCCAACTCATTAACCAACTGCCGGAGAAACAGCGAAGCGTCATGCAGCTCAGAGACTTTGAGGGGAAGAGCTATAAGGAAATCGCTAAGGTCATGGGCATCAGCGAGGAGCAAGTAAAAGTAAACATCTTCCGAGCTCGCCAAACCATCCGACAGAAGTATTTTGAAACTGAGAAATATGGACTATAAGTATATTGAACAATTATTGGAGCGTTACTGGAAGGGAGAGACAACCCTCCAGGAGGAAACTATTCTGAAGGCCTTCTTCAGTCAGCCCGACATTCCTGAGAACCTCAGGAAGTACTGCGACTTATTCGCCTATGAGACTGAGAAGGCCGACGCTCTTGGCGACGACTTCGATGCCCGTATACTCGAGATGGTAGGTGAGGCTCCAAAGGCCAAGACCGTTACACTCACGAGTCGTCTGATGCCTTTGTTCAAGGCTGCCGCCATCGTAGCCATCGTGCTCACCTTGGGCAATGCGGCTCAGGCCCCCTGGGATCGCGGATGGGATGATCCTAAAGAGGCTTACGCCAAGTTCCATCAGCAGCAAGAGGCTGATTCACTTAACACACTTGGAACCATCCAGGCAGAGAATGTGACTGACAGTACTAAAGCTACTACACCAGTTGAACAGCCTGCCTATTACGAATAAGAACATTTTCTATGCTTTCTTTATAATAATCATTAAACACAACGAAACTGTGAAGTTTCATTCTCTCAAGTTTTTCAGAAAAATACTAACGACGAAGAATGGGCTGCCTCCGCAATACGGGAGCAGCCCACTTCAATTTTGGAGGGAGTTAGAAGGAGTTAGAGGTTATTTATTGAGTCGCTGGTTCAGCTGGAACAGCGAGGGTAGGAATATCAGCAACGAGCATCCCAAAGCCATCAACACCTTCTGCTCTGTGCCAAAGAGTTCCACTAGCGTTAAGTCTGGATTAGGATAGAGGTTATACATCACATACGCTACCGTATTGTTGACCCAGTGATACACCACCCCAGGCACAATGCTGTCAGTACGATAATACAACCATCCCAACAGCAGTCCGATGAGCAAAGCATGTGGCATCTGGGCTGGGTTCATGTGGATCACAGCAAAAAGCACTGCTGAGATGACAATACCAATCCAAGGGTTCTCCTTCCAACGTAGTAGACTACGCAGAACGGCACCACGGAACACCATCTCTTCTGCCAAAGGCGCCAGAAGTCCTACAACCAGATACCCCCAGCGATCCTTCATGATCATGTCGAACTCTCCCTCAACGATATTGGGCAACTCAGGCATGTGTTCCTGAATCCACACAGAAGGAATCAGTGCTCCCAAGGCAGCCAATACACACCAGAACAGCACGAACCAAGGACGAGTTCTCACCCAATGGCGCGACACCACGCTCCACTTGGCCCATAGGAACACCACCATCGTCAACACGCTGAACACTGCCATCGTGATGATCATTCCTGTGGCATTCATGGCTGACTCTTTGCCCATTACCAGCATCCATACACCTTGTACCAACATACTGACAACTACCTGGATGGCCGCAAACACGATCGTATAAATCAATGCATTCTTCATTCTATCTCTAAATTCTCTATAATCCTTTTAACTTGTTCCTTATCTTCATTCAGTTGTGCCACAAGCGCCTCTGGTGAGTCAAAACGACGTTCCTCACGCAAACGGGCCACAAACGTAATGGTAACCTTCTGTCCGTAGATATCGCCCTCAAAGTCGAAGATGTTCACCTCCAGCGTCTGTTTTTTGCCTTCGAAAGTAGGACGTGTACCGATATTCATCATGGCAGGACGACGAATACCATTCTCAAGCATGGCCCACACAGCATATACTCCAGGGGCTGGTATCAACTTGTCTGTACACAAAGGCTCCAGATTGGCTGTGGGGAATCCAAGCTGATGACCAATATGCTCACCAGGCATTACCTTGCCCGATAGTTGGTAATAGCGTGTCAGGCACTTGGGCATCATGTCCACCCGACCTTCGTCTGACAACAATTCGCGAATCACGGAAGAACTGACAGCACGCGTACCATCATCCATCAACTCTGCCTCACCACGGAGCACCTTCATACCCATCTCCTGACCATAGCGCACATAATCATCGAAGCCTTCTGAACGGCTTCTTCCGAAACGGTTGTCATAACCAGTTATGAGCATCTGCACATTCAACTGCCTGCGGAGCACCTGCTGCATAAAGTCATGAGCCGTCAATGTTGCCAGTTCCTTCGTAAAGGGCAGCACCACCAGAATGTCGACACCAAGAGCCTCGATAATAGCCTTCTTCTCTTCCAAGGTTGTCAGCACCTGAGGATGATACGAGGCATCAAACAGTTGACGAGGTTGGCGATCGAAGGTGATAACCATAGAGCATAACCCAAGGCTGCGAGCCTCAGCACAAACCTTACGAATGAGCAGCTGATGGCCTGCATGCACACCATCAAACACACCGATGGTTGCAACGCTCTTTGGGCACTCAAAAGGCCCCTGATTCACACAAATGGTTCTCATAAGGGTGCAAAGTTAGGCATTTTTTCGTTATTTCCGCAAAAAAATTTGGATATTTAATGAAATTGCCGTATCTTTGCATCCCAAATCACGGACTTGTAGCTCAGTTGGTTAGAGCAACAGACTCATAATCTGGAGGTCCCAGGTTCAAGCCCTGGCTGGTCCACTCCTACTAAAAGCCAGCTTATGAAGCAGAGTTTTACGAAATACGTGGTTGCGCTGGTGATTTGTCTGACGGCAACCAATTGTTCCAAACACGATTCTTTCAGTCAAGAGCAATTGACAGAGGGTTTTAAGGCACTCGTCATGGGTGGTAAGGACATTGATCCTAATCAGACGTGGAGTACTGCTACTTCCACATCTGTTGATATCACTGTCAATATGGAGGGAAGCTCACAATACACCGTTTATATTTATCAGACTCATCCTGCCACAAGCTCACAAACTGCTCATCTAGGTATGGTAACTTTCAACCCTGGCGAATCAAAGACTATCTCTGTGGCCAAGCCTAATGACGCCCTACAGCTCTATGCTGCATGCTACGATTCGCAGAACCATGTTGTCTGCAAACCTGTCATCGATGGTCAGGTCACATTCTCTGGCACCATCACCAACTCTACTGGCATTCCCACTATTACCACTGGCAATAACTGGAGTGTTCCTTATCAAGCCATGCCCGATGTGTCAAAATACACCTCTGAGCCACTGACTGAGGTAACCGATCTAGACCCCAACCTCCCCACCGATGCAGAGGCAAGAGTGAAGATCAGCCAGACATACTCTGGTTTCATTCCCTTCCTTACCAGTCATTCTAATATGTCAGTCTATGTTACCTCTACATGGACATTGACCTTCGACCAGCGTCTGAACAGCGGTAACGTGATTGTAGTGGGCAACGGCGGAAAGATTGTGATTCCCAAAGGCTTTAAGCTCTCCACATCCCCTCTTGGCGATGGCTCTACCTCAGGACGTATTTACGTATTGCCTGGCGGTGAGATTTCAGGTCAGGGAGCTGTGGAGTTCTCGAGCGAGACCGACTTTAACTACATTGCTGGTACTGTTGCTACTGACGAGATTGACGTTACCAGTGGCAAACTCTATAATGCTGGCACCATAGGCAGCAGCGCTTCTACTGGGAGTCTTGCTTGCGCCTCTTCCGCCTCTACCCCAGCCCAGTTCATCAACCTGGGTACTGCCTATTTCTCTTCAGTCGATGGTACTAACCTTACTATCATGAATGCCGGCACCATCAGAGTATCTGGCAACCTCAAGATGACAGAGAGTGCCCGTATGGATGATAACAGCTGGACACAATGTGGCTCGCTTACCCTTCAGGGCAACGGCAACGCTACCCTCTATATGGGTAATTCTGCATATCTTAATTGTAGTGGCAACATCAGCGTGAGCAACTTTGGCGTGTGGGGTCCCTCTGGCAGTAACTTCAAATACAATTCGCGTCTCAGGGTGGGTGGCTGCAGTAACTGCAGTGCCACCTCTGGCAATGCCAACGACTATCTGCTCGACCACGTACAAGTAGAGGTTCCTATAGGCGCTACCAATCTCGACCTACTCTCATCATGGGTTAATGGCCCACTGGCTGGCATCGAAGAAGCACGCCAGACATGCTTCTACCTGATAGAAGGCACACAGTCTAAGCCTAGCAGCAACTGTATCTACTATGCCTTCGAGATTCCTGATAACTATGGTGTTCGCGATTATGACTACAACGATGTGGTACTTCGTGTCACTACCCCATATGATAATGGCGATGACACCTATACCATTTCTGTGAGTGTGGCAGCCTTAGGCAGCCCTTTGGAACTAAATGTGCTTTATAACGGCGATTCTTTTGGCAAGGAAGTCCACGAAGCCATGGGTGTTGGCACTACGGTAATGGTTAACACCACCAGTTATTCTCGCAGTCCACAGATACTGGGTACGATTACAGTCAGCGATCCGAATATCGCCATCGACAAGCTCTCCTTCTCCATTTTCAGAAAGAGCTACTCTGGCTCTACTAGCACCCTAACACAATCCTCCAACCGTGAGGATGCGCCTCTCTACCTTACCATCTCAGGCAGTCCTGTAAACAAGTGGTGGTGGCCTAAGGAAGGTTCAAACATCGGATTGGCCTACAAGTATTTCAGCAATTGGGCTGCCAATGCTGAAACCTTCCTAGACTGGTACGACAACGCCAAGGAAGATTACATTAGTAAGGACAGGTTAATCAGCTGGTAATTCTTTTTTCTTGGATTACCAGACGTACACAAAACTCTTATAAGCATACTCATTGAGGAACCAGTCTATACATTTATTGCGATTCACTGACCACTCACCAAATGAGTGTCCCCTCTCTTGGTATGCGCCAAACAGTATCTCTGCACCCTCGTTATAATCCTTCTTCATGCGGAAACCAATATTCTGTCCGTGGAGTGGATGATAAAAACCACCAAAAGGAATAACCAGAGCCCAGGGCAGATGCTCTAATTCCACATACTTATTCTCGTAAAGGGCATCCACACTGCGATAGGGATAGGTATGAACCTCTCTGCGCGAATTACCATACAGACGCATCACGAAGGGGTCGATATCCTCCAGCGTCAGATAACTCAGCTGGATAGGATCCTTTACCTTCATAGCAAAGATGATCTCACGAGGCTGCAGTTCGGCTGTAGTGGTGGTAGTACCATAATCTACATTATATCGCTTTCTGGCAAATACACCATATTCATTATTCCTCACATCACCGATGGCCCAGTGGGCATCAGCAAAGAGGTTGATAATCGGCTCACCCTTTTTACCCGTCAGCAATAGATTGCCAAGCAACTTACTATCCTCAACAATACTATTTTGCTGCTTAATCTGCTCGCCATGCATGTTCACGTCAAAACTCTTGCCACCTATAGTGTACAATGAATCGATATCGTCCATCGTAATCAAGGCCGTAGAGTCGTTCTTAACGGTATAAGGGAAGCGGATAAGACCCGCCAGCTGCTCACTGGCACCAACGGCAGCCAGCTTTACATGGATATACACCTCCGTCTTGCTTACACGCTCCAAGGCTAGATCCATCACCACGTCGTTATAGTCATAGTCGCCTGGCTCAGGCATCTCTTGCTCGTAACAAAAAGCGTAATAGTACAAATCAGGTACATACGTCAGCTTCTGACTCTTCACCAGCGGATTCGAGAAATCGATATCTCGCTGCGAGGTACTGGCCTTTACGATGGTATAAGCACCAGCCTCATCAATGACAGCATAATAAAGATTCTTCAGGTATGTGGGGAACGATACGTTCATTGAGAAGCGATCACCCTCCTCCACGATGTTCTGCGCCAGAACAGCAGCCTTCTTCGATGTGGTAGGATCGTCAGTAAGTACCTGTAGTTTTTTGGCACCCACACCTCCGTTTACCGTTATAATGACAAACTTCTTCGTGGAGAGTGTCCACGTATGGTTAGGATCTACGGTGTCCACTGGCGACTTGATTTCTACAATCGAGTCATAAGTATCATAATCGAACACATTCCTAGAGCACGATGAACTTACACCAGCCACCACACAGATGGCGATGAATATAGCGAACACAATGGCAATCTTCTTCATATCTATACCTTATTATATTTATAAGCAGATTTCGCGCCAAAATTACAAAAATAATCGCATACATGGTACATAAATATAAAGGTTTTGCAGATTTTAACATCAAAATCGATACAACTTGCAAGAAAAATGCTTAAATTTGCAGCCGAATCGATTCAATATAAAAAAGTTACGTAACATCTATTAAGTTTATTTGTGCAATGAAAAAGTATTTGATTTGCGGAGCTATGGCTCTTGCTGCTGGTTTGTTTATTACCAGCTGTACCCATGATGATATTGGGTACGATAATCTCTATGATGAGAAGACACAAACCTTCGAAAAAGTCTTCAAAGACCTTTATGGTACTATCGACCCTAATCACGACTGGGGTTTTACGCCTTATGTTGATATTACTGATGCCAGCACTTCATCTAGTTCTCGTGCTTTAACACGTGGTGTAAATGCAAATGCCAACGAGTGGGCTGATCCAAGCAAGGAATATGGTGGTTGGGTTGTTCCTAATGCCCTCACAGAAGCGCAGAAGGACAAGGTACGCCGCTGGTTCCAGGCTCATCAGAATCCTGAAGGTGTAGCATTTAGCTATAAGGACTTCTTTGTACAGCAGGTATATAAAGGAGGTACAGAGGGTAAAATTGGCCCTAATTCGCCTGAGAAATATACTGCAGCTAATGGTGGTGAATTCATTGGCAGTGAGCACATGGATCATCTAACATGTGGAACCTGGGGCCAAGGAGCCACCACAACGGACAATGATGGTAGAAACTTCTATGACCACATTTACAACTTCAACAATGGTACTTATAATGGAGGTGGCACAGTTAGCGTATTAGACAATGGTCAATCTGTTGGTGGATCAACACACCCTGACCAGATTGCGCTAATGGTAGATTCCAGGAGCGATGCCTTCGGATACTACAACTCTAATGGCTCTGTCGGTCATAACCTATATGTTATTATCCCAGGCGACGAGATTCAAGAGTGGGATTCTACTGGTGGCGACAATGCCAACGTTTCTGGTATGTTCTTTGTTGGTCTTGACTTCGAGCAGCTTATTGATGGTAAAGTTTATACTAACGACTATTTTACAGGTCCCGATGGCAATAAGTATCGTTATTTGAACTCTGATAGGAATCAGTATTGTGGCGATAAGAAGGAGTATAACGATAAGCCTTCTGATGATGTTATCCAAGGTTTGCTCGATCAGGGTTATCTGCCCGTTGCAGGTAGTGCCGACAAGATTTTCGTAAAACTGGCCAAGTGTGCTGATGGCTATTACAGCGACTGGATTGTTCGCGTTATTCCTGGCACTAAGAAGAGTACCTCTGGCGATAAGGAGAAAGAAAAGGAAGAAACCAGTACCAGCGATAAATACAAGGCTAAGCGTCATGTCATCTTAGCAAAGGGTCGTGTATTTGTAGAGGACCTCTACAATGCCAACAGAGCAGATATTGATTATAACGATGCAGTGTTCGATGCCATCATTTGGAAAGATCAAGATGTTATTATTGACAGAACCGCCCAAGACACCCTTCAGGTAGATCCTGATGGTGTGACCAAGTACAGACTTGAAATCGCCTTGTTGGCTGCTGGTGGTACGATTCCCCTGACGATTGGAGGCAGTATGTTTGGCGATGTACATGATCGCTTTGGCGTTGGTCTTACCACTATCGTTAATACTGTTGGTGAGGCTTCTAATGTATTTGGCTCTTCTGTCACGGGTAAGGATTATGTCTATGATGAAATTGACATAACCGATGTGATTGACGAATGGAAAGGTAATGATCCTATTACACTCAATATCATTCCTATCGATGTGCTGTGGACTACTGACAATGTAACAGTTGCTGCCAGACTGAACAATAGGGACACCCATACATATCAGAAAGATGATGACGGTAGACTTGTGACTGACACAAATGGTAATCCTATCATTGTGGATTCTGACGATCCTGTAGTTCCTCACGTCTTACAAGTTCCTATTGGCACAGCATGGTCTCAGGAGCGTGTAAACATTGGTCTCAAAGATGAAGGCCCATACCACCTCTTCCCTAACTATGTAAGTAATGAAGCTGCCTATAAGAACAGAGTATGGGTAGAAAATGTAGATCAATTCTATCTCTATGCAGATAATCGCACTCCGCTTGCATATAGTAGTGATGTGAAATATCCTGTAGGTTATTCTTATCTGACAAACATTACTGCTAGTGGTAATGGAACAGAAATTCCTATTTGGGAGAACAATTCCGGTGTTGGAGATAATGGTTGGTATGATATTGTTGGAAGTCAGCCCTTTAATGATAATAATGTACAGAGTACAGACATTCTTCGTGTTTATGCAGTATGCACAAGCAATTCTTGGCAACTAAAACTTGCCAATCAAGATTGGAAAGATATTATTTATCCGGGCGTAAACAAGGGTAGTTGCATCCAATCATATGGTACACCTGCTGGTACTATTCCTACAGACGGCACATTAGGCTATCAGGACTTCCCGCTTACTGAATATAATAATGATGCCGGTAAAAATTCAGCAGAATTACTAAAAGAATTTGGATTAAAAGCATATGTGGATAGATTGATGATCAAGAAGGTTGTTCTTGTAAGATAATAATAAAAGATCAAATACAAAAATAATTGCACAACACTTCGGGAGGGCTTCTGCGCGAGCAGGGGCCCTCTCCTTTTTGTTAAAAGTAACATTTTCTTGATACACACAACCCTTTGAGGCTTCTTTAACTTTAATTAACGACGCAAAACTTGTTTCCTATCTATATTTTTCGTACTTTTGCACCACGTTTCCGGAAAAAGGGGACAAAGAAAGTAATTTATTAGCCATTTAAATTCCAAATTATTATAAACTCATTAAAATTAAAAACATTATGAAGAAGTATTTGATGACAGGTGTCGCAGCCCTCGCATTCGCTGCCACATTCACAAGTTGCTCAAAGACAGACCTTTATGACGAGAACAAAGTCAATGAGCAGAAGGAAGCAACTGTAAACGAGAAATACGCAGCTGCATTCGAAAAAGCATTTGGTAAGGTAGGTGCTAACGTAGACTGGGGTTTCAGCTCTCAGGCTAAGACTCGTAGTGTAGATGTGAACGGAAATCTTTGGAAAACTCGGCCTGCGGTAACTGCAGCTGAGGCTGCTGCTGTATATGCTTGGGTAAACAGACCAAAAAGTGAGATTCCTGAGAATTCATATTATGAAGAATCTCCCGTTAACATGAAGAATTTCTTTGTAACTCAAGTTTGGGGTTCTGATGACAATGAAGATGACCCCAATTGCCGATACCTCAATGGAGATCAGATGGTAAATGCAGCAAAAGGTCAGACATATAATCTTACTGACAAAGTTTGGGGCTCTACCAAGATGAACCATCTTCAGATTAGTACAAGTTCTGCAAGACTCGGAGACGGTGTTGCCAATCTTGATGCAGCAACTTGGGATCATGCCAACAATTTCAATGCAGGCCAGAACAGAGATTGGGATGGTAATACTATGTTTGTTGATTGGGGCACCCAAAACTTTGCATATCATAGTACCGAAGATAGTAAATATCACGACAAATGGATTATTGTTGATGGTTCCTATATTACGGATTCAAAGGGTGTCAACCACGCTGGTCAATATTATGTTTGCTTTGACTTTATTGCAACCAATCCTGAAATCAAGACAAAATTCCGCGCATGGGTGCCTGGCAACAATCCTGGCGAAGTACTTGAGAGAGGTCCCTTTGAAGTAAATGGAGCCTATACAATGGAAACCGCTATTGAAGCTGGTGTTAAAATAACCGTTGAAGGGAAAGAATATACAATTTCTGACCAAACTATCAACCAAAATGGTACAGAGCGACCAATGTTTGCAATTGAGGGCTATGTAGGTGGTAATAAGTATGTCCCTGCAAATAACTATTATACAGACTGGATTGTTCGTCTTGTTGAAGCCAAGCCGAAAAAAGATCCTCTCTACCGTGTGATTGCAGAGGACTTGACAGCTGATGAGGCTGGTGATTTCGATTTCAATGATGTTGTATTCGACGTTGTTAAATATGAGGGTGGCGTGACTACTCTGAGACTACAGGCTTGCGGTGGTACTCTGCCTCTGAGGATAGGAAGCACCAACGGTAATGGTGGTGTAGAAGTACACTCTATCTATGGTGACACTACTCCAGATGCTACTACTGGCAAATATAAGATGTGGAATACTGGTCTAAATTCGCATGAACCTGTGGACTTTACAATTAGTGGCAAATACACAACACCTGAAGAACTTCTTAATCTTCGTATAGAAGTACAGAAGGGGGAAACATGGATGCTTCTGACTGCTAACAAGGGTGTTGCAGCATGTAAGATTCTGGTCGACGACCGCTTTGAGCCAATCGTTCCTGAGCGTCATAGCATCGCTGACAAGTTTGGTAATTTCACCACCTACGTTCAAGGTAACTGGAAGTCTGAGAACGATAATTTCTGGTGGGTACAAGAATAAGACATCAAATACTTAAAATAGCTAAATTAAGGGAAGGGGTCTCTGCGTGATGCATCGGCCTCTTTTTCATTTTGTATCGTAGAGGACTGAAAGGGAGGGCGTAGTAAAGTCCTACTTTAGTCGGAGTAAACCCAGACTTTACTCGGAGTAAAGTCCTAAATTCTCTAGAGAATTTTTGGGTTTGCTCCGAGGAAAGTCCCAGTGAGGATAATCCTCTCATAAGGTTTGGACTATCCTCCGTCATAGCAAAAACTATTCTCGCTGCATCGTAAATCTATCCTCACTATCATGTGGCTTAAATCTATCTTTTTTGAGAGAAATTTTCATTTTTAGCCCAACACCTCCCTAAATCTCTCGGAAGACCTTTAAACACTAGGGTTGAGGCACGGGAGGTGTTTGCCAGACACCTCCCATAGACCTCCCTTACACCTCACCTAACACCTCACTTTTTTCTCATCAACCTGCGCCTCATCTTCCCTTCAACAACAAATCTACAGACGGGAGGTCTATGGGAGGTGTAAGGGAGGTGTTTTAGCAACACCTCCCGTCGCGGAATACCTTTAAACAAAGGGCCTCCCGAAGAATAAGGGAGGGGTTGAGGTGTTT
>JAEEGK010001710.1_pt1 | contig 54973 bp, 60 predicted proteins | sample 8958771 | NCBI WGS metagenome assembly JAEEGK01 (sample SAMN16246547, study PRJNA631951) | gut metagenome | biome: gut microbiome; feature: rumen; material: SC-attached | host: Bos | place: Iran: Karaj | collected 2018-10 | reverse complement strand
TATTGTAGTAACTAGTAACAAGATGGTAGCAAAGAAATACTATCGTCACAGTGGTTTCCCAGGCGGTCTTACCGAGCTTAAACTTGAAGAAGTAATCGAAAAGAACCCTGCTCTTGCTATTCGCGAGGCTGTAAAGGGTATGCTTCCAAAGAATAAACTAGCTGCTGACAGACTAGCTCGTCTTCGTATTTTCGATGGCGCTGAGCACGCACATGCAGCACAAAACCCAAAGGAGATTAAGTAATGGTTGCTACTAAGAAATACACCTATGGACTTGGTCGCCGTAAATCTGCTACTGCTACTGCTCGTCTTTACAAAGGTAAAGGTGAAATCACTATCAACGATAAGTCTGCTCTAGATTATCTATCTAACAACAAGACTTATCTTGCTGAGATTACCGATCCTTTGGCACTAGCTGGTAAGCAAAAAGATTACGATATCACTATCCTAGTAAAAGGTGGTGGTCTAGCTGGTCAAGTAGATGCAATTAAACTTGCTATCTCTAAGGCTCTCGTAATCGAGGCTCCAGATCTACGCGCTGTTCTAAAGAAAGCTGGATTCACTTCTCGTGATCCACGTGAGAAGGAACGCAAGAAATACGGTCTTCGTTCTGCTCGTAAGAAAGAACAGTTCTCAAAGCGTTAATTTACGTCAAAGAACAGATACAAAAAGCGCCCTATATTTACAAAGGGCGCTTTTTGTGGTATAATAATATTATATGATGCTTATGGCATCTATGTTGTTTTTGTACTCATAAGGAGGTGAAATATGGGTAAGATCTTTAATATTTCTGGGGGTTCCTACGTAAGATTTGGTAGAAAGTTTCCGTTCTATTCTGGTGAAATCTTTGTAGCGGATTGCGGAAAAGCTGTTGGTTATTGTAGAGCATGGGATGAAATAACTAATGAAAAAATCCTAAGATGTATTGGCGGCATACTGGAACACGATGACATAACCGGTGAAACAGGTTTATGTTTCATCATGTATGCAGCTCATGATTATCATTCACCAATAGTCTATGTTCAGACAGACACAAATAAATCGGATTCCTGCTGTAAGTTCGAATCAAAGGATCCGAAATGCGAGGAACTGGATCTAAGGATGAAGATAGAATCATGCCCTAGTATTGTATTGAAAGAGACCAACAAAAATGTCGAGAGAGAAGCAAAAGGTATAATTACTCAATATAATGAATCGTACAAAAGTACGAAGTTAAATGCATTATTAAAAGAATGTGAAGAAAGATACTGCGCTAAACTCTTGAAAGAGCTATCATAACCCCCAAAAAGCCGAGACTATTCTCGGCTTTTTTCATGCAATACGATATGGTGGAGACGATGAGACTCGAACTCACCACCTCAGCAATGCGAATGCTGCGCTCTACCAGATGAGCTACGTCCCCATATAATCTGTAGAAATTATACCACTGATGGACATATAAGGCAAAAAATGGTATAATATATAGTATATTGTAACACGTGGGCTAGATAAGTACATTTTAAGGAGGTGGTTTACATGGTGAACCAGAAAAATGGCGAAAGGCGTTTCTGGATCCTCTTGAACGGCGATGGCAAGGGTGTAAAGATTGATCACGAAAATGATTTAAACGGTTATGACGAGACGGACAAGCATGAGGTTTTTAAAAACCTCGAAAAACTCAGAAGAACTGATCGCTTAATCTCTGAATACTGCTTTATTGCGCTTGTTGTTACCGCCGCTTCAGTTTCAGTTGGTCTATTTATACTTCTGTATCGGATACTTAAGTATCCTTTCATTAAGAAGTTCTCAAAAGACTATGACTGGTAATTTCACCACATCAAAAAGGCTCGACATATCTCGTCGAGCCCTTTTATTTTTAGATTGATGGAACAGGGAATTTCTTTGCCATTTCGATCACTTCGTTATGTATAGCTTTTAGCTCTTTCTTATAATCTTTTTCGAGAGTTTCGAAATCGCCAGCCTTAACACAGAGTTCGACAACTTCTTTCATCCACTTGCCAATCTTCTTCATCTCAGTTTTGCCCATACCACGGGTTGTGATTGCTGGAGTACCGAGACGGACACCGCCAGGTCTAAATGCACCGCCTTTATCGCCAGGAAGCGCGTTAGCGTTAAGAGTAAGGCCAACGAGGTCGAGTGCCTTTTCATAGAATTTACCGTTTACGCCGAAGCTGTCGTCAACCTTAACAAGGAGAAGGTGATTTTCGGTTCCGTTACCTTGAAGAATGAAGCCATATTTCTTAAGCTCTTCGCCGAGGCACTTTGCATTCTCGACAATCTTAGCAGCATATTTCTTAAATTCAGGCTTAAGAGCTTCTCCGAAGGCGACTGCTTTAGCTGCGATTACATGTTCTAGTGGGCCACCTTGGGTGCCTGGGAATACAGAACGATCAATAAGAATAGGAATATTCTCGAGCTTCTTTTCAGGCTTCTTAAGAGGTGATGCGACGTTACCCATCGACATAATGAGACCGCCACGAGGACCACGGAGAGTCTTGTGAGTTGTAGTAGTCATGACATTAAAACCAAAGTCAAGTGGATTTGGATGAACACCACCAGCAATAAGTCCAGCTACATGAGCCATGTCTGCCATAAGAAGGATTTCATGTTTCCATTTCTTCTGAGCTTTGTCGCGTATCTTTGCAACGCGTTTAAAATCAGGAATTTTCATAAATGCAGAGAATCCAATAAGGATGATCTTTGGACCTTCCTTCATTGCAAGCTTTTCCATCTCTTTGTAGTCAATGTCACCATCTTTAGTTGTGCCGTAAGCGATAAATTTCCAGATATGAGCAGAACGAGTTACCGGAGAGCCATGAGTAAGGTGGCCACCATGTCCGAGGTTCATAGCAAGAATCTTATCGCCAGGCTCACACCAAGCATAGTAAACAGCTTCGTTTGCATTTGCACCAGAGTGCGGTTGGACGTTTGCATGATCTGCATGGTAGAGCTCACAAGCACGTGCAATAGCAAGGCGCTCGATTCTATCGACATTCACCTGACCGCCATAATAACGATAATTCCCATAGATTTCTTTACCTATTTTGGCATCTTTCTTGGAATAGACACATTTTGAATAGCCGGTATCTGTAAAATTCGGATATCCTTCTGAATATTTATTAGTAAGGACTGAGCCCATCGCAGCAAGTACATCTTTAGATACATAGTTTTCTGATGGAATAAGCTCGAGGCCCTCTTTCTGACGTTTCTTTTCTGAATTAATTAAATCAAATATAATATCTTTTGCCATATAAAATCCTTTCTATAATCATATAGTTCCACCGCTGTGAAAAATTAGATCATAGAGCCTCCTTCTTTGTATAGACTACAAACTCATAACTTAAATCACCATCTTTACCTTCACCCCTAGATTCTTTTTTATAGAGATCTTTATTGAAGTTAGCAAAAAATGTATCTGCATCCGCATCTTCAGCGTCTACTTCTGTCAAATAGAGTTTATTTGCATATTCTAGGAAGCTAGCATATACTCTTCCGCCGCCTATTACAAATATTTCTTCTTTAGAATTTAAAGGATAGTCTCTAAATAGATCATCCATATTCTTGTATACAATAACTCCATCGGGGAATTCGCCACCATGCCCGCTTAAAACTATATGTTTGCGATTTGGAAGCATCTTAGGAAGCGAGAAAAACGTATTAGAGCCCATAACAACAGTATGTCCATTCGTAACTTTCTTAAAATATTTCAAATCACCAGGAATATTAAAACAAAGCCCGCCTTGCTTTCCAAGTTCATTTTTTCTACCTATTGCTGCAATAATTGAATAGCTCATTTCTACTCCGTAATAGGCATTTTGATAGTGCCGAGATTCTCGTAGTTTTCGAGTTTTATATCTTTAAGCTCACGAGAATTATCAAACTTAAAGAAATCTGTTATTTCTGGATTAATCCAAAGAGTAGGTGCTTTCGGAAGGTCTTTACCTTCATTTGCATCTTCATAACGTTTAATCTGTTCTTTTATACCATCAACTTGGTTTTCGTAAATATGAGCATCGTTAGTGATAAAGGTAAATTGTCCAGGTTTTACGCCAATACAATGAGCAATTAGGCAGCATAATGTTGCATATTGAACGATATTAAATGGCAATCCTAGAGGAACATCTGATGAACGTGAGGTTACGAGCAAGTTAAGTTTTCCGTCAATCAAGTTCCATTGTGAATTCCAAACACATGAAGGAAGTGCGGCCGATTTTAGCCACTCATTTTGCCAAAGTGACATAATCATACGACGGTTTCCAGGATTTACTTTTAGTGTTTCAATAAGGTTCTGTACTAATTGATACCTATTTACTATCCAACCATATGCAGTGCCAATAGTTCCTACTGGATTTTCATCTAGACCTTGTTCTTTATATAGTTTATTGAAATCACGACCCATATAGATACCGTCACTAGGGACTTCCCATTCATCCCAAATATGAACACCTCTATCATGTAGCCATGACACATCATTGCTCTGAGCCTGATATATCCATAGAATCTCTATAATAGCAGATTTAAAAGAAACTTTTTTCGACGTCAAAATCGGAAATTCTTCAGACAAATCAAACTGCATAACTTGATGAGGTAGGCGAATAGTTTTTGTCTCTTGGCTTCCTTGAGCGGAGTGGTCAGGAATTGCTGTAGAAACTGAAGCAGATCGACTATCGGTTTTTTTGTAATTCTGTATTTTCTCGCCATGTGCGAGTATTCTGCGACACAAATCAATATATTGGTCGTCAAACTTGCTCATATAACCTCCTTAACTTATTCTATTTTATCATAAAAAAGCCCCCGAATATATAATTCGAGGGCATTTTGGTGGTTATATGCGTATAAAGTACAAATGCATATTAGATGAATTAGCTCAGAATCTTGATAATGTCTTCATTTATGCCACGAGCTACGCAAAAATCTTTCGCCCAAGGGAATATTCCGCCCCTTACGTCACGACAAGCTTCGGCTATAATACCTATAAATAGCCAGAAATTCTCAAAATCGTGATAGCTATCAATAAAATGAGCCGTCCAGATATCAGCTTGAGCGAAGGTTCCGATTTCGATTGCAGCGTCTCGGTCCTGATCGGAAAGTTTGCCATAGTGTTTCTTCTTGTATAGAAGTGAACCGGGTCTACCCTGAGCTTCATACAGAAGTGCCTTGAGTGGCGCATCAGTCTTATCGTTCAGCTTAGCGATCTGCATAGGTATGCGATCATCGTCGGACCAGATAGGAAGATTAGCATGTTCAAAGATATAGAAGTCTTTGAGGAGCTTCTCCTGAATCTGAAGCGGAAGACTATAAATCTTTTCAGAGAAGGTCTTAAATTCTTCTTCGAACTTCAGATCATGAGGCCTGCTGCCATCGTCGGGACAATCGACACTCTCGCCAAGATCGTGATAGCGCAGCAATCTGATGACACGTTTCTTATCATAATCACAGAGCAAATTAGGATAAAAGATAAAAACATTGTTTGCGAGTTCCTCAACAGAAGTTGAATGAACTGTATCGCTCTCGATATAATCATCCATGATATAGTTATTTCCTGGATGATTATACACACCACACAATAGGTGACCGGAGCGAATTACCCTATCATTCGAACTATATGCCTTATACATCTGCCATATAGCTCTTAAAAAATTTTGTTTTTCATCAAAGTATGACTTCAGGCCGCTAATATCAATTGACCCGTCGTCCATTACTTTAAGATAGGTTCCATTCGCCAGATTAAAATCTTCATGAATCATAGTTATATACCTCCTATGAACCAAAACCTGTGCGTATAGCACGTCAACGAGTAAAGAATTAACCACCAAGTTTTTAAAGAACAAAAACTGAATGCATTATAGCATAAAACCCCTGTTTTTTCAAGATAGAATATATAGTGACATTGACTAAAATGGAGAAAAATGATATAATTTCGGGGATTCGTTGGCAAATTGTGCCGGATAGAACCTTAGGAGGTGTATTAATGCAAAATATGGGAATTGTATATTCCCGAAGAGTGGAATTCCCGCTCGTGCCCGTCCACACTTTCTTAGTTATAGTTATCGGCTATTTAACAATTATAGCCCTAGCAATGACTATCAAAAATGGAACAGAGCAGAGAATATACAGTGAGCACACACCCAGTGCTCATGCAACTAAAGCTCGAATTGAACGCGAAGTAATACCGTACGAATATAAACCGGTCATAGAAGAAGAGACCGAGTTTGTATTAACAAAAACTGCTGCTGAATCTGTTGATGGAATTATTAATAAAGACATTAAACATTTCAGCGAAGAAACCTATGTTGCTGGCGCAATAATGGTTCATTACGAAGCAGGAGGGGTTGACTCGGTTACTGAACGTTCAGGATGCCTTTGGGTTGCCTGTAATAGAGTTATTAGTGAGAGTTCGTTTTATCCTGATGACCTAATTGCGGTTATAGAGCAAGAAGGACAGTTTACAGGATATTTCAGAGGGGGAACTTATACTGAAGAGGACTATTTACTTGCTGTTGATGTTTTTGAACGCTTTTACAGGGAACAAAATGGCGAATCACCAGCCGATGTTGGCAGAACATTACCCGAAGAATATGTTCACTTCTATGGAGATGGCGAGCATAACTACTTCACTATTGGTATCGGGGGTGCACCATATGTATGGGATGAAGATTTTATCACACCATACGAGAATTAACACCAAAAAAGGTCGTCACGTACGACCTTTTTATTTGGCTCGACAACTCTTAGTTTTTATGTTAAAATATAAATATGATTATCACGGGTAAAAAGTTCAGCAAACCTTCACTTTCACGCGTTATTAATGGCGACGTGCAGCTTTCTGAAGAGGTAAAAGTTGAAAAATTCCGTCTTGATAAAAAACTGGTCGAGAAATATCCAGAATATAATCGTTCGACCTTACAAACATTCATTAGATCTGGTTACGTATTCGTAAACGGCAAACCTGCAACAAAACCTAATACCCAGATCGAAGCTGACGCAGAAATCGCATTAAATTTACCCGAAGAATTTACTAATGAAGAATTAAAAAACAGCGCAATCGAAAAAATACGTCCAAAAACTATCTTTGAAGATGAAAATGTTTTAGTTTTAGATAAACCATCCGGCCTTCTTTCAATGGCAAAAGGCGAATATACTGCAGAACCTACCCTTGAAGACTATGGCCTACTCGTTCACCGTCTAGATCGCGATACATCAGGCGTAGTAATTCTTGGCAAAAACGAAGAAACCCAAAAAATGCTTCGCAGACAGTTCCAAGATAGAAAAGCCCATAAAACTTATTATGCAGTCGTCGAAGGTCGGCCAAAGCTCGATGAAGCGATGATTGATCTTCCGATGAGCCGAAACATTAAACACCCAACGACCTTCGTCGTAGATGCAAATGGAAAACCAGCCCAAACTTATTACAAGGTTGTAAAAGCTGGCGAAAAATACAGCCTTCTCGAATTAAGACCGACCACCGGTCGCACCCACCAACTCCGCGTACATCTAAAATATCTCGGAACCCCTATCTTAGGAGACCGTGTATATGGTAGCGCTCCGGCTGATACGGATATGCGCCTCTATCTCCATGCAGCTAAACTTGAAATATCTATCCCAGATACACCTGAAAACAAACGCATGACATTTGAAGCACCAATCCCTAAGGAGTTTGAACGTGTTTTATAATTCTATAGATGAATTAAAAAACGCCATAGACAATACGGGTACTATTATCGTGCTTGAAAAAAATACCGAAAACATCGAAAAAATCCTCAAAAATCCAATAATAACAGAGGCGGTCAGTATCGATGATATTCGCGATATTTCTGCAATGGCGACAACAAAGGCTCTAAAACCACTCTATTTTGTTTTTAAAAACGCGGAGAAGCTACGCCCTGAGGCTCAAAATGCTGCACTTAAGTTGTTTGAGGAGCCAAAAGAAAACTATCACTATGTTCTTCAGACGACGTCCCCTGAGGCTCTACTTACCACGATTCGCTCTAGAGCGCCAATTTATGCCCCTTTGACAGTAAATACGCTAGAAATGCCTCCAGAGGCCGAAAAAGAGGTGTTTTTACTTGCAAAGCAGCTACTTGTCGCTGATTTACCTAAAATTATCGAAATTGCTGATGAAATCAATAAACATAAAGACACAGAAAAATCGCCAAGACGCGATTATGCGCTAAATATCATTCGAACAACAATCGAGCTCGCCGAAAAATCATATTTTAAGACTGAAAATGAAGCTTTTACAAAGAAAATTAACGGTCTAATTATTGCATATAAGAACATCTCGGAAAACGGAAATATCCGCCTCCAACTCGTCGCAAATCTTGTCTAATCCATCGTTTTTATGGTAAAATAATCATATGTTAGGCGTAACGCTTATTATAGTTTTGTGTCTATATCTTATCTTTTTGTACCCAATTCGCAAACCTGCTGAGGTTAAAGAGGCCGAAGAGAAAGCAGAACGCTCTGAAAAATACAATAACCAGATGAAAAAACTCTGGGATGTTGCGCAAACTTCAATGAAGGATCGAAAACCTCTTCGTGCAGAAAAGGCTCTACTTACTATCTTAAAATTTGATGAAAAGAACGCCGCTGCTTACAACCGTCTAGGCATCTTATACGCGAAAGAACAAAATTATGACGAAGCTATTGAGTGTTTCGAAATCGCACAGTCTCTCGATAACAACGCTAGCTCGCTTCATAACGTTGGCCTTATCTACCTTGAAACAGGCGCTTACGAAAAGGCTGCAATGGCTTTTGAGCAGGCTATTGATCTTGAAGACAAGGTCCCAGCAAGACATATTGCACTCGCAAAAGCTTATGAAAAAATGGGCCAAAGAAAACGTGCTATCGAATCGCTTGAAACTGCATTTTCTCTTGATAATTCAACTACGACTCTTCGTTTAATCCTTGCAATTTATGAAGATGCGGAAGATGTTGAGAAAATATCTGAAACCACCGCTAGAATTGAGCAGAAAATCGCTGAAGATAATGCTCGTCGCGAGGCTGAGGCACAACTCAGAAAACGCCAGGCTCGACGTCTTGTCAGAAGGCAGACAAAGATAGTTTACCCTAAAAAATCTCGAAAAATATAGTATAATAGTCTCATCGAAGGTTATTCGTGTACTTTAGGAAAAGGGGGTACTTTTTATGAGAAAAGTACAATTACAGGAACTCCAGGAAAAATCTAAAGATGAGATTATTAAGGATCTTAGAAATCGTAAATATTCACTTCTTGATTCAATCGGGTGCAAATGGACTAGGTTATTAAGGATAATCCCCGGTATTGCCGCAATGATTGCTGTTAAATACGTTATATTCCGAGCAAAAATGCGCAATAAGAAGGACTGGCGTATCGCCTCAAAAGGCATTATAGTCAGTTTTCTAAGATATTGGACTCCATATACGATCGACAGAGAAGATCGTATTCCAATAACTGGCAGCGGATTAATCCTAGGTTTTAACCACCCTTCACTCGGTGAAATTCTGCGTCTGATTGCATTTGTCGCAAAGAATTATCCGTATAAAAACTATCTCTTTCCAGTAACGCTCGCATGGTATGAAGTACTAATCCCCGTGGTTAAACCTCTTGAGGAAATTGGCTACACAATTACGCCAATAATCACACCTAGCGCAAGAAAGGCGCTATTAAAAGGCTGTAGTGAAGAAGAGCGAAAAACGATCGAGTTGATCGGAACGAAGTTTAATAAAGTCTATCTTAATCTCTGTGTAAAGTTTTCCTTAACCCACAACATTATCCTTGTTGCACCTTCAGCGACGAGACAAAGGACAATTTTTAGAACAGATGAAGAATTGAATAAACTTGAGAAGATTGAACCGTCAACGATGTCGCTTCTTGCTCTAACTCTCTCTCGAGAAAAATATGTGAATGTAAGGTTTATACCGATAGCCGTAAAGCCTCCTAGAGGTTTTTCTAAAGGATTAAATCTTAAGAAATCCTATTGCTTTGGCTTCTCAGAGCCGTTCACAATCGAAGAAGCAATAAAACTATCAAAACAGCGATACGGAGATTTCAAAGGCCATCTATTTGACTATGAATTCCTAGCTAGAATTACCCGTAAAATGTTTATCTTAGACAATAATCTTATCGCACCTCTTGAAGACAAGGCCGCGCTAGATGGTCTTGAAAATATCCTGGAAAACAAAAAAGGGCCGTAGTATACGGTCCTTTTTCATTAATCTTCTTTTAGTTTTTTAACGATTTCTTTACTATCACTAATTGTATCTCTTAATGTCTGCATACTAAGAGACGAAATCACCTCGATAAGACCCGCAACAGTCGTTAGTGTCCCCATTAGCAAATAGCCATTTAAGTCAATCGTATTCGACTTAAAGATGAAGAATGGCCCCATAATAAGCTCGAGTACGGTTAGAACCAACATAAATTTCCAACGAAAATCGATATCATTTCGACCTTTCACTGTATTAATTACACCAATAACACCGTTTAGTGTAGTGAAACCACCAGCCATAAGATCAAGCACAGTATTTGTAAAACTCTCATCTACGAGTAGGAAGATTCCTAATCCAGAGATAATTGTATAAATCGAAGCTTCAACAATCTGGAGATAAAAACCACGTTTTTCAATTCTTTTATCACGGCTTTCATCAAGTTTATCGATGTTTGATTTAATATAGCCAAGACGATAGAATGCCCAAAACGAGAAAACTACACCAGCAATTGTGATGAGAATAGGGAGAGTTTTGACGTCATTACCCTTACCGTTCATCGCTGCAATAAACATCATAATGCCAGAAACCAGCATCATAATAGACATAGCTAACTTATTTTTAAGAAATATCTTATATGCGTTTAGACCGCGTTTTAACAATCTATTCATAACTTGATTATAGCATAATTTTGTGATAAAATAAGCGAAGTATGCCGCGATAGCTCAGTCGGTAGAGCGCATCCATGGTAAGGATGAGGTCACGAGTTCAAATCTCGTTCGCGGCTCCATTTTTTATGCAAAAATAGAGAGCATGACCACACTCCTTGATTTTATATGCCGTTTATGGTATAATATATATTATATCCCAATGGTTTTTTGGGGTCGTTACTCATTTACAGTGCCTGCTAAAGGAGGGAATTATGGCTATATGGACTGATATCAATTACAATGACGGCGATGTAGAATCAACTCTTAGCGTTATGCCAAACGAGAATGATCTGACCAGCTGTATTAAGATCTGTACCATAATCAATCATCATAACCACGCTAACGATAAATGGTATATCCGCATGCATTGCCAGAATGACAACCAGGAGCGCCCTATCGAGGGTAGATATGCCAATATCGAAAGAGCAAAGGATGCCGCTATAAAATACGTTAATGACATGATCAACAAAGAACAGCTCGAGTTGGAAAAACGGATTAGCGTCATCGTAACAATCAGAATGAACATACCATAACCGCAGGATCTACCCCCCAGTCTCATTAGAGGCTGGGGCTTTTTTATCCCTGAAAATATGTTATAATATCAAAAGATGAAAACTGATGATTTTGATTACTATCTCCCAGAAGATTTGATCGCTCAAACCCCTTTGAAGGATCGTTCGAGCTCACGTCTTCTTGTTGTTGATCGAGAATCAGAGAATCTTGAAGATAAACATTTTACAGATATTTTAGAATATATTAAACCAGGCGACGCCTTAATACTTAACGAAACTAAAGTTATTCCTGCTCGTATTATTGGCTCAAAGGAAGAAACCCATGGTGTTGTTGAGCTTTTGCTTCTCAAAGAACTCGGTGATGACACTTGGGAATGCCTTGCGCGCCCACAAAAACGCCTCCATAAGGGCACGAGAGTCTTTTTCGGGGCAACTGACACCGAAAAGCCTGAAGATACTGCTAAACTCACTGCAACCGTCCTAGAGACCTTAGATGAGGGAATTACGCATGTTAGATTCGAATATAAGGGTATTTTCCTCGAGATTCTCGATCAGCTCGGTACAATGCCACTTCCTCCATATATTCACGAACAGCTCGAAGACCAATCCCGCTACCAGACTGTCTATGCAAAGAATCTCGGCTCTGCTGCAGCTCCAACTGCTGGCCTTCACTTCACCCCAGAACTTCTTAAAAAAGCTGAGGATATTGGTATCGAAATTATAAAAATTACCCTTCATGTCGGCCTTGGCACATTCCGCCCAGTCAATGTCGAAGATGTTGCGAAACATAAGATGCATACCGAAGCATATTATGTCTCGAAAGAATCCGCAGACAGGATTAATGAAGTTAAGAAACGCGGCGGCCGTATTTTTGCCGTCGGAACCACAACTGTCCGTACTCTTGAAACTATAGCTGGAAAATATGGCGAAATTCGCGCAGACCAGGGAGAAACCAGTATTTTCATCTACCCAGGCTACGATTTCAAGGCTGTTGATGGCTTAATTACAAACTTCCATCTACCAAAATCAACCCTCATTATGCTCGTTTCAGCCTTCGCAACCAAAGATCTCATTTTTAAGGCTTATAATCACGCTATTGAAGAAAAATATCGTTTCTTTAGCTTCGGCGACGCAATGTTAATCAAATAGGTGAACCATGAAAGTAAGATATGAATTAATCCATAAAGATAAGAAAACCGGCGCTCGCTACGGTAAGGTCATTTTTACCGCTCCTGACGGTACGGAACAAGAATATGAAACCCCAATGTTTATGCCTGTCGGCACTCAGGCAACCGTAAAAACCTTGAGCCCAGAACAGGTTAAAGATTGCGGTGCAGGCATTATTCTTTCAAACACCTACCATCTTTGGCTCCGTCCTACCCCTGAAATTGTCGAAAAAGCTGGCGGCCTTCATAAGTTTATGAATTGGCACGGTCCAATTTTGACTGACTCTGGTGGATATCAGGTCTTTTCTCTCGCACATAACAAAAAGAAAGATATTACCGAAGAAGGTGTCCATTTTAAATCTGAGCTTGATGGCAAAAAATTATTCCTCACTCCTGAAGAATCTATCCGTATCCAAAATATGCTAGATAGTGACATTGCTATGAGTTTCGACGAATGCCCTCCAGCAACCGCAGATAAAAAATACCTTAAGAATTCAATTGAACGCACTATCCGCTGGGCAAAACGCGGCAAAGCTGTTTTTAACAACCCAAATCAGAATCTTTTTGGCATTGTTCAAGGTGGTCCATATGAAGATCTTCGTCGCTGGTCAGCTGAAGAGACCGTGAAAATCGGTTTTGATGGCTATGCTGTCGGTGGCGTCGCAAATGATGACGAATGCAAAGATGATATGTATAAGGCAATCGAATATTCATGCCCATATCTTCCTGAGGATAAACTTCGCTATCTTATGGGCGTCGGTGAACCTGTAGACCTTCTAGAGGGCGTTAAACGCGGAATCGATATCTTTGACTGTGTCTCTCCAACCCGTCTCGCTCGTCACGGTAACGCTCTCGTTCCAGGCGTAAGAGAAACTGGTATTTCTGGTCTTAAAGAGAACCGTATAAACCTCAAAAATGCAAAATTTACAGATGATTTTTCTCCAATAGACGAGCATTGTGATTGTTATACCTGTAAAAACTATACCCGTGCGTATCTTCACCACCTCGTAAAATGCGATGAACAGTTTGGCGCTAGCCTTCTTTCAATACACAATATTCGATTCCTTATTCGACTCACAGAACAGATGCGTGAAGCTATTAAGGAAGATCGCTACGAAGAATTTGTAGAAGAATTCTATAAAAAATAAGGACCGACATTAAAGTCGGCCCTTTTTTTGGGGGGGGGTTAGACGAAATTTTTTCCATAGCCATATGCAGATTCTTCAATTTTCTGATGAATACGATGATACTCAGCGTTCTCATAGATACCTGTTTTTCGCATAAAGCCAAAACCGACCGCTGAATAACCTAGATGCACTCCGGTAGCATTACCCATCCTATCGAGTTTGGGCTCGAAATCGATTTCAACATCAGGCATTATTGATCTTATTTCACTATAAAGCATTGCCGCATCATTAGGGTTACAAGCGTGTATAATCCTACATACATAATCCTCAGGACAGATTGTACACTTCATCCGCTGAACGGCTTTGCGCAGAATAATGCTCATATCACGAGCTTTTTCTTCACAAATCGCCGTACGGTAGCCACTCTGGTCAAAATCGAAGCGCATCAAAGGTTTATAGTTCATAAGATTCGCAAAACGAAGTATCGGTTTCGGAATCCTACCAGAATCACGGAATGCATTCCAGTCGTAAATAGAGAAGAAGTGTTCCGTATCATTCCTACGACTAAAGATATTATAGAGGAATTCTTGCGTCGTATCACAGGTTTTTAGTGCCTGCTCAACCAAGAGCGCGGTTAATGCACTCATAGATAAGCCGTCGATGACGATTGCCTTATTCTTAAACTCATCGTCTTCATTGATTATATTGACCGCAGTCCTACCACTCATAAAGGCCGACGATAGCGTCGATGCTGTCGAAACATAGATCGCATCTTTGCCTGTCTCGAGGATTTTTCTCATCTCCTCAATAAGTCGTCCAACATTCGGGGCAGCAGTCTTTATTGGATCTCTTTTCCTCGGGTCGCGTTCACTGAAAACCTGCTTCTGTCTGGCATAAAATTCGTCTGGTGTCTCGAATGTAAAGTCTTCACCCCCGATAGTAACTGGTGTTTCTACAATCACCAAATTTGGGTTCTCGTAGCCAATCCGAAAATCGGCCATTGAATCCACAATTACTACAAAACTTTTCTCATTCATGAATACACCTCCATGAAATGTGCGTAGTTATAGCCAACTGGCCAAGATACTATCAATATCATAACATATTATGTACAAATAGTCAAAGTATGTCAAAAGGGTTGAAATGTTTTTAGGTTTTTGTTATAATTCTAACGTCAGAGTGTGGTTGGCGCGAGTCAAATACTCTGATCTGCTGGAATCGTCTAGTGGCAATGACAAGAGACTGTAAATCTCTCGGCTTCGGCCTTCGTAGGTTCGAGTCCTACTTCCAGCACCATATCATGGTTAGTTGCCGTAGTAGCTCAGTTGGTAGAGCAGCCGCCTTGTAAGCGGCAGGTCATCGGTTCAAGTCCGATCTGCGGCTCCATGAGAAAGAAGAAACGAGAGCTATGCTCTCGATTTTTATTTCGAATGGAGCAAGAGGCGAAGCATCTGCGGCTCCATGAGAAAGAAAAATAAGAGCAAGCACTTCGCTTGCATTTTTTATTGATTCCGTATCTATATATTGACATTTTATTCCGTTTGTGCTATAATAATAAGTATAAATTGTCTAAAGTGGGAATTTAAATGGATAATATTAATATAAAAGAGTTTTTCTCTTATCTGTTACAGAAAGCATGGCTCATCGTAGCTATCCTTTTGGTTATATTTGCAGGTGGTGAGGCATATACAACAATATTTAAGACACCTCTTTACGACTCAACTACAAACGTCGTACTTATTTCTGATTCAAAAAATACATCAGATCTTACAGTTAACGATGTTACTCTTTCAAATAACCTCGTAAAAACCTATTCTGAAATCGTAAAAAGTCGTAATGTTTTATCAAAAGTTATCTCTGGCTTAAACCTCCAGATGTCTTATGAGCAACTTGCAAGTAAGGTTAGCGTCAGCTCTGTTACTTCAACCCAACTCATTTCAATCCGTGTTGTAAATACTAATGCGAAAGATGCACAAATGATTGCAAATCGTATCGCAAAGGTATTTAAAGCTGAAATCAAGAACATCTATGGTATCGACAACGTTCAAATCGTCGATGAAGCTGTTGAAGCTACTAGCGCATATAATATCAATATTCTTAAAGAATCAATTATCTATCTTATGATTGGTCTCGTCCTCGGTGTTGGTGCTGTTTACCTTCTTTATGCACTTGATAAGACTATCAAAGATACCGAAACTGTCGAAAATAAACTCGGCCTCACGGTCGTCGGCGTTGTGCCAGAAGTGGAGCAAAAATAATGAAAGATCTTATTGTCGCAACAAACCCAAAGTCTTCGTTTGCAGAGTCAATCAAACTCATTAAAACGAATATTACATTTTCATCTATTAATAAGAGCTTAAAGGTCATTCTTATGACCTCCCCAGAATCCGGCGATGGTAAATCATTCCTCGTAGCAAATCTTGCTTCAGCATTCGCCCAAGAGGACAAGAAAGTTCTTATTATCGATGCAGACCTTAGAAAAGGCCGTCAACATAAGATTTTCGGACTCGAAAGAGAAAATGCCTTTGGTTATTCAAACCTCATTCTCTCTGTCGCTCAAGATCAAAACGCTCTCTATAATGGCCTTGATTCACAAATTATGTCTTATATCAAAGACACTAATGTTAAGGGTGTTTCACTTATTCCAGCAGGCCCAACCCCTCCAAATCCACTTGAGCTTCTCGCTTCTGAATCAAACCAAGCTATTTTGGAACGTTTAAAGAAATATTACGATATTATCTTCATCGACTGTCCTCCAGCACTTGGCCTTTCAGATGCACTCGTGATGAGTAAATTCTCAGACGTCAACATTGTCACAGTTTCTAATGCTAAGACAAAAGTAGATCAGCTTGAAGATGTTAAGAAGAATTTTGAACGTGTTAATTCAAAGATTGATGGCGTTGTTATTAATAAAGCCAAAGTTAAAGCAAGCTCATATTCAAGCTACTACACAAACGATAAATACTATACAGACAATAATCTAAAAACAGATTATTAGGAGTTATATGATTGATATCCATTGTCATCTAATGCCTAGCGTAGACGACGGTAGTAAGGATCTAGATGAAAGTTTGTCTATGTTTGAAAACGCTATCACCTCTGGTGTAACGGATATCATTTTGACACCTCATTATATTAAAGGTACTAAGTATAGCATTAAGAACGAAGGTAAGGCTAAGATTACTGAAATTCTACGTGAGGCTTTACGCCGCGCTGGTATGGATGTAAATATCTATTACGGTAATGAGGTATATATTGATGACAGATTACCTGAACTTATCGCAAGTGGCGAAGTTGCAACTCTCGCCGGCTCAAAGTATCTTCTTTTGGAGCTTCCAGTTGCTGCTGAGGATAATAATGCCGGAAACATTATTTTCCGCCTCCGTTCTAATGGTATTATCCCTATTATTGCACACCCAGAACGCTATACCTATTTCCAACAACACCCTGAAAAGGTAGATAAATACCTTGAACTCGGTTGTTTGCTCCAAGGCAACTACATGAGCTTACTCGGAAAATATGGTAAAAAAGCTAAAAAGACACTAAAAACACTTCTTAAGGAAGATAAAATTACCTTCCTCTCATCCGATATTCACCACAAACATAATGATTATCATATCCCAGAGGCCGAAAAGGCAGTTCTAAAAATTGTCAAAGACGAAGACAAAGTCCAAAAACTTTTTATCGAAAACGCAGAAAGAATTATCAAAAATATCAAGTCTGCCTAGTCTCTCATTGTGGTATAATAAAACCATAGGAGAAACTATGAAGACAGTTATTACTTTCGGTGTATACGATTATTTCCACTTAGGGCATCTTAGACTTTTTGAAAACGCAAAGAAGCTTGGCGATAGGCTTATTGTTGCAGTACAAAACGGCGATCAAATCCTAAAAACCAAGCCAAATGCAAACGTTCTCTATACAACAGAACAGAGAATGGAACTCGTCGCTGCTATCAAATGCGTAGACGAAGTGATTACATATAATGATGTTTACCCAGATATTACAAAAATTGATTTTGACGTCTTTGCAATAGGCGGCGATCAGAACCACGAAGGCTTTCAAAAAGCCGTAAAATGGTGCAATGAAAACGGCAAAGAAGTTGTCAGACTACCTAGAACAAAGGGTATCTGTTCATCTGACATTAAAAAACGCTTAATGGGTGAGCCTGATTCAAAGTAATTATGAAAACACTAAATCTAAAAGAAGAGACACGTTGCAATTTTAAAATTTCAGCGTTAATGAAAAGGGTTTGGCAAACCGAAATTGATATTTATCTCGAATTTGCCAAAATTTGTGAAAAGCACAACATTAAGTTTATTTTTTTTGATGGCAGCTTACTCGGCGCAATCAGACATAACGGATTTATCCCTTGGGACGACGATATTGATGTTGCCATGACAAGGGAAGAATATAATAAGTTCAAAAAAGTAGCCGAAAAAGAGCTAAAAGCGCCTCTTTTCCTTCAGACACCATATACCGATCATATTTATCGCGGTCACGCTCAAATTAGGAATAGTAATACAACCGCTATTGTCTATAATTCATACAATAAAGACGCGAATCAAGGTATTTTTATAGATATCTTTATCCTTGATAAAATTCCAAAAAATAAGTTTATACGAAAACTCCATAAAATTCACTGCATTAATATTGCAAGGATGCTTAGATGTAATCGCCTAGAAATTAATCTAACTGCTAAAGAAAAGCTATTCAGAGCTGTTTCAAAGGTATTTTTCAAAATTATTCCTTACGAAAAATACTATGCACACTACGAACGTGTATGCAGTAAGTATAATAAATCTAATTCAAACGAATATAATTACGTAGCGCACAATTATTGTGACCGCGCAATTAGAGAAGAGCACTTAAAAGATATTACGATGCATGATTTTGAATATCTAAAAGTTCCTGTTCCAAAAAAAGCTGAGGAATTCCTTACTGATTACTTTGGCGATTGGAAAAAATTCCAAAAAGGCACAACAACTCATGGGAAAATCCTTTTCGATCCTGATAAACCATACACATATTATAAAAATATGTCAATTGAAGAATTAAGAAAACACGAAAAGTAATTATCTTCTCTTTACTTTATTAATGGCTAGCTTGATATAGTCATAGACCATTTTGTCGTGCAAAACCAGAAGGGTAATTCCATAAACCAGTACACCAATTACCACTTCAACTACCGTATATAGAATTGTGACAGGGAACAAACTTTTAACAAAAATTACCGATGAATACATTAAAACCCCTGCAATAATATATTTTACCCATCCCGCAAAAGTACGCGTAACTTTGACGTATTTTTTTGATAGCTTGAAATAAAGAACAGTAATTGCACTCTCCGCGACAATTGAGCCAATCGTTGCACCAAAACTACCAATGCGTGGAATAAGAATAAAATTACATATTAAATTCAAAACTGCACCCGCCCAGAGCGCCAAAGCACTCTTTAGTCTTAGACCACATGGAGTTAAACATTGCGTACCAATACAATTTGAAAGAGCGATAATAACAACAATTGGTGAAAACACCGGAAGAAGTAAGCTAACCTTGTCATAGCCATCACCGAAAAACCATGGTACAAAACTACTTGCAATAGCTGCAATACCAAAAGCAATCGGTACAGACAATAACCCTACAAATCGAAGCGATTTTGCGAGCCTCTCTTTGATTTCGTCGATTTTATTATTCTTGAATAGATATGCAATACGCGGTGCTACTACAACGTTAAGAGAAGTTACAACTGCGAGCGCAATCGAAATAATCTTATATGCCTGCTCATAATAGCCATTCTCGGTCTGTCCATCAGTCATAAGGCCGAGCATAGTCTTATCAAGCACTGTGTAAATTGTAGTTGCTACCTGTGGCAAGAAATAGATAATTGTATCCTTAAAATATAGGAAAGGTTTGATTTCTCTTAACTCTGGCTTTGAAACATCTTTTGGTAATCTAGTCCATAGCGCAAAAGTCGAAATCGCAAGAGATAAACCATTAAGAAGCATATAAAGATTAAGATGATCAGGAGTCTTAACGAAGATAAAGATGGAGACAGTAAATAATAGTTTTACTAAAATATTTCTTATCGAAATAAATTTATATTCCTCGAGGCCTTGATAAAGCCAAGAAATATCAAAGATATTCGCAAGCAAGTTTATCATCAAGATAGCGTAAATAATATTATATCTTTCAGCAGTAATAATTAGAACAAAATAAGCTACAACTGAAACAATTCCAGCTATCAACCTAAACGCCATCAAATTCCAGAAAATCTTTGAACGTTTAGCCTTATCATCTTGATGCATCGCTATTTCGCGTTGTCCAAAAGACGCAATACCAAGGTTAGCGATAAGAATAAAGTATGCTACAACAGACAAAGTATAAGCAGAAGTACCAACTCCATCTACTCCAAGAACTCTTGAAAGATAAGGAGCTGTGACAATCGGCAAAATTATCGACAAAATTTGAAACACTAAATTATAAAGATAATTTTTCTTGATTGACTTTGTCATTTAAACCCCACACCTCTTTAATGCATCCCTTAAGAAATACCCACTTCGAATTTTCTTTGACATCTTCTCGATATTTTTTAGTTTCTCAGCATATTCATTTTTCTTGACTCTACCAACTACATCTGACATATTCGCAAAGTTGCCAACGACCCAGCCAATATTGTTGTCATATACAAATTGCGCGAGCGCTGCCTCTTCCCAAACAATTATTGGGAGTTTTGCAGCGATTAGCATCGAAAGCTTGTGCGGATTACTGATAATCAGATATTTACCAAAATTCCCACTACATTCATCAGTCGAATCACCATCCCAAACTAACCCAAATGCACCGTCAAGCTTCGACAACAACTCGTCTGATGAAAAACTGCCAATATATTTCTCGTTTTCCGATAGTTCAGACTCCAAAATTCCACCGCCATAAAGATTAAACTTTATATCTTTGAACTTACCAACTTTGCGAAGATATGCAGCTTTTTCTTTAGAAAGATTTCCAGCCACAACAATTTCATTTGAAAGTTTTCTATCTCTTGTTGTGCCATTATATAAATAATCAAATACACCAAGAGTAACTAATTTCTCTTTCTCAAATCCAAGTGAAACTAATTTTTCGGCCATCCTATCGTTATGAACGATTATCTTATCAAAGCGGGCCAATGCAATATGTTCAGCTTTGTATAAGCGGTTGTATAAATAATCAGGAATCGAGCCTTTTCCGTAACGCAAAGTCTCTAAATCATGAGTAATACCGATAAGTCTAACTTTTCTTTCTTTGAACTTTGAAACTATTTTATTAAGGTCAATTACTGCATTAATTAGCGGGTATTGAATAAAAACTACGTCGTCTTCAGAGAACTTATCAGCAAATTTCAACCATTTTTTCTCATTATTTTTATACGAAACAATCTGAAGTGGCTTCAAAATTTTCTGTTTTCTGACTCCAAAAACCGTATCTATTTCTACGCGTTTAAATCCCTCGTCTTCAAGAATAGTTTCAACATCAAGACGTGCTTTTAGCATCGCTGTTTTATCATTTTTATTTAATTTCTCGACGATAAAATATTTCATATTAACACATATCATTATACCATACCGGTTTTTATTTTTCTCTCTTGTTAAAATGAATAAAATATGCTAAAATAAAGGGTAATCATGGCAAAGAAGAATAATACTAAGCGCAAACTCGTTGGCCTCGTATCTGAGGAATCTGGTGTTCGTTGCTATTACACGAAGAAAAACACGATGAATACTCCTGACAAGTTAACTTTAAAGAAGTATGATCCAGTTCTTCGCAAGCACGTAAAATTCACCGAGACAAAGAAAAACCTCGGTCGTAACGAAGTTAAGGAAAAGAAACGTTAGTTTCGGATAACCCCGCAAGGGGTTATTTTTTACCTAAAGCATAATAAAGTGGTATAATGAAGAAAATGAACAGTGTGAAAATAGTAGTAGCCGCTCATAAAGCATACGACTATCCAAAAGGAAAATCGTATATACCGCTTCAAGTTGGTTCAAAAATCGCTGATAAAAAGTTAGGAATCGCTCGAGATGATACGGGCGATAATATTTCTGAAAAGAATCAATATTTCTGCGAATTGACTGGTCTTTACTGGATCTACAAAAACTGCAAAGCTGACTTTAAGGGTTTAGTCCATTACCGCCGCCTTTTCACACTAAAATCTGGAAAAATCAGCAAGAGCAAACGAATCGACGCCGCACTTTCTGATGAAGAGATTTCAAATCTCATCAAAGACTATGATATTATTCTGCCGAAAAAGCGTAATTACATCATCGAAGATCTGTGGTCACACTATGAACACACACTTCATGTCGAACCACTCGAAATGACTGGAAGAATTATTGAAGAACTCACTCCAGAGTATCTAGCCGAATTCAAGAAATTAAAAACTCGTAAGACCGCTCACATGTTCAATATGATAATTGCAAAAAAAGATATTTTTGATGACTACTGTAAATGGTTATTTAAAATCCTATTTGAACTTGAGAAACGTATGAAGGGAAAAGACGATAAATATGAAAGTTTCCATAAACGTTTCTATGGTCGTATCTCAGAACTACTCCTCGACGTTTGGCTCAACACTAACTATAAGGACCTAAAAGTAAAGGAATTAAGAGTTATTGATGTCGAAGGTGTTAACTGGATCAAAAAAGGCGGAAGTTTCCTACGCGCAAAACTATTTAAGAAAAAATATAGTAAAAGCTTTTAGTGATTAATCTAAGGAAGGAGGAATTATGAAAGAAGATTTAAAATCTAACGAATCAGATTTAATATCTGTCATTATTCCAATCTACAATGTCAAAAAATATTTGAGACGCTGCATCAAAGGCGTTTTAGCTCAAACCTACAAGAATCTTGAAATCATTCTCATCGATGATGGTTCTACTGATGGTTCAGCTGAATTGTGTGATGAATTATTCCATGAAGATAAACGCATTGTCGTCTTCCATAAACAAAACGGTGGTATCGCAAGCGCCAGAAATTATGGAATTCGTGCAGCAAATGGCGATTATGTCTGTTTTATCGATCCAGACGATATCGTAGATGAAGACTACGTCGAATTCTTACATAACATCATCGTAAAGTATAAAGTTAAACTTGCAATATGTTCACATCGCGTCCTCTACGAAGGTCATAAAACTGCGGTTGATATGTCAACCAAAGAATCTGGTAAAATCGATTCGAAAGTCATCATCCAACGCCTACTTTATGCTGACGGTATTGATACCTCATTCTGGGCTAAAATGTTCACGAAAGACATTTTGTTAAAACATCTTTGTCCCGAGGGACGCAACTACGAAGATGCAGCATGTATGTATCTCTACTTTGACTCTGTTCCATATATCGGACTTGATTCAGTCGCAAAATACACCTACTGTGTCCGCCGTATGTCTATCTCACAGAAACCATTTGATAAATCAAAGATGGATCTTATCACTGCAACTAAAGAAATGCATGATTATATTGTTCAGAAATACCCAAAAATGAAACTCGGTGCAGAACGAAGATTGATGTATGCACATCTTTCTACTCTTCGCCAAATCGCACTCAGTCCAAAAACAAAAGATTCTGAAGAGTGTAGACCAATAGTTTGGCAGTACATAAAAGCTCACAAGGGTTCAGTGATGAGAAACACCAATATCCCAGAACGTGATCGCAAAGCAATCGCTTCGACAAACTTTGGATATGGTTTCTTTAGATTTTCACTCAATCTCTACGAAAAATTCCGCCACCTACTCACATAAAAGTCCGTTCTATGCTAAAATAGAGTAATGACTAAATGGCTCAAAACAGAAATATTTTTCTATATTGGACTTGCGCTTTTACCGTTTGAGAATTTCTATTTTGCACCAAGCGCAGGATGGGGAACTATCTCTCCACTATTTTTCCTAGTCTATATTATATTCAACTACAAAATTCTTCTTAATCACATCATAAAATATTGGAAGATTTTTGCATTCTTTTTCGTGGCAGTCATACTCGGGTCTATCACTGCATTTTTCTATAAAACGCCAGTCAAAAGTTATATCGATAGCTTTGTCCCATTGGTCCTTGGCGCGACTACTCTACTTACAATTAGCATCTATCGCGCTAAAGAAAAAAGCCTTAGAAAAGTCGTTAACATCCTCGTTATCTCATATAGCATATGTATCGTAATCGGATTATTTGAATTCTTTGCGGTAAAACTCGACAATTATCCTGTCGTAAACTTCATTAAGGATATATCAAAAAGAAATTATATCGGACTTGGTCGTGTTCAATTCTTTTTTACCGAACCAAGCTTCGTAAGTATGCACCTATTCGGCGTACTTTTACCACTTTATTGGATTACAAGAAGAAAAGATCTACTCTTTGTACTATTATTATTTATTACCGCAGCTATCGGTCTACAAACCGGAGTTAGAGTAATTGTCGATATCTTCGTTGTCGCCATATTATATTTCATCTTCGTAATTCTAAGACACAATAAAGCAAAGTTCATACCGTTCATTCTTCTCGTCTTAAGTCTTGGCTCAGTTTTCGCATATACTTCAAATGATCGTGTAAAACAAATCGCAAACGATGGCGTTTATGCCGATGGCTCACTTGCAACCCGATTCTTCAGAATGCAATCTAGCGTAATTGGTTATCAAAACACATTCCCGGCCCCAATCATAGGTTATGGTCTTGGCAACTCAATGTATCCGATTCGTTCTGGCTACGATGAAGCCTTGGAACAGTATGACAACGATTATGTAAAAGAGGTTAATGAGCTCGGAGGAATTAATGAATCCGACGATGCGGCATCATATAGCCTTTATACTCGTTTCATTTCAGAATTCGGGCTTATCTTAACAATCATCGCAATCTTATATCTATTCAACATCACAGATCGTAGCACTTTCCCGCACAAATGGCTCTATTTATCGATCATCTTATATCTTTACGTCCAATTCGAATCACTCGGTTTTTACACAATCTGGCTCTTCGTCGTTGTCATGCATGAAACTAAAGGCGATTTAACTTTTATTGAAAGAATGAAAATAAAACATCTTAAAAAAGCAAAGGAAGACCCTTCAATAAAACGTGTACTTGTGTTTGGAATTACTGACAAGCGCGGTGGCGTTGAATCAGTTATTATGAACTATTACAGAAATATTGACAGAAACTCTATTAAATTCGACTTCCTTTGCAATACCGAAGAAGTTGCGTATGAAGACGAAATTAAAGAGCTTGGCGGAAAAATTTTCCGCATTCCGGCACGCTCGAAAGGATATTTGTCGTATAAAAAGGCCTTGAACGCTTTCTTTAAAGAAAATGCTGCAAAATACGACGCAATTTGGGTAAATGTTTGCAGTCTCGCTAATATTGATTACCTAAAAATGGCAAGAAAATACGGAATTAGAAAACGTATTATCCATGCACATAATTCAAAAAACATGGATAGCACACTTCGTGGAATGATTCATCTCCTAAACCGTGTTAATATCGACGAATACGCAACAGATTTTTGGACATGCTCAGACAGCTCATCAGATTGGTTCTATCCGGAAGTCAAAAAATCAAAGATTAAAAAAGTTTATAACGCATTCGAGCTAAATAAATTTAAATATAGCAATGTAAAACGAAATAATTTCCGCAAAAAATATAATCTCAAAAACGAAAAAATTATTCTTAATATTGGCAGATTAAACTTCCAGAAGAACCAAGAATTTATCATCAATCTAGCGCCAAAAATCATCAAAGAGATTAAGAATGTTAAGTTTGTATTTGTCGGCGTTGGTGAAGACGAAGAAAAACTAAAAGGATTAATCAGTGAATATAAATTAGACAACTACTTTATATTCACAGGCATGATTAAAGACGTCTCAGAGCCACTTTCAGCATCAGACCTATTCTTATTCCCATCAGTCTTTGAGGGCTCTCCTGTGGCCTTATATGAAGCCGAGGCGAACGGAATCAATACCGTTGCATCAAAAGAATCCTATACTGAAAAACGTAAGCTCAGCAAAACTATCGAAACTATATCACTTAGGAAAGGCGAAGAAAAATGGGCTTCCACTATTATCTCAAAAATCAAAGATAATAAGTCTCGCTTGGATAATTCAGAAAATAACATTAAGTATCTAGAAAAATTTGGCTACAACATTAAAACTGAAGCAAAAAAAATCGAAGTAGAAATCAATAAATAACCCCCAAATTCGGGGGGGTTGTTTATTTATTAATTTCGTGTTTCTTTTTATCGTTCATTAAACGATATTCAAGGTCACGTATCGCATTCATAAAATACATAAATGCATCATATGGGGAATCATATGGCGAGAAGTAAGCATGGACATCACCATCATTCCAGTACTTTGTGCACATATAATAAGGGTGATCTGAAGTAGTGAGCCTACGCCAATCTTCAATCAATCTCTGGTCGCCAGTAGACATAATCTCTTCTCTTATGCCATATAGTATATTCTCAGCCTCATCTTGCATAGAATTACCAGCCCATGCCGATAAATCACGTTCAGTATCTGCCCAAGTAACAGTCTGTGGCATTGATACTTCGTCCATAGGATCCTCGAGCTCAATAGCTTCCGAAACGGTTACAAATTTATTTTCATAAACTGAGAGCCATTTCTCAATCAAATGGTTCATGAATTCAAAGATACCAGTATCTGCCCACTGATTCTCACCAAATGTCTCAAAATCCATGAAAAGATTAATGAGATTACCGCGAAGACAGTCCATATCAAGCCAGTTTTGGTATTTCTCGACCGTAAGTGGCCATTCTTTCCAATGTCTGTCTGAAAATCTAAATGCAATATCGTCAGAGAGACGATAGTTCTTGAGAAGAAGACGAGTATTTTGTGCGCCAGGAGCCTTATATACATGATTTGAACTTCTCCAACCGAGAACCTTATCCCAGCCTTCTGCAAGACAACCCTTGAAGCCGAATTTTTGATTTCCTATAGTGTCAAGCCAGCTTCCGAGTTCGTCATTATAAGCAAATTCCGTATCACGAAAGATCTTCGTCTTAAAGCCGAATAACTGTTGAATACGAGTTTGGTGGCGCTCAACCTGTGACTCAAATTCTTCTTTACTATGGAAGAAAGCAAGCGAGTGATAATAGGTCTCTGCAACAATCTCAACTTGTCCGGTTTTGACCATGCGGCGAACCTGCTCAATAAGTGATGGGTCCCATTCCTCAGCCTGTTCCAACCAAGTACCAGTAATCGACATTGAAACTTTAAAATCAGGAAAGCGTTTAATGTTTCCTTCGATAAGATCAAACATCGGATGGTAGGATTTTTCAGCAACTTTCTTAAAAATACGTTCGTTGCTCTGTTTTGAATAAAAATCAGAATTCCAGTAATTATGATCACGCGCAACATTAAAAATTGAATAAGCCCTAACGCGATAAGGCTGATGCACATGCAAATAGAGACAGATAGCGCGCATTAGAAATTATTCCTCTTATGTTTTCTTACTTCATTATAGACTGAGAGACACTTTTTCGCAATATCATCCCAAGAGATTTTAAGGTATTCATGAGAGATACCGTTCTGAAGAGCAGACATGAGAGCGTTAGACTTAGTTACAGCAACGATCTCATCTGCAAGTTTTTCCTCATCCCAGAAATCGTACTCCATAACCGAACGAAGAACTTCTGCAACACCAGATTGTTTCGTGAGAATAAGGACATTGCCATGGTGTGCTGCTTCGAGAGCAGTAAGCCCAAACGGTTCAGAAACTGATGACATCACAAAGACATCAGAGATTTCGTAGACATCACGAAGTCTCTGACCACGGACAAATCCAGTAAATATCACATTGCTCGTAATATGGAGGTCAGCTGCTAGTTTCATTAATTCATTTCGTTCTTCACCATCACCCGCAAAAACAAATAAGAGTTTTGGTTCTTTTGAAATTGCACGTGCAGCCGCATGCATCATGTGAGATAAGCCTTTTTGAATAGTAAAGCGTCCAACCGTTGAGATGACTTTATAACCCTGCTCTTTCATAGCTTCAATATATTTGTAATGATCAGCTTTAAATGAATAATCAGACGTCACAAAACCTTCATCAAGCGAATTATAAGCTACGTCAATTTTATCCCATGGAATGTCATATCGATCATGAATAATTTTCTTTGTTGCTTTTGAAACAGCGATAATTTTGTCTGCCATTAGTAGACCTTCACGCTCAACCGCATGCACGACTGGATTACCACCATTCATACCAGAACGATCAAACTCCGTAGCATGAACGTGCGCGACTAAAGGCAAGCCGTAATTCTTTTTTGCCAACACGCCCGCTTCAAAAGTCAACCAATCGTGTGCATGTACAACATCAGGCTTGAACTCCATTAGATATTTTTCAATAAAATCACAATAGCGATGTTGGACATCACGGATTGAGATTAGTTTTTCGTTCGAAGTGTCAGGGAAGACTACTTCATTGATTTTTTTAGAGTCGTACGCTCCGACCCCAAATCTAAAGAGAGGGTCCAATTTCAATGCTGAAACGACCTTCATAAAATTGATGTCAGAATGATCTGCAGTGTAAGGAACAACAAAATCGATGTCGGCGCCTTCATTCACGAGCGCACGTGAAAGATTTAAACAAGCTACACCCAAACCTCCAGAATTATGAGGTGGTAGCTCCCATCCCAACATCAGAATTTTCATCACTTAATATTGTATCGTGCTAACGCTAAAATTTCAATATAGATTTAAGATAATATTTATGTTATAATTAGATAACGGCATAGGGGAATAGCTCAGTTGGTAGAGCACTGGTCTCCAAAACCAGGTGTCGTGGGTTCAAGTCCTGCTTCCCCTGCCATTTTTTGTTGCACAAAAAAATGGCCAGCATGCGCTGGCCATTTTTATTATTTCTTTTTCTTGTTATCGATAAGACCGATGGTTCCAGTCAAGACAAAACCGATCGCTAGAATGAGCGTAATAATCCATCTAAAATCTACTTCGCCATTAATTATCAATACGACGAAATATGCTATCGCAACTAACCCGACTAGCATTTGAATGATTGAAGTTAATAAACATTTTTTATTCTTCATAGTTTCTCCTTTAGATAATTGAAACATATATTTAAAAAATAAACAATGCATAAGCTTGGTTAGACTCGAATAAATTGCCGTTAACTTATGCTATAATATGCTTATGGATATTAAAGAGCTCGAAGAACTAAGAAAAGCTTACAAAGAAAAGAAAACGAAATTTAAAAATGTTTTTATTTGCATTTACGCAATCATTGCTTCGATAATTCTTCTTTCTTCGATTACAAAACGTGCAATGTATTACCCGACCGGAGCGCTTTTTATGGAGTCTATTATCGCTCTTTTTCATCCAGCAATCTTCTTATTTGTAGCCTACGTAATCGTCTCAAGCTTCACAAGCAACAAAGAAGCAATTGCGTATCGTCGTGCTTATAAAGCTTATTTCGTCTCCTCAACTATGAAGAAGGTCTTTACTGACATTAAATATTCACACGAAGCCAAAATGCCAAAAGCCCTAATTTCCGAAACCAACATGATGCAAATGGGTGACACTTATGCATCGAACGACTACCTCGTTGCAAAATATAAAGGTCATTCGTTCCAGCAAGCCGATGTCCACATACAAGAAAGACATACCGACTCCGACGGAGACACAACCTATACAACCATCTTCCGCGGACGTTGGGTAATCTTCGATCTTAAAAAGAAGATAAATAAAAGATTATTAGTCGCGGGAAAATATTTTAATTGCGAAAAATATGATAGGACATTTAAACGCATAAACCTTGAATCAAGCGATTTTAATCGAAGCTTCAACACATTTGCGCAAGACGGTTTTGAAGCATTCTATGTGCTCGATCCGGCAATTATGGAACGAATTATGAAACTCGGCATCCTACACAATAACAGAATTATGATCTGCTTCGCAAACGGAAAAATGCATATCGCAATCAATAATAATGTTGATTCTTTCGAGCCATCGTCAATCAACAAACCAATCGATGAAAAGCAAGAATTCAATAAAGTCTTAAACGACATTAAAGTCATTACTAACATAATTGACGAAGTCAAACTTGTGAAATGAGTGAAGCAGGAATAATTCAATTGGTCGGACAAGGTATCGGTTTTGTAGCTTTTGGTATTTCTTGTATTAAATATTTCAAGAAGAAAAAATCCGAAATCCTAAAAATTTCTGTCATCGCATACATCATCTATATTATTCATTACATTTTAATTGGCGCCATTGCCGGATCATATACGCTCGTGATTGGCTTGCTACGCGACAGCTACATATATGCTCGCGAAAAACACCATAAAAAACATCGTACCCGTATTATTTTCAATAACTTTCTAATTTTCGTTCTGTTTATTGTTGCTTATGCAACACTCATCATCTTCAATCTAGACACTCCAATAAACATCCTACCGCTTGCAGCCGGCATGGTATATATCTGCTTTGAATGGTTCACTACAAATAAAACGACACTCAAATTCGCATCCGGACTAACGAATATCCCGTGGATTTTCTATAACTTAATCACAATGTCAATTGCCGGATTTCTCACCGACTCACTAAGCCTTATGGTTTGTGCCTTTGGAATTCTTAAAGATAAAAAGCTTAGAAAACACAAAGTTAAGAACAATTACTAAGACTTGACCAAAAGTTTTTACAGAAACGACACCAAAATCGCTATTTATTTTCATTACATCAATTCCAAGCCAAACAACCAAAGTCTCAAGAAGAAGCGTAAAGAGCCTTGCTAAAGCAAAAGAAATCATTTCTCTTATAATTGCCATTTTTTCGGTTGCATGTTCAGAAAAAACAAAATAACGATTTAAAATGTACATTAAAAATACAACGATGGTCCAAGAGATGATATTCGACGGAACTGCATCGAGACCAATCTTCATAAAGATGGCAAATGTCACAATTGAAACAATCGTACCAATTACACCAACAACAAGATAATTAATGATTTCACGATGTTTTTTGTATAGGGAAATAAGTTTATCCATGACTTCATTATACACGATTTCATATGCTATAATTACAACAATAAGCATATGCAAAGTAATACGAAAAAATCCTGCATCCGAAGAGTCCTCGACTACGCAGTAAAAATCGATATGATTTGGCTCGTAATTTGGGGCACAATTTTTGTTTCATTCGTTGTACTCGATTCTATTTTTCAGACCGCATTTCGCGGCGAAAACGTTTATTATAGTTTCCCAATTGGAAATTCAAATATTCTTGTTGAAGTCGTCTCAAACGGCACTTTTATTGGCGTAACCGTTCTAAAATATATCGGCATAGTTTTAAGTTATCTCTACGCACGCAGAAAATTCCCAAAAGACTACATTCTTCAAATCGCCCTGCTATTCACATTGCTTGCCGACACTATCCTTACCTTTGATCAAATCAACATCTTCGGCGTACTTGCATTCTGTTTTGCCCAATATTTTCATCTTGCACGTTTTGCGAAAGTCAAACCAAAATTCTTCGTTGGCTGGACTTTATTTGTTGTTCTACTACTGATTTTTGGTTGGCTCAACAGTATCCCAGATATGTACGTCCTCGCGTTCATCTATGGGACATCCCTCATTGGGAACATTATTCTTACTCATCGCTGGTGGAAAAAAGCAAATAGTGAAAGATCAACAAATCGCGAAATTGTCGCCTCAACCTGTGCATTTTTCGGTTTTATCCTCTTCTTCGCTTGCGATATTAATGTTGCAATCAGCTACCTCTCAGTCACAAAAGTACTGCCTCTATTTCTAGCACGATACGCTAACTTCTTTGCCTGGTTATTCTATTACCCAAGCCAAGTCTTAATTAGCAATTCATCAGTAAAAGTCAGAAAACCTGTAAAAAAATAGAAAAAATATCCACACGTTAATAAACTGTGATATAATAGAGGTACTATGGAAGGTAATAAGAAGACAAAACCACGCGCTATTTTGGTATTCGGTGCTCCTTGTAGCGGCAAAACTACTTTCTGCGAAAAGTTTTCGCGTCGTTTCAAAGCTCCATATTACAATTTACAACAGTTGCGTGAAGAAGCAGATTTCACAGAAAAACAAATTCACGTCGTCCTCGAAGCTATTTCGAAGACTGGCCAAAACATCGTTATTGAAGGTGGACTCGATACTGAGGCTGAACGCGAAGGCGTCAAAAAGCTTTTGAAGCTTTGTGGCTATAATCCAACACTCGTCTGGATTCAAACCGACATCAATACAATCAAAGCTCGCCTTAAGATGAAAACTCGTTCAGTTGCTCGTGCGAAAGAAGAATACGAAACAAAGATTCGTGCAATGGAAGCTCCAGCAGAAGCTGAGAAACCTATCATCCTTTCTGGCAAACACGTTTTTGAAACCCAACTTTCACACGTTCTTGCTGGTCTCGACCGCAAATAATGATTATCGATAAAGAATTTGGCGAAGTTATTGTACGGAAAAACGCTTTGTCTTCTAGCGTTAAATTTTCCGTTTCTACTTCTGGACGCCTACAAATCTCGGTACCGAAATACACGCCAGATTTTCTTGTCAAAAAATACCTTAATTCATCAAGAAAGCAGATTCGCAGTAAGCTTAGACTTAAAGACCCTTCAACTCAACGTTCTAGAGACGCGAAGAAGAAAATTTTGATGAAAAAGGCTAAAGAATACCTTCCTTATCGTCTTGAATATTTTGCAAAATTATATGGCTATTCTTATGACAACTTCCGTGTTTCTCATGCCTCAACACGTTGGGGGTCCTGTACTAAACATGGCAAAAATGGTTCAACAACCATTTCGCTCAATATCGGTTTAATGCAAGTCCCTGAAGTACTGCGCGACTACGTAATTCTGCATGAACTAGCCCACTTAAACCATATGGACCATTCACCCGCATTCTGGGCCGAAGTCGCTTCTCATGATCCAAAATACAAGTATCATCGCAACAAACTCAAGATGTTTAACCCTGGAGTTTGATATAAATTTTTTATTATGGTAAAATAAACTAAACAAGAGGTAAAAATGACAACAGGAAAAGATTACTTAAGATTACTCGATGTTGCGAAAGTACATAACAGTGTTTTTGATCGTAAATTTATGTATCTCTCTGATATCATCGATCCTATTTATCACGAATATGCAATTCGTCTTGAGCGCGCCGGACATACACTCGACCTAGACGTCCTACGTCGCCATCACCAGGTTGAAAATTATGCAAACGTCGCTAAAATCCTCTGTGCATACTTCGATTATGCCTGTAAGTCAAATGAAAAGGGAAACATCATTATCTCAATGACAACTCAGAAAAACACTGTTACTGACCTCTCCCCTGTAGAGTACTGCCTCACCGTCAAAGACACCTCTGTTCTTATGAATCTTGAAGACCGCGAAAAATTTGCTATTATGGGTGCAAAAATCCGCTCTCGCCTCGGCTTTGGAACAATCCTCCAAATCCCAGTTATCGAACCTTATGATAAAATCTAATAAAAGCTAGCAAAGAAACAAGCCGCCCCTGTTCGCAGGGGTGTTTTTTCTGTATTTTTAATGTCATTATCATTGACTATTTATAGTTTTTATGCTATAATATAAATAAGAAAGTCATATTTTGGGAGAAGATATGAAAGATAAGGTCAGAATTTCTGTTTTATATTTTTTTACCCTTATTTTGTCGACCCTCAATCTCTATAATGGTCTTGCTTTTAATACTACTGATAAAACTGAAATTAACGATGTTTACACCGGTCTAGAAGAAAAATCCACAATAGAAAAATTCAAAGCTCCCACTATCAAGGCTGTTAATATCCCAAAGAAAACTAATACAAAAACTACTACATCCAGCGCTAAAACTACAACGAAGACTCCAAGCAACATGATTGTAATTGCAGGAAAGAATGTTAAGCTAAAACCTACAGATTGCAATGTGATGCCAAACCCTGACTATACGTCTGCTAACTACTGTAATTTCAGAGGTAGCGATAGTCTCTTTGTTTATGGACATAACATTTCAAACATCTTTGGCCAGATCAAAAACCTAAGTGTCGGTTCTACCTTTAAAATCACACTTAATGGCCAAACATCGACATATAAAATTACGGATAGTTTCGCACTTGAAAAATCCGTACTTAATTCTAATGCCAGCATGAGAGCAAGCATCTATAAAGGCACCTATCTTGGAAAATCCGATATCACCATTCAAACTTGTGAGGGAAAAAACGACGTAAATCGTCGCTATATTAAAGCTGTTCTTATCTAAAAAATCACCATAAAAATCACTAAAATCAAGAGCTAAAACCACTACCTTTTTCAATCCGCTCGTGCTATAATGAGCTCAATATGAAAAGGGCAGGTGCGAAGTTTAAACTACCACGCGCAAAGTACGGTATTTTTGCCGGCATTTTATATTTTGCAGCAGTTGCAGGCTTCATTGCCTATGTCTTTATGCCAAAAACTGCCGATGCCTCATCCGAAGAACGTCTTTATATCCCATCTATCGGCTTAATCGCCCGCGTTAAGAATATTGAACGCCAAGGTAATCAGCTAATCGCTCCTGATACAATCGCCGGCGCTTACCAACCAACAAACCATAAAACCGTCATCATCGGACATTCTTCGACTGTCTTTAGTAACCTCAGCAATGCCAAAGACGGAGAAGTTATTACTTTTGACGACCACAACTACAGAATCTCCGAAATCAAAATTCTCGAAAAACGCCTCATCGATATGGATGAGATTGTAAGCGAAACAAGCGTAAACACTGTAATACTTATGACCTGTTATGGCGAACCACTCGGAGGACAAGATTATACGCATCGTCTAATAATCACAGCAGAGGAGATTTAGGTGGGCTTTTGGAGTAATCTTTTCGGCGGTAGACCAAAATTAGACCATGAACAGCAACTAACCTCCCCAAACGGGAGAGTTGTTTGTACTGTGAAACTAAAGCTCGGTCAAATCACGTATTCCATAAAAAAGGATGGAAAAGTTGTACTTCGCGACTCTTCACTTGGTATTAATATCCAAGGAGAAAAGCCTCTTAAAGATAATCTTATGATTGTCCGTATTCAAGAGAAAAAAGTTGACGAGACCTGGACAACAATCGTTGGCGAACAACGCATCATCCAAAATAATTACACCGAAACAACTTTCTATGTCTCAGAATCCGCAAATAATGGCCGTCTATTTACTATTCGTTTTCGTATCTTTGATGAAGGCGTAGCTTTTCGCTATGAAATACCGCCACAACCTCGTTTCCAACGCCTCATTATCTCCGACGAGCTAACCGAATTTAACGTCGATTCAAACTCAAATGCGTGGAGAATTCCTGCATATCAACCAGACCGCTACGAGTATAACTACGAAAAACGCCCAGTTTACGCACTCGCAAGTTCCGTCCATACCCCTCTTACAATCGAAACTCCGCTCGGACACACTATTAGCATCCATGAAGCCGCTCTCTATAACTACGGTTCAATGACAATCAAATTAAACAGCCTAAATCATCTACAATCCGATATCACACCACTCTCAGACGGCATGCGCGCATACATCGATCTACCATTCAACTTCCCATGGCGTGTTATCATGATTGCCGATTCTCCAATCGAACTTATCACTAATCACATGGTTCTAAACCTCAATGAACCGCCAAAACAAGATTTTTCATGGGTTAAACCAATCAAATTCCTTGGAATTTGGTGGGCAATGTTTGTCGGCGAATGGACTTGGGCTCCAGGCGAACGCCATGGCGCAACTACCGAACACGCACACGAATACATCGACGCGGCAAAACGCCTCGGCATCGAAGGTCTCCTCATGGAAGGTTGGAATGATGGCTGGGAAGGCGACTGGCTTCAAAACGGAGCAAGCACAAATTTCACAACTCCTGTAGCAGATTTCAATATCGAAGATATTTCAAAATACGCTAAAGAAAAAGGCATCAAAATTATCGGCCATAACGAAACTGTCGGTTTTATCGATAATTACGAACGCCAAATGGAAGATGCGTATAAGTTCTACGTCGCCCACGGCATAAATTACATTAAATCCGGCTATGCTGGTTCAATGATGACTATCCAAGGCCGCAAAGAATTTCATCATTCACAGGCCGGCGTTCGCCACTATCAAAAAGCCATTGAGCTTGCTGCAAAATATCATATTTGTCTCGATATCCACGAACCTATTAAAGGTACTGGCATCGAAAGAACCTGGCCTAACATCCTCACTCGCGAAGGTGCACGCGGTCAAGAATATGAAGGTGGCGCAATCAGTCCTTCGCACGCAACGATTCTACCATTTACTCGTTTACTCGCAGGTGGAATGGATTATACAAGTGGCATTTTTGACGTCTCAAACGTTGCGAAGCGCCTTGCTTCAACCCTTGCTCGTCAACTTGCATACTACGTAACAATCTATTCCGGCATGCAGATGGCCGCTGATCGTCCTCGTTTCTACGAAGAAGTAAACCCAGCAGCATATGAATTCATCAAAAAAGTTCCAGTTAACTGGGAAAGGACTCTGCCTTTGCTTGGTAAAATTGGCGAATACTATGTCGTTGCTCGTGAAGACAGGGAGTCAGAAGATTGGTATATTGGTGGCGTCACAAATGAAGAAGCTCATCGTGTCCGTTTAAATCTGGACTTCCTCGATGACGATACGAAATACACTGCCGAAATCTATCGTGATTCCGACACTGCCCACTATCGTGATAATCAACTTGGTATTACGATTGAAACAAGAATTATCACAAAAACCGACTATCTTGATATTTGGATGGCTCCAGGTGGCGGCTTCGCAGTAAGAATCACCAAATCATAGTATAATAGAGCAAAAGGAGAGCTATGCAACCTAAACGTCCCAAGAAGAACAAGCTGTCAATAATCATTGCTTTTCTCGCTGTCGCAATCGTCGTATCCGGTGCAATATTAATAAAAATGTGGCTCGACACTGATCCATTTTTTGTACCAGGCGAAATCACAATCAGCGAATCCGTATCTGAAGAGTATAAAGATATAATTAACGAAAATATCGAAAAATGGAAAGACGACGGTAAAAAGATTCGTCATGACATTAGCTATACTCAAAAAACTCTTTACGATAAATCTGAATCAAAAGAAAATGACATCCTCGTTAAAATTGAACTCCCAACCGTCGATTTTTATGACGATGAACTAAATATCAAGAGTGAAGAAATCGAAAATATCACATGGGTCGATTACGAAAAAATTACTCCAGAATCTCGTGTAGTCTCAATCGACAATAACTATTTCTTTGACAATATCGATAAAGGAGCTCGTTACATCTACATTAGCTACGAAACCGATGCGGCTGAGAAGGAATCTGCAACCTGGATCATAACAAACGGACAAAATCTCGAAACCCGTCTCCCAAAAAATAGCAAAGAGTTCTTATCGTTTGCTCAAACCGGCGTAACCGCACTCACTCGCGCAATGACAATTACACTAAACAATAAAGCTGGCGGCCGCGGTTCATATTTCGCAGACAGAATCAAAGATTTTCTCTCGTCAAAAGACCTCACTCATATTTCAAACGAAGTCTCATTTATAGATGGGTGTAAAGGTGCAACGGGAACTATGAGCCTCTGTTCAGATTGGCGCTCATTAGATTCAATCACCGCAATCGGCACCGATATCGTCGAATTAACAGGAAACCATAACAATAACTACGGTGCCTCCGCTAACACTAAAACTATTAATAAATACCATGAACTTGGTATGAAGACCTTCGGCGGTGGATTAAATGAGGAAGAAGCTGCAAAGCCACTCCTTATCGATAACAAAGGAAACAATATCACCTTACTCGGATACAACCATAGTACCTCAACTAAGGGAAATGGTGAACTTGCAAATGGAAATAAACCAGGTGCAAACGGCTATACCGAAGAAAAAGCCAAAGCCGACATCAAAGCTGCAAAAGAACGTGGAGATTTTATCATTGTCGATATTCAATTCGCAGAATGCTATAGCTATCCAGATGGATATACTGAAATGCCTGCATGTGATGCGCCAATATCTGGCCAAAAGGCCTTCTTCCGCCAATTTATTGACTGGGGTGCAGATATGGTTATCGGCACACAAGCTCATCACCCACAAACTTTTGAAATATACAACGAAAAGCCTATCTATTATGGACTTGGAAATCTCTTCTTCGATCAAACCTATTGGCCAGGCACGCAACGCGGCTACATTTTAACGCATTACTTTAAAGAAGGGAAGTTGCTTAATACACGCATTAGCCCAACTTGGTATGACAAAGACCACCAAGTCTACCTAATGAACGAATCATTATCAGAGCAATTCATCGCTCGTTTAATTAAATCAAGTGCGAAAGGCAAATAATGCAAGATAATACTATTAACCAATTCGAACAACCTATGGAAACCCCAAAAAACCCAACCGAAAAAGAAAAAATCTTTGATGCAAAGAAAATATTTAGCACTGTCGCTTTGGTTATACTTGGCGTCATTATTATTGCAACTGCAATCGTTGTCGCATTAAAACTGTTAGAAAAACCGAATGAGGCTCCAACAGACGACAATATTAGTACAGTAACGCCAGGACCAGAGCCAGAACCGACTGTCCCAGAAAAGATCGATCTCCAACTCGCACTCAATCAATGGGTAACAACTCAACCACACGCAGCGAATTCTGGTGTTTTAATATACGATATCGATAATGACGAAATCGTCGCTCGCCATAATGAAGACACCAAATTCCGCATCGAATCAATTTATAAAATGTTTGTCGCATACGAAGGCTATTACCGCGTCGACCACGGCCAATGGGACGGAAGTACTAGGGCATTGAACTGGAATGACTTCAAAGGCTCACCATACACCATTTCACTTTGTCTGGACTATATGATTCGTTATAGCTACAGCTCATGTGCTGAAAATATCTGGCAACGCATCGGTCAAGCAAATCTCCAGACTATCTATAACGAAAAGGGCTATAAAAATACCAGTATCGCCGGCATTACGTCAACACCTGCCGATCTTACAAAGCTCTATCAGCAGTATTGGAACCACTCTGACTTATCCGAAGAGTCATGGAAAAAAATTAAAGACTCCATGCTAAATCAAATTCCAGCAACAAAAGATACAACCTATGCTAGAAACTGGCGCCAAGGCCTTCCGTCTGGTTTCTCAACCGCTATTGTCTATGACAAAGTTGGTTGGTATGGCGATGGTAACGGAAACTGGTATTATTACGATGATGCAGCATTCCTCGTCTTCCCAGAAGTCAAGAAAAACAAAGACGGCGAGAAAAAACTTGAGCGACATTATATTATGATTGTGTTAACAAAAAATACGAGTCCGAAAGAACTCGTAAAACTAGGACGAAAAATAGAAGAAGCAGTTAAAACTGCAGACAACTACTAAAAAAGAAAACCCCGCGTCAGCGGGGTTTATGTTAGGGGGTGTAGACATAGTCATCATTGTCAATCGGATCATTTTCGATCCATTCATCATCCTCATCAAGGTCATCCTTGAGAAAATGGCTATAGCCGTCAGGATCAAGATTATAAAAGACCTTAACGTTCTTCGGGATCTCGATCATAATGGGCTCTGACATCTTAAGGAAATCATTAAGCGGAGCGTTAAGCGACTCTTTTGCTTTTTTGAGCCGGTTTCTTACTGCCATGATCATCTTAATAGACTTTCCTTTTTCGTACAAACGCTTCAGTTTCTTCCTGAAAGATTTGATCTCATGCATAGTGGTTTTCTTCAGCGCATCAATATTGCCATTTATTGCATCATAGCAATATTCGCGCAAAGATCCACCATCAATTGCACGGATTGCATTGGATAATTTCTCAGATTTACGATCTTTGCTCGTAGGTGAAAAGCCATAATTGATGAATTTCCATTTAAAATCATCACCATGGCCCCTCTTTCTAATACCAACAAGTACGTAATCCTGAAACACCCAAATCTCAAGTGCCTGATCATCATTCAAACTATCATATGTTATATCGAGCAAGCGGATAAGTTCAGCTTCGCTGATTATCTTAGAGGGAAGATCCTTCCCAATAAGTTTGTCCTCTTCCGCCACAAGTTCAGGATCTTCTTCTTTAGATGATGATTCCTGAGCTTCGTCTTGATCAGATTCACTTATATTTTCAGGTGAAACTTTTTGGTTTACCTCTTCCTCTTCGGAAAATTTAATAAAACTTTGAGCACCCATATATTATCACCTCCATATTAATGTGCGTGGAACAAAAAAATAACACCCCCTATCCATATATTTATTATAGCACAAATCATAAAAATAGTCAACAGATAAGACTCTTTATTGAATCATGCTATAATAGGGGTATGGAAGAGGGAAACAGAAGACCGCTCGCAGAGCGCATGCGCCCAACTAAACTCGAAGAAGTCGTAGGACAAGACGAGATTATTGGTGATGGCAAGATTCTGACTGAAATAGTCAAGAAAGGCGAACCCGTAAACCTCATATTCTGGGGTCCTCCAGGAACCGGCAAAACAACTCTCGCCCGCATTATTGCGAAAGAATTTAAAGCTGATTTCGTCGAACTTTCCGCAGTTACAGCTGGAAAAAAGGACATCGAACAGGTCGTAGAACGTGCAAAACAAAATTGGAACCTAAAAATCCGCACTGTTCTCTTTGTAGATGAAATCCACCGATTTAATAAGGCGCAACAAGATGCCTTTCTCCCCCATGTTGAATCAGGGCTTATTATTCTAATCGGCGCAACGACCGAAAACCCAAGTTTTGAGGTTATTTCGCCACTTCTTTCTCGTTCACGTGTTGTAATTGTCAAACATCTTAGCAAAGACGCTATTATTGAAGTTCTAAAACGCGCTATAAAAGCCGAAAAAGCTACTAAACGCGTGTCTAAAAAAGCTATCGATTATCTCGCCGAATTGTCTGGTGGTGATGCCAGAAGCGCACTTGGCGATCTCGAATTATCTCTTAGTCTTTCCGAAAAAGTTGATGAAAATATCGTTAAAGAAGCGGCTGGAAGAAAAGTACCAGGCTATGATAAAAAAGGCGATAAACATTATGACAATATCTCTGCATTCATAAAATCGATGCGTGGCTCTGATGTTGATGCATCGCTTTATTATCTCGCTCGCATGCTCGAAGCTGGCGAAGACCCGAAATTCATCGCTCGCAGAATGGTGATTTTCGCATCAGAAGACATTGGCCTTGCTGGAAATGGTGGCTTAAACCTCGCTGTAGCGGCTTTTGAGGCTGTTGAACGTGTCGGCATGCCAGAATGTCAAATTATCCTAGCGCACGTCGTCTGTGCCCTCGCAAAGTCGAAAAAAGATAGAAGCAGCTACGATGCCTTCCTTCGCGCAAAAAATGCTGCACATAACTCAATGAATCTTCCTGTACCAATCGAAATCCGAAATGCCCCAACAAAGCTCATGAAAGACCTTGGTTTTGGTAAAGGGTATAAATGGGAAGCTGGATATCATCAACCAACCTCATATCTTCCAAAAGAGCTTGGTAAACAAAAATTCTATATCCCATCTAAAGATTAATTGCTTTGACAAAGATTTCCGCCAAATGATCCATCGTCAGTCTGTTTTGTACTTAAAAATGCGACCTTAGTCCTTGAGCTAATCCTTACAACATTTCCGTTCTTACAAACTGAGTTTTTCATCACAAAAATAATTCTTTTATTTTTGTCCCAACTAAATTTCGACGTATCAGGACAGGTCCCCTCGCTCATACTACAAAGCGAAAAATCATATTTAGCCACAATTTCAGAGTCTAGATAAACATCATAGAAAATATTAAAATCAACCGGGATTCGTCCATTATTTCTTTTTTGAAATTGCTTCAATGTCGAAACCATTTCATTCAGATCTCGTTGCAATTCATCATTATAAGCACGAATACCTACTTGTTTTCGTTCCTCAATTTCTTCTGCTGTCGGTTGTTCTTCTTCCTGAGTAGTTTCGATTTCAATATCCTCAACATTATTCTGATCTTTCGTCATGCCAGAAATAATAATCATAGTCGCGACGCTAACCGCAGCCATAAAACTAAGAAGGATTAAAACAAAAACCCAGCACTGCTTCTTCATGTTTTCATTATAAAACATTTAATAAAAATATGTTATAATAGCAAGTATTAAAAAGAAAAAGGAGTCTTAATGGCAGATTTTAATAAAATTCTCGACGCTGGTGATTATAAAAACGGCGAAATTAACGTAGTAATCGAGATCCCAACTGGCTCAAACCACAAAATTGAATGGGACCGCAAGAATGCTTGCTTCATGCTTGACCGTGTTGAACCTATTGCATTTGCAAAGCCTACTAACTACGGTTTTATCCCACAAACTCTCGATGAAGATGGTGATGAACTTGATGTTCTTATGATTACAGATCAACCACTTACAACTGGCATCTATACTACCGCACGTGTTCTTGGCGTCATGAAATTCGTTGATGACGGCGAAGTTGATGATAAAATCATCGCTGTTCCTGCAGACGACCGCAATAATGGCGACATGTACAAGACCATCGAAGATCTTCCAAAGCGCCTTATTGAGCAGATCGAATTCCACTTCAACCACTACAAAGACCTTAAGAAGCCTGGTACTACTACCGTTAAGGCATTCGAAGGTATCGACTCAGCTAAAGAAGTTATCAAAGCTGCAATTGATCGCTGGAATAACCAATAAAAAAATAAGCCCCGCGGGGCTTATTTTTATTTCTTTAAATCTTCAAATTTCTTTTGCATCGTTGGATTACCACGAGTAAGCCTCTTAATTGAAAGACCGTCGGCTTTATCATTTGCAAGACGAAGATTTTCACTTGAACGAGTCAACGCCTCTTTTGTTTTCTGTAGATGGTCAATCGTCTTATCGATTTCTTCTATTGCGGTGTCAAACTTCTTCTTCGCGAGATCAAAATTTCTCGCAAAACCTTCTTTGAATGATTCTATATTTTCTTCAAAACGAGTAATATCAATATTCTGCTCACGAACAAGCGCAAGTTCACGTTTCGTCTCGAGTGATTTCATTGCTGCATTCCTAAGAAGCGTGATGATAGGAATAAAGAACTGTGGACGAACCACATACATTTTTTGATAACGATGAGAAACATCAACAATACCGGTATTATATAACTCAGAATCAGACTCAAGCATCGAAACGAGAACTGCATACTCACACTTCTTTTCATTACGATCTTTATCTAACTCTTTAAAGAAATCTTCGTTCTTGTGTTTTGTTGCGGTCGTATCCATTTCATTCTTCATTTCAAACATAATCGATACGATTTCGACGCCTTTTTCATCTGTTTCCCTAAAGATAAAATCACCTTTTGAACCAGTCTTAGCGTCGTTATCTTTTTCGAAATATGCGTTCGGAAAAGCCGTCATGCGAATCTTATCAAACTCATCATGACAGTATTGTTCAAGACTCTCACCAACCATTTTCGTAGATTGTTTGGCCTTAAAATCTCTGAGTTGCGAAATCTGTTCATCTTTAAGCGCAAGTGCACCTTCATATTTTTCTTTCAAAACAACTTCACGAGATTTAGTTTCAGCTTCTGAAACCTCAAGTTTATTACGAAACTCGTCACGTTCTTTCTCGACTTTTGAGACCGCTTCAGTCACTGCGAGTTTTTTCTCAGTTTCAAAACCAGATATTTTTGCTTCAAGCTTCGCAATCTCAGCATCCTTCTCGTTTTTCAATTTCAAATACTCAGCAGCTGACTTTGCATGCAAAACTTCAGTCGCATCATGAATTTTCTTTTCAATATCAGCATCAAATTCATTATCACGAACTTGCCTTACAATATCCGCATAAGAATTCTCGTCAATCTTGAACGTTTTACCACAATTTGGACATTTTATTTCTGACATTTTTCCTCCATCTATATATATTATACCCAAAAATTCGTAAAAAAATAATGCTTGTGGTATAATTAAACCTATGAATAAGGAACTTGACGGTCTCACGCCATCAACCCTTAGTGGGACGACTGTAAATACCGTTCATACCGCTTCAAAAGAAGAGGTAGCCGTTGCATTGGCTGAAGAAAAAGAAAGAAAAGAAGATTACTATATCGACCCGCTCGAACAAGACGCCGCAATGAAAGAAAAACTCGCTAAAATTGAGTCCGAAAAACCAGCTGAATCATCAGAAAACAAAGGCGAAGAGAGAGAAGAAGCAGTTCCTGAAATTCATCCAGATTTAAATGTTTCAGGCTTCTTTAGCGCCGGAAATACCGCAAAGCGTCCGGGTTTCATGAGCCACAATGCATCAATTGGTGCATTAAATCTGTGTTTTGTCTTCGGTATTATAAATGCAATTTATTCAGCATTTTATCTTCTTGCTCTTATTTCTACTGGTTTTGACACAAATTGGTTTTTTGGCTGGCTCTATGCAGTCGTCGTAGTTACATCAATCATTATCGCTATTAACTGTTTCCGCTCACGCAACGTTCAGAAAGATGAACTAAAAAGAAAAGCCCTTATCGGGCTTGTAGGTTCTGCAATCTCAATCCTTCCTCTCATCGGCTGGATCTTACATTTCTTTACAACAACTTTATCCTAAAATAGATAATCTAAATAATCACGAAGCATTCTTGATCCAGAAATTACTGGAACATAGTTTTTTAGTTCAGTCTGAATAATTGTCTCGAGATCAAAATCATTCTTCCAAGCATTTGCTGCTTCGTCAATTCTACGGTAAAGACTCTCAACTTCTTCATGTTCATTTCTGCCAGAGACACATAAATAAGCATCACTTGAACAATCCGCAACGCCACCATCGTGTGTTGAAACAAGGATGCCAAGGTTAATAATATCCTTCATCCAGCTTGTTCCACATGCCTCAAGACCAACAATTGGCGTATTTATTGACACATTCGAACCAACCGAAAGTGCGCGCCCAAGCTCTTCATCATAATCCGGAAGGTAATGGACACGTTCGCGAAGAATTGGATTTCTATCAACAGTCTCAAGCAAATTACGAAGTTTTTCTGCCATTCTATGATCACCCTCATGCACGCGGCCAGCCAAGAAATAATGAATATTATGTTTTTCTAAAAGTTCTGCAAGGCGTATCGGGTTTGTCATTGGAAGCCATGGCCTCTTATAGTCAACAAACCTACGTTTAAAGTCAAAAACCAATGCGTCTCCCTCAATGACCGGATGTTTGCCGTACTGGTCAACACGATGCGAAAGCACACGATTTAGTTCTGCACGTCCAGCATTCTTCAGTTCGCGGATATCGTTTGCCTCAATTTTCTCGATATTTGTTAGATATTTTTCACTCGGAAGATCAAATTTATCCAAAATATCCATCTTCTTAAGATAAGTCACTATCTCAGGAAGCGTCCAAGTCGGAATATCAATACCATTTGTTATTGCTTTGAATTTTACTTTATTTCCAGCAAGATCATGATAATTTGCAACTCTAGCATGAAGCTTTGAAACACCTGAACGTAGTTCCGCAATCTCAATCGTAACCGTTGAAAGGCGAATTCTACCGTTATCAAATTTATCAGAAAGCCATTTCTTAACCGCTTTAGAACGAAGATTAGGGAAGACAAAACGTTCGAATTGTTCATACGAAAAATCTGCTTCAGCTGCCTGTACGAGAGTATGGTTTGTATAAAGCGTATGCTTGCGAGTATAAACAATTGCCTCATAGACATCCATACCATTCGATGTGAGTTCATCAAGTCGTGCAAGTGATGCAAAGAACGTTGCAACCTCATTAAGCTGCATAATTGCTGGCTTAAGGCCAATTAGTTTCAATGCTTGATATCCGCCAAAACCAAGTGAAACTTCCTGATAAAGACGATGATCTCCGCCAGACTCACCAGAATAAAGCTCACCAAAGTTTGGTTCAGTAATACAAAGAATGCGGGTCGAGCCAAGCTGTTTCTCAATCACATCAAGCGTACAAATCTGACCAGAAGCGCGAATATTTACAGTATCGACGAATTTAAAACCATATTTCGCGTAGGAAACCTCTTCATGATATGCGCCATTCTCAAAGTTCGAATAAGTCTGATGTGGTTCAGATGGATAAAAAGGCGTAATAAGAGTAAAAGGTACTTGTTGTCGTTCTGCGACACGACGAGTATCAGCGGCAAGCACACCAAGTCCGCCACCGCCACGAATACCGTTTGACTTATCATATAGCTCAATTGTCCAATAAGTATAAGGGCGCTCTGGAGAAAGCGACTGAGATAGATGTTTTCGATCTATTGCCTCGTAGAATTCTTCAACGTCTTCAATATTTTCAAGGCGATGAAATAACTTAGAAGTTTTGCCCATCATATTAACCATAAGTATAATATATTTTCAATTTAAGATAAAGACTTTATTTTTTATCCTATTTATGGTATTATAAGTTTACCGAAAAATCCGTTGGGGATTCGCCAAGTGGTAAGGCAGTGGGTTCTGGTCCCACCATTCGGGGGTTCGAATCCCTCATCCCCAGCCACGTTAAAAAAGACCAAAAAGGTCTTTATTTTTTATCTCAAAGAAATATGGCTTTTGTCACTTTTAAGTCACATTGACCAGCTATAATAGAGTAAAATACGAAAGGATTATATGGAAATTTTAAGAACTAAAGGTTTAACAAAAACCTACGGCAAAGGCGAAACAAAAGTCGTAGCCGTTGATAATGTAAATTTAAGTATCGAAGAAGGTGAATTTGTCGCTATTGTCGGCGCCAGCGGATCTGGTAAATCTACTTTAATGCATCTTCTAGGTGGCGTTGATAGACCAACATCCGGCCAAGTTTTTATTAACGGTCAAGAAATCTATTCAATGCGCGACGATGCCCTTGCAATCTTCCGTCGCCGTCAAATCGGCATTATTTACCAGTTCTATAATCTTATCCCAATCCTAAACGTCAAAGAAAACATTACCCTCCCACAAGATTTAGATAAGCAAAAAATCGATGAAAAACATCTTAACGAACTGATTGAAACACTTGGATTAAAGTCCCGCATTAACCACCTCCCAAACCAACTTTCTGGTGGCCAACAGCAACGTGTATCGATCGGACGCGCTCTTATAAATAACCCAGCAATCGTTCTAGCAGATGAGCCAACCGGAAACCTCGACTCAAAATCCGGTGAAGAAGTTATGGGCTTACTTAAATTATCCAATAAAAAATATCACCAAACTATCATTCTTATTACTCACGATTTGGAAATCGCTGCCCAAGCTGACCGCGTAATCACTATTGAAGACGGTAAAATCATTAAAGATGAAAGGAACTAAAATGTCAGTTCTAAGTAAACTTACTTACGAAAACCTAAAGCTAAATAAACGTAGAACCATCTTCACAATCATTGGTGTAGCTTTAGCATGTGCTCTTATGCTTGCAGTCACCGGAATGGTAACTAGCCTACACCAAACCATGATTAATTCCGTAAAAGATAGCGTCGGCGATTATCATGAATTATATGAAGATGTTCCAAAAGAAGGCCTAAAATATGTTGAGAATAACGCCAACGTCAGCTCGTTCTATTACGATGGAATACTATCATACAAAGAAGAAACCTTAAAGGACTTCTATGATAAATATAACAACGAAAGCTATAGTAAGGCTCATATTCAATACGACAAAAGTAAAATCGACGAATCCCGTATCTTTGTCCGATACAAAAACCTTCAAAAATATGAGGAATCCAGAAAACAAATTCTCGAAACTATAATAAATGAAACTGGCGTTACCCCAAACTATCGTACCAACAAAGATTTGATACAGTATGAAGGTGGCATCTCAGATTCATTTATGAAAGAGCTAACAATCGTCGCATCAATCGTCATTCTTATCATTATTACGACCAGTATTTTCGCAATCCGTAACAGTTTCAGCATTTCAGCAACGGAGCGTATGCGCCAATTTGGTATGCTTAGCTCAATCGGTGCGACAAAACGTCAAATCCGAAAGTCTGTCATGCTAGAGGGAACTATGATTTGGGTAATTGCCATGCCGATCGGTATTCTCCTTGGTTTAGCCGCAACCGCAATTCTCGTATTCATCATTACCGCTCTTATTGGCGAAAGTTTAACTGTCCAAATGGCATTCAAAATTCCTCTTTGGATTTTCCCAATCATTATTTTACTTAGCTACATTACCGTATCGCTTTCAGCATTATTCCCAGCAATTCGTGCAGCAAAAATGCCTCCGGTTGAAGCTATCCGCGGAAACCGTGAAATTAAAATCAAACCAAAGAAAATTCGCACATCAAAAATTGTCCGAAAAATCTTCGGAATTGGTGGTGTAATCGCAAGCAAAAATCTAAAACGCGCAAAAAGAAAATATCGCACAACAGTCATATCAATCGTTCTTTCTGTCGCAACCTTTATCGGTTTATCGACATTCATGAACCAAGCTTTTGGTGGCATTGGTCTATTCTTCAAACACGTAGATTATGATCTAACCGTTACAGCAAGCGATGCTGAAATCTTCGATGAAATCAACGACAAATTCGACATCAAACAATTGGCTTATTACACCAATACCAGAAGCGTCGCAATAGACAACGAAGCTGAAATTATCATCACAAATCAAGAATATTTTGAGAAATACGCTAGGAGTCTTGGCATCAATGACAACTTCGACGATATTGCAATTCTTCAAGATTATGTGTTTGTCAGTGACGGCACAAAGAGAATTCTTAAGCATTCAACAAACATTAAACCGGGCGACACAATAAAAATTCGCATGCAAAAAGATAATCGCATTGAAGATATTAAAATTGCAGCTGTCGCAAAAGACGATCCTCTAGGGTTAGAGTTAATTCAACTACCAGTTGTGATGATAACGAATAAGTATGCAAAAAATCATCATATCGAAATAATGCCTGGCTACGACGAAAAACCACGCTACAACATGTTCGCAGATACCGAAAAACCAGAAGATATCATTGAATTTGTCGAAGAAAAAGCAAAGTCTGATGAGCGCTATGCCAATACAAACACCCAAAACATTAAGCAGACCCTTCAGATGATGAACAATCTTTATCTTCTTACCGCTATCTTCCTTTATGGATTCATCGCAGTTATCACATTAATCGGCATGACGAATGTCTTCAACACTATTTCTGCGAATATGGCACTAAGAAACTCTGAATTTGCCAGCCTAAAATCAATAGGCATGACAACCAAAGAATTTAACCGCATGATTCGTCTTGAAAGTTTAATGTATTCATTAAAAGCACTCCTCATCGGCGTTCCACTTGGATTAATCCTATCATTGCTATTCTATCAAGCGATGTCTGGAACTTACGATTTTGGTTACGTCTTTCCAATCGACGCAATCGTAATAGCAGTACTGGCAGTCGCAATACTTATCTGGACTGTTATGAAGTACTCCGTCAGTCTTGTTAATAAACAAAACATCATCGAAACTATCCGTTCAGATACTGTATAATATAGATATGAGAATATTACTGGTCGAGGATAATTCACTAACTGCAGGCGGCTTAAGGTTTCTACTTGAACACGAAGGCTTTGAAGTTGTAGTTGCACTAACTGCAACTTCAGCTATCGACCAGTTTTCTAAGCATTTATATGATCTCATTTTACTCGACGTGAACCTGCCAGACAAAGATGGATATCACGTTGCTAGTGAAATCCAAAAACAAGCAAAAAATACTCCGATTATTTTCCTGACGGCGCGTGATGACGAGGATAGCATTGTCAAAGGATTTGATTTAAACGCAGACGACTACATCACTAAGCCTTTCCGAAATCGCGAACTTATTTCGCGTATTAATGCCGTTCTCAGACGAAGAGGCACTAAAGCTGATCTCATCAGGTGCGGAAAAATCACATTGAATGAGAAAACTTCAACTGTCCAAGTAAATAGCAAAGATATCGTCTTGTCTGCGCTTGAATATAAGATTCTACGGCTCCTAATGCTAAATGCAGGTAATATCGTGAAACGCGAACGTCTGCTAGACGAAATTTGGGACTTCGCTGGAAATATTGTCAATGACAATACTCTAACTGTCTACATTAAACGTATTCGAGAAAAAATTGGTGATACTAAAATCCAAACCATCAAAGGTATTGGATATAAAATGGAGTCTAAATGAAAAGGCTACTCAAAATACTTCTACCAATCACTCTCATAACAGTATTATTTATCGGCATTTATTTTGTGGCTCTGCCAAAAGTTCAATTACCAGATTTTGAGGAAGTAAATTCAGCTCTTATTGCACTTGAAAAATATGGATACGAAAGCAGCCAAATCGCAGGTAATACAAACTACCAGCATTTAGGCATCTGTTTTTCAATATATTTAATGTCAATCATCACATTTTTCTGGGTTTATGATTACCTTGAAAGACAAAAGATAAAAAAAGTGATTGACTACGCACGTAAAATTAACGAAAAGATTTACAATCTCGAACTAGATAAGAATGACGAGGGAGAATTATCCCTTCTTGCAAACGAACTATATAAAACTACAGTCATTCTTCAGGAAGCTGCAAAAACCGACAAGAAACGTGCAAAAAATATGGAAACGGCGCTTGCTGACATTTCACATCAGCTAAGGACTCCTCTCACTTCACTCCAAATCACACTCGATAACTTATATGACAACCCAGATTTAGACATCGAGACTCGCCAAGAATTTTTAAAAACAGCCGGTCGACAAGTTGAACAAATGTCAGAACTTGTTGTCACTCTTTTAAATCTCGCCAAACTCGACAATGGCACCCTCAAAATGCACCCAGAGAACACTGCAGTATCAAAGCTCTTAGAAAATGCAACCGAAAGGCTTGCTGTTTTAGCCGAAGTTAGTAATGTTGCAATTCGTATCTCTGGCGATAAGAAAGCAAAAGTGGATATTGATTCAAAATGGCAAATTCAAGCCATCACAAACATCTTAAAGAATTGTATCGAACACAGTAAAAGTGGACAATCGGTGAATATATCCATCGCACATAATGCAGTTTTCACTCGCATCATCATCTCTGACTCTGGCGAGGGAATCTCTTCCGAAGATTTAAAACATATTTTCGAACGTTTCTATAAAGCAAAAAATGCTAAAACTGAGAGTATTGGTATCGGTCTATCATTCGCAAAAACTATGATTGAAGCCGATGGTGGACAAATCAAAGTTAAATCAAAAGAAGGTGTCGGTACAACCTTTGAAATTACTTATTACAATAAGTAGTCAAACCTTCTCTATCTTATGATATAATATAAGAGACCATGGTGAGAGGTCAACTGCACATTAAAAGGGTCTGTATTAGTCACTATATTTTTTGTATGAGGGGGTGATTGTATGCTTAAGGTACTCAAAAATATCGGCCTATATGCCGGTATTGATCGTGTTAGCTACACGAACATAAAACCTAAAATCCAAAACAACAATCGAATAATGACTTCAGTTTTATCTCTTTTTGCATCTATCCTGATCGCAATAATGTGGTTAACGTCTTTTAAGACAGCAAGCGTCAGCATGAACCGGACTGTCTATCTTGTCGGTCTCATCCTGTCAATTATCGTCTTCTTTATCTCGCAGACTGTCGCGAGAAAAGCCTCCTGGCTGATATCGATACTGATGTATATCTCGTATTCAATCTATTATCTTTATGGCATCTTCATCGGTGCCGTGACAGATCCAGAAGGAAAGACCGTCACATTCATAGTAATGTTAGTTTTCATTCCCACATTATTTTGCGATCGTCCGTTAAGGATGGCTGGTTCAGTAGTGTTCTTCGAGGTAGTCTTCATAGTTTTATGTCATATGAATAAAACCGAACCAACTTTATCGGTCGATATTATCGATGCCGTAATGTTTGGAGCGCTCGGAATTGCTAGTGGAACAACGATTAGCTGTATGAAGGCAAAGAGCTACGTCAATGAACAAAAACTCCAAGAGATTGGCAGAATCGATCAGCTTACAAAGATAAATAACCGCAACGCCTACGAAATCGACAGGTATCATTTCGCAAGAAAATGCCGTCATTCCTTGGCCTGCATATTTATCGACGTCAATGGTCTCCATGAATTAAACAAAAGAGACGGCCATGAAGCTGGCGATGAAATGCTTAAAACCATTGCAAATCTCATAAAGCATTATTTTGGAGAAGAGTTGTCTTATCGTATAGGCGGCGACGAATTTGTTATTTTCATACCAGATTCAAAGTTTACTGAATGTACGAATGTCATCGATCAGCTAAAGAAAGATATCGAAGCGGACAATTATCACATTGCAGTCGGCTACAGCGCTCAAAGCACAAGAAGACTCAATATCTTAGAGCTCGTAAACGCAGCTGAAAAAGAGATGTATGACAACAAACAAGAGTATTACAATAGTATCGAAACAGGCGAAAGTATAAGAAATAGTAGAGACTAACACGACCGAAAGGGCCACAATTGTGGCCCTTTTTCATGCTATAATAGCCATATGCAATTAAAATCACTCAGCAAATTCTTCAAAATCTGGTATCCGTCATTTTTGATGATGATGATTATCTTTATCATGAGTTCCTTTGCTGCTGCTGATTCAGACAGACAGTCTGGACTTATTATAAATTTCCTAACAACTATCTTTCCAAATATCAACCCAAATGGCATCATCATTAAAATTGTTAGAAAATCTGCTCATTTCACCGAGTTCGCACTTCTTGGCTATTTCACCGCTCGCGCATTTAAACTCAGCAAAAAATCCCCACTCTGCTCGATTTTAGCCTGCGCAGTCTATGCTGCAACTGACGAATATCATCAAAGCTTCGTGCCTGGTCGTAGTGCCGAATTTAAAGACGTTGCTATCGATATTGTTGGTGCCTCATTTGGAGTCGGCATCTATCTACTGTCACACCGCAAAAACTGACTTTTTTCTTGACATAGGTATTTTCGTACGCTATAATATTGACAAGTCCTACGGGACAATTTTTTATTGGAAGGAGTAAATATGGCACACGTCACTAGAATCAAAGCTGGCGACAAAAAGTCTGAAGACGAGCCAAAAAAACAATCTACCTCTAAAAACGTTCGAAAAGCTGTAAAAATAGCTAAAGAGATCGTTAAGGAGAACAAAAAGGCAGTCAAAAAAGAGAAAAAGCCGATGCCGATGCCACTTCGCATCATCACCGCGCCTTTCCGCTTTATTGCAAAACCATTCATCGCCCTCGGACGATATATCAAAGGTTCTTCAGAGGAAATCCGCCAAGTTCGTTGGCCAAACCGTAAAGCAACCTGGAAGCTCGTTGGTGCAATCTTCGTCTATGCAGCACTCTTCATTATTCTCGTAATGCTTCTCGATGCATTATTCAACTTCATCTTTAGTCAAATTATTAGATAGAAAGGAATTATATGGCAGTAAACCGTTATGATGGCAGCCGTGCATGGTACACAATCTCTACCTACTCTGGCTACGAAGATAAGGTCGCAGAATCAGTCAACGACCGTCTCGACAAACCTGAATTCAAAGGAAAAATCTTTGGAGCAATGGTTCCAAAAGAAAAATCAATCGAAATTAAGAACGGCAAACGCAAAGTCGTTGACCGCAAAATCTTCCAAGGCTACGTCCTTGTTGAGATGTGTCTCTCAGATGAAACTTGGTACATCATCCGCAACACTCCTGGTGTAACCGGATTCGTCGGTACTGGTACTCAGCCAACTCCAGTCTCAGAAAAGGAAATCGCAAAGATTAAACGCCGCATGGGTGTTGAAGATCCAAAATTCACCATTAACTACCAAGTTAATGAAGTTGTATCAATCACCGATGGTCCATTCAAGGGCTTCGAAGGTACGATCTCTGAAATCGATTCAGTAAAAGGTAAGCTCAAAGTTCTCGTTTCTATGTTTGGACGTGAAACACCAGTCGAGCTCGACGCTCTCCAAGTTAAGAAAATCGACTAAAAGTGCCTTTAATTTGAAGCATGAAAAAGCCCCGCGGATTACCCGCGGGGTTCTGTTATTACCTATCATCATCCGTCCAGGGATCAAAGGTCTGTCTTCTCCTATTACTGAGAAAGAGAACTATGTAATTATTCATATCAAAGTCTTTCTTGTCGGAAAAATAGCGAATAGCTCTTATTTTTTCTTCCGAATAGACATCAATAGTATCAGGATCCTTGAGTTTCAAGCTCCTCATCACTTTCATGACTCTATCATACTTCTCTCTGTCATAATGCTTATAGAGAGCCTTTATGATGGTAGTGTTATGTGATGTATGAGTGTTGAACTCAACCGAATTAACCCGATAATACGCCGGCTCAAACAGTGCCATTTGGATCATATCGAAGTAATCATACAGCCTTTTACCTCTGTTATCGCCATAAAAATCCTCCATGGAATATATATTGCGATAAAGATCTATAACCGTGTTAACATCCTGGTTTTTATGCCTCTTGGGTTTACCCCAAGTCTCTGAGTTTTTCTTAAACTCGGCGATACCAGGTGCCGGAGAAATAGAAACAGGCTGAAAGTCGAAAGTGCTTTTGTCGACAGTCACACAAGACAGATCGGACCACCCCTGTTCGATGATATTTCCGATAATTTTACCTAACTGAATATCATCCAGCAATATTTCAATTCTTCTCATACATCTACCTCCTAAGCTACTATAGTTTTAGTCAAAAGACTATGCCATCCACTATATTATAACATAAAACGCAAAAGAGTCAATTCACCAGCTTCTTACGCTTTACTTTTTAAGCATTTTGCGGTATAATAGCGACGTTACGCACGATTAATTAATCGTAATTGGGAAAGCTTCAATCCCATAAAGGAATAATATGGCAAAACAAGTAATCGGAAATTTGAAACTCCGTATCCCTGGTGGTAAGGCCACCGCAGGTCCTCCAGTAGGTTCAACCCTCGGTCAATGGGGTCTCAATATGATGGATTTCATCAACCCATTCAACGAAAAAACAAAAGAATACAACGGAAAGAACGTTATCGTTCACATCAAAGTCTACGAAGATCGTACTTTCGACTGGGTATGTCTTGGTCAACCTGTAGACGATTTAATTCGTGAAGAGATTAAACTCGCTAAAGGTTCAGGACGTCCAAACACCGAAAAAGTCGGCAAAATTACTCGCGCACAGCTCGAGAAAATTGCTGAAATCAAGAAAGACCAACTCAACGCTGTCGATCTTGAAGGTGCAGTCAAAGTTGTCGCTGGTACTGCTCGCTCAATGGGCGTAGAAGTCGAAGACTAAACTAAAACTAAATAACCCCTTTAAATAGCGGTTATTTTTTTCTATAATATATACAGGTTTTGGTGGGAGACAGTTCATTAAGGAGGTG
>JAEEGK010001708.1_pt1 | contig 55009 bp, 49 predicted proteins | sample 8958771 | NCBI WGS metagenome assembly JAEEGK01 (sample SAMN16246547, study PRJNA631951) | gut metagenome | biome: gut microbiome; feature: rumen; material: SC-attached | host: Bos | place: Iran: Karaj | collected 2018-10 | reverse complement strand
AGAAAGATCCTTTACCTGAGCGGACCCGTTAACAACACGGATTCTAACGAGCGAGAGAGGGCATATCGCGATGCAATGAAAAAATACGATCTTGTCGTGAAAGACGACATGATTGAATACGGTGATTACTCATCGGATGTCGACCATCTGGTAGAAGCCCTCCTTGATCGCTATCCCGATGCAGAAGCAATCGTAGCCGCCAACGACGAAATGGCGGTAAGTATATATAATGTATGCAAAAAAAGAGGACTTGTTCCCGGAAAAGATCTCGCTGTTACCGGATATGACGATGTTGAATTCGCGCAGCGAATGGATCCGCCTCTTACCACAGCCAATCAGGACGGCCTTGATATGGGTTATCGCGCCCTTAAATGCGCTGTGTCCTTGTGTAAGGATCCCAAGCCCGTCAAGATAAAACTTCCCGCTCAGTTTTTACAGCGTCAGTCCTGCGGTTGTAAGGCAGCTCATTCCAAGAATACATACTCACTGAGCGAATATCTTGATAAGATTAAAAATTCTTCCGACGCTTCAACAATAGAAGATGCGGTATCGACCGCTGCCGCAGGCTCTTACTTAAGCATAGCTTCCGAAGAATCAAAAGAAAACGGAAAAGAATATTTCAGATCGTTAATTGAGAAGTTAACCAAAATGAGCGAAAACGAAGATGCATATTCCGATGCGGATCTTCGTGAAGAAGCACTCACTGGTATCAAGGATTTATGCGCCAAGGACAGCAGAGCCATACTTAATTATTCGGGCTTCTTAAGATCTTATCATCAGATAATTCAGGTTTTCATGAATAAGGTTAGTAATAAAGATATCCTTATTAAGCTCTCTCAGATGCTTGAAACGACGGATACCTATATTACTTCTTTTGTAATGAGAAATGATGAAAGCAGAATAATGATGCTCCTTGATCAGAGCTGGACCGCTCCCGCAACTATTCAATATATGATTGAAAAGGTTGACGACGAGAATGCTTTTAACCGCCTGGCCATTGAGAATGCGGTCAATCAGGGTGCCAAATCGGCATATATGTTTTTAATGGAAGAGCCTCTGAAATGTGACAGAGAAGAACTCTTCGTCTGCCCTAACGCACTTGAGCTGGTTGCAAAATATGAGGATTCAACCGTTACGGTATATGAAAAGGGAAAGAGACCTCTTGTTACAAAAGAGGACGGCTTCACATCTCAATATCCTGATACTGCTAAGCACACCTATATGGCATTCATGCTTTTTGCCAAAACTTACCAGTATGGAATACTCCTATGCGAAATAGATTCATCTTCCATAGGCATGATGTACTCTACCGCACTTCAGATAAGTACGGCTAAAGCCTATATGCAGATTAGCCAGTTGGAAAATGAAACCAAGCGGCGGTTATACAATACTCTTAAAGAATTAAAAGATAAAAATCAGGTACTTAGTTTCGTATCCTCAACCGATCCGCTCACAGGACTTTTAAACAGACGTGGATTCATGGAGAGCGCCGTAACAGAGGTTAATACTCACACAGGTTCTACTGCCGCTATCTTCTTCTCAGATCTTGATCATCTTAAGCAAATCAATGATGAGTTCGGACATAAGGATGGAGACTTTGCGCTCGAAAACGCTGCCAAGATATTAAAAGACACCATCTTTAACTATCGTAAAGACGGTGTTGTATGTGGTCGTATAGGTGGCGATGAATTCGTCTCCTTCATGATATGCAATGACAAATCCGATACCGAAAAAGTATTGCAACTGCTTAAGGAAAACTGTGCCAAGTTTAATGCTGATTGCGACAAACCTTATTATGTGGAATTCTCCACAGGTTGTATCACCTTTGAGTGCTCTGAAGACTACTCTCTGGCTGAACTTACCGATCAGGCTGACGAATGCTTATATGAGGCTAAAAAGAATAGAAGAACAAATATACGAAAAGAATTATAGTAGTTTGGTTACTTCTTCAATCGACATATTCTTTTCTTTGGCAATACGCGCGAGATCTTCATATTCATACTTCTCGCGCACAACACCATAACCTTTGGACTGCTTAATACGGACTTCTCCGAAAGCAGTCTCTTTTTTTATAATCTCTCTATCTAATGTATATCTCTTACTGATACTTTCTCTAAGTCCCAATGTAGTTGTGTGCTTGAATATGAGTCCAATCATGGTCTCCTCTAATTCTCTGTCACACATAACACAAATAAGCGTACCGGGTCTGGATTTTTTCATGCCAACGGGAACGGTATATACTTCCTTGGCACCTGCATCGTAAAATCTCTCTGTAGCAAATGCAATTCGCTCCGCTGTCATATCGTCAACGTTAAAAGAAAGCTCGACTATTTCCTTGGTATTATCGGATGTTTCCCCAAGAAATACTCTCACGCAATTGGCCTGTTCGAAATCTTTTTTGCCCATTCCGTAACCAATCTTTTCAACTTTCATTACAGGCATCTCTCCAAAAGAAGTTGCAAAATGCTTGAGTAATGCAGCACCTGTCGGAGTGCATAATTCATTCCGGATATGGCCTGAATAGATGGGCACATCTCTTAATATGTATGCGGTTGCAGGAGCGGGTACCGGAAGAATACCATGAGCACAATGAACATGACCGCTTCCTACATTTATATTGGATGCGATGATTTTATCAACTGACAAGTCATTGATAAGCATACATACCCCAACTATATCAGCTATTGCATCCATTGTTCCCACTTCGTGAAAATGTATCTCACTTACAGGAACATTATGCGCTTTGCTCTCTGCCTCGGCGATTAAAGCATATACGCTCTTAACGTCTGCTTTAACGTTCTCGGGTATATTAAGACTATCTATGATTTCCTCTATATCTCTCATACTTGAGTGGTGATGAGAGTGGTGGTCATGTTCTTCATGGTGGTGTTCATGATCATGGTCGTGATGGTGATCGTGATCATGGTGATGCTCGTGTTCATGATGGTGTTCCATCTCATCGCCCTCGGATACACCGTTAACAAGGACATCCATATGAGTACCGACAATACCGCACTTGGTCATTTCTCTGGCGGAAACAGTCACATCTTTTATTCCAATGGAATTAATCTTATTGATATAGGCTTCTTTATCTTCAATCAATTCATACAAAGCGGCAGTAAGCATATCTCCTGCAGCGCCCATCGAACAATCAATGTAAAGTGTTCTCATACAATATCCTTTCCTTCTATAACTTCATAACTACTTGTTGGTCTTCATATGATTAATAAGACTCGCATTGAAACCTGCGCCAAATCCATTGTCGATATTAACCACCGATACACCTGATGCACACGAATTAAGCATGGATAAAAGTGCTGACAATCCTTCAAAAGAAGATCCGTATCCAACACTTGTAGGAACCGCTATCACGGGACAATCAACCAATCCTCCGACCACGCTTGCAAGCGCTCCCTCCATACCTGCTATTGCAATGACTACACTGGCAGACATTAGTGAATCCATTTTGGATAAAAGTCTATGGATTCCCGCAACGCCTACGTCATATATTCTCTCAACTTCATTGCCTAAAAATTCCGCTGTAACAGCAGCCTCTTCAGCTACGGGTATATCGCTGGTTCCGCCTGTGACTACAACTATCTTACCGATTCCATCGGGCTTCTTGTTATTACCTATTATTCCAAGTTTGGATTCCTCATGATATGAGAAATCATTCGAAAAAACAGCTTTTATTTCATCTGCACTTTCTTTAGAAAGTCTGGTGATTAAGATACCATCATCCGATTTTTCTCTCATCGTTTTTGCAATGCCGATTATCTGATCGGATGTTTTACTTGCGCCGTATATAACTTCTCCAACACCCTGTCTATTCTTTCTTTGAAGGTCAATCGTTGCATAATCAAGATTGGCAAGGGGCTCTGTTCTAATCATAGCCGATGCTTCATCCACGCTTATTTTTTTGTCTCTGACATCTTCCAAAATTTTAAGTAAATCTGTGTTCATTCGATAATTCCTACGGTTTTGATCCTGGGTTTACTATCTAATAAAATATCCTGATAATCTCTCAAAAGTACTGTCTTAATTATATCCTCTTTTTGATAATATAAATCGAATTGTTCTTCCACTAACTGAATGAGTGCTTTGCCATCTCTGTATCTGACACGAAAATCATTAAAACCAAGCAAGGAAAGATATGCTTCCGCTTTCTCAGTCTTATCAAGAATATCTTTGGTAATTCGAACATTACTTGGAACTCTCGTTGCAAGACAAGCATACGAGGGTTTATTCCATGTAAAAAGATTCGCTTCCTTTGATAATTTTCTAATGTCATCTTTTGTAAGATTACACATTCTTAGTGGCGAAAGAACTTTTAACTCTTCGAGTGCCTTCATACCCGGTCTGTCTGATGCATCATCCGAAGCATTGCTTCCATCAAGTATTACTTTGAATCCATCCTCTTTTACCGCTTTGCTGATTGCTGAAAAAATCTTTTTTTTGCAATAGTAGCAACGATTAGAGGGATTAATTACGACTTCATCCTCAGATAGTATATCAAGCTCTATTACTTTTAAATCAAGCGAATATTCGTTGGCGAACCTGATTGCGTCCTGATATTCGAACTCAGGCTGAAAGGCAGTTTTAACAAAATATGCCCTTACTTCCTTAGCATATTTTAAGGCTGAATAAGCCAAAAATGCAGAATCGCTACCGCCTGAAAAAGCGATAGCAACTCTTGGGTACTTGTCAAAAAAATTATCTAGTTGCATTTTTCTTAATAATTCCTCTGGGATCCTTGATGACAAGGGAAACCATCCATATTACAAGTCCGAATGCTACTACGCAGAGACCAAGATACGCATCATTAAGCATATCTGATAATTCCGGTCTGAAGAAATCCGCTCCAAGTTCTGCGTATTCAAATATTGCATCCACACTCCACATAAGTGACGCACCAATATACATAAGTGATAATGTTCCTATTCTCATTGTGTTATCAGGTGCTTTTTTATACCAGATAATCGATGTGATTATCGCTGCAAATACTGTTATAAGTAATGTCATTTCTTCTCCCCCTAGTTATTGGCTTTAGCAGAATCCTTCTCCACAGATTCTGCTCCCTTTTTCTCGAGCGCATTGGTCACTATTACCATGCCTACCCAAGCCAATGTTACAAGCACAGCCATTCCTACTCCTGCAGTCCCCATTTCCTGAAGCATTCCAAGAGTCTCTCCCTCTTTAACAGCAGTTAAAAAAGGAAATACAGGAGATACTTCTCCATGCCACACATGTTCAAATGCCAAGAGCACACTTCCGCCCCAGAGCATCTTATTAAGCCAACCTAATTTGCGAGAAAAATCATGTCCTTTAGTCTCGCTAACACTGATTGTGCCTTCTTCAACTTTTCTTTTTATATCATTCTCTTTTTTCTTAACAACCGCAGTAACTATAGTTGTAACTATTGCCTCTGTACCGGGTACTAAAAAACAAGCCATTGTATTCCTCCTTAAGTATGCCTATATTGACCATTTTTTGTTTTCCGAATAAATAAACCTATTTATATTTTACCTTATTTCTAATCATATAAACAGGCAATTATTTATCAAGAATTCCTGCTGCTTCCTTCATAAGATCGATGATTGGAAGATGCTGAGGACATACCGCTTCACACTGTCCACACGCTATACAATCCGCAGCCTTGCCATGATTGTTATTAACAACCTGCTCGTAAAAGTTCTTGGATCTCCAATCACCTGGATAACGACGAAGCGCATTGATTGTCCTGAATACATCAGGAATACTTATCTTCATCGGACATCCGTCGCAACAGTACTTACATCCCGTACATCCTATCTGAGGAACTGCAAGTACATCCTTAGTCACTTCATCAACAAGTGCAAATTCGTCTTCGGAAAGTGGCTCAAAATTTGTAAATGTACTTAAGTTGTCAGCCATCTGTTCTTCATTGGACATACCGGAAAGAATCGTCATTACTCCCGGAAGAGAACCAACGAATCTAAGTGCCCATGATGCCACGCTCTTGTCAGGTCGTCTCTTTTTATACTTAGCCTCTATCTCAGGTCCAAGATCAGCGAGCATACCTCCACGAACAGGCTCCATTACGATGATGGGAATATTTCTTTTGTGTAAGATATCGTAAAGCTGTTGTGAACGAACTACGGGATTGGTTCTGTCCAAGTAGTTAAGCTGAATCTGAACAAATTCAACTTCAGGATGCTTATCCAATACTTCCTCAAGAAGCTCGGGCGAACCGTGATAGGAAAAGCCAAAATGTTTAATCTTGCCTTCTTCCTTCTTTTTTAATCCCCATGAAAAACAATCGTATTTTTCATATGTATTGTAGTTATTACCATCTTCTACAGAATGAAGAAGATAAAAATCAAAGTACTCAACGCCCGCTTTTTGGCATTGGTCGTTAAATATTCTCTCGACATCCGCTTCTTCTTTTATCTCCCAAGCAGGAAGCTTGGTAGCTATCATAAAACTGTCTCTTGGATATCTCTTAACCAGTGCTTCTCTTGCAGCTATTTCCGACTTACCGCCGTGATATATGTAGGCCGTATCAAAATAATTGAGGCCTGCCTTCATATAGCTGTCGACCATGTTACATACCTGTGGAATATCGATTTCGCCGTCTTTTTCAGGCAAGCGCATCAATCCGAATCCAAGCTTGGGCATGGTAGATAAATCAATACTCATGTACTATCCTCCTATATTTTTTGTTCCTCTTGAGACAATTTAATCATAAAAATGTGAAAAAAAATACACCTATTACAGGATTCGCAATTATTCGGAATAAAATGACAAAAAATGAGAGTTTTTATACAAAAAAGACAGCGGCTTTTTGTCGCTGTCTTAAATATATATTTATGTCTTTATTATAAAACATGCTTACTAATAGTAAGTGCAAACTCAGGATTCGGATTATCGTCTCCGTAAGTATAACCCAAGTATAAATCACTGTATCCGTCAAATCTGTCCCATACATAATATTCCAGAGAAAATTCATCACTCGAATATGAGTCAAACATGTTGGATTCTGACTCCAATCCATATTTTATTACAAGTGCTTGTCTGATTTTATCGAATGCATTTCTATCATTAGAGCTTCTATAGAATCCTACTGTCTTTACTAATCCATTATCGTCAAAATCAATACATATATAATCATATGTATAGATATATCCGTCAATTGAGAGAGCCTTGAAAGGGGTATCCTGTGTCAACTTCCAATAACTTACATATTTATCAGTCATATCGGTAATTGTTGCATCAGGGAAATACCTCTTAACCCAGTCTTTTGCTTTATCCGCATCTCTGCCATATGCATTATTGACTATGGTATAGTCAACTGTTGAATTAGGCGAAGTAGGTATAGGAGCTGAAGGGTCTGATGAATCTTCATCAGGATTATTCAAAGAATCGTTCAACATTGAGTTAAAATCTGATATCGTGAGGTCTTCACTGCTTGATTCCTTACCAGCATCCTTACCCGATGTAGAATCTGTAGCGGGCTTGGTCGGATCTAACTCTTCCTCATCATCAAAGGAAGGAGTTACCAGTTGTGCGCTTGGCGCAGCATATGCAGCTGTAGCAGTACTTGTATATTTTTTTGCTCCAAATACGGTATATACAGTAATCGATATTATGAGAAGAATTATTGCTGCAAATATCGCTATCAAAGCTAACGCACCCAATACAATCAAGATAATCCACCACTTGAATTTCTTGGGTTCTTTTTCCATCATCTGATTCTCATCAACGCGAATCATGTCATTTTCCTGATTGAAATTATCCATCTTCATTTTCCCCGTAATCTATATTAATGTTTCTATAACCTATTTACGAATAATCATACCGTATTTTATGGTACTTAATGATTTTTTTTTCGTCAATATAATCCCAGCGTTTTCAATTATATCTTATTCTGTCATCTGTAACAAAATTATATCCTTTTATATATATGATTTTTAAACTATAATATTATATAAAGACGGACTATCGAGGTTTTGCATGAGCAGTAGTTTAGTATTTACAGGCGATATTGGATTTGATAAATACATGGACAAACGATGGGAAGATAAGAATCTTCTCTCTGATGAAGTGTGCTCATTTTTATCATCTGGAGACCATCTGATAGTCAATGTTGAGGGCCCTCTTTATGAAAGAAAAGAGGAAGCTGCTACAAGCGGAGTATTATCGCTCATCCACAGTATGGATCCCAAGGTCGGTGATTTCCTCGAAGGAATCGGCGCTGACATCTGGAATATATGTAATAATCATATTGTGGATGCAAAAGAAGAAGGAATACTCAGTACACTTGAGAATGCCGCTTCTCACAATGCTCTTACACTCGGTGCCGGAAGAAATGAAGAAGAAGCAAAAAAGCCTATAATACTTAATGAGGCAGGTGGAATCGGGCTAATAGGAGTCGGATACCAGAGAGCCTGCAGAAAAGCCGGCGCAGATACTCCCGGATGTTACTCTTGGAGCGATCTTGAAGCAATAGAAGAGAGTATTAAAGCAATCAAAAAAACTTGCAGATGGTGCATCATAGTAGCGCATGCAGGAGAAGAATTCACGGCACTTCCTTCACCATATACAAGGGAACGATATCTTAAATATCTGGATATGGGAGCCGACATTATCGTAGCTCACCATCCTCACGTTCCAATGAATTACGAATTGTTTCCGAATAAAGCAATCTTTTATTCGCTTGGTAATTTTATCTTTGATACGGATTATCAGAGATCTCAATTCAACACGGAATATGGACTTTTCATAAAACTGATTCTTAATGAAAACGACTTTTCTTTTGAACCTTTTGGAATACGAATCGACAGGGAAACAGAACGAATCGTTGCACATGACCTGCCGGATATTTTTACAGACGTTCAGGAAGATGAATATAAAAAACTGATCCCGCTTGCATCCAAGATGTTCATAGAAAATACCAAGAGACAGCTTCGTTTCTTGAAACCCGATCAGTTCAATAATGCTACTGATGAAGACTGGTATAATAACTTTTACGAACCTCTTCGTAGCGGTAGGGTTCCCGGCGAATGCCTGGATTTTCAGATTATCTATCCTCTTTCCCTGGAAGCAGATAAGGAAGAATGGAAAGACAGTCATCTTGAAAAAGTTAAGCAGTTTATTCTAAGACAACTGTGATTTATAATTGGGGAAAACCAAAAATTTTTCCTGAAAAATTATCTGCAGTTTTTATAAAACGTGTAACTGTTTATCAATATAATAATGAATAAAAGGAGAATACTATGGGAGTTACTAATGACATCATCTATGTAGGCGTTAACGATCACAAAATCGATCTTTTCGAAGGTCAGTACATTGTTCCTAACGGAATGGCTTACAATTCATATCTTATTATGGATGAAAAGATTGCGATTATGGATACTGTTGATCGCAATTTCACACACGAGTGGCTTGATAACTTGGAGAAAGCTCTTCAGGGAAGAAAGCCCGATTACCTTGTAGTTCAGCATATGGAGCCCGATCACTCGGCTAATATCGCTAACTTCGTTAAGACATATCCCGATGCAAAAATCGTATCATCTCAAAAAGCCTTTGTGATGATGAATCAGTTCTTCGGTACTGATTTTGCGGACCGTCAGGTGGTTGTGGCAGAAGGCTCAACACTCGAGCTTGGCAAGCATGTTCTTAACTTCGTGGCAGCACCCATGGTTCACTGGCCCGAAGTAATCATGACATATGATTCAACCGATAAAGTTCTCTTCTCTGCAGATGGCTTCGGAAAATTCGGTGCATTGGATGTTGAAGAAGATTGGGCTTGCGAAGCAAGACGTTATTATATAGGAATTGTTGGAAAATACGGCGCACAGGTTCAGGCTGTTCTTAAGAAAGCTGCTAATCTCGATATTCAGATTATCTGTCCTCTTCACGGTCCCGTGTTAAAAGAAAACCTCGGATACTACATCGGACTTTACCAGACATGGTCAACATATCAGCAGGAAACAGAAGGTATCGTTATCGCTTATACTTCCGTATATGGCAATACCAAAAAAGCTGTTGAAAAGCTCGCTGATCTCTTAAAAGAAAAAGGATGTCCGAAAGTTGTTGTCAATGACCTGGCTCGCTGCGACATGGCAGAAGCCGTTGAAGACGCATTCCGCTATGGCAAGATTATACTTGCAACAACTACCTATAATGCAGAGATATTCCCTTTTATGAGAGAATTTATCAATCATCTTACAGAGCGAAACTTCTCCAATAAAAAGGTTGGCCTCATAGAAAACGGAACCTGGGCACCTATGGCTGCCAAGGTTATGACGGGAATGCTTGAAAAATGCAAAAACCTGACATTCGCCGATAATACCGTTCATATCAAGTCTGCTCTCAATGACGAAAGTAATGCTCAGTTAGAGGCACTCGCAGAAGAATTCTGCGGAGAATATCAGGCAAGAGCCGCCGAAACCGCGGACAAGAACGACCTTCGTGCACTGTTTAATATCGGATACGGCCTCTATGTTGTAACTACCAATGACGGTAAAAAGGACAACGGCTGCATCGTCAACACTGTTACTCAGGTGACAAGTTCTCCTAACCGTGTTGCAGTTACAATCAATAAAGACAATTACACTCATCATGTTGTTGAGCAATCCGGTATCATGAATGTTAACTGTCTCTCTGTAGAAGCTCCTTTCTCAGTATTTGAAAAGTATGGATTCCAGAGTGGCAGAAGTGTTGATAAATTGGCTGACGTGGAAGAACTGCGTTCAGATAACGGACTCAGATTCCTGCCTCAATACATCAACGCTTTCTTCTCATTGAAAGTAGAAAACTACGTTGATCTTGGTACACACGGTATGTTCATCTGTTCCATCACAGAATCAAGAGTAATCACCAAGGCTGAGACCATGACCTATACGTATTATCAAAACAACGTTAAGCCCAAGCCCGAAACAGAAGGTAAAAAGGGTTACGTATGCAAGGTATGCGGTTATGTATATGAAGGCGATGAACTTCCTGATGATTTTGTCTGCCCGTTATGCAAACACGGCGCAGCAGATTTTGAACCAATCGGATAATATTGTAATATTGTAAACAGCTTAACGCTGTCTTACGAATAACCTAAAAAAATGAAAGCCGGACACTTAATTGTGCCCGGCTTTTTAGTGAGTATTTATTTAATTAATTCTTTGATTATTTATCCTATAGTCCCTTATTTAGAATATCATTATAAGCTGCATTAGCTTCTTCACTTGCCTTTTTATCCTTCCATGCATTTATGTCCGAACATATGGCAAGCATCTCATCCACTATCAGCTCTTCTTTATTAGGCTTTACATACGATAGATAAGCTATCATTCTCTCCATCGCCTTGGGACTGCCTAAGTTTTTTGCTACCAATTCTCCAAGTTCCGCACGAAATCCAAGAGCTTTTACGGCGTCAACCAATCTGTCTTTAGTTTGATTCCATTCTTTATAATCTGACATATTTTCTTATTGTTCTGCTTCTGACTTGGCAACTGCTGCATTTACGAAGTAGTAAAGCATACTGATAACGAGACAGCTGATACCTGCGATGAAGAAGCTTAACGCATATGCAAGAACCGATGTCTTTTCGAAGTCCACAAGCGCAAGTTTGAATATCATAATCATGGATACTACCAAGCCGTAGATACGAACGCCCTTCATCTTCATAACAAATCCAAGAACGATACTGCCTACTGCAAGAATTATTCCGACGATACTTGATACATACGCAGGTGCTGACATAGCGTAGCATAATACAAAAGGAACAAATACATATTCTGTAACTGCAAGGTATTTGCCTACGGTAAGGATTGTCTCATCATTTTCATCATCCTTCCATATCCACGCTGTTCCCATCGGAACAAGTGCAAGTGTAAGGATGCTTGTGAGTATATCTGCAGGTGCTTCAAGTAAGAACGTGATAGCGATACCAACAGCTATAAGAACGTGACTCGCAATTCTTACTATAAGAAGCATATCCCTTACATCCGATTCTGGATTCTTAACAAGCGGTGTAAACATGAATAGTGTGTTCACTATAAACATCAATACGAATACTACATTTGCTGCTACAAATACATTCAACTCATTAAGTGAATCGATGAATAAGCAAGGCCATATAATAGAGTTAATCATTAACAATGCATACAAGAACCATTTAAATGTAAATGAATATGAATCTGCAGCCCTATATAAGAGGAATAAGAATAATACAATGATTATTGCTGACATAGCTACATATACACCTGGAACAAATGTCATGCTAATAGTCGCGATTGCGTAAGCACTGACTAGAGCTGCAATCTTTTCTGACATCTTATCCTTAAGGAAGCCGTCTAACAACCATATCAATATAATTGCTAAAAGAATAACTGCCGGCGTATAGTTATCGGCATCTTTATAATATGCTATAAGTGCCATAGCGAATCCGCCGGTCAAAATAGAAGATATATATGTTGACCAGTAGTGATCCTCTTCATTAGTCTCCGGATCCTTGGAAAGAGGTGCGAACTTGAAGATAACATTAACTAGGAATAAAGCAAGCAATATTATTCTTGCAACACCGGGCCATTCATATGAACCAATTGTTGTTCTGTATAGTATAGGGCACGCGATACAATTAGTTAGTGCAAGTAAGAATACCGGTAACTTGTACCATACCGAATATGACTCTTTATCCGAATATAGCAATACTAAGAAAATTATGATGAGACATACTGTAATCGCAGTGTAGAATGTCGGGATGTATGCCCATGATGTACACAACATGAAAAGAAGTGTCGCAATGAATGCTATCTTATAAAGCATCTTCTTAGAAACAAATCCGTGAATTAACCATATACATACCATTATTGCAAGTACCGCTGTAGGAATATAATTTCCAATTTCTGAGAACTGAATAATAACTACTGTAGCAAATATGATGGTAAGCGAATCAGCAATAAATGCCATTATTGTAGTATCGGTCTCGCCTGATTTTGGATTCTTTCGAAGTATTGTAAACTTGAAAAGAAGTGTTACAAGCATAAGAGCTATAAGAACCACACCCTGAGTACCAAGCAATTCGATTTTTGAAAGTGATGAATCGTATATTACAGGAATTACTATACAGTTAAGCAATAGATATCCATATATCAGATACTTGAATATCGAATAATATGTATCCTTTTTGATATATAAAAGAAGCAGGTATATTGAAGCCACACTCAAGGCTACGATTACATATCCTGTACTCAATGACATACATTCGGATACCATAGCAAAAAGCGCTACGATAACAGCAATCTTTTCATTAATCTTATTGGTTACGAAGCCATCTATCATCCAAACATAGATAATCAAGCTCATACATATAAATGGAAGCAAGATAGCTGACTCTTCACCTATTTCCATCGTGAAGAGTGATGTGATTACCAATGCTATAGATGATACAAAAGTTACAGGACTAAAATCATTTAAGATTCTATCCGATGTCTTTGCCAGGCCGGTAAACTGGAAAATAAGTATTATCACAAGAGCTGCTGAAATCCATACGCTTACAAAATTGAGTGCAGGGTTCTCTGCAATACCTTCTCTAAAGTAGAATACTGAAGTAGCTGCGTACGCTAATGTTAACAGATAGTATATTGTCTTATCGGCAATATTGTATCTGTCCTTTTTAATGTACATAATCGCAATGGCAAGTCCTATAGCTATTGTAGCGAACCAGAATGCAGAATAATCAAATACTGCTAATGTGATGGTTCCAACAAAAAGTGAAACTATCGCATTGATTCTGCAAAGAATTCTTCTCTGAAGGTATCCTCTGAAAATGGATACTATTATCATTACAAATGCGATTATCAACGCTACGAATCCGAGGCTTCCACCCATCAATTGAACTACCATGGATAAAACCAATGCCATGACAGTGACGCCGATATTGATAACCTCGGGAATAATTGCAAAATCAATATCCTTATCCTTGTTCTTAGCAAGCAATGTGAACATCATGATAAGGTTCAAGAGCGATATGAACGCTACTATAACTACTAGCTTGATTCCGTATAGCGATGAATTCTCAAATGCCGAGAATGATACGGTAATTGCATAGAGAATAAGTGAAAAGTATACACTGACTTTATATGCGAATACATACTGTTCTCTGACAAGATAGAGAAGACTTATAACTGCAATAGCTGTTAATAATCCAACTGCGATTCGAAGAACATTTTCTCCCGGAAGGAAAGCATATCCGATATAGAAAACCAATGCGGATATTTTTAACACATGATTGTCTCTTACATATCCTAAAAGTGTTAAGAGAGCAATCATTATTACGAATCCAACTTTAACTGTGGGATGTGAGCATGCTAAAGCTGCAACTAATATGAATAGAAGAATACTCTCAGTAACGTACTTGGGTGTCTTTTCTTTCCATATAAATTCTGTTAAAAGAAGGAGTATTCCGACTAACGATGTTCCGGCGAGAATGGCTATCCATCTTAACTCCAAAACAGTATCAATCATCGCTTGAACATCGCCAAACAATGAATTGGCACCCACACTGTAATTAGCTACCAAAAGTAATGCGGCAACAAGTGCTGTGGTAAAGAACTGCATCGTATAGAAGAATACTGCAAAAGGTCCTGCAATCTTGTCAAATGTAGCATCACCTCTAAACATAACAAGAATATCGATTGCAAATATGAGTCCGAGTACCGCACATATTAGTCCCATAATTCCAGTGGGAACAACAAAGTCCACGGCTCCAACCATTATTGCTACTGATAAAAATGTAAGTTTAGCCAGGTTAAACGAATGATAGATAATCTTATTAGCTAAAGATCCTCTGAACTTGAATAAGAAATAATATATAAGTGCAGTCAATGCGTAGAATATCAATACAACGACAACGCCGCCATGGTTTTGTACTGCCAGTGAGTAGCTCACACCAAATATAACTGCTATAGATACACCGATTTCACCAATGGACTGGAACAATATACTCGAGTACCGCTTCAGAATGATAAGCGCGGCGGACCAGAAGAATATCAGGATAAACAGCCATAGGTCACTAATCGACTTAAATACGAATCGGCTTACTACCAATGTAATAAAGAGTTCTCCAACACCAATGGCCATAAGGACTTGTCCAAAAGCTCCGCCCTTTTTCTTGACCTTTAACAAAACTCCGATTCCTGCAAAAGAAAAACCTGCAACTACCATAGTTGCCTGCTTAATAATATCACCCATTACACCGGGTAATGCGTTAGCTAGTAAAATTACACTTATGAAAATAAGGGTTGCAGCCAAAATAGGCATAACCCAGAGACCGATACGGTTCTCGATGGAAACCTTCTTTTTCTTTTCCTTGGGAGATTCCTCGGGCTCATCAATGATGCTCTTGGGAATACTCTTAATCTCGATAGTTTCCTCTATCTCAAAATCCTCCAAAGGCATAATCTTTGGAGCTTCCTCTTTCTTTTCCTCTACTACAGGTTCAACAACCTTCTCTTCTATTACCGGTTCTTCCACTGAAACCGGCTCTTCCTTCTCTATAATTACTTCCTGAGGTTTTTCCTCAACTATCTTTTCTGCTACTTCTACTTGAGGCTTTTCCTCTACTATATTCTCAACTACTACCTGAGGTTCTTCTGGTACTTTCTCAACTACTACTTCCTTAGGCTCTACTGACTCAGGCTCAACAAGCTCGGGCTTTACAGTCTTTTTAGCCTCCACAACGGGAGGAATGGGCTTATCTTCTCTAACCCATATTCTTGTAGGCAAAGAAGTATTAGGCTGATTGGTAGCAACCACATCAACCTGTCTTGTTCTGACAACTTCAGGCTTCTTGGCATCTCTCTTCCATACCTTCTTGGGAGGATCAAAATTCTCCTCCTGCAAAGAAATATCCAGCAAATCTTCTTCATTAACTGAATTATATACATTCTCAGGATAAGCCTTGTTTTCAATTTCAACCGGCTTTTCTTCGATTATACTATCTTCAATTACTTGTTTTTCCGTGGATTCATCAAGTGAAATACTTGATTCTGATTGAACATCCTTCGCAACAACTGTGTCCGAAGGAATATACTGAGGCTTTGATGCCTGCTTTTTCTCTACATACTCGTTAAGAAGCTTACTCTGATTATTGAGATAGTCGAGCTCTGCCTGCAAATATTTAAGCTTGTTTTTCACAAACTCATCATCGCCGCTCTCAATAATGGACGCAAGAGAATCGAGCTCGCTTAATTCTTCGCGAACTCGCTTTTCCAACTCGTTGATACGTGTTAAGTTTTCGTTCATTTTTTCCTCTTTTACACAAGTCTTATTTCACGATAAAACCATACGAAAACATCTTACCATATTCTGTAATTGCCTGACAATGCCAAGAGTGCGAACATATAGAGGCAGTTATCGTAATATCTTCTTACGCCTTTACGAAGCGGTTCGTTCCAGAATGCCTCAACCCATCTTTTTGCAATTGCAAAATCACTGTTTTCGTCTGTACTGTAAGGAACGCTTAATGCACCCTGAGCTGTTGTGGCAAGCAATCCTACGGGATGAAGAACCGGTCTGTCTGTCGGTTTTCCGTCTATCGTGTATTCGCAGCGAACAGCTTCCAATACACTGCCAAAAAACTTCATCATTCTAATAGGTACCTCTGCCTGACCTTCGTCTTTTTTAAACCACTCGTAGTCAAGACCTATGTTTGCAGCGGTCCTGTATGAATCGCTGAAGAAATTACCGAAATATCCCCACTCCATCTTGGCCTCGACCGGTGATCCGTCAAAATTGGCATATTCTGCATTAAGTCCCGTGTCCTTGTGACATGCTTTTACGAGGTACTTACGGCTCTCTGTCGCTGCAATCTTCCAAAAATCCCTGTCTTCTTCATATGCCCATTCGGCAAACAGATCATAAAAATGCGGCAGATGATATGAAGGATCCGTAAAAGGAAATCCCGGAACAAAAAGAATATAATGATTATCCCTGTTCCACATGCTCTTTCCGGGCGTTCCGTTTTCGCCCTTATGTATACAGATTCTCAATAAATCTTTTGCTTCCTTACTGTATTCGAAAATTCCTTCTCCATCACCCCATCTGTGAGATGCGAAAAAGAGCGACATGGCAAAGAACTCTTCTCCGTCCGGAGCAGGACCTGTAGCATTTTTATCTCCGTTAGGCATGCAAGACCAGGCAAAATATCCCTTATCAGGACCTTCATTCATATACATATTGGTTCTGGCCCATTTCCAGATTCGATCGAATTCAGCTTTTTTATCAAGCTGAACGCACATCATCATACCATATGACATTCCCTCGGTTCTGACATCCAGATTCCCTGTATCCTGAAGATACGCTGTGTCATTTTCCGCTTCATGATATATTTTTTCCTCTTCATTATAGAAAAGGGTTTCAAATGCTAAATCTAATCTTTTGTTAATTTCCTCTTCGGTTTTTCCAATCTCCTTGAATACATTTCTGTAGTTTCCACTTTTATATGCAGGCATATCGTCCTCCAAAACCATTTTTTCCTTACTATATATTATGGATTATCACATTTTTAATCTACCCACATATAACAGTAAATAACCTTGCAAACTATTGATAAATAAAATATTCCGCCATCTGAAAATCTTCTATATAAAAAAGCTCCTGCCGTTTTTTTTCTTGGCAGGAGCAGTTTTCTTTTAAATACATATTGTCAAGGTATATTACATTTCTGATTAGTCTTTTAATCCTCATTAGTAAATATCTTTAATATTCCGATTAAAGCAGCAAATAAAACACCGGCAATGGGGAAAATCACTCCGCTTAATTCCCAGCGATTAAAACCGAGACCGAATATCATAAATACCACAACTACAAGACACCAATATGTTCCTGATAATTTGCCGATTATTCTTTTTCTCTTTTTCTCTTCGGCTGTTATAACATTTTCTCTTAAAAGCTTGGAGTAGATTCCACCTATTCTTGCAATATAAATGAATATTCCGACAGCGAACGCAACCATGAAAAGTAGAAGATCTATCATGCAGATAATTAACATATCAGGTGCTTCAAGTATTCCGGCTGTTATAATTCCGACAGGACATAAAATGCAGAATAAAACAGCTAAGATAAGAAGCGGTATTCTCTTTTTGTCGAATGAAATACGAGCTTCTTTTACCATACCGTCAACTCCGTAAAGGGTATCAAAATCTTCGTTATCAAGGAATTCAAATTCTTTTTCTTTAGCATCAACGGCAATCCAGAGTGCAACGCCTACAGCGATCGAAATAAACAAAACAATAAGACCGACAACAGCTGCAAAAGCTTCTGAAATTGTTCCCGGAACACAATTTGAAAGGCCCGCCAGAATAATAAGTGTTACGGGGCAAAGCACAAATAAAACGGTTGCAATTACTGCGCTTGGAGTATTCTTTTTTACAATCTTAATATATCTTTGCGCATCTTCAATCGATACTTTTCTAAGATTCAATTCTTCTTTGTCATCGTAAGATGTATCGTTTCTTTCAATTTCTTCAATTTCATCTTTTAATAAATAGTCGGTAGAGACTCCAAAAATCTCTGCCATTTTGATTATTTTATTAAGATCGGGTACCGCCTGAGCACCCTCCCATTTAGATACAGACTGTCTTGATACGGAAAGCATTTCTGCGAGTTCTTCCTGAGACCATCCGTTTTTCTTTCTTTCATTAATAATCTTATCAGCTAAAATCATATTTTTTCCTTTCCGGGCTTAGCCCTCTGATTTTTAATCATTGGGCAATTACAGTTTATCTTTTTGCCCTTTGCTTTACAAGAAAATCATACGAATTTGATTGGTTGCTAACCATAAAGTTGGCTTTTCAATTTGTCAACTGACGGTTGCAAATGCACTAAAATGGAGTATTTTTCATGATTTACTTGAATTATTGAAAAAAAAAGAGCAATATATGAAACGTTGAGACTGTTCTCGTTTTTTATATAAGGAAGTGATTTTTAATGGAAGCTTATAACGTTTTTAAGGATTTGGCGATAATCATTATCGCAGCTAAGCTTTTTGGAATAATTGCAAGAAAATGCAAGGCTCCGCAGGTTGTCGGAGAAATTATTGCGGGACTCATTATCGGCCCATGTCTTTTGGGATGGGTTCAGACCAATGATTTTATCTTGCAGATGGCCGAGATTGGTGTAATTCTTCTTATGTTCTCTGCAGGTCTTGAAACCAATCTTAAGGATCTTGTTAAAACAGGACCTGTTGCTTTCGGTGTAGCCTGCGCAGGAGTATTCGTACCTCTTGCAGGCGGTACGCTTTTATATATGCTCTTTTACGGATTTGCCGCCGTCGGAAGCGAGCAGTTTTTCAGAGCCTTGTTCATCGGTACAATCATGACAGCGACAAGTGTCAGTATCACTGTTGAATCGCTTCGTGAGATGGGATACCTTAAAGGTAAGATTGGTACAACCATTCTTAATGCGGCTATCATCGATGATGTTATCGGTATGATAGTGCTTACGGTTGTAATAGGATTCTATGATGCGGCAGCTAAGCCCATCACAGTTGTTTGCAATACCGTGCTCTTTATGTGCATATCTGTTGTTGGTGGATTTTTCGCATACAGAATTTTCAAAAAAGTTGACCAAAGATACCCTCATTCCAGACGTATTACAATCGCCGGACTCGCTTTTTGTCTTATAATGGCATACTGCGCCGAGAAATATTTTGGAATCGCAGATATCACGGGTGCGTATCTCGCAGGTATCATTTTATGCAATATTCATGATTCCGAATTCATTGCAAGAAGAATGGATATCAATTCATATGTTCTTTTCGGACCGATATTCTTCGCAAGTATCGGACTTAAAACCAATATAAAAAATATTAACGCAGAGATACTTTTATTTTCTCTGTGCTTCGTCTTGGTTGCACTTCTTTCCAAGATTATAGGATGCGGATTATTTGCAAGATTATGCAAGACACCCATGAAACATGCGCTTAAGGTCGGAGTCGGTATGATGACACGTGGCGAAGTTGCATTGATTGTTTCTCAAAAAGGTATGAATGTCGGATTACTTGATCCTGTGTACTTCACATCTGTAATCCTTTTGATTATCACTTCTTCAGTCCTTACACCTATCTTACTAAAGGTATTGTATTCTAAGTGGCCTGAAGTAGAGGAAAAATAATCTTACAATTCAAATATACTCATCTGCTTATATTTCTCAGGAAATTCCTGCATATAGTTAAAGCAATCATCGGGCTTATACATCATGTTATTCTCTCGACATATAGTCTCAATGATATTCATGAGTTTACGACTATTTGGACTCGGTATTTCATATGAATTACCGAATTCTTTTATATAGCGTTCCTTCAAGCCCGGAAAATGTTTATCAAGAGCAGCATAGTAGTATTCTCTGTCGCCGTCGCGAAGAGTCAATCCTATACCAAAAACAATAATTCCCTTAACACCAACGCGTACACATTCATTCAATATAGAAGTAATGTTTTCTTCCGTATCATTGATATAAGGAAGTATAGGTGTTAACCATACGATTGTGGGAATACCTCTTTCCTGCATCTTTTCCAATACTTCGATACGTCGCTTGGTATTACATACATTGGGTTCGAGCTTTTTACAGAGGTCGTCATCGTATGTAGTAAGAGTCATCTGAACTACTGCTTTACTCTCTTTATTTATCTCATCCAACAAGTCGATATCTTGAAGAATACGGTCGGACTTGGTCTGTATTGCTACGCCGAAGCCGTACTTTTTTATAACTTGAAGACACTTTCTTGTAAGACGTAATTCCTCTTCGCAGTGCATGTACGGATCGGACATGGATCCTGTGCCTATCATGCATTTTTGTCGTTTCGATTTAAGAGCTTTTTCAAGGAGCTCAGGTGCATTCTGTTTTACTTCAATATCCTCAAACTGATGTGTGAATTGATAGCAGTTACTTCTGCTGTCACAATAAATACAACCGTGAGTGCACCCACGGTATATATTCATTCCCACACGTCCGTGAGTCCCGTTTAATATTCCTTTAGCGTCAACAAAATGCATACTTTAGTCCTATTTACTTAATTCGTAAAAAGCTATTCCACTGGCAACAGCAACATTTAGAGAATCGATTCCTTCACGCATCGGGATCTTAACCACATTGTCGCATATATTAATGATTTCATCCGGTAGACCATATCCTTCATTACCAAGTAATATGGCCTTTTTATCAGTTTTTTTATTCGCGAATTCTGATAGAGTCAGTGAATCATCTCTCAATGCAAAAGCAGCGAATAGATATCCCATATTTTTGATTGCATTCAAATCATTACAGAATGTCCAAGGGATTGAAAAAGTACAACCCATACTGCTACGAAGCGAGCGTCTGTATAACGGATCGGAACAACTGCCATATAGAATTACCGCGTCTATATTAAGCGCTGCCGCGCTTCTAAAGATAGTACCAATGTTGGTAGGGTTTTCCACATCGCAAAGAATCGCTATGTTTTTTGCACCCTCAAGAACCTCTTCGACAGTAGGTATTTTTTTACGTTGCATAGCACACGCAACTCCTCTGGTGAGGGGGAATCCAAGCAACTCCTTTAGGGTATCATAATCTGAATAATATACTTTAAGATTATAAGAATATATTGTTGAATTGAAATTATTTGTATTACAAAAATTGTCTGAAACAAATGCTTTATCACAATCATTGATTAAATCAGACAGATTATCCAGTGATTCCTTTAAGGTCAACATCGAGATGGGAGTGTAACCCGCATCAAGAGCACGACGAATAACAAGCTCAGTTTCAGCAATGAAGATTCCGGGCTTGGGCTCGTTCATGCGATATAAAGTAGTCTCGGCACGCGAGTTATATATCGATATTATTGGGTTGTTGATATCTGTAATTTCAAATTTCTCTACCATAATAGTTTTCCTATATCAAAATAGTAATATTTTACATGAGCAAATGCAAATAAAAACAACTATATTGAAATCATAAGTAACTTATATGATATAATTGAAAAGTACTTTCTGAATACATTATTTGAAAGCATATGAAAAAATGATTAATGGATGTTTACACTTTTAATGAGGCAGAATATGGAAAAATGGGATGTATATGATATCAACAGAGTAAAGACAGGCGTGATGGAGCGCGGTTGGGAGTTTGCTACTGATGCATACACCTGTGTAATGCATATATGTATATTTAACTCAAAGGGCGAGATGCTTATTCAACAGAGACAGTCATACAAAAAGACTTGGCCCAACCTTTGGGATGTTAGTGTCGGCGGTCATACTGAAGCGGGCGAAACTCCTCAGATGAGTGCGACCAGAGAACTTTTTGAAGAGCTTGGAATCAAGAGAGATTTTACAGGCATCAGACCTCATTTTACAATCAATTTTGTTCATGGATTTGATGACTATTTTTTTGTGGAAGAAGATATCGATCTTAATGATCTTAAGCTTCAGGAAGAAGAAGTTCAGGCAGTAAAATGGGCTACTCGTGAAGAGATAAAAAAAATGATTGAAGATGGCAAATTCATCACATATTATCCGAGTCTTATCGACTTGATGTTTGATTCTATAAAAAGCTACGGAGCTCATCTTAATGAGTCTAACAAATACCTGAGATAAATGATTAAACAGAAAACATTTAACAACTATTTTTTTTAAAAGAAATAATTTTCAATCATATTATGAGTAAAAAGAAAATCGCAATAATCGGTGGCGGTGTTGCAGGATTAGCAGCAGGAATCTATGGACAACGCGCCGGATATGAGACAACTATATATGAGAAAAACTCAGTTCTTGGAGGAAGCCTAAGTGGCTGGTATCGAAACGGCTATGCAATAGACAACTGTCTCCATTGGCTTACCGGTACCGAAGAAGATACGCCGACCAATCTCATGTGGAGAGAACTTGGTGTATTAAAAGATGATACTAAGATAGTGAAGAGACCGTATCTGATATCATCAGAGACCGACGGGGTCAGAGTGACTCTCTGGAGAGATACGGAGCGAACCAGAAAAGAGATGCTTGAGATATCTCCCGAGGATGCAACGGAGATTAATCTTTTTATAGATTGCGTCAATGTGGCGAGCGATATTACAGCGAATCTTTCGCACGTTATGAAGATAGCCAAGACAGTGTCCGAAGCTGAAACAGTCCTCTCACATTTCGGATTCGCAAGAAGAGCCGTTATGTATGCGGGACTTGATATAGAGCACTGGGCTGCCAAGTTCAAGAGCGAGGCGATTCGTAATCTCCTGCTTGATTTCAGTGCCAAGGAGTACGAATCATATTGGCTTATCGTAGTATACAGTTTCTTTGCGAGCGGCAATGCGGATATTATCGACGGCGGATCTATAAAGATCGCTGACAGCCTCGTTAATACTTATCTTGAAGAGGGTGGAAAAGTTGAGACCAATATGCCTGTCAGAAAGATAGTTATCAAAAAGAGACGCATTCCCAAGATTGAGAAGAAGGCTAAGATTAAGACGAAATACGCTGAAAAGATTCTATTCTCCAATGGAGAAGAAACGACGGCGGATTATATAATCTGTGCATGCGACATAAAGTATGTCTTTTTGAAACTTATAAAAAAGAAAAAGCATGCATCCAAAATCATCAAAAATGTATTCGGACGACACGAAAAGGATTATCCGATGTATTCCGCATACCAGGTTGCTTTCGGTGTGGACGGATTATTTGAAGAGATTGATGATTCGCTTGGATTCTCCTGTGCTCCGATAGAAGTGGGCATGCAGCAAATCGACAGAATATATCTCAAGAATTACCGCGCGTACGGAGATTATATCGCACCTGAAGGAAAGACTGTGGTTCAATGCATGATAATCCAGTACGAGAAGGATTTTAAGTTCTGGAAGAAACTCTATAAATCAGATGAATCCAGATATAAGCAGGTTAAGATGAATACCGCCAACGCAATACTTACTGAAATTGTCAAAAAGTATCCGCAGTATGAAGGCAAGATTGAGGTGTTGGATACATGGACTCCATACACATACGCTCGTCGTAATAACGATACTAATGGTGCTTACATGAGATTCATCACAACTGCATTTTCACGTAAAGCTAATATGTCGAGTGAGATAAAAGGAATCGATAATGTATTCTTAGCAAGTCATTGTTTAAAATATCCCGGTGGTTTGCCTATGGCAGCCGTTAGTGGAAAGGGCGTTATCGATATCATAAAAGAAAAAGAAAAGCCATTAATTCCTTTTGTTGGTGATATTCCAATAGTTGGAGGAATTACTGAAAAGATATCGAATGTAATTGATAAAAAGGCTTAACTTGGAATAACACAGGAACTATTGAATGGAAAAAAAGACTAATCAATTTTGGACATTAAGATATACGATGATTAACGTATTGTACTTTGTAGCTTTTTGCACAGTGCATGCATATGCAGGTGTATATCTTTTGGACAAAGGATTTACTAATACACAGGTCGGACTGGCACTTGCTTTAGCCAATATTTTATCTGTCTTTGGGCAACCACTTGTTGCAGGAATAGTTGATAAAGGTGGATTACTAACCAATAGAATCGTAGTGATGTTTTCATCCCTCTTTTTATTGATTGGTGCGGTATTACTCATATTCATAAGCAACGAAAAACTGCCGATCTTCGTTGTCTTCGTAATGATGTATACTATTCAGTTCATCTATCAGCCCATTATGATAGCCATGAATTTTGAGTATGCCAAAGCCAGCTGCAAGATTAACTTCGGATTGGCCAGAGGCATGGGTTCTGCGGGATTCGCAGTTACAAGCTTTTTCCTTGGTAAAGCGGTTGCGGGATACGGAACAAGCGTCATCTTATATGTGACTATAGTCGCAATGGCACTTATGGTTGCAGTCGTATTCTTTTTTAGAAAACCTAAAATTGTGATCGGCGAAATTATAGAATCAGACAATAATGAGAATAAATCAGAGAGTAGCAATACCACATCTAATAATGTATTAGATGATGAAGAAGCAGCGAATAATCTATTTGCTTTTATAAAAAGATATCCGTTCTTCGTGGTATTCCTACTTGGTTCTGCTTGTTGCTTTTTCGCTCACAATATGATCAATGATTTCTTGATTCAGATTATCAGAAATCTGGGTGGCAACGAAGCACAACTTGGATATGCAACTTTCCTTCAGGCCATACTTGAACTACCTGTTATGGCGTTAATAGGTTTCGTGTTAAAAAAGATTAACGAGCGTCATATATTAGTTTTTTCAGCGGTATCTTTTTTTATTAAGACTGCAATCTTAATGTTTGCAACCAGTCTTATAGGAATGTACGTAAGCCAGTCATTTCAGATGTTCGCATATGCAGTATTCATTCCGACTGCTGCTTATTTTGCTGATCATATGATGAAGGAAAAAGACAAGGTAAAAGGACAAGCGTATATCAACTCTGCTATTACATTAGGTGGCGTATTCAGTAATCTTGCGAGCGGAAAATTGCTCGACACTTTTGGCGTCAAAACAATGCTTGGAGTCGGACTTGTTGTCTGCCTTGTTGGAGTTGTGATTGTACTAATCGCTGTATATCCCATGATGAGAAAATATAAGAAACAATCAGCATAAAAATAAGAATAAGGAAAAAGAATGAGAAAAATTTTAATTACTAATGATGATGGAATAGAAGCACCCGGAATAGTGAGATTAGCTGAGCTTGCAAAAGAGTTCGGTGAAGTATGGGTTATCGCACCTGCACATGAGAGAAGCGCAGCTTCACATTGTATAACTCTTAGAGATCCGATAGAGATCAAGAAGTATGATTTTCCTGTTGAAGGAGTTAAGGCTTTTTCTTGTAGCGGTACACCTGCAGATTGCGTAAGAGTTGGGTCACTCAGTGTAATGCCATATAAGCCTGACGTAGTATTATCAGGTATCAACTGGGGCTACAATGTTGCAACAGACATTCAGTATTCTGCTACTTGCGGTGCAGCATTTGAGGCGGCATTCCAAGGTTACGGATCGATTGCTCTATCAGAAGATCGTAGCGATTGTCACGAGACAACAGATGCATATATCAAGGAATTAATAGAAGAATATATAGATCAAAGATTCGGTCGTGGTCAGATAGTTAACATCAATTTCCCAGGATGCAAGTTATCTGAGTGTAAGGGAATTAAGAGAAATCTAGGCACTTCATGCGATTCGTTTTTTCATGACAGATACAAGCTTCTAGAGGAAAAAGAAGATGGAACTTTTGTTTATATGGTTGATGGAATTTACAACGAAGACGCAGAGCCTGATACGGATTTCAGAGCGATAGTTGATAAGTATGTTTCTGTAGGAATTGTTAATAATATCAAGTAATAGAGAGAATATAAAATGATATTTGAAGAAAGAAAATATACGATTAATGGCAAAGAATTAGTATTAAGAAGTGCAACGAATGATGACGCTGAAATGCTCATTAATTTTCTTAAAAAAGTAACCGGTGAAACTCGTTTTTTAATGATGGAATCTGATGAAGCAGATTTATCATTGGAAGATGAATATGAATTTTTGAATAAACACAACGAGTCAGATGGCGCCATGCTCATAATGGGATTTTTGGATGGTGAACATGTTGGAAACTGTTCCTTTACAAGAGTCTCTGGAAGTAGAAGATATAATCATCGCGCCAATATAGGCATTGCTCTCTTGCAAAAATTCACAGAGCAAGGAATCGGAAGATTAATGCTTAACGTAATGCTTGATGAAATTAAAAAACTCGGCTTTGAACAAGCCGAGTTAATAGTTATAGATCATAATGATCGAGCTAAGCATCTCTATGAAAGTCTGGGATTCAAAGAATGCGGACGATATCCTAATGCCAATAAATATGATGATGGAACATATGCTGACGATATATTGATGGTCAAGAATTTCATATAATAATCATAGTTATAAACTCTTTACATCATCAGCTGATTAATTAATTTATATAACATTCTGGATGTTCTTGTTTGTCTTTCTCAATTAAGGGATTTATACTTTTCATAAATAACGGATGATAGTAATCTGGATAAAGCTTTTCTATGCTTGTTGTTATTCCATCGCATCTGTATAATCCATCATTTACATCTCTGGTAAATGATGAAGATGTTAGCCTTATTATGGTGTTCTGATTAGCATGAATAAATTGAACTTTCAAAAGATACTCATTTTCAGTCCTAGTGTCATCTGTAATCCATTCTCCATTAGGAATATAATAATTTCCAGCTTCTTCTTTTGAAGAAAATGTAGGTTTTTCTTTTAATAAGGAAATACTATCATCTCTTACTTCACAATAATTTCCTGCAAAAATGATGTCATTATAATTTGATACATAACTTAAAAATCCTTCGTAACCTGAATGCATTTCATAATTATCTTCTTCGCAACTATATATTTTTACTATTCTACAATCTTTTGCATCTATCGTAGATTCACTATCATTGAATAAATCAAAGTATAAACATTTAGCACCATTTCTTCTTAAATAGATGTCATTATACTGTCCAAAAACGATAAATGAATCTTTTTCTACTTCCAAGAATTGAGACGAAAATTCAATATCTCCTCCTAATTCAGTATTAGCGATTTCTATAAATTCTCCATAAGTAATACGTTCACCATAATTTACAACTTTGGTTCCAATCTGAATTATTTGATCTGAGGGATCTGAATTTTTGATTTCTTCTGTTAATTCAACCATCGCAAACTGATTAATATCAGTTTCATCTTCGTTTTGTTGATCTTCTTGATTATTGTTTTCAACTTGATTCTCAGTAACTACATTCTGATCTTCTTCCGTTTTCTTATCATCATCTGTTTTCTTTGGAAAACAACTAACTAAGCATAAACTGAATAAAAGTGTAACAAATGAGAGTGATAATAATCTCTTTTTCATTCCGTAAATTCCTCTTTTCTTTTTTATATACACAATTGTCTTTAATAGAATCGGTAAATCATTCTATAATTAAAATCTTATTGACATTGTATCATTTTACTTCCATTTTGGATACTTTTTTCTTCTATTTTGGACACAATTTTATATAGAGGTATAAAAATGTCCGAAAGAATCAATCAACATAAAAATCCAATTATTGGAACAAATATTAGACGTCTTCGAAAAGAAAGAGATATGAAAGCAACAAATGTAATTGCAAAATTACAACTAAAAGATGTCTATGTAACTACAGGTATTTTTTCTAAAGTTGAAAATGGATATAATAACCCATCTGTCGATATGTTAATCGCACTTACTGAAATATTCTCATGCGATTTCAATGAGTTCTTTAAATAATTTTTTTTGTTAATAGAAAGAAAAATGCTCCTGCGAAATAATATTCAGCAGGAGCATTTTCTATATAGAAGTTTTTCAGATAGCGATTTTATTCTTCCTCTTCTTCAACAGGGAAAATCAAGTTTTCATCTTCCGTGATTTCCTCTGCCTCGGGGATATCTTCGAGTGCGTCATCAATCTCATCGTACTCTACATTACCATCACTAATCTTCTCACGAACCTTAGCAATCTTGGCAACCTTAACGTTCTTTTCAAGATTGATTAACTTAACACCTGATGTATTACGTCCGATTATTGATACATCGCCCATTCTAATCTGAATGATGATACCCTGGGATGTAATCATCATGATTTCATGGTCATCGTTAACTGCCTTAACACCGACTACGTATCCGGTCTTTTCGGTGATCTTGTAGCATCTTACACCCTTACCGCCACGCTTCTGTACATTGAACTCTTCAAGTTTGGTTCTCTTACCCATACCAAGTTCGGATGCGATAAGTAAGGATCCGCCCTGATGGTCAAGCTGCATACCGATAATCTCATCTCCATCGGAGAGGTTCATACCACGTACACCTGTTGCACCTCTACCCATGCATCTTACATCTGTTTCCTTGAAGCAGATACACATACCCTGCTTAGTTACAAGGTAGATAAGAGTATCCTTATCAGTGGACTTAACTTCGATAAGTTCGTCATCATCTCTTAAGTTAACAGCATTAAGTCCGTTCTTTCTGATGTTGGAGAAGTCTGTAATATGGCACTTCTTAACGGTACCCTTCTTGGTAACCATGAAGAGGTTTCTGTTCTCATCATAATCCTTGATAGGAATTATAGCTGAGATCTTTTCTCCCGGATTAAGCTGTAAAAGATTAACTATTGCCACACCTCTTGATGTTCTGCCGGACTCAGGAATCTCATAAGTCTTAAGTCTGTATGCACGACCCATGTTGGTGAAGAACATAATGTAATGGTGAGTCGTTGTCATCAAAAGATCTTCGATATAGTCATCTTCAATTGTATTCATACCCTTGATACCGCGACCGCCTCTGTGCTGTGATTTGAAGTTGTCTACAGTCATTCTCTTGATATATCCAAGAGATGTCATGGCAACTACGGTATTCTCATTGGGAATGAGGTCTTCATTAGTGATATCGTAGATATCGTATCCAATCTTGGTACGTCTGTCATCGCCATACTTCTGAGAGATAAGAAGGATTTCATCCTTGATAACTCCAAGAAGGATCTTTTCATCAGCGAGGATGCTCTTTAAGTAAGCGATTCTCTCGAGTAATTCCTTGTGCTCGTTCTCAAGCTTTTCTCTCTCCAAACCTGTGAGAGTCTTAAGTCTCATATCGACTATAGCCTGTGACTGAGCTTCGGATAATTCGAATCTCTCGATTAATCTCTGCTTAGCTTCCTGAGTATTTTCACTGGATCTGATAATGTTGATTACTTCATCAATATTATCAAGAGCTATTAAGAGACCTTGTAAAATATGATCTCTTTCTTCTGCTTTGTTAAGATCATACTTGGTTCTTCTTGTAACAACGTCTTTTTGATGATCAAGGTAATGCTCGAGCATCTCTAATATATTGAGAACCTTGGGCTCGTTATTAACAAGCGCAAGCATGATAACACCGAATGTATCCTGAAGCTGTGTATGCTTGAAGAGATTGTTGAGCATGATGTTGGGATTAACATCTTTTCTAAGCTCGATTACAACTCTCATACCTTCTCTGTTGGTCTCATCACGAAGGTCTGTGATACCATCAAGCTTTTTATCCTTAACAAGCTCAGCTATCTTTTCGATGAGTCTTGCCTTATTAACCATGTAAGGAAGTTCGCTGACGATAATTCTGTTCTTTCCGTTAGGAAGAGTCTCTATATCAGTCACCGCACGAACTCTAATCTTACCTCTACCGGTTCTGTATGCTTCCTCGATACCTCTTGTACCAAGAATCATAGCACCTGTAGGGAAATCCGGTCCTTTGATGATATCTATGATTTCATCAATCTCGGTCTCTCTGCCTTCCTCAATCTGATTATCTATAATCTTAACAACAGCATCGATAGTCTCACGAAGATTATGAGGAGGAATATTGGTAGCCATACCTACCGCAATACCTGTAGTACCATTAACCAAGAGGTTAGGATATCTGGAAGGAAGAACTGTAGGTTCTTTTTCTGTCTCATCAAAGTTAGGTATAAAATCAACGGTATCTTTATAGATATCTGCAAGAAGCTCCATTGAGATCTTGGAAAGTCTTGCTTCTGTATAACGCATTGCAGCGGCGCCGTCGCCGTCGACAGATCCGAAGTTACCGTGACCATCTACCAAAGGTGCTCTCATTGACCAATCCTGGGCCATGTTAACCAATGCACCATAGATTGATGAATCGCCGTGGGGATGGTATTTACCCATTGTATCACCGACGATACGCGCCGACTTACGATGAGGCTTATCCGGTCCGTTATTAAGTTCTACCATTGAATAAAGAACTCTACGCTGAACAGGCTTAAGACCATCTCTTACATCAGGAAGCGCACGTGCTGCAATTACGCTCATTGCATAATCGATATAGCAGTCTTCCATCGTCTTTTTGAGGTCAACTTCTTCAATTTTGTCAAAAATATTGTCTTCCATTTTGCCTCCGTGTTATTCACACTTCTTCTTTATATAAACTGTTTTGCTATCGAAAATAGTATAAATGTTCCGCCTCCAAAAACGGCTGAATAAACGAGAATTATAATGCTTAATCTGATTATCAATTTTATGTTTTTATCCATTATTGATACTATTAAAAACCATATCAACAAAATAAAGATAAATACCATTGGAATTATAGGAATCAAAAAAATCATTAAAATTCCTCAGTTAAAAACTAAATGTCGAGATTCTTAACAAACTTGGCGTTTTCTTCGATAAATTCACGTCTGGGTTCTACTTTATCACCCATAAGTACCGTAAATGTAAGGTCTGTTTCTGATTCAACTTCGCCTTCCATCGTTACTCTCTTTAAGATTCTGTGTTCGGGATCCATTGTTGTCTCCCAAAGCTGATCCGCATCCATCTCACCAAGACCTTTGTAACGCTGAATCTTGTTGTTCTGGTCACGACCTACTTCTTCAAGAATGCTATTTAATTCTTCATCTGAGTATGCATACCATACCTTTTTATTCTTCTCGAGCTTATAAAGAGGAGGAGTTGCAAGATATACATGTCCTGCCTTAATAAGATCGGGCATAAATCTATAGATGAATGTCAAAAGAAGAGTTGAAATATGTGCACCATCAACATCGGCATCGGTCATGAGAATAATCTTATGATATCTAAGCTTGGAGATATCAAAATCATCATGAATACCTGTACCGAATGCTGTAATCATAGCCTTAATCTCGGCATTGGCATATATCTTATCAAGTCTTGCTTTTTCAACATTAAGGATCTTACCACGAAGAGGTAAAATAGCCTGAGTTGCTCTGTCTCTTGCTGTCTTAGCAGAACCACCAGCGGAATCTCCCTCGACTATGTAGATCTCACACTTCTCGGGATTCTTATCGGAACAATCTGCCAATTTTCCGGGAAGAGCCATTCCTTCAAGTGCTGTCTTTCTTCTGGTTAAGTCTCTTGCTTTTCTAGCAGCCTCTCTAGCACGCTGTGCAAGGATTGATTTTTCACATATTGTCTTTGCTACCTGAGGATTCTGCTCAAGATAATATGTAAGCTGCTCACTAACAACTGCATCAACTGCTACTCTAGCCTCTGCATTACCAAGCTTTTGCTTAGTCTGACCTTCAAACTGAGGCTCCTCAATTCTTACAGAAATGATAGCTGTAAGACCTTCTCTTATATCTTCACCTGAAAGATTAGGATCTGAATCCTTTAATATCTTATTGGTCTTAGCATAATCATTAAAAGTCTTAGTAATGGCATTTCTAAATCCTGTTAAGTGCATACCACCTTCAGGAGTATTGATATTGTTTACAAAGCTGTAAACCATCTCGTTATAACCGTCATTATGCTGAACAGCTACTTCTACAGCGATATTGTTCTTGGTTCCTTCAAAATAAAGAATATCGTTGTATAAAGGGGTATTGCCTCTGTTTAAATAAGATACAAATTCCTTAATACCGCCTTCATAGTGGAATGTTCTTTCCTTGGGTTCTTCATGTCTGTTATCTACAAATACAATCTTTAATCCCTTGGTAAGAAAAGCAGTCTCTCTGAATCTGTTCTTTAATGTGTCAAAATCAAATACTGTTTCATCAAATATTCTGTCATCGGGTAAAAATGTAACCTTGGTTCCTGTCTTTTCGGGATTACATTTTCCAAGTACCTTTAAAGGAGCCGCATTTTTTCCGCCGTCTTCATATCTCTGATAATAGATTTCTCCGTCTCTGCAGATTTCTACTTCAAGCCATCTTGATAATGCATTAACAACTGATGCACCAACACCGTGAAGACCACCGGATACCTTGTATCCTCCACCGCCGAATTTACCGCCTGCATGAAGCTTGGTAAATACAAGTTCAACAGCAGATACACCTGTCTTATGGTTGATACCTACAGGAATTCCTCTACCGTCATCTTCTACAGTTACTGAATTATCACTGTTTAATGTAACATTTATAGTCTTACAATAACCTGCCAATGCTTCATCAACAGAGTTATCTACTATCTCATATACAAGATGATGAAGACCTCTTATAGAAGTACTACCTATATACATACCGGGTCTTTTTCTAACCGCCTGTAATCCTTCAAGTACCTGAATTTGGTCCGCGCCGTATTCCTGTTCTTTGTTCTTGTTTTCCATAATTACCTCAATTAATATATTTAACTATGTTTACTAAATCAGTTATTATCTATTACTTTACCTTTTTCTACCACAAATATCTTATCGATTTTAAAACTGTCATTTATAAAATCATCGAGACCGGTACATGTGATAATTGTCTGAATATTCTTAATGCTCTCAAGAAGCATATTTTGTCTGTTACTATCAAGTTCCGATAAAACATCATCAAGTAAAAGAATTGGATTTTCACCTGTTTTTTTCTTGATAATCTCTATCTCTGCCAGTTTTAATGATAAAGCTGCAGTTCTTTGTTGACCCTGCGATCCGTATTTTCTGGCATCAATACCATTTATGTTTATTGTAAAATCATCTCTATGAGGACCTGATGAAGTTGCTTTGCTCTTTAAATCTCGCTCAGCATTTTCTTTTAACTTCTTTTCTATCTCATCCTCTTTGGTATCAGGCTCGTATTTTATATCTATATATTCTTTATTACCTGTTAATTTGTAATGAATCTCTTTTACAATATCATTTAATTCTTTTACAAATTCTGCTCTCTTTTTTATAACCTGACTTCCGTAACTTTGAAGTTGTGAATCCCATATAAACAGGGTTTCTTTAAGAGCAGGCTGGAAATATATATCTTTTAAAAGTTTATTTCTTTGATCAATTATTTTGTTATAATTGCTCAGATTAAAAACATATGAAGAATCAAGTCTGCATATTTGCATATCTATAAAAGTACGTCTGAAAGCAGGACCGCCTTTTATAATATTAAGATCTTCCGGAGAAAATAGTACTACATTAAGAATGCCTATAAGTTCTGAAGTTTTCTTTAATTTTTCATGATTTAAGGCAATTACTTTTGACTTATTTTTTCTTAGATGAAAATCTATTACTACATCTTCGTCGTTTTTATCTATTATTGTTTTTATATGACTTTCATCGCTGTTAAAATTGATAATCTCACTGTCTTTACTGCCTTTATGAGATTTTGTGGTGGAACATATATATAATGCTTCAAGAATATTTGTTTTTCCTTGAGCATTTTCACCTGTTAATATATTGGTTCCTTTATCAAATTTTAAACTGAGAGTTTCATAATTTCTGAAGTTCTCAAGTTCAAGCGATTTTATAGTCATTATTCACCTTAATTATATCTTTTTGATAACAACTTCCTGGCCTTTGTATTTAACAACATCTCCAACTACTATCTTTTTACCTCTTTGAGTTTCAACCGATCCGTTAACAAAAACTTTTCCATCCTGAATCTCAAATTTGGCATCAGCTCCGTTTTCTACTAAAGAAGCAGCTTTTAGAAGTTGTCCCAATTTTATAAAATCATCTTTTAAATAAAAATCCATAATTATTCTCTAATTAACCTAAAATAGGTAATACTACGTAGTTATAAAGATTTTCTTTTCTTATAAAGCAAGGGAATTTTTTACCAATTAAGTAAATAGTAACCTTTTCTTCATCAATAGCTTTTAATGCATCAATTAAAAGTCTGGGATTAAAGTTAATCTCTATATCTTCGCCTTCTTTGAATATACTTATATTTTCATTTATACTACCAATCTGTGAAAATACACTTACATTCATATTATCTTTTTCAATTACAAGTTTAACGGACTTCTTATCTCCATCTTTTGCAATAAGAGTAGTTCTATCCAAACATTCATAAAAGTTTTTCTTATCAATTTCAACTTTTGTAACATAATCATTGTATTTAAGATTGGATGAATCAAAGAAATTACCTTCAATTAATCTCATAACAACTATATTACTATCAAATTCAAATACTACATTGCTATTCATAAAATACATACTAATCATAGCTTCTGTATCATCTGAAATTATTTTAATAAGTTCATTAAGACTGGAACCCTTAACAATAATCTTTTCATCAATATCTTTATTGTTAATTTCCATCTGTCTGATAGCTACTCTACTCTGATCAACGGCTTCAACTCTAAAAATACCGTTTTTAATAACAAAGAGCTCACCTTCAAGAATCTTATTAACACTTGTCATAGAAGTACAAAAGATTGTTCTTCTAATAATATCTTTTAAAGAAAACTGACTTATCTCTAACTTATTGTCTCTTTCAATCTCAGGAAGATCATTAAATAAATATCCTTCTTTTCCCGGAATAGTATATTTAATACCATTACTTTCAATAAGAATATTTATATTGTCATTATCTTCTCTCTCATTGTAAAAGATACTAATATTGCCTTCAGGAAACTTTCTAATGATATTTGTTAAAAGAAGAGCTTCAATACCAACCATTCCTTCTTCTTCAATATCACCTTCAACAATACTTTGAATTGCCATATCTTCATTGCTGGCTAAAAGTCTAATATAACCTTTAGTAGCATCTATAAGTACACATCCTGATGTATTTAAAGTAGGTTTATTGGAAACTGCTTTACTAACTATTGATAAAGCATTTAAGAATTTTTCTTTTTCTATTGAAAGTTTCATTAAGTTCGGGCTCCTTAAAATAAATATATTAACTTTTAATAAAAATATTAATAGGCGTTGTTGATATGTTGATAACTATAAAATTATACCATATTTTCAATGATTTTTGAATTGAAAACTATGTTTATAAAGAGGTAATTATCTTAATAAGTGAGTCTATATTTTTCTCAAAAGTAGGATCATTTTCAATACTTTCAGCTACCTTATTAATATTATGAATAACGGTAGAATGATCCTTTTTCATCTTAATACCAATATTATTCTTATTATCTTCTGTTAATTTAAGGCATAAATACATAGCTACCTGGCGAGCAGTTGCTATATCTTTATTTCTTTTATTTGATAAAATATCACTTACTGATACATTATAATGCTTAGAAACCTCTTCTATTATAATGTCAGAGTTGATAACTTTTGTTTTATTGGGATTAATTATGTCTTTTAGGCTGTTTTTAGCCATTTCCATATCAATCTCATCAGAAGAAATCCTTGATAAAGCTATAAGTTTGTTATAAGCTCCTTCGAGTTCTCTTATATTTGAACTTATATTATCAGTAATATAAGTAAGGATTTCATCATTGATTTTATTGCCATGTTTTTGATTAAGCTGTAATAATATGGCTTTTCTTGTCTCATAGTTAGGTGGTTGAACATCAACCTGAAGTCCCATCTGGAATCTTGTTAAATATCTTTCATCCAAAAATTCCATATATTTAGGATGTTTATCAGAAGAAATGATAATTGACTTACCATTTTCATATAAAGCATTAAAAGTATTAAAGAATTCAACCTGAGTTGCTTCCTTACCTATAACAAATTGAATATCATCAATTAAAAGAACATCTACATTTCTGTATTTATCCTTTAAAACAGACATTGAATCAGTATTATATTTTTTATCACTTCTAAGTGAATTAACTACATCATTTGTAAAGTTTTCACTTGTTACGTATAAAATCTTAAGTGAAGGATTATGCTCATTAATATAATTTCCGATAGCATGCATTAAATGAGTTTTACCAAGTCCGGATCCTCCATAAATATATAGAGGATTATATAAGTTTTTATCAGTTCCGGCTGTTTCAGCTACTGCAAGACAACAACTAACAGCAAATTCGTTATTACCTGCTACGAAATTATCAAATGTATATTTTTTAATTAAACTGGGATTAGATGATTCATTTTCCTGATTATTGGTAGGAATTGAAACCTTTTCCTGAGGTTTTGACTCTTCAACTATGAAGTTAACTTCATATACATTGTCATTACCAAGAGTTTCAGATATAGCTATAATGAAGATATCTTTATACTTATCTGTAATAAGATCTAAGATTTTAGCTTTGTCGGAAGGTAACTTAATAGTAACCGTGTCTTCAGTTTCACTGCCATATTCCATTGGATCTATCCAGGTTTTAACAGCTATTGATGAAATATTGTAATCATTAATAACTGATTCCTTTATTTTTATCCAATTTTCTTCGACCGGTTTCATATTAAGCCTCCTTAACTCACTCTATTATATTTAATTATAGAAAGAAAAGCAAATGACGAGAGGGCTTATTAAAATTCACAAAATATTAATTTTATGTTAACTTTTGATTAAATTATGAATTGATATATAAAAAAAGAGTGTATAATGAGATTAACTTGATAAACACCTATTTTATGAGATATTAATAAAATAATTAACATGTTTTTAAAAGTTATCAACATTTTATCAACAATTTGTTGATATTTTTATGTAAATTCATTATTTTAACTGATAAAAAAACAAGTTATCAACATTTTGTATTTATCAAATATTCATTCCCTAGATGTAGATATAAAAAAAATTTGCTGATTTTTCCTATATTTCTAGGATATTTTTTTCTTGACTCGGTTTACATATTCCTATATAATTTATGTGTTTTCGACGTATAGGAAATGGAGGTATGCTTTATGAAAATGACATTTCAGCCTAAGAAGAGACAGAGATCTAAAGTTCACGGCTTCAGAGCAAGAATGAGTACTCCCGGCGGAAGAAAAGTTTTACAGGCTAGAAGAGCTAAGGGAAGAAAAGTTTTATCAGCATAAGAGATAAGTAGGCCGCAATTATGTGGCCTTTTTTTCACTTAATTTTTAAGATGATTTTCACAGATTCGTTAAGAAAGAATTCCGATTTTCAGGCAGTTTATAAGTCCGGCAAATCATATGCTAACAAATATTTGGTAATATATACGTCAAAAAACGGCACGGACAGAAACAGACTTGGTATATCGGTTAGTAAAAAAGTGGGAAACAGTGTCGTAAGACACAGAATTAAAAGACTCGTAAAAGAAAGTTACAGACTGCACGAGCAGATGTTTAATAGTGGTTTAGACATTGCAGTCATCGCGCGACAAGGATCTGACGCTTGCGACTATGCAAGTATTGAGAGCGCATTATTACATTTAATGAAATTAAACGGTACTTTGGATAATTCCCTTAAAGGTTAATATATATTCATTATATATATGAAGAAATTTTTTATTTTTCTTATTAAGTTATATCAAAAATATCTATCACCTTTAAAATCTACACGCTGCCCTTATTATCCGTGTTGTTCCCAGTATGGCCTTGAGGCTATTCAAAAGCACGGAGCGATAAAAGGCGGTTTTTTAGCTGCTTATAGAGTTTGCAGATGCAATCCCTTTTCAAAAGGCGGTTATGATCCTGTACCGTAACAGGAGGCAAAATTGTACGATTTATTGTTAACGCAGAATACCTCATTCATTATCGGCCAAGTTGCTTGGGTTCTCGGTAAGTTAATGCAGGGTATTTTCTTTGTTCTTGATAAAATCGCGTCTTTGTATGGTGGAACACCCAACATCGGAGTCGCTATTATCATATTCACAGTAGTTATCTATCTACTGATGTTACCCCTTACTTATAAACAACAGAAGTTCTCTAAGATGTCTGCTATTATGAATCCTGAGATTCAGGCTATTCAGGCTAAGTACAAGGGTACAAAAGATCCCGATCAGATGCAGGCAATGCAGCAGGAGACTAATGCAGTATATGCAAAATACGGAGTATCACCTTCCGGTAGCTGTCTTCAGTTAGCTATTCAGATGCCTATTCTTTTTGCACTTTATCGTGTAATATATGCAATTCCCGCATATGTTCCCATGGTAAAAAATGAATTCATGGCACTTGTTAATACCATGATGGGTATTAATGCTAATGGTGCTATGACTGAGTCTGATACATTTGTTGCATCATTCCAGCAGTTACAGACTATGTCGTCTGCAGCTGCATATAAGAAGCAGTTTAAAGACTTGGGATTAATCGATAAAAACGGTATTATCGCCAACATTGGTGATAAGGTTCAGGAGTTAATGATTAACAGTCCTGATGCCGCTGCCAATATTGAAACTACAAGAAACTCTTTTATTGATGTATTAAACAGAGCAAGTTCTAATGACTGGGCTAGTTTATCAAAAGCTTTTCCTGATTTTAGTACACTTGTTGATTCAACCAATGCTGCTTTGGCAAAATACAATTTATTCTTAGGAATTAATATAGGTTATTCACCTCTTGATACTATTAAGTCATCATGGGCAACAAGAGCAGATAACAGCACATGGTTTTTACTTATCCTTGTAGCAGTTATGATTCCTCTTCTTGCAGCTTTAACTCAGTGGGTTGGTATTAAGCTTGCACCCAATGCACAGCAAAACACAACAACTCCCGGCCAGGAAGAAAACCCCATGATGTCATCAATGAAGATGATGAATACATTCATGCCTATCATGTCTGCAGTATTTTGTTTTACACTTCCTGCAGGTATGGGTATCTACTGGATTGTCGGTGCTGTAGTTCGTAGTGTACAGCAGATTGCTATCAATAAGATTATCGACAAGATGGATATCGATCAGGTAATTGCCAAGAATACTGAAAAGTATAATGAGAAGCTTAAGAAAAAAGGTCTTTTAGGACAGGGAATAGCTGGTAAGGCTAACAACAATACTAAGTATGTTAATCCTTACGCTAAGTCATCAAGAGCCAACAATCTTAATAATGCCAATGCTTCCAAGCCTGCCAATGTTAAGAATAATGATAAGATTTCTTCAGGCTCAAGCATCGCTTCAAAGGCAAGAATGGTAAAAGATTATAACGAGAAAAACAACAAGTAATCAGGAGGGTTATATAGATGGAATTCGTAGAATTTTCTGCTAAGACAGTGCAGGATGCTATAACAGAGGCATGCACACATTTTATAGTAACAAGCAGTTCACTTGAATATGAAGTAGTTGAAGAAGGTTCAACAGGTTTCCTTGGAATCGGCTCTAAGCCTGCAGTTATTAAGGCCAGAGTTAAGAGCGAAGATGTAGAAGAAGCTAAGTCTGTATTTTCTGAAGATGCAAAAGAAGAAAAGAAAGACAACAAGGAAATAAGAAAAGAAAATAAAAAAGAAGTAAAAGCTGAAGTTAAGGAAGCCAAGAAAGAAGAAAAGGCTGAAAAGAAAGAAGAGAAGAAGAGAGAAATCAATGTTAATGCTGCAGAAGTTGAAAAGACAGCTAATGATTTCTTAAAGGATGTTCTTGATAAGATGGGAATCGCTAATGAGATTACTACTAAGTATGATTCCAATGAAAATTGTCTTAATATCGAAATCTCAGGTGAAGACATGGGCGTTCTTATCGGTAAGAGAGGACAGACACTTGATTCACTTCAGTACCTTGTATCCCTCGTAGTTAATAAGGGTACAAAGGAATACATCAGAGTTAAGGTTGATACAGAAAATTACAGAGAGAGAAGAAATAAAACTCTCGAGAACCTCGCTAAGAACATGGCATTCAAGGTTAAGAGAACAAGAAGAAGTGTAACACTCGAGCCTATGAATCCTTATGAGAGAAGAGTTATTCATTCTGCATTACAAAACGACAGTTATGTAACAACTCATTCTGAGGGAGAAGAGCCTTATCGTAAAGTCGTAATTACATTGAAGAAATAATTAATAAGGCTGCTTTATAGCAGCCTTTTGTTTTCTTTTTTAAAGGATTTAAAATGGATACAATTGCAGCTATATGCACTGCGTTATCTCCATCCGGAATCGGTATAATTCGTATTTCTGGAGAAGATGCAATTACAATTACAGATAAGATTTTTAAGTCACCCGGTAATAAAAAAATATCGGATGCGCCCACTCATACCATTCATTATGGTCACATAGTAGATGGTGATGAGATAGTGGATGAAGTATTAGTTATGCTTATGCGTGGACCCAAGTCATATACTACAGAAGATGTAGTTGAGATTGATTGCCACGGTGGAATACTTGTACTTAAAAAAGTCTTTAATCTTGTGATCAATAATGGTGCACGTCCTTCAGAACCAGGTGAATTCACTAAGAGAGCATTCCTTAATGGAAGAGTGGATTTAACAGGTGCCGAAGCAGTAATGGATCTCATATCCTCTAAGAGTGATTTGGCAAGAAAGAATTCAATATCCGTATTAAATGGTGTTTTATATAAGAAGATAAAATCCATTAGAGATGAGATTCTTTTTTCCATTGCCAAGATAGAAGCTGCACTTGATGATCCTGAGCATATGTCACTTGACGGATATGAAGAAGAGTTGGCATCAAACATTCATAAGATTCAGTCAGATATTGATGTATTGATTAAATCTTATGATAATGGAAAGATTATAAAAGAAGGTATCAATACAGCAATTGTTGGTAAGCCCAATGCAGGTAAATCTTCCATATTAAATATGTTTTTAAATGAAGAGAGAGCAATTGTAACTGAGATTGCAGGTACTACCAGAGATACACTTGAAGAGAGTGTAACCATAGACGGACTTACTCTTAATCTTATAGATACAGCAGGTATCAGAGATTCAGAAGATGTAGTCGAAAAGATTGGAATTGAGCGTTCTTCAAAAGCAATAGAAAAAGCGGATCTTATTCTTTTTGTTACTGATTCATCCAAGGATCCTGATAACGAAGATGATAAGATTATATCGATGCTTGAAAATAAAAAATCCATATGCATCATGAATAAGACAGACCTTCCTCAGGAGATGACTGTTCAAGAGATTAAGTCTCATTTTGAAGGTATGGAAAACAAGCCTGAATTTATTAGGATCTCTGCTTTAACCGGAGAAGGAAAATACAATCTTATTGCAGAGATTAAGAAGATGTTCTTTAACGGTGAGATATCATTTAATGATGAAGTAATGGTATCAAATCTTCGTCAAAAAAATGAACTTGTAAAAGCAAAAGAAGCACTTGATAAAGTACTCGAATCCATTGATAATGCAATGCCTGAAGACTTTTTATCAATTGATTTAATGAGTGCATATGCATCACTTGGCGAGATAATCGGAGAAGAAGTAAGTGATGATTTAGTCGATAAGATTTTCTCAGAATTTTGCATGGGTAAATAAATCAATTTGCATTAATAAGATAAGAACGGGAAAAGAAAATAAAAAACAAAATAAGATAAGTTGAAAAAGCGATGAAAAAATCAATCGCCGGTATTTGAAATTAAAGATAAAATGGAAAACAACAAGAACAATCTGACAATTGAAACAGATGTATGTGTTATAGGTGCAGGTCACGCAGGGTGCGAGGCCGCATTAGCATGTGCAAGACTTGGTTTTGATACTGTGATTTTTACAGTGTCAGTCGAGAGTATTGCACTCATGCCTTGTAACCCCAATGTAGGTGGTACAAGTAAAGGGCATCTTGTAAGAGAACTTGATGCACTTGGTGGAGAGATGGGTAAAAACATCGACAAAACTTTTATCCAATCCAAGATGCTTAACCTGTCAAAAGGTCCTGCAGTTCATTCGCTTAGAGCACAAGCAGATAAGGCCAACTATTCACACTCGATGAGAGAGACTCTTGAAAACCAGGAACATCTTACTATCAAGCAGGGTGAAGTTTGCGAGATTCTTTTTGATGAAGATGGCGATAAGAAAATTATTAAGGGTGTTCGTATTTTTACTGGAACTACATATTTATGCAAAGCAGTAATTATATGTTCCGGAACATATCTTAATGCAAGATGTTTATGTGGTGAAGCCATTACATATACAGGTCCTAACGGATTACAGGCTGCTACGCATCTGTCAGAATCTCTTGATGCAATGGGAGTAACTCTACGTAGATTCAAGACAGGTACTCCTGCTCGTATGGATAAGAGAAGCCTTGATTTTTCCAAGATGGAAGAGCAAAAGGGTGATGAAAGAGTTATTCCTTTTTCATTCTCTACCAATCCTGATGATATACAAAAAGAACAGGTATCATGTTACTTAACATATACTAATGAAGAGACTCATAAGATTATAAAAGCTAACCTTGATCGTTCACCGATATATGCTGGAATCATTGAAGGAACAGGTCCGAGATACTGTCCTTCGATAGAAGATAAGGTTGTAAAATTTGCAGACAAAGAACGACATCAGGTATTCATTGAACCTGAAGGATTATATACCAATGAAATGTATGTCGGAGGTATGAGTTCATCACTTCCCGAAGATGTTCAGCTAGCTATGTATCGTACAGTTCCGGGACTTGAAAATTGCAAGATTGTTCGTAATGCATATGCCATTGAATATGATTGCTTAACACCCGGACTCCTAACACTTTCACTTGAGATTAAGGGAGTATCAGGACTCTTTTCAGCAGGACAGTTTAATGGTAGTTCCGGATATGAAGAAGCTGCAGCGCAAGGTCTTATAGCAGGTATCAATGCTGCAAGAAAACTTCAAGGAAAAGAACCTATTATTCTTGATAGAAGTGAAGCATATATAGGTGTATTAATTGATGATCTTGTTACCAAAGAAAATCTTGAGCCATACAGAATGATGACTTCAAGAGCAGAGTACAGATTACTTCTTCGTCAGGACAATGCAGACTTTAGACTACGTAAGATTGGATACGAAGTTGGTCTTGTTACTAAAGAACAATATGATTACGTATTATATAAAGATGAAAAGATAAAAGAAGAAGTAGACAGACTTAAGAATACTTTTGTCGGTTCAGCAACCAAGAATCAGGAATATCTTGAATCACTTGGTTCAGCACCTCTTCGTACAGGAACATCTCTTGCAGAACTTTTGTGTAGACCTGAGATTACATATGAGAACTTATCATTCTTTGATAAGGAAAGAGTTCCTCTTTCAGATGATATTATTGATCAAGTATGCATTCGTATAAAATATGAAGGTTATATCGAGAGACAGGAGAGACAGGTTGCAGCATTCAAGAAAATGGAAAAGAAATTAATTCCTGATGATATTGATTATGATGCTGTTTCTTCATTAAGACTTGAAGCGAGACAAAAGCTTAAGTTATTCAAACCATTATCTGTTGGACAGGCATCCAGAATAAGTGGTGTTACTCCTGCTGATGTATCTGTATTGTTAATATATCTTGCGTCGATAGGAAAGTAATCATTTAGAAATATTATTCTGATTATTATATTATTATATGTCCGATTTATTGGACATATAAAACTTGAGGGTAATAATATGAAAATAAAAAAAATTATTATATTTATTCTTCCTTTTATTATTTTTCTTCCACTGTTTGCCTGTTCTGTAGAACCTGAAGAGCAGATTACGCATAGTACATCGACTGAACTTATCAAAAACCTCTCAGGTGATGATCTTAAAGGAATAAAATCATGCGAATATGAAACCATAAGACTTGCATACAGAATGTTCGGTAAAAATTTTTCTATGGGTCCTACCGATCCAAGTTACAGAGGAATTATTACCTTATCGGAAGAAGAGGGAGAGAATCTGTTCAATCAGTATAATTGGTTGTTGGATGATACTTTTGTTCTTCAAGACATAGGAGAAATAGATACTTCATATCTTCAGGGAAACAAATGGTATTACTGTAATGATTTTAATGTAAAAGTATTTCCTACCGTAATTGTTAATTATATTTATTTTAACGGAAAAGATACTATTATTTTTGATGTTTCTTCATTTTAGAGATGTCCGATTTATTGGACATATAAAATATTAGTTTTTTGCAGTCATTGATTTATTTAATGGCTTATTGATGAGGAATATTAATGAATCAATTCATTAAGGATTTAAAAGAGTGGAATATTGATATCAGTGATGAGCAGTTAGAATTATTTGAGAAGTATACTGCTCTTCTTCTTTCATGGAATGAAAAGATTAATCTTACAGCCATAACCGATGTAAATGATATATATAAAAAGCATTATCTTGATTCCATATCTTTAGTGAAATGTATAGACAATCTATCGTGTAAAGATTATTCGTTACTAGATCTTGGCACCGGTGCAGGCTTTCCCGGTATTCCACTTAAGATAATGTATCCTAATCTTAAGATTACTTTAGTAGATTCATTGAGGAAACGAGTTGATTATCTTAATCTTGTAATAGATGAATTAGGTCTTAAAGATATCACTGCTATACATTCTAGAGCTGAAGTACTTGCCCATGATACTAAGTATCGTGAACAATATGATATAGTTGTATCGAGAGCTGTTGCTAACCTATCAGTCTTAAGCGAATACTGTATTCCTTTTGTAAAAGCAGGAGGAGTATTTATATCATATAAATCAGGTGAATCAATGGAAGAGATAACCAATGCATCCAATGCCATAGGTATGCTTGGTGGTAAGAGAGCAAAAGCAGTTGAATTTGTTCTTCCTGATTCCGACTATAGTAGATGTAATGTTGTGATTGAGAAAAAGAAAACTACAGAAGATAGATTTCCTCGTAAGGAGGGAGTTCCTTCAAAAAGACCCTTGTAAAAATTTTTTTAATTTTTTCAAGGGTATATTTATATAGGCTAAAAATGTTTGGTATAAAAAAAGATAATCTCAAAAATATAATAGAATTTGATCCTGATAAACAATATGCTGTTATTCGTTCTTCGATTTGCACAGGAGAAAAAGTTGCAGGATTCAAGAATAAGGATGATGGTCATTTTACGGAAGTCATGCTTATTAAATCTCCGAGTGATGAAAAAATCTTTAGAGATACTTTTAATCTGACTGATATTAAGACGGAGTATTAGTCAAATAGAAATAGAAGTTTGATTATTTGATTCAATATATTGATAAGTTTTATTTAATAGTTCAACCTAGATATAGATGTTTCACATGAAACATTTTTCGCTGATCACTATATAATGTTTCACGTGAAACATTTCCATACAATATTTTGGTTTTTAATTTACTTAATTTCTAATCGATTTTATATATATTGTATGTTGCACGTGAAACAATTTTTATATAAGAATCAAAATCTAGTATTTTATTATTGTATTTATTATTGGGTATAATTATATAGGTTACAAATTTATGGATTATTCGATTAGAAAAGCTGTTCCATCTGATGAGAGAATAATAAGCGAATTATTCGTTGAGATGTTAAGAAGCATCTATCATACAGATGAAGTTGAAGAATATGAAGACGGATATTTAGATAAGTTCTTTTCCGATGGAGAATATATTATCTTAGTGGCAGAATCTGCCGGATCTGTTATTGGTTATATATCAATCGAATCTCATAGAGAAGATAGGTCGTATATTTATATTGATGACTTTTGTGTAGACAGTTCCCACAGAGGAAACGGTATTGGGTCCAAAATTATTAAAAGAGCAGAAGAGTATTCGACCAAGATTGGAATAGCATCTGCTTGTTTACATGTAGATAAGACCAATACTTCAGCCATCAGGTTTTATGGAAGATTGGGTTATTCAGTATTTGAAGACCAGGGAAATAGATATTTAATGTGTAAAGAGAATTTGTAGTAGGAGATTTATGAGCGATACTTTATATTATATGTTGGGCGGAGAATACGGAGGAGCAGTATTACTTTTTCTAGTTATATTTGGATTTGGAATTTTTATGTCCGTTATTTTCCCTTTTGCTATTATAGCAATAGAGTTAATTGCTTTATCTCTCTATGTATTATTAAGATATTTTCTTTCGGCTCTTGCGTTATTCCTGATTGCTCGAGAAAAAAAGAAGAGTCATCCATGGTTTGCATTTTTTCCTTATCTAAATACTTTTTTAAAGTTAAGTATTAATGAAGGTAATATTGTCATATTCGATAAGGAGCTAGATCGAGAGAAGACTACTTTATATACTACACTCGGATTATTGGCTTATGATTATCTTCTAAGGACTGCTTTACCATTCAAACCAATATTTGATTTTGCAAAATATGCAGTTTTAGCAATTAGAGATTACGATATGTATAAGGGACTTGATTCGAATAATGCTGTATATTTTGTAATTTTTTATTTAATATGTCCGATTGCAGAACCAATTATTTTGTGGATTGAGTATTTTAAGCTTAGAAAGAATAGAAAACTTATAGAGGAGATTTAATGATACAAGGCATTATTTTCATAGTTGGAATAGCTCTGGTTATATTCTTGTGTGCCCTTCTTATAGTTAAGGACAAAGGACCCGTAAAGCTTAAGGTTACCAAGGTAGATAAGATAATCTTGATAGCAGCCGGAGCATTTATTGTATTATCAATTATATTCTTTAATGTTGGATATAGAGTTCTTATAATTGTTGCTGACAAGAAGGTCGAATCAGATTTTTACGAGAACTTGATCAGTCAAGGTGACTACTCATATGAAAATGGAGTTTGTTTTAAGAATGATGAATTAATAATTGGAATATGGGATGACAAAAACTTGGATAGCATTAGGAATTCAATGGAGAGTAGTTATAATGCTAAACTATATCCAAGACCAAATTATTCTGATTATATGTTAATATTCAATAGCAGACAAAGTTATTCTGAATTAAACAGGATTAGAGAAGAGATGCTGGGCAGATACAATCTTACATATGCGACAATCAAAACTGAAGAGTATGGACATCGACAGGAATATAGAGAAACACATAGACAATATCAATCAAAAGAACGAATAATTAAGGAATGTTTTCAAGATATATTTGCTAAATAAATACGGTTAAACTAATTGAGGAGAGTAAATGGTATTCTGTTTATTATTCGATGCATTAATGATATTCCTTTGCGTATTCATAATAGTTAAAGGAAAAGGACCGGTTAAGCTAAAGATTACCAAGTTTGATAAGATATTTTTAATTGCGACAGGCGCCATAATTGTATGTATTTTTCTTTTCTTTACTGTTGGATATAGAGTGTTAATCTTTATTGCGGATAAGAAAGTAGAATATGATTTCTATGAAGAAATATTAAGAAATCCAAATTACTTGTATGAAAATGGTATATGCTTTAGGAACAATGAGATTATAGTGAGTATATATGACAAAAAAAATTTGGACAGCATTAAGAGTTCAATGGAGAATAGTTATAATGCTACATTATATCCGACGACGAATTTAGAAAATTATTATAGATTAGTATTCAGGCTCAGCCAAAGTTATTCTGAACTAAATAGAATCAAAGAAGAAATAGAAGTCGTATATGATGATTCATATGCGGAAATACAAACTATTGAGTACGGATACAGACAGCAATATAGAGAGATGGATAGAGAGTATCGGACTGAGGGTATTCCATTTGGTAGGATTGGAATTATTAGGAATTGCTTCCTAGATATATTCGGCAAGAAATAGAGAACAAGAATAAATGGAGAAAGAAATTTCAGAAATGAGATTTCTTTTTTCTTTTGTAATTATAACTATATATTGAATAATAATATAGGAAAACGAAGATCTAAATATAGGAGTTCCACGTGAAACAAAAAGAAGGAAGTATCAAGATAATGTTTCACGTGAAACATAGAAATACAAGATTTTGAGAAAAATGTGAAACATATAATAGATATGAATATAGATATAGTATCAACAAACAGATAAAAAAAAGAATGAATCGAAAGAGAAAAGTCTATATATGGTATCAAGAAAAATCGACACAAATTATCCCATGTAATTTTATATAAATATAAAGTAGATAAACTACCTCAATAATGCTATTATGTTAAAAGTGTCGTAAAAAGAAAATGATGAGAATAGTCACTTAACGGTAAAAGGAGACAGTCAATGGGAAGAGTTATAGCAATCGCCAACCAGAAGGGTGGAGTAGGTAAGACTACAACAGCAATTAATCTTTCTGCCGCTATGGGCAAAAAAGGTAAGAAAGTATTGGTAATAGATATCGACCCGCAGGGTAATACAACCAGCGGATTCGGAATAGAGAAGAACGAACTCGATAAGACAGTTTATGATCTTATACTTGGCGAGTGCTCTATCAAGGAAGCCATCATTCCGGATGTGTGTGATAACTTATCAATCATCCCGGCCAATGTTAACTTGGCTGCAGCCGAGATAGAATTAATCGATGCTGAGAAAAAAGAATATGTTCTCAAGAATGAAGTTGATTGGATCAAGGATCAGTACGACTACATCTTCATCGATTGCCCTCCTTCGCTTAGTATGCTTACAGTCAATGCGATGACAACAGCTGAGAGTGTACTTGTTCCCATCCAGTGTGAGTACTATGCAATGGAAGGTCTTTCACAGTTAATCCATACAATCAATCTTGTTAAGAAAAAACTTAATCCTTCACTTGCTATGGAAGGTGTTGTATTCACAATGTTCGATTCCAGAACCAACCTTTCACAGGAAGTTGTTGATTCTGTAAAAGAAGCACTCGAAGAGAGAGTATTCGAGACAACTATTCCCAGAAACGTAAGACTTGCCGAAGCACCCAGCTATGGTAAGCCCATCTGTGATTATGATCCTAAGTCTGCAGGTGCAGAAAGTTACAACAAACTTGCAGAAGAAATTATCAAGGTTAAATAAGACTAACCTCTGTGACAGAGATAGATGTAAAAATACTTAAAATGATGTATAATAAAATTTCCTAATGGAAAACCAGTTATATATTCCCGGGGAAAAATATATAATTCAAGGAGCAGAAAACTATGAAGAAATCACATCTCAAAATCAGTGGTCTTTGCGCGTTAGTATGCATACTTCCTTTGGTTATCACTTCAATATGCGTTATCGCCACACTTCTCGTAACATCAAGAAAGTCCTGTGAAGCCAGTGTTTACAGACAGATGAATATCATTTTGGAAGATCGTATCCAAGCTATTCAGAAGTTTGTAGATAACTCGGAACTATTACTCAAGCAGTATGGTACTGCACCTGAGATAAAAGAAGCTTTGACTGCAGTTTATAATGAGGATGAAGATGCTGCAGAAAAGATGGCAGCAGCTCAGGCATACACAGAGAAATTTTATTCCAACTTAAATGGTTGGGAAGGCGTATATATAGGAAATACCAAGACTGTCATTCAGGCACATTCCAATCCCGGTGCCGTAGGTCTTCAGACAAGAAGTGAAGATCAGCTTCCTGCATTTTTTGAGACTATGACTTCAAGTACTAATGATGGATTGTTCGATGGCGGTGCATTCGTATCACCTGCTTCAGGACAGATGATTATCAACCTTCGTCAGTTAGTAACAGATGACAAGGGTAACATCGTTGGATACACAGGCGGTGGTCCTTTCTTAACAGAATTCTCCAATTACTTGGCAGATGTTAGTGAGGGCGAACTTGTTGGTGCAACATTCGTACTTGCAGACAGTGCAAACGAAGTATATGTATTATCCAACGATTCACGTTTTGAGAGTTGTGCAGCAATAGAAGATGCCAATCATCTCGAATTGATTGGTAAAGTCAATGAGAACAATACTACTTACCAGGGCTTTTACAAGATTGATGGTAAGAAGAATATAGTTACAGTTAAATACGTACCCGGTTATAATTTTGTACTTATTATGTACAGATCAACATCCGGAATATACGATTCAGTTAAGACTACCAATATCGTGACTATAGTAGTCAGCGTAGTAATTCTTGTTTTAAGTATTATCATCATTTCAATTATCGGTGGAGCTATCGACTCTAAGAGTAAGAGACTCAACAAAGCACTCGATGAGATGGCAGACGGTAACATCAATGCCAGAATTCCTTCCAATATGATGATTGCCGAGTTAAGCCAGGTAGCAATATCCACAGCAAAACTTCGAGACAAGCTTCAGAGCGTAGTTGAGAGTATCCGTGGCGGAGTAGTAGGAGTTACAGGTACTGCAGATGACGTTAATGAGATGCTTGGCTTGAGCAAGGATTCAACCGAAAAGGTATCAATAGCTGCCAATGAATTATCAATGGGCTCCAGCCAGATGGCAGAGGATGTTCAGGATGTTAACAGTCAGATTAATATAATGAGTGATAACATCAATGATATTACAGATGCTCTTGTACTTCTTAACCAGTCCTCTAAGGAAATGGAAAAAGTCAACAACGAGGCAGCAAAATATATCAATTCCATGGAAACAAGTTCGAATCAGTCAACGACTTATATCGAAAATATTTCCAACCAGATTAGTACCAACAATGATGCAATAAGCCGTATCTCCGAGGCAATCGAGATGATCAGAGGAATTGCTGATCAGACAGATCTTTTGGCACTTAATGCTTCTATCGAAGCAGCTCGTGCAGGCGATACAGGAAAAGGATTTGCAGTTGTTGCAGAAGAGATTAAAAAGCTCGCTGAGCAGAGTAATGAGAGTGCAGTTGAGATTCAAAAGATCGCAGAAGAAATCATTAATAACTCAGAAGAGACAATGGAACTTTCCAAGGATGTAGAAGCATCACTCAAGGAAGAGAGAAAGATTCTCTCAGATACCAAGGAATGTTTCGAAGCACTCTCAAAAGAGATTATCAAGTCTGTTGAAGAAATTGAGGATATCAGTACTCAGACACAGTCACTCGAAGAGATCAAGAAAGATATCATCGACAAGGTATCAAGTCTCTCCGCTATCTCAGAAGAGAACTTTGCTTCCAATGAGGAAGTATCCAATTCCATCAATAGAATTGTAGAGAACATTGGCGTCATTAACGAAAAGGTTAACTACTTAAACGTTATGTCAGACGCTCTTGATAAAGACGTATCATTTTTTAGCGAATAACAAAGGGGATTAACAGTATGGCATTAAAAAAGGGACTCAATAAGGGCAGAGGTCTTTCAGTATTAATCGACACAGAGACAGATAAGCCCTCGGTAAGCGAAGAAGTAAAGAACAGCATCACAATGCTTAATATTTCTAAAGTTGAACCCAACAAATCACAGCCGAGAAAGAATTTTAATGAAGATGCGCTTCAAGAACTTGCCGATTCCATCAAGGAACACGGAATTATTGAGCCGCTTATCGTTCAGGATCGCGGAAAGTATTATGAGATAATCGCAGGTGAGAGAAGATGGAGAGCTGCTAATCTCGCAGGTCTTACAGAAGTTCCTGTAATTATCAAGAACTTAACCAATCTTGAGATTATGGAAATCGCGCTTATCGAAAACATTCAGCGTGAAGACCTCAATCCTATAGAAGAAGCATTGGCATACAAGCATCTTATGGATGAATCCAATTATACACAGGATGCACTTGCTCAGAGAGTAGGAAAGAACAGAACTACTATTACCAATGCAATGAGACTATTGAAGTTATGTCCCGATGTACAGCAGATGCTCATCGATGAGATGTTATCCGCCGGACATGCAAGAGCACTTCTTTCAGTAGAGAATCCCGAACTTCAGTACACACTTGCTCAGAGAGTATTCGATGAGAAGATGAGCGTTCGTGATATTGAAAAAGAAGTTAAGAACTTAGACAAGAAGCCCAAGCCTGACAAGAAACCCGTTCAGGTTTCAGAACAGTTCAAAAAATATGAGGGCGTTCTTAAAGATAAGTTATCTACCAAAGTATCCGTTACTGCCAAGGAAAACGGTTCAGGCAAGATAGAAATCGAGTTTTACTCAAATGATGATTTTGACAGAATAATGGGTTGTTTTAAATAATGGAGAGTGCATTTTTTAACAGTATAGGACTTGGAAATATTGATATAGGATATCTTTTTCTTATTAATCTGATTGTCATTGTATTAATGCTTGGCGGAATCGGATATCTCGTATACGACAATATCAAGTTCAAAAAAGCATATAAAAAATTTATGAAAGGCTCCACTGCAGAGAGTCTTGAAGATAAGATTTTCCAGATGTGCGAGGAGCAGGATGCAATCAGAAAACTCGGAATCAAGCACACCAGAGAGATTAAGGAATTATATCAAAAGCATCAGGGTGCATACCAAAAAGTTGGTCTTGTAAAATACGATGCATTCAAGGAAATGGGCGGAAAGTTAAGCTTTTGTCTCGTATTACTTGATGAAAATGATACAGGTATTCTTCTTAATTCTATTCACAATTCTTCCGGGTGCTTTTGCTATGCCAAGAGAATCAAGAATGGTAAGTGCGACATAGTTTTAGGTGAAGAAGAACAGCTCGCAGTTGATAAAGCTACACGTAAAAAGATGAAAAATTCAAATATAAAGGAGTCAGACAATGATTGACATTAAGTTTTTGAGAGAAAATCCCGAGGTAGTAAAGAAAAATATCGAGAACAAGTTCCAGTTCGACAAGTTACCTCTTGTTGACAAGGTTATCGAACTCGATGAGCAGCGTAGAAAGACTCAGCAGGAAGCTGATGATCTTAAGGCTAAGAGAAATAATATCTCCAAGCAGATTGGTGCATTAATGGCACAGGGCAAAAAGGACGAAGCTGAAGAAGCTAAAAAGCAGGTAGCCGAGAATGCCAAGAAGCTCGAAGAACTCGATGTTAAGCAGAAGGAACTCGAGGAAGAGACAACCAAGATTATGATGGTTATTCCTAACATCATCGACCCGAGCGTTCCTATTGGTAAAGATGATACAGAGAATGTAGAAGTTACCAAGTACGGTGATCCCGTAGTTCCTGATTTTGAGATTCCTTATCATACAGAAATTATGGAGAAGTTCAATGGTATCGATCTTGATTCTGCAAGAAAGGTAGCAGGTAACGGATTCTATTATCTTCAGGGAGATATAGCAAGACTTCATTCAGCAGTTATCTCTTATGCAAGAGACTTCATGATCAACAGAGGTTTCACATACTGCGTACCTCCTTTCATGATTAGAAGTAACGTAGTTACAGGCGTTATGAGTTTCGCAGAAATGGATGCCATGATGTACAAGATTGAAGGCGAGGACCTTTACTTAATCGGTACTTCAGAGCACTCAATGATTGGTAAGTTCATCGACACAATCATTCCTGAGGAAGAACTTCCCAAGACATTAACAAGTTATTCACCTTGTTTTAGAAAAGAAAAAGGTGCACACGGTATCGAAGAGAGAGGTGTATACAGAATTCATCAGTTCGAGAAGCAGGAGATGATCGTAGTTTGTCATCCCGATGATTCCAAGATGTGGTTCGACAAGTTATGGCAGAACACAGTAGATCTTTTCAGATCTATGGATATTCCTGTTAGAACACTTGAGTGTTGCTCAGGTGACTTAGCAGATCTTAAGGTTAAGTCATTCGACGTAGAAGCATGGTCACCCAGACAGAAGAAATACTTCGAAGTAGGTAGCTGCTCCAACCTTGGTGATGCTCAGGCAAGAAGACTTAAGATTAGAATAAACGGCAAGGACGGCAACAAGTTCTTTGCTCATACTCTTAACAATACTGTAGTTGCTCCGCCTCGTATGCTTATCGCATTCCTTGAGAATAACTTACAGGCAGACGGCTCAGTTCGTATTCCCGAAGTACTTCGTCCTTACATGGGCGGCATGACTGAAATCAGATAATCCTTAAGAAAAGGTGAGAGGATGAACAGATATTTTAGAGCAATAGGTTTTCTAGACAATTTTACAATCCGTGACTATGAACATATTGTCGAAGATATTACGTTTCGTCCCGAAGGTTCGGTCGTAGCTGACAATCTGAATGCGAAATATCTGATACTTGATAAGTGCTTGGATTGTGGCGAAAACTTTGGCATCTGCGTACGTATCATCAAAGATGATAAGGGCAATATTCACAGAGACTCCGTGTTCCCATATTTTAGAACCGAAGACTATGTTAAACATGAGTATTGTTCATTTGAAAAAAAGATTACGGGCGAAGAGTTTTTAGGTGTATACGAAGACTTAAATCTCGGCGAAAACATATTCTTTTACGTACAGAATTCAGATGAGTTATACAAGAGAAAACAGTTAAAAGATACATCGTGCTCCATCTCAATATCAGGACTTTCCATCGCAGGTAATGTTATTCTTCCGATTAAGAAAAATGATGTCGAGAGAGAGAATGCGAAGGAGTTCAACAAGAACAGAGTTGACCTCTTAAGCAAGGCTAATGATGGCGATCACAATGCTTTTGCAACTGTAAGATATGACGACATCCTTACCAATGTAATGGTATCCGAGCAGATATTCGTCGAGTCGATGGATATATACACAGTCGTTGATTCATCATTCATTCCTTGCGGTGCGGAATGTGATCTCTACTCAGTACTTGGCGAAATCTCAGATTTCAAAAAGACCGAGCATTACCTTACCGGCGAAAGCGTATATATCTTAAGTGATTCGGTTA
>JAEEGK010001706.1_pt1 | contig 55043 bp, 44 predicted proteins | sample 8958771 | NCBI WGS metagenome assembly JAEEGK01 (sample SAMN16246547, study PRJNA631951) | gut metagenome | biome: gut microbiome; feature: rumen; material: SC-attached | host: Bos | place: Iran: Karaj | collected 2018-10 | reverse complement strand
GTGGGCGTTCATCATCATCGGCGGCCTGGGCTTCATCTGGATGTTCTTCTGGGCCTTCATGTATGACAAGCCCGAGAAATCCAAGCGCGTGAACGAGGGTGAGTTGGAATATATCCACCAGGACGATGCCGCCGAGGCGGCTGAAAAGGCCGCCCTGGCCGAGGAGAAGACCATCCCGATGATTCAGTGCTTCAAATTCAAACAGACCTGGTCCTTCATCACCGGCAAGTTCTTCACCGACGGCGTGTGGTGGTTCTTCCTGTTCTGGGCGCCTTCCTATTTCAGCAACCAGTTCAATGCGCCGGCCACCTCCGGTCTGGGCCAGGGCCTGATCTTCACCCTGTACGCCATCGTGACCGTGATCTCCATCTTCGGCGGCTACCTGCCCAAGATTTTCGTGGAGAAGAAGGGCATGAACCCGTATGCGGGCCGGATGCTGGCCATGCTCATCTTCGCTTTCTTCCCGATCGCCGCGCTCTTCGCGCAGCCGCTCGGCGTGAACCTGAACTCCCCGTGGTGGCCGGCCATCCTGATCGGCCTGGCGGGCGCCGGCCATCAGGCCTGGAGTGCCAACCTGTTCTCCACCATCGGTGACATGTTCCCCAAGAGCACCATCGCCACTATCACCGGCATCGGCGCCATGGCGGGCGGCGTAGGTTCCATGATCATCCAGAAGGTGGCCGGCAACCTGTTCACCTATGCCGAGAACGCCGGCTCCGCCTTCCGGTTCCTTGGCTTCGAGGGCAAACCTGCGGGCTACTTCATCATGTTCTGCTTCTGCGGCGTGGCGTACCTCGTCGCCTGGTTCATCATGAAGGCGCTCGTGCCGAAGTACAAGCCCGTGGAGCTGTAATGGGAAAGGAAATCGCAGCATTGCTGGCGCTTTGCGCCGTCATTTCCTGCGGCAAGGGTGAGGAACCGGCCGTCCCGGAGCAGGGGCGGCCGGTTCCTTCCGTTCCGCAGAACGTGAAACTGCGCAGCGCCACGGAGACCAGCCTGACGTTTCAGTGGGATCCGGTCCAGGGGGCGGCTTCCTACAGATGGAAGCTTACCAAGGATGGCTCCGCCGCCAGCGAAGGGACGGCCAATACCCGCAACGTGACCGTGGGCTCCCTGGAAAAGGCGACCACGTACGGATTCTCCGTATGCGCGACCGGCCCCGGAGGAACATCTGCCTACAGCGCTGTCGTGGAAGGGACGACGGCCGGAACGAAACCGGTTCCGCCCGATCCGTCTTCCCCCGTCCTGTGCGTAGACGCTCCGCTGGTCATTTCTTTCGACGCGACACCCACCCTCGGGGCCTCCGGTCTCGTGCAGGTGTTCAAGGCCGATGGCACCCTGGTGGACAAGATCGACCTGGCGGACATGGTCAAGGTCGATGTCCTCTCCGACGGCACTATGGTCCCCAAGGGGGCGGATGCCGATGCAGGAAAGATCGCCATCAACAATGATTCGCCGTTCCATACCTTCATGGACGCGCTCCACAGCGCCCAGTACCGCATTGTCCATTATACGCCGCTGCGGGTCAATGGCAAGACGCTGGAAATCAAGCTCCACAACGAGGCGCTTTCCTTCGGGGAGTCCTATTATGTGACGGTTGATGCGTCCGTCGCCGGGAAGGCCGTCGGGAAGGACGATATGCCATTCACGGTGAAATCGGCCCCTTCCGGCAGCACGCTCAAGGTCGCTGCCGACGGCTCCGGCGACTTCTGCACCGTGCAGGGAGCCCTCAGCTATGTGAGCCGCTATGTGAAGAAAGACGATGCGGTCACCATTGAAATAGGGGAGGGAACCTACCAGGAACTGCTCTTCCTCCGCAACAAGAACAACGTCACCCTCAAGGGAGCGTCCCGGGAGAAGAGCGTCATCGCCTACCCGAACAACGACTCCTACGAGACCGGCTCCGGCGGTTCTGTCGCTGCTCGGCCGTCCCCGGGCGCTTCCATCGGCAAGTCCGGCGGACGCAGCGTCTTCCTCGTGGAGAGCTGTGACAACCTGGTTCTGGAGAACCTGACCATCAAGAACACGTATTCCATCCCGTCCCACAAGGGGCAGGCGGAGACGATCTACTTCAACTCCAACTACAAGCTGACAGTGGAGAACTGCTCGCTGATCTCCTGGCAGGACACGTTCCTGTGCAAGGGCAAGGTATGGGTGCACAATTCCCTGATCGCCGGCCACGTGGACTATATCTGGGGCTATCCCGAAGCCTGCCTGTTCGAGGATTGCGAAATCCGTTCGCGTGCCGGGGGATACATCGTTCAGGCTCGTGTGCCTTCCGCCGCGAACAAGGGGTTCGTCTTCCTGAACTGCCATCTGACGGCGGAATCCGGTGTCATGGACGGCTCGATGTATCTCGCCCGTTCCGGCGGTTCGGCGGACTACTACGACAACGTGGTCTTCGTGGGCTGCACCATGGGCCCCGTCATCGCCCCGGCCGGCTGGTACACCTCTCCCGCCCCCAATCCCGCCTCGCCCACAGCCGCCTCCGGCTGGCGCGAGTACGGCTCCGTGGACCCCTCCGGCAAAGCCGTCACGGGCCACAACGCCTCCGGGAAGTATCTCACCTCCGCCGAAGCGGAACTCTACTCTTCCCGCGCCGCCGTGCTGGGGTGGTAGGGCGGCGTCCGGCGTGCCGGCCGCTATTCAATCACCGCGGCCCAGCCGCCGTTGCGTGCCATCCGGATGTCGACGGTGGTTTTGTTGTCGACCGTTCTTTCGACCTTGTTGTAGTGCATGGCCTGGAAGCCTGCGTTGACGCCGTCCTGGAAGGCGGTCATCTGGTGACGGCCGGAAGAAAGGAAGTCCAGTTTGAGGGTGAAGTTGCGTTCCGTGCCGTTCGTGATGCCGCCGATGAACCATTTGTTTCCTTTGCGTTTGGCCACGACGGCATACTCTCCGGCCTTGGCGGCCAGGGCGCGGGTTTCGTCCCAGGTGGTGGGGACGCTTGCGATGTAGCGGGCGCAGTCTTCGTTCTGGTAGTAGCGCGTGGGGTTGTCGCAGAGCATCTGGACGCCGCTTTCCAGGATGACGTACAGCGCCATGTTGAAGGCGCGGGTGCCCGGGGCGCCGCTATTGGGACGCATGGCGCGGAAGCGCTCGGGCTGCATGTTGTTCATGCCGCCGGGCGTGAAGTCCGCGGCGCCCACGGCATTGCGGATGAAGGGGATCCAGACGGTGTTGGCCGGTGTGCAGCGTTCCATGTTCTCCAAGCCCAGGACGCCTTCGTAGCTCAGCAGGTTCGGGTATTCATACTCCAGGCCGGCCGGGGTAAAGGCGCCGTGCCAGTCCAGGACGATGTGGTACTTGGCCGCCTCGGCGGTCACCTTCTTGTAGAAATTGACCATCCACTGGTCGGCATGGTCCATGAAGTCGATCTTCATGGCCGGAACGCCCCATTCCGCGTAGGTTTTGAAGATGGTGTCGAAGTTGTTGTAGACCGTCACCCAGGGCAGCCAGAGGACGATTTTCACGCCGATGCCATTGCAGTAGCGGATGAGTTCATGGATGTCCAGATTGTCGTTCCCATGGAAGGGGTCCGCCGTGGTCTTGGCCCATCCTTCGTCCAGCAGGATGTATTCCACGCCGAACTTCGCGGCAAAATCGGCATAATACTTATAGGTCGCCGTGTTGCAGCCGGTCTTGAAGTCAACGTCGGGGCCGAAGGGCGCGGCGCCGTTCCACCATTCCCAGGAGAACTGTCCGGGATGGATCCAGCTTGTGTCGTCCAGCACGCTGCGGCGGGAAAGCTGGGCCGGAATCGTCTGTTCAAGGACGCCCCTGGAATCAGTCACGGCCACCCAGCGCCAGGGGAAAGAGCGCTGGGCGCTGGTTTTGGCGATGTACGGGGCTTCCTCCAGAATCCTTTCGCTGCGGTCGCTGGCGGGTTCCCAGCGCAGCGGCACCTTCGGGTAGGTGGGCAGGACCGCCGTGCCGTCGGTGGTCAGGAACAGGTGCGGATAGTCGTCCAGGTCGCTTTCGCCGATGAGCAGCTGCGTGTCATCCGTCCCCGAGAGCAAGAGCGGTGACGTCGCCAGTTTCCGGTCCGAGGCGCCCCACTCGGTCAGCGAACCGCTCCGATAAGGTTCCTCGGAGGAGGTGTTGAAGGAGCGGGCCGTCTGGTAATTGGCCGTGAAACCGTCCGCCGGAACGAGCAGGAAATGGTCGTCAAAGATCTCGACATCCCCCTTCCGGTCCATGACGAAGCGGTACGCCACGCAGTTGTCCATTACGCGGAGCCGCATTGAAACGCCCTTGCCCAAGGAAAGCTCCGTTTCATTGTATTCCACGGTGATGGTCGAGAACTTCAGCGGAACGACCGGCTGGATGCGGTCCATCATGAACTTTGTTTTTCCTACCTTGACCGGTCCGTCGGGGAAGGTTTCCGTTCCGGTCACCAGCCGGATGTCCCGTACCTCGTACACGGCTTTCCCGTCCTTCAGGACGGTGTAGGACACTTGGCCGGAACCGGTCGCCAGTTCGACGGCGATTCTGCCGTCCGGAGACAGGAGTTTGGTTGTTTTGGGCGCGGAGAAGGTCTCGACAGCCGTCAGCGCGGCCAGCAGGATGCAGAAGAGGATTCTTTTCATCGTTTCAGTGATTTACGGACAAGCCAATTTAGTGATAATAACCCGTTTCTGCAAATCGGCCGCGGTACTGCCGTGCCCGTAGGCCCATCAATTGGACCCACGGGCGGGTAAAACGGGGTAAAAAGAACCCGTAGGTCCGGCGAACGGACCTACGGGCGCAGTTGACATATGGAATCGATGCGCGGTCCTACACCAGACCCTGGTCGACCATCGCGTTGGCGACTTTGATGAAGCCGGCGATGTTGGCGCCCTTGACGTAGTTGATGTAGCCGTTGTCCTCGGTGCCGTACTTGATGCAGGCGGAGTGGATGTCGGACATGATGCGGTGGAGTGCGGCGTCCACTTCTTCCGCCGTCCATTTCTGGCGGATGGAGTTCTGGGTCATCTCCAGGCCGGAGGTGGCGACACCGCCCGCATTGGAGGCCTTGCCGGGGGCGTAGAGGAGGCCGTTCGTCTGGAAGATGCGGATGGCTTCCGGGGTGGAGGGCATGTTGGCGCCTTCCGCGACGCAGAAGCAGCCGCCGGCGACGAGGTTCTCCGCGTCGGCCTTCTCGATTTCATTCTGCGTGGCGCAGGGGAGGGCGATGTCGCAGGGGATGCGCCAGGGGCGCTCGCCCGGATAGTAGGTGGCCTGCGGATATTTCTCGGCATACTCCTTGATGCGGCCGCGGCGGAAGTTCTTGAGTTCCATGACAAATGCATGTTTCTCCTCATCCAATCCTTCAGGATCGTAGACGAAGCCGTCGGAGTCGGAGAGCGTGACGACCTTCGCCCCCAGGCGCATCGCTTTCTGGGCGGCGTACTGGGCCACGTTGCCGGAGCCGGAGATCAGGACCGTCTTGCCTTGGAAGCTCTCGCCGCGTGTGGCGAGCATCTGCTCGGTGAAGTAGCAGAGACCATAACCTGTGGCTTCCGGACGCAGGCGGGAGCCGCCCCAGTTCTGCCCCTTGCCGGTGAGCGTACCGGTGAATTCATCCCGGAGCCGCTTGTACTGGCCGAACAGGTAGCCGATTTCGCGGCCGCCCACGCCGATGTCACCGGCGGGGACGTCGGTGTCCTGGCCGATGTAGCGCTGCAGCTCGGTCATGAAGCTCTGGCAGAACCGCATCACCTCCGCGTCGGACTTTCCTCTCGGGTTGAAGTCGGAGCCGCCCTTGCCGCCGCCCATGGGGAGGGTGGTGAGGCTGTTCTTGAACGTCTGCTCGAAGGCGAGGAACTTCATGATGGAGAGGTTCACGCTCGCGTGGAAACGGATGCCGCCCTTGTATGGGCCGATGGCGCTGTTCATCTGCACGCGGTAGCCGCGGTTGATGTGGATTTCGCCCCGGTCATCCGTCCAGGGGACGCGGAACATGATGACACGCTCAGGCTCCACCATCCGTTCCATAATCTTGAGGTCCAGCAGGTGGGGATAGGCTGTGATGTAGGGAGCGACGCTTTCCACGACCTCGCGGACGGCCTGGTGGAATTCCTTCTCGCCCGGGTTACGCGCAATGACGCCCGCCATGAACCCGTCGATGTAGTTCTGGGTGAATTTGTCCATTTTGATACACTACTTAAGGTTTAACCGCTTACAAACATAATAAAAATTTTTAATAGTTGGTGCGCTTCGACTCGGAAAAATGTGAAAAAAATATTATGACTATGTGTAATATGTTGATTGTCAGTTGTTTGCGCCAATCGCCCGTTTCTCGTCTGACTGCCTATCAATTTGTAAGCGCTTCCGGCCGACAATCGATGCCGCGACGCCTTGCTATTCTCCCGCTTTTTCCGTACATTTGCCAAACAATAGCACAAGCACATGGTCTCCGAACTCATCGACAAATACATCTGGCTGGTGCAGACCTTCATCGACGCAGGTCCCGGCGGGCTGTCCCTGTCCGAGATCGCCGGCCGGTGGGCCGCCCGCTACGGGGCGGACTACCCCCGGCGCTCGTTCAACAACCACCGGGCGGCGGTCGCCGAGGTGTTCGGCATCGAGATCGCCTGCAACCGCAGCACCAACCGCTATTATATTGACGCGGGGGAGAGCGCTGTGGACAAGCGCCAGTCCGTCGACTGGCTCATCAACACCTTTACGGTCAACAACCTTCTCTCCCTGGGCAAGGAGCGTCTCTCCGGCCGTGTGTCCGTGGAGGACATCCCGTCCGGCCAGATGCACCTCGTGACCGTGATGCAGGCCATGCTGGACAATGTCGGGATGGTGCTCCGTTACCGGAAATACATGAGCGACGAAGAGGAGGTCCGGCATATCCGCCCGTACGCGGTGAAGGAATTCGAGAAGCGCTGGTATGTCGTCGCCTTCAGTGAGGAGGCGGACGCGCTCCGTGTCTATGCCATGGACCGCATCCTCTCCCTGACGCCGACTGAGGACAGATTCAAGATGCCGAAAGGCTTCCGGGTGGACGAACTCTTCGAGTCCAGCTACGGCATTTACCTTCCCGAAGGCGACCCGCCGATGCTGGTCAGGATCCGCACGACCCGGCGAGAGGCGGCCTACCTCCGGGACCTGCCGATCCATCCCAGCCAGGTCTTCCTGGGCGAGGAGGAAGACGGCCGCTGCCTGTTCGCCCTGCGGGTGATTCCCAATCCGAACTTCGTGATGGAGCTGTGCAAACACGGAAACCGGCTCGAAGTGCTTGAACCGGAGGCCTTGCGGGAGCAAGTGGCGCAGGAACTTCGCAACGCATTGAAGAACTATGAATAAAACAATTATGTTTAATATGAAAACAAAAATGTTAACCCTCGCGTTGGCGGTTTTTTCCCTCCTCGCGTGCAAAAATGAACCCATGAAACCACAAGAAGGTTACATCGGACCATCCGACATCCGGATCGAAGACGGCCGGATGACGCCGGAGGTCCTCCTGTCTCTCGGACGGCTCACCGATCCGCAGCTTTCACCCGACGGAAAGACCATCCTCTACGGGGTGAGCTACACCTCCATCGCCGACAACCGGAGCGTCCGCAACCTCTTCACCATTCCTTCCGAGGGCGGTGAGGCGACGCAGCTGACCATGGACGGAAAAAGCATCTCCAACGCTCGCTGGTCTCCGGACGGCGCATGGATCTTCTTCATCCAGGGAGGCCAGGTCTGGAAGGCGCCGTACAGTGCCGGCAAGCTGGGCGCCCGTGTGCAGGTGACGGACGTCGCCAGGGGTGTCGACGAGTTCTCCCTCTCTCCGGACGCCGGCCAGATCATGTACGTGAGCACGGTGCACAGCGCCGTCGAGCGCCCCGTGGACACCGACCCCCTGCTGGACAAAGCCGATGCCTACGCGACCGAAGACTTGATGTACCGTCATTGGGACCACTGGGTGGAGGACATCAACCATACCTTCGTCGCCCCGCTGTCCAACGGCCTGGTCACCGAGGGCCTGGACATCCTGGGCGGTCCGGACGTGCTGTACCAGCTCCCGAACGGCCCCTTCGGCGGCATCGAGAACCTCTGCTGGAGCCCGGACGGCCGCTACATCGCCTATTCCTGCAAGAAGAAGACGGGGAAGGAGTACGCTTTCTCCACCGATACTGAAATTTACATCTACTGCATCCTGACGGGGGAGACCACCGTCATTCCGATGGGCGGCGGCTATGACACCGTGCCCGTCTGGAGTCCCGACGGCGGCAAGATCGCCTGGCTGTCCATGGAGCGCGACGGTTACGAGGCCGACAAGGTCCGCCTGATGGTGGCCGATGTGGTCTATCAGCCGGAAGGGGAGGGCCAGACCGCCAATCCCGCCGTCGAAAACATCCTCGACCTCACCGCCGAGTTCGCCTACAATGCCGACGGCCCCGTCTGGGCGGCCGACGGCAAATCCCTGTACTTCAATTCGCTCGTGGACGGCGTCCAGGGCATCTTCAATGTCATCGCCGATCCCGAGACGGCCTTCTTCCGCCTCACCGCGCCGACGCTCTGGTTCGATTTCGGCTCCCCGTTCGCCGTGCTGCAGGACGGGACCCTGCTCGCCACCTACTGCTCCATGGACTTCCCGACCGAAATCGTGGCTGTCAAGGACAACTCCATCGAGCAGCTGACCTTCGAGAACGCCCACATCCTGGACCGGCTGGACAAGCATGAGACCGAGGCCCGGATGGTGCCCACGGCCGACGGCGGCGAGATGCTCACCTGGGTCCTGTATCCGCCCAAGTTCGACCGCACGAAGGAGTATCCCGCCATCGAAATCTGCCTCGGCGGCCCGCAGGGGACCTTGTCTCAGGGTTGGTCCTACCGCTGGAACTATTGCCTGATGGCCCATCAGGGCTATGTCGTCGTCCTTCCGAACCGCCACGGAACGACCGCTTTCGGCCAGCCCTGGTGCGAGCAGATTTCGGGTGACTACATCGGCCTGAACATGCAGGACTATCTGGCTGCGGCGAAGATGATCAAGGACGAACCCTTCGTGGACAAAATCGCCGCCTGCGGCGCTTCTTACGGAGGCTACAGCGTTTATTATCTGGCCGGTATCCATGGTGATATGTACGATTGCTTCATCGCCCATGCGGGCATTTTCAACGAGGAGCACATGTACATGACCACCGAGGAGATGTGGTTCCCGAACTGGGATAACGGCGGCATTCCGCATGAGTACGCCTACGAGGAAGGCCAGGTGGGCGCGGCCGGCGACGGCATCACCTTCGGCGGCATCCAGCAGGCCGGATCCCCGTGGTCCAACGCCCCGAAGGCGGTCCGCCACTACGCCAACTCGCCGCACAAGCTCGTCAAGAACTGGCACACCCCGATTCTCTGCATGCATGGCGGCAACGACTTCCGCGTTCCATACGACGAAGGCATGGCCGCTTTCAACGCCGCTCAGATGATGGGCGTCCCGTCGAAACTGGTCGTTTTCCCGGGAGAAAATCACTGGATTCTCAAGCCGCAGAATGCTCTCTACTGGCACCGGACGTACTTCAACTGGCTGGACCGCTGGCTGAAAGATTAAGAAATCTTCGAGTAGTCCTTCTGCTGATACTTGTCTTTACGAAGCTCGGCCGCGAGAACCGCGTTGCCGGGCTTTTCCAATGCGGGGTCCAGCTCCAGGATGTGGGCGGCGTAGCCGCGCGCGTCGGAGAGGATGGCGCCGTCGCGGGCGAGGGAGGCGATGTTCAGCGAGATCGGGAGGCCGGACTGCTGCGTGCCCTCGAGGTCCCCGGGGCCGCGCATCTTCATGTCTTCCTCCGCGATTTCAAAGCCGTCCTCGGTGGCGCACATGAGGTCCAGCCGCTTCTGGGATTCCTTGGACAGCTTATAGCCCTTCATGAGGATGCAGAAGGAGCGTTCGGCGCCCCGGCCCACGCGGCCGCGCAGCTGGTGCAGCTGGCTGAGCCCGAAGCGTTCCGCGCTCTCGATGACCATCACGGACGCGTTGGGGACGTCGACGCCCACCTCGATGACGGTGGTGGACACGAGGATGTTCGCCCGGCCGGCGGAGAAGGCGTCCATGAAGAAAGCCTTTTCCTCGGCCGTCTGTCGCCCATGGACGATGGCCACCTGATACTTGGGTTCGGGAAACTGCCTGACGACCTCTTCGTAGCCCAGTTCCAGATTCTTGTAATCCATTTTCTCGCTCTCGAAGATGAGCGGGTATACGATGAAGGCCTGGCGCCCTTTGGCGATCTCGTCGCGGATGAAATTGTACATCGCGACGCGCTTGTTTTCGCCCACGCAGATGGTCTGGACCGGTTTCCGGCCCGGAGGCATTTCGTCGATGACGGAGACGTCCAGGTCGCCGTACAGCGTCATGGCCAGGGTGCGGGGGATCGGGGTGGCCGTCATCACGAGGATGTGCGGGGCCACGCCGCCGGCGCCCTTCGCCCACAGCTTCGCCCGCTGGTCCACGCCGAAACGGTGCTGTTCGTCCACGATGGCCAGGCCGAGCGCCTTGAACACGACCGTGTCCTCGATGAGGGCGTGCGTGCCCACGAGCAGGCCGATGCCGCCGTCCTGCAGCCCCGCATGGATCTCCCGCCGGGCCGCCACGCCGGTGGAGCCGGTGAGAAGGGCCGCCTTCACCCCCGTCGGGGCCAGATACCGGGTGATGTTGGCGAAATGCTGGTGCGCAAGGACTTCCGTCGGGGCCATCAGGCAGGCCTGGTAGCCGTTCGCGACGGCGATGAGGGCCGACAGCACGGCCACCATCGTCTTGCCGCTGCCTACGTCGCCCTGCAGCAGGCGGTTCATCTGGTGCCCGCCCTTCAGGTCCTCGCGGATTTCCTTGATGACGCGCTGCTGCGCCCCGGTAAGATCGTAGGGGAGCGCCCGGTAGCAAAGATTGAAAGCCTCGCCTACGCGGGGCATCGGCAGGCCCACGGCGTTGCGGCTGCGGATGTACTTCTGTTTGAGCAGCGACAGCTGCAGGAAGAACAGTTCCTCGAACTTGAGCCGGTAGGTGGCCTTCGCCAGGGCGTTCTGGTCCATGGGGAAGTGGATCTGCCGCAGCGCGAAACTCAGCGGCACCAGCCCTTTCTCCCTGAGGATGTATTCGGGCAGCGTATCCTCCAGGGTGGGAAGGACGAGATCCAGGGCCGATGCGACGAGCTTGCACATCAGTTTCCCGGTGATTCCGCCCGTCTTGAGTTTCTCGGTGGACGTATAGACGCCCGTCAGGACGCCGGATTGCGCCTGGTCGGGCGCGTCGAATTCCGGATGGACCATGTTGATCCGGCCGTTGAAAGTCTGCGGCTTTCCGAAGAAGAGGAAGGAATGTCCCGGAATGAGCCGGCCGTGCATGTACTTGACGCCCTTGAAGAATACGACCTCCATCTCGCCGGAATCGTCGCCGATGATGGCGGAGAGCCGGTTGACGAGGTTGTACTTGACCTTGTCCGCGGGCAGTTCCGCACCGTTTTTCGCGAACAGACGGACGCGCAGGACGGTGGCGACGACCTGGACATAGGACTGGTCCGGATGGATGTCGGCGATTTTCTGGACGGTGCTGCGGTCGATGTAGCGGAAGGGGTATTGGCGCACGAGGTCTCCCACCGTCGCCACCTCCAGTTCGCTCCGCAGGAGCGCCGCCCTCCGCGGACCCACGCCGGGGAGGTATTGGATGTCCATGTCCATCGCCTTGCCCATAATGCAAAAATAATAAATCTTTCGTAACTTTGTCGTCCTGATGGAAAAGATGATTTTCAAGAACGACCCCTTCTTCGCCGACGTCCTGCAGGTGCTGGCGGAGGGGAAGCGGGTGACCATCCCCGTCAAGGGGTTCAGCATGCTTCCGTTCATCCGCGGAAGCAAGGACCTCGTCGTGCTGGAGAAGGCCGGCGGAGACCTGAAGGCCGACGACATCGTCCTTTTCCATCTGGGGCCCGCGGACGGCGGCCGGTATGTGATGCACCGCATCCTCTCCATTGACGGAGACAAAGTGGACATCATGGGCGACGGTGTTCCTAAGAACCACGAGCACGTGCGGAAGAACCAGATTCTGGCGAAAGCGGTCACGATTCTCCGCTCCGGGAAGAGGCCCGTGGACCCGTACAGCCCCGGGCAGCTCCGGCTGGTACACTTTTGGCAGCGTCTGCGCCCGGTGCGCCGGTATCTCCTGTTCATTTATCGGCATCTGCCCTGGAACCGTAGTTGGATCAAAGAAAACGTAAACATATGAGAATCAAGGAAGGATTTGTCCTCAGGACCATTTGCGGACAGAGCGTCGTCTCGGGAGAGGGGACGCCCAACGTCAATTTCTCCAAGCTGGTGAGCCTCAACGACAGCGCGGCGTACCTGTTCAAGGCCGTGGGCGATGAGGAGTTCACCCCGGAGCGTCTTGCCGACCTGCTCCTGAAGGAATACGAAGTGGACCGCGAGACTGCCTTGAAGGACGCCGAAGCCCTGTGCGCCCAATGGAAGGAAATCGGAATAGCCGAGTAGGGCGGCCGGCTGAAAACCAGTTTTTTGCGCTGCTGCGCTCCGGACTCTGGAACGAGGTCCCGGAGCGGGCTCCGTTTGCCGGAGGCACGGACTGGGAGGACCTCTACCGCCTCAGTTTCGAGCAGACGTCCGTCCCCCTCGTGGCCGACGGAATCAACCGCCTCCCGAGGGAGTTCCTTCCCGCGGAACCCGAGCGCCTGGACCCCTTCCTGGGGGACTTGATGGCGACGGCGAGGCGGAACCGGACATTGGACGCCTTCATTCCCAAGCTGTTCCATGCGCTCGAAGGCATTCCCGTCGTCTTGGTCAAGGGCCAGTCCCTCGCGCAGGATTACCCTGATCCGGAGCGCCGCCAGCCCGGTGATATCGACCTGCTCCTGCCGCCCGCATCTTATGAGGCCGCCAAGGCGGTCCTCCTTCCCAAAGCGACGACGGTGCTGGAAGAACAGGCCGAGACCTGGCATCAGGGCATGCGTTTCCGAAGTATCGAAGTGGAGATTCATGGGAGCATCAGCACGTTGATGTCCAGGAAGTTGGACCGTCAGCTTGCAGCTTTGCTTCAGCAGCAGTTCGAACGCCGGCCCTTTCCGTCCGTTTCCATCGGTGAAGCGGAGATTCCGGTTCCCGGGGCGGATTTCAACGCGGTTTACATCTTTGTCCATTTTCTCCAGCACTTCTGGTCCGGCGGCGTGGGGCTCCGGCAGCTGACGGACTGGATGGTTTTCGTCTCCGTTCACAAGCGGGACATCCATCCCGTCATCCTGGAGAAGCGCCTGCAGGAACTCGGGCTCCTGCGCCTTTGGAAAGTGTTCACCGGTTTCGCGCAGGAGTACCTGGGATGTCCGGCGGAGAAGCTTCCGCTCGCCACGGCGCCCGACGCAAAGAAGAACGCCCGGATCTGGCGGTTCATCCGTCGCAGCGGGAATTTCGGAAAAAACCAGGACCGCTCCCGGAAGGAGGAGGCCTATCTGGTGCGCAAATTCCATTCGCTTTGGCGTCTCGTGGTGACCGACCGGCTTCGGCATTTTCCGGTGTTCCCGAAGGAGTCGGTTCGATTTTTCTTTGGAGCGTTCGGATATGGTTTACAAAGACTTGCTAAAGGAGAATGAAAGATATACTTAAATATTTCCGCTGGCTGTGGTCACACTCCGTGGGCGCCCGCGGGGCGGTTCTGGTGAACATTCTGCTCGGCTCGTTGAACGTGGGCCTGAACCTGTTTTTCATCTTCCTGTGCAAGCGGCTGGTGGACATCGCCACCGGCGCCGCGTCGGGTAGTCTGGGCGTGTATACGGCGGTCGTCGTCTGCGTCATCATTCTCCGGCTGGTGTTTTCCGCCGTCAACGTGCGGGTGGAGAACCTGACCAGCTCCAAGATGAACTTCATCATCCGGAAGGGGCTCTACTCGAATCTCCTCTATGCCGAGTGGCTGGGGAAGGAGCGGCGCCACACCGGCGACACGGTGAACCGTCTTGAGACCGACGTGAGCACCGTCACCAGCGTCATCTGCTCCGATGTCCCGCAGATTTTCACGACTTTGTTCCAGCTGGTCGCCGCGGCCTGCTTCCTGTGCTCGCTGGACTGGCGCCTCGCCGCGCTGCTGGTGCTGGTCACCCCGATGTTCATTCTGTTCAGCCGGGTCTTCATCCGGCGTCTGCGGGAGATGACCCGCGGCATCCGGGAGACCGAAAGCCAGGTCCAGAGCCACCTGCAGGAGAGTCTCCAGCACCGGATGGTGATCCAGTCGATGGAGAACGAAGGACGGATGGAAGGCCGCCTGGACGACCTTCAGGACCGGGAGTACGGCCAGATCAAGGAGCGCACGCGGTTCAACATCATCGCCCGGACGATTGTGAGCGCCGCTTTCTCCTTCGGTTACCTCGCCGCTTTCCTCTGGGGCGTCTACGGCATTTCGAAGGGGTCCATCACTTTCGGCGTGATGACGGCTTTCCTGCAGCTCGTGGGACAGGTCCAGCGCCCGGTCGTTAACCTCACCCGCCAGATTCCTTCCTTCATCTACTCCTCCACCTCCATCGACCGTCTCATGGAACTGGAGGACGCGCCCAAGGAGGAGACCGGCGAGTCCGTCAAGCTGTCAGGCCCGGCCGGCATCCGGGTCGAGGGCCTCGGCTACCGTTATCCCGACGGTCACCGGATGATTCTGGAGAACCTTTCATACGATTTCCCGCCGCTGTCCCGGACGGCCATCGTCGGCGAGACCGGAGCGGGGAAGAGCACGCTCATCCGCCTGATGCTCGCCCTCCTCAAGCCCGTGGACGGAAAGGTGGTCCTGTACGACGGCGCGCAGGAGGTGCCGGCCTCCGCAGCCACGCGCTGCAACCTCGTCTATGTTCCGCAGGGCAACACGCTGTTCAGCGGCACCGTCCGGGAGAATCTGCTGATGGGCGACCCCGACGCGACGGAAGAGCGGATGAAGGCGGTGCTGGAGACCGCCGTCGCCGATTTCGTTTTCGGACTTCCCCAGGGGCTGGACACCCTATGCGGCGAGGGCGGCGCCGGCCTCAGCGAAGGCCAGGCGCAGCGCATCGCCATCGCCCGGGGCCTTCTGCGGCCGGGCACCATCCTGCTGCTGGACGAATTCAGCTCCTCCCTCGATCCCGAGACCGAGGAGAAGCTGATGGACAATCTCATGCAAAAAGCGGCGGGCAAGACCATGATCTTCATCACCCACCGCGAAAGAATCGCGCAGCATTGCGGCCGCACCTGCCGGATCGACCGGCTGCCTTAGCGCCTATCGGCTCATTTTCCCGCTGTGCAGCTCGTCGAAGGCGAGCCGGTTGTTGAAGATGTCGATCGCCGTGTAGATGGCGTGGAGCATCGACCGCGGATCGGCCTCGTCGCGGCCCGCCATGTCGTACGCGGTGCCGTGGTCCGGGGAGGTGCGGACGACCGGCAGGCCGGCCGTGTAGTTCACCCCTTCGGAGAAGGCGAGGGCCTTGAACGGGCCCAGGCCCTGGTCGTGGTACATCGCCAGGGTGGCGTCGAAGCGTCCGTAATTGCCCAGGCCGAAATAGCCGTCGGGGGAGTAGGGGCCGAAGGCGAGGATGCCTTCCTCCTGCGCCTGCAGGACGGCCGGAAGGATGATCTCCTTCTCTTCGTCGCCGAGGAGGCCGCCGTCGCCGCAGTGCGGGTTCAGGCCCAGCACGGCGATCTTGGGCCGGGGGATCGCGAAGTCGCGCTCCAGGGACTCGTTCATCAGGCGGAGCTTCGACAGGATGCCCTCCTTGGTGATCGACTGGGGGACGTCCTTCAGCGGAATGTGGCCGGTGGCCACGGCGACCCGCAGCTGGGGCGAGACCATGATCATGGCGATTTCGGCGGCACCGAAAGCGGCCTGCAGGTATTCCGTGTGGCCGGTGTAGCCGAAGCCCTCGGCGGTCATCGCCCGCTTGTTGATGGGGCCTGTCACGAGCACGTCGATATAGCCGTCCTTGAGGTCCTTCACGGCCGCCTCGAGGGAGAGCATCGCCGCCTTGGCCGAATCGGGGCTGGACTGGCCGGGCTCCGCGTAAAAGTTGTCCGGCAGACAGTTGACGATGTTGATGCGCTTGACGTGGACGTCCTTCGCGGAATGGATGACGTAGGTGTCCATCTGGTCGATCTCGTGGATCTGCTTGCGGTAGAAGCCGAAGATCTTGGACGATCCGTACACGACGGGGGTGAAGGAGTCCAGGATGCGGGAATCCGCCAGAGACTTGATGAGCACTTCGTATCCGATGCCGTTGCTGTCACCCTGGGTGATGCCGACGACGAGTTTGGGCTTGTTCATATGTTAAATCCTTGATTTTCAGTAATATAGCCGACGTCTTCGAGGAGATTCTCTCCGCTGGAGTAGGCGGCCACGGCGAGGGCGTCGCAGCGCTCGTTCTCCGGATGCCCGGCATGGCCCTTGAGCCAGTTGAAGGAGACGCGGTGCCGACGGTACACGGCGTCGAAGCGGAGCCATAGGTCCACGTTCTTCTTCTTGGCGAAACCGGTGCGTTTCCAGTTCTCCAGCCAGCCCTCGTTGACGGCTTTGACCACGTAAGAGGAGTCGCTCCAGACATGGACTTCGGCGTTCTCCCACTTGATGGCCTCGAGGCCTTTGATGACGGCGAGGAGCTCCATCCGGTTGTTCGTGGTGAGGCGGTAGCCTTCCGACATCTCCTTCTCGCGGCCGGCGCAGCGGAGGACGACGCCGAATCCGCCCGGGCCGGGGTTTCCGCTGGCGGCCCCGTCGGTGTACAGGAATATGGGCGGTCGGTTCTGCTGCATATCTATGCAAAGATAGCACTTTCCGGCCAATTATTTGCTTTCCTTACGGAAAAACCGTAATTTTGTACACTTATACCGGACAATTGATGACAATGAAAAAAATACTCCGAACCCTGACCGTCCTGGCCGTCCTCTGCGGCCTGGCGTCCTGCAATCCCGAGACTTACAAAAAAATCAACTACCTGCAGGACGTGAAAAAGGACACCTCGATGCCCATGAAGGAGAACAAGGGCATCATCATCCAGCCCCAGGACCAGCTTTCCATCATCGTCACGAGCCGTGACCCGAAGATGGCCGTGCCGTTCAATCTGTCGGTCTCCATGTTCTATACCGGTTCCGAACTCGCCACGGGCGCCGGCGCCAACCAGCGCATCACCGGCTATGTGGTGAACAACGACGGTGACATCCAGTTCCCATCCCTGGGGACCATCCATGTCGCCGGCCTCAACCGCTGGGAGCTTCAGGATCTGGTCAAGGACAAGCTGGCGGACACCGGTCTCCTGCGGGACGCCGTCGTCACCGTCGAGTTCCTGAATTTCAAGATCTCCGTTCTCGGCGAAGTGACCGCTCCCGGCACCTACAGCGTCACCGGCGACAAGATCACCATTTTCCAGGCCCTCGCCCTGGCCCGCGACCTCACCATCTACGGACAGCGCGAGAACGTGCAGGTCATCCGTGAGCAGAACGGACGCCGGCAGATCTTCTCGCTGGACCTCACCAGCTCCGACATCTTCTCCTCCGAAGCCTACTATCTCCAGCAGAACGACGTCGTGTACGTGACGCCTTCCAAGGTCCGCGCCGGCCAGGGAGAGATCAACGAAAACTACTTCAAGTCCGGAAACTTCTGGATATCCCTCGCCTCCATCTCCATGACGACGATCAACTTCATCATCGCCCTTTCCAACCGCAACAAGTAGAAACCATGGCAGAGAACAATCAGAACAATATCCCCGTCTATACCGGACAGGTGAACAACGACGAAGACCAGTCCCTGCAACTGGCCGACCTCTGGGCCCTCGTGTGGGACCACAAATGGTGGTATGTCTCCTGCATCCTGGCGGCGCTTCTCATCGCCGGTTTCTACCTGTACAAGACCCCGAAGACTTTCAGCCGCACGGAAAAGGTCATCGTCGACGAAGACTCCCAGAATTCGATGATGCGCGACCTCACCGCCTTCACCAATTCCGCCCGCCGGTATACGTCCGGCACCAACGTGGACAACGAAATCGAGGCGCTGGTCGCCCCGGACCTCATGCAGCGGGTCGTCTCCCGGCTGGGGCTCGAGACATCCTACATCGACAACCAGTTCCTCCGGGTCCGCGAGATGTACAAGAACGCCCCGATCGATCTGGTCCTTCCGGACGAGATCGCGGCCTCCAGCTTTTCCTTCAACATCTCCAAGGGCAGGGACAGCAGCTTCGTCATCCGCGATTTCTTCGTCGGCCCCGAAGAGTTCAAGGGCTTCAAGGCCTCGGGGCACGTGAAGGACACGGTGGAGACGCCGGTCGGCCGGATCGTGATCTATCCCACCGACCGTTTCGACAAATGGAGCCATGACATCACCGTCACCTGGGTCAATGCCGCCAGCCGGGCCAAGTCCTACTGCGGCCGTCTTTCCGCCGGCCTGTCCTCCAAACAGTCCTCCGTCGTCGTCCTCTCCTTGAAGGACGTCTTTCCGGCCCGCGCCGAAGCGGTCCTCGGAACCCTCCTGGACATCTACAACGAGGAATGGGTGGAGAACAAGAACCAGTCGGTCCGCAACACCTCCCTGTTCATCAATGACCGTCTGAACGTCATCGAGCGCGAACTCGGCGGCATCGAACAGGACATCAAGGAATTCAAGCAGAGCCACAACATCACGGACATCCAGCAGGCCGGCAACGCTTACATGCAGCAGTCCAGCGCCTATTCGGCCCAGGGCTTCGAGGCGTCCAACCAGCTGGCGATCGCCAAGATGATCAAGCAGTTCATCAACGATCCCGCCCATGTGAAGGACCTGATGCCCGCGAACTCCGGCCTGTCCAACACGAACATCGAGGCCCAGATCCGCGAATACAACACCGCGCTGCTCGAGCGGGACCGTTCCCTCGCCCTGTCCAGCGAGAACAACCCTTACGTCCAGGACCTGAACAAGAGCCTGGAGATGTACAAGCTGGCCGTGAACCGTTCCATCGACAACCTCATCTCCACCCTGCAGCTGCAGGTGAACAAGATCGAGGCGCAGGAGAACGCCATCCTCGGCCGCCTGTCCTCCACGTCCGGCCAGCAGCTGGAACTCCTCTCCATCGAGCGTCAGCAGAAGGTGAAGGAGCAGCTGTACATCTTCCTGCTCCAGAAGCGGGAGGAGAACGAACTCCAGGGCCTCCTGACCGTGGGCAACACCCGTCTGATCCAGCGCGCCACGGGCAGCAGCTCCCCGATCGCCCCGAACAAGATGATGATCCTCCTGATCGCCCTCATCCTGGGCTTCGGCCTCCCGTTCGCTGTGTTCTACGTGATGAAGGTGCTCGACACCTCCGTCAAGAGCCGCAACGACCTGGGCAAGCTCTCCGTGCCGTTCCTCGCCGAACTGCCGCAGATGGGCGTCACCTCCAACTACTGGGAGCGCCTCCGGCTCAACCGGTTTGACAACAGCAACACCCGGATCATCGTGGAGCACGGCAAGCGCGACTCCATGAACGAGGCCTTCCGCGTCCTCCGTACGAACCTGGACCTGATGATCCATCGCGAGACCGAGACGCAGGCCATCATGATCACCTCCTTCAACCCGAACGCCGGCAAGACCTTCACCCTGATGAACCTCGCCGCCTCGATGGCCCTGAAGGGCAACAGGCGGGCGGTGATCCTGGACCTCGACCTGCGCAAGGCCACTCTTTCCAAGTCCCTGGGCAGGAACTCCACCGGTGTCGCCTCCTTCCTGAACGCCAAATACGAGGATCCGTTCGAACATGTCATCAGCATCCAGGAGAACCTCGACCTCCTTCCGGTGGGTTCCATCCCGCCGAACCCGGCCGAACTGCTGGTCTCCGACCGCCTCCCGATGCTCATCAGCGCCATGAAGCAGCGGTATGACTATGTGTTCCTGGACTGCCCGCCGATCGATCTCGTGGCAGATACCAGCATCATCGCGCCGCATGCGGACATCACCATCTTCGTCCTTCGTTCCGGCCTGTTCGACAAACGCGCCCTGCCCGCCGTCGAAGAAATGTACAACGAAGGCAAGTACAACCGGATGGCCCTCATCCTGAACGGTGTCGAATCCTACACCGGCCGCCACGGCTACGGCTATGGCTACGGTTATGGCTATGGCTACGGATACGGCTACGGGTACGGGTACGGCAACGAGGAAGACAAACAGTAGTTCCCGATGTTCGGCCTGTTCAACCGTCGCACGTCCGTTCTTGACAGCGGACTGCTGAAAGGCGCCGTCGACCAGCACAGTCACATCCTGTACGGTCTGGACGACGGCGTGAAGACGCAGGAAGACTCCCTGGCGATCCTCCGCTTCCTGGAGGAGCAGGGGGTCTCCGAAGTCTGGTTCACCCCGCACGTGATGGAGGATGTCCCGAACACCACGGAAGGAATCCGCGCGCGTTTCGAGGAATTGAAATCCGTCTATGACGGCGGGTTGAAACTCCATGTCGCCGCGGAGTACATGATTGACACCCTTTTCGAGGAGCGCCTGTCCAGCCGGGACCTCCTGGAGCACGGGGAGGAGGTCGTTCTGGTGGAAACTTCCGCCATCGCTCCGCCCTTCAACCTTTGGGTCGTCCTGGAACAGATGCTCAAGGCGGGCTACCGCCCCCTGATCGCCCATCCCGAGCGCTACCGCTACATGGAACCCGAAGACTACCGGGAACTCCACAACATGGGCTGCCTCCTCCAGCTGAACCTGCCCTCCATCGTCGGCTTCTACGGAGAATCCGCCCGGCAGCGGGCGATGTACCTCCTGGACAAGGGCTGGTATCGGATGGTCGGTTCGGACTGCCATCGCTTCAAGGCGATCCAGGCCCAGTATTCGGCCAAGGAGCTGAAGAAAGATACCGTCGGGAAACTGTCCCTCCTCATGGAGGGATACGACGAGATATAGGCCGGAAAACCGGATTCCTGGACAGGAAACCGATTCCGGTCTTCCTGCTCCGTCCATGCAAAACGGGCGGGGGAATATAAACATATGCCATCATGAACATCCTTGTCACCGGCGCCAACGGCCAGCTTGGAACCGAAATGCGGAACGTTTCCGCAGGGGCTCCCGACCGCTACATTTTCACGGACGTCACCTCGCTTCCCGGGGTGGACACCGTCTATCTGGACATCACCAACCGCGACGCGGTCCGGCTCATCTGCGATTCGGAGCACGTGGACGTCATCGTGAACTGCGCGGCCTACACGAATGTGGACAAGGCCGAGGAGGACGTGCAGATGGCGGACCTCCTGAACCATCTGGCGCCGGGAATCCTCGCGGGTGTGGCGGCGGAACGGGGGGCGCACCTGATCCACATCTCCACGGACTATGTCTTTCAGGGCGACATCGCCCTTCCGTGCCGGGAGGACTGGCCGGTGCATCCGAACGGCGTGTACGGGGCGACGAAACTGCAGGGCGAGCAGGCCGTGCAGGAAGCCGGCTGCTCCTGGCAGATCTTCCGCACGGCGTGGCTCTATTCGCCGTACGGCAAGAATTTCGTGAAGACGATGCGTCAGCTCACGGCGGAACGGCCGGTGCTGAAAGTCGTCTTCGACCAGGTGGGTACGCCCACCTACGCACGGGATCTGGCGGAACTGATCTGCCGGGTCATCTCGGAGCGGAAGATGGACAAGGGGGGTGTCTACCATTTCTCGGACGAGGGCGTCTGCTCCTGGTTCGATTTCGCCTGCGCCATCCGGGACCTCTCCGGAAACGGCTGCGACATCAGGCCCTGCCATTCCGACGAGTTCCCCTCCAAGGTCCGCCGGCCGCACTTTTCCGTGCTGGACAAGACCAAAGTGAAGGAGACCTTCGGGGTTGAGGTGCCGCACTGGTATGAATCACTGAAAAAATGCATTGACAGACTATGAATGTAATCGAGACCGGAATCGAAGGGCTCGTGGTCATCGAACCGAAGGTGTTCGGGGACGCCCGGGGGTATTTCTTCGAGGTTTTCAACGAGCGGGAGTTCACCGAGAAGGTGGGGCCCGTGCGCTTTGTGCAGGACAATGAAAGCAAGTCGCGGTACGGCGTCGTGCGGGGGCTGCATTTCCAGAAGGGGGAGTTCGCGCAGGCGAAGCTCGTCCGGGCGGTGAGCGGCGCCGTGCTGGACGTGGCCGTGGACCTGCGTGAGGGGTCGCCGACCTACGGGAAGTGGCACGCTGAGGAACTGTCGGGGGAGAACCATCGGATGATGTTCATTCCGAGGGGGTTCGCCCATGGGTTCAGCGTCCTGTCCGAGGAGGTCGTGTTCCAGTACAAGTGTGACAATCTGTACTGTCCGGCCTCCGAAGGGGCCGTCGCCTGGAACGATCCGTCCCTGCGCATCGACTGGCGCATTCCGGCCGACCGGGTCATCTTATCCGAAAAAGACAAACATCATCCTTTCCTGTATGAACTATAGAAGAACCATCCTCATCACCGGCGGCGCCGGTTTCATCGGCAGCCATGTCGTGCGGCTGTTCGTGAACAAGTATCCGGACTACCGGATCATCAACCTGGACAAGCTGACCTATGCCGGCAACCTCGCGAACCTCAAGGATGTCGAGGACAAGCCCAACTACACCTTCGTCAAGGCCGACATCTGTGACTTCGACACGGTGCTGAAGGTCATCACCGGGAACCATGTGGACGGCATCATCCACCTGGCGGCGGAATCCCATGTGGACCGCTCCATCAAGGATCCCTTCACCTTCGCGCAGACCAACGTCATCGGCACGCTGTCGATGCTGCAGGCCGCCAAGGCGTACTGGGAGAGCCTGCCGGAGAAGTACGAAGGCAAGCGTTTCTACCACATCTCCACCGACGAAGTGTACGGCGCCCTGGAGCTGACGCATCCGGAAGGGATTGAGCCGCCCTTCACGACCAAGGCTTCCAGCGGTGAGCACCATCTGGCATACGGCGACACATTCTTCACGGAAGACCTCAAGTACCAGCCGCACAGCCCGTACAGCGCCGCGAAGGCGTCCAGCGACCATTTCGTGCGGGCGTTCCACGACACCTACGGAATGCCCACCATCGTCACGAACTGCTCCAACAACTACGGCCCTTACCAGTTCCCGGAGAAGCTGATTCCGCTGTTTGTCAACAACATCCGCCAGCGGAAGCCGCTGCCCGTGTACGGAAAGGGTGAGAATGTCCGCGACTGGCTGTACGTGGAGGACCACGCCCGCGCCATCGACCTGATCTTCCATGAAGGGAAAGTCGCCGAGACCTACAACATCGGCGGTTTCAACGAGTGGAAGAACATCGACATCGTCAAGACCCTCATCCGCGTCACCGACCGCCTTCTGGGCCGTCCGGAGGGGGCCGACGACGACCTCATCACCTATGTCACCGACCGCGCCGGCCACGATCTCCGGTACGCCATTGACAGCACCAAGCTCCAGCGCGAGCTGGGCTGGGAGCCGTCGTTGCAGTTCGAGGAAGGCATCGAGAAGACCATCCGCTGGTACCTGGACAACCAGGCCTGGCTGGACAACGTCACCAGCGGGGATTACCAGAAGTATTACGAGGAGATGTACAAGGGCCGGTAGATGGAAGGTCTGAGGAGAGCCGCCGTCATCGGCGCGGGGATATCGGGATTGGTGACGGCCCGCGTGCTGCGGGACCGCTGCCGGGTGACGGTCTATGAAAAAGAGGACCGTCCCGGGGGATTGATCCGTTGCCGTGAAGTGCGGGGCTCCTTGTTCCACACCTGCGGCGGCCATGTCTTCAATTCCCGTCGCCAGGATGTCGTGGACTGGTTCTGGGGTTTGTTCGACCGGGAAGAATCCTTTGTCAAGGCGGACCGCGACGCGCGCATCGTGATGCCGGACGGATCGGTTGTCGGGTATCCCGTCGAAGACCATCTGTACCAGCTTCCCGAAGCGGTGCAGCGGGCTGCCATCCGCGATTTCGCCGGCATGATGGGCCGGGAGGGAAAGCCCCGGGCGGCTCATTTCGCCGGTTTTCTCGAACAGACCTTCGGGAAGACGCTTTACGACCTTTATTTCCGCCCGTACAACGAAAAAATCTGGCGGCGTCCCTTGAATGAGGTGTCGCTGGATTGGCTCGCCGGCAAACTGCCGACGCCTTCGCCCGAGGAGGTGTTCCTCCACAATTTCACCCGTCAGGAGGAGAAAGCCTTTGTCCATGCGTCCTTCTGGTATCCCCGCCGGGGCGGTTCCCAGTTCCTGGCCGACACCCTCGCGGAAGGCCTGGACATCCGTTTCGGATTTCCCATCGACAAGATTGTCCGCCGGGACGGGAAGTGGCGGATCGGGGACGACTTGTACGACATCGTGGTCTATACCGGCAATGTCCGGGAGATACCCGGTCTTGTCGATGGCGTTTCCTTCGAAGGTCTCGATGAAGCGTTGCGGATGCTTCCTTTCCATGGAACCACAGCGGTCTTCTGCGAGATTGATCCGGTCCCTTACACGTGGGTGTACCTGCCGGACGGGGCCTATGACGCCCATCGGATCATCTGTACGGGCAACCTCTCGCGGGATAACAACGCTCCCGGCCGGCTTACGGCCACCGTGGAGTTCACGGATTCCGTGTCCCGGACGGAAATTGAAAGCCAGCTCAAACGGATTCCGCTGAATCCCAGGTATCTGGACCATTGTTACACGGCCTGCTCCTATCCCGTCCAGACCCGGGCCACGCGCGGGTTGGTCCGCGCGTTGAAAGACCGGCTCTCTCCGGAAGGATTCCATCTGACGGGCCGGTTCGCGGAGTGGGAGTATTATAACATGGACGTGGCCGCGGGGGCCGCCATGGACCTGGCGGAAAGATTATAGAATGAGACTGGAAGGCGTCCTTACGCAGCGTGCGTGGGAAAAAAGGGTCAGTTTCGACCTGGTCTATGCGTGGGAGGATGTTTTCGCGCGGGAACTCGGCATACCGCTGGTCGCCCGGAACCGGCTGGCGGAGGCGGTGTTCCGCCGCCTGCCGGGCAGCCAGGCAGTACCGACCGGACACAAGCATCTGCTGCTGACCGAAATGGAGCCCCTGCCGGGGAAGAATGCCTACAACCGGGCTCAGGTGATTCCTTATTGGATCGATTTCTTCCTGCGGGAGCCCTCGCTGCCGATGCTGGTGCGTTCCTACAATGCCTGCCCCGCCATCTTCGTCTCCAGCCGGGAGGCGTACGAATTCCTGCGGAAGCAGGATACCGGTCTGCCTCTGCATCATCTCGCCCTGTCCCTGCCGGACAGTGTCCTGACGGACCGTCTGCCGGAAAAGCAATATGATGTGGCGCTGATGGGGCGTCCGGACCCGGTGCTGGGAGGTTTTTTCAAGCGCTATGCGGAGGAGCATCCCTGCACTTATGTTTACCGGAAGATGGAACAGGGACGCTTCCTGTACTATGATCAGACAGGAGCCTGTCTCGGTGACGTGGACGACCACGTCAAGTTCATGGACCTGATGCGCCGCTGCCGAGTGGGGCTCTACGCTACGCCCGGATTGGACGATCCCGACGGACGCACGCACGGTTTCAGTCAGGTGACACCCCGCTTCCTGGAATACCTGAGCGCGGGCTGCCACGTCCTGATGCGCTATCGGTCCAATCCTGATACCGACTATTACGGGCTCGATTCGTTCTGCCCCAGCGTGGACACCTACGACGCCTTCGAAAAGACGATGACGGACTTCCTCCGGCGTCCCGCGGACATGGACCGGAACCGGGACTACCTTTCCAGGCACGTCACGTCAGCCCGTGCCCGGGAGCTGCAGCAAACCCTTTCACGCCTCTGAGCCGATGCCCAGCATCAAGAAGAATTTTTTCTACAACGGACTCCTGACGGTGGCGAACTACCTGTTCCCGCTGATCACGTATCCGTATGTGTCGCGGGTGCTCGGCGTGTCCAACATCGGTATCTGCAACTTCGTGGACAGCATCGTGAATTATTTCATCCTGTTCTCGATGATGGGAGTTTCCATCGTGGGCGTGCGGGAAATCGCGGCGGTGCGGGAGGACCGCGAAGCGCGGAACCGCGTGTTCTCCGACCTTATCGCGCTGAACGGACTGACCTCCGGCATCGCCGCCGTCGCTTTGGCCGGGGCCATTCTCTTCGTCCCGGCCCTGGCGCCTTACCGGAACCTGCTTTGGATCGGCGTCGTGAAGATTCTCGCGAATTTCCTTTGCATGGACTGGCTGTTCCGGGGCGTCGAGGAGTTCAAGTATATCACGAACCGGACGATTCTCGTGAAATGTCTTTACGTGGCCGCGGTCTTCCTGTTCATCCGACATCCCGGGGATTATCCGGTCTATTACCTCCTCCTTACCCTGATGGTGGTGCTGAACGCCTGCATCAACCTGCCGTTCTCCCGCCGTTTCGTGTTGTTCCGCGGCAGGGGCGTCGAGCTGGCCAGATATGCCCGTCCCTTTTTTACCATGGGCCTGTATATGTTCCTGACCTCGATGTACACCACTTTCAATGTCACGTACCTCGGTTTTGTGTCCAGTTCGGAACAGGTGGGGTATTACACGAGTGCTACCAAAGTGTTCTCGTTGGTCATAGCCCTGTTCACCGCTTTTACGACGGTGATGCTGCCCCGGATGAGCGCCGTCCTGTCCGAGGGAAGGAAAGAAGAGTTCCTGGAGATGGTTTCAAAGACCTTCAGCGTCCTGTTCATCGTGGGGGTGCCGGTCATCCTGCTCCTCCTGGTGGGGGCCGGGGATGTCATCCGCGTCCTGTCCGGCAAGGGCTATGAGGGGGCGGTGGTCCCGATGCGGATCGTCGCTCCGCTCATCCTGGTCATCGGGATGGAACAGATTCTCATCGTCCAGGTGATGATGCCGATGAAGATGGACCGCGCCGTCTTTGTCAATTCCGCCGTCGGCGCCGGGGTCGGCGTCCTGCTGAATCTCCTGCTGGTGAGATATTTGCTGGCGCAGGGGTCCGCCATCGTATGGATGGTTTCCGAACTGGCCGTCTTCCTTTGTGCCTGGTCCTTCGTTTCCCGCCGCCTGTCGCTCCGTTTCCCGCTGGGCGATCTCGCGAAAGTGATCGCCTTCCATCTGCCGCTGGTGCCGATTCTGCTCCTGTTCCTGCCTGTCGGGAACGCGTTCGTACGGCTCGGATGCCAGGGGGTGGCTACGGGGTTGTATATGGTCATCATGAACCTGTTGTTTTTCAAGGACGGCGCGCTTTCCGTCTGGATGCGCTCCGTGTGGCAGAAAGTTTTCGCCAGATGATCGGCATCGTCATCGTGAGTTACCGTTCCGACGACCGGACGGTTGCGTTCGTCCGGGAGCAGCTGTCCCGGGTGAGCGAACCGAACCGGATTGTCGTCGTGGACAACGGCGCCACGGCGGAGGAGGCCGCGGCCCTGGCCGCGAGAATCCCCGAAGCCGTCGTCATTCCGGCGGAGAACCGTGGTTTCGCGGCCGGCAGCAATTTGGGCGCCAGGTACCTGGAAGAGACGGTCCGTCCCGTCTATATCCTGTTCACCAACAACGATATCGAGTTTATGGGGGACGGTGTCGTGGAGGCCCTCGTCCGGACGGCTGAAGCGCATCCTGAAGCGGGAGCCGCAGGCCCTGCGGTCATCGGCCTGGACGGGGAAAGACAGGGACCGGAGCCCTATCAGGGCCTTTGGAAGCGTTATGTCTGGATGTATCTTTGCACGCCTTTCCTGACGGCTTCCGCCAAGCGCCGGCTTTTCGACCTGGACTATCCCGAGAAGGCGTCGGAGGGTCCGCACTACAAACTGTCCGGCAGTTTTCTGCTCGTCCGTACGGCGGATTTGCGGCAGGCCGGCGGCTTCGACGAGGAAACCTTCCTCTATGCCGAGGAGAACATCCTGTCCGACCGTTTCGCCCGCCTGGGAAAAGTCTTCTATTTCGTTCCTTCCGTTTCCGTCCTGCATCGGCATGGGGAGACGATCGGCGCGAATTACGACCATTTCCGTCGCGCTTTGCTTCAGTTTGACAGCATGGGCTATTATTACCGGGCGTACAGGGGCCGCTCCCGTCTGACGGTCGCTCTAGTGCGGCGGATCTATTCCTTGATTCTGCGCATGCGATGAAAACCAGCTCCTGGGGTGTACAGCGGAAGAAGAGAGACTACATCGAACTGTGGGTCTTTCTGCTCCTGCTGTTTTCCGTGAATTTCTTCGACCTGCTTCCGATCACCCGCGTGATCGGGCCGAACGGGCCGTTCACGTTCTACCTCGTCTCGCTGTTTCTCGTGTTCACCTTCCACCGGAGGGCGTGGATCCGCGATTCCATGCACTGGCTGATTCCGTTCTGGTGGTTTCTCCTGGGTATCGTCCTGTCCTATGTGCCGGCCTTGCTCCATTATGGACAGAGCTTCACGCAGTCCTTCTTCACGAACCGGCGCATTTTCGAGTTCACGGCGTTTCCCATCCTCATCGCCCTGCGGCCTACGGAACGGGAACTGCGCACCTCCCTGTATTCCTTTTCGGTGGTGTATCTGTTCCTTACGTTGTTCGTGACCTTCCTGGCGCCCGGCTGGGTTTTCGTTCCGCCGGAAGCCTCCTTCATCGAGGAAGGGGATTATGTCCACAATCTCTCCGGCATCCGGCACGTGTCGCTCGCTTTCATCTTCGCCTTCCAGCGGATGATCAGGGACAGCACCCGGTCCAACATCGGCTGGACACTCTTCCTGTTCGCCATCCTGTTCCTGGTGCAGAACCGGACGTCTCTGCTTGCCGTGATCCTGATGTCCGGTTTCGTCGTCTATTCGATGAAGATGAGCGCCCGGAAGCTGATCATCATCGTCGTGGTCGTCGTGACTGTCGTGCTCATGGCCGTCTATACTTCCGGCCAATGGGGACAGCTCTACCAGATGACCGTCAGCCAGGTGCTGAATCCCGAGTACAACCGCAACAAGGCGCTGGCGTATATGTTCAGCACGCGGGATCCCCTGCGGTATCTGCTGGGAGAGGGATTCATATCGGCCAATGTCAACCCGATCATCCTCACCTTGCAGGAGAGCGGCATCTACCACTCCGACGTGGGCCTGGTGGGCCTATGGCACATGTACGGTGTCATCCCGGCAGCCGTCGTCCTTGTGATGACCCTCAAGGGGCTTTCCCGCAAGAAATCCTTCGCTGTCCGCGCCGCGGCCATCTACATCCTGACGGGCACGCTCACCCTGTCGTTCTTCGCCTTCGGCGAGACGCTTCTGTGGCTGTCCGTCTACCTGTACATGTACTATGTCGACGGCGATCCCGCCTATGTTGACAACCGGGTAACCAAACGCAAGTTCAGCTGGACGGCCTAACGTACCGATGAGTCTTCTGCCCCTGTTTCTCTCCTTCCTTGGCGCCGTTGTCCCTGTAACGGACCAAGCTTCTTTCGACCGCTTGCAGGAGCGTGTGGACAGTGTCCTGCGAACCCCGGCGGAGGAAGTTTCCGTGGAGTTCGCCCCGGGCGTGTATTATTACCGGGAAGGACAGCTGAGATTATGCGGTCTGGACCGCCCCGATGCGGCGGTGCGTCTGTCGGGCTCCGGAGCAGTCCTTGTCGCTGCCGATGACGGCGGAGGATATGACCTGGAAACCGGTTATGTCGATACGGACGCCCTCGAGGCCGTTGACGTGCGGGATCCCGTCCGGAAAGCGCGCAGCTGGCCGGTCCCCGTGCTAGGGAAAAAAGGGATGTACAAGATCCGCTGCCGGGAGCCGGACTGCCCGCCGGAGGCCGCAAAGGGGATGCATGTCATCCTTTCGCAATGGTTCAAGGGGGCCGTCTATCCCGTGGAGAAGATTCGTCGCGGCTGGCTGTATTTCCGTCGCGAACGGGATTATGGGGTGAGGATGTGGACGGAACTCCGCTTCGGACGGTGCCTCCCGCGCTATATTCTCTGCAGGCCACCCCGTCGCGGAGACTTGCATCCCTGCCGCCATTCCAATTTCCTGACGGTGCGGGAAAGTGCGCTCCGTTCTTTTGTGATGGAGGACCTCCATTTTCTGGGGAACCGCGAAGGGGACTGCCTGGTCATCCTGGACGGGCTGAAGGCTTCTTCCGTCCGGCTGTCCGGATGCCGGTTCACCGGCCTCCATTCGGACGGCATCGTCGTGAAGGATACGGACGGCGTTGAGGTCCGGGATTGCCTGTTCCAGGGCAATTACCTGGGCTGCATCCGCATCGAAGGTTCGTCCCGAGGAGTGGATGTGAATCATAACAGATTTATAGACAACGGATTGAAGATGTCGAACGCCCCGCTTGTCCAGTCGATGGGCGTGGACTGTCGGATCCGGGACAACTATTTCGAGGATTTCTCCTACAGCGCCGTCGGCGTGGGACTTCATTTCACGGTGGATGACATCCACGGCACTTCGACCTTGGTGGAGAACAACGAGATCTGCATGTCTGAAACTTTCCGCAGCGGAGTGTTCCGCGAACTGGTGGACGGCGGGGCCATTTATATCTGGACGCAGAATCAAGGGACGGTTGTCCGGGGGAATTATATCCACGACCTGGCCGGGCCGCACGGAAACCGGGGCATCCTGGCCGATGACGGTGTCGTCCACGTGGAAATCAGCGGAAACCGCGTGTTCCGAGTCCGGGACGGCCGTTGCATCGACCTCAGGAAATGTTTCCGCATCCAGCGGATGAAGACGAGCAAGGTTCGCCGCGCAAATGTCGGGAACCGCGTCTTCGACAACCTGGTGGACGGCCGTATGCGGTTGTTTGTCCGCCGCGGCGATCCTGCCAGTTATGCCGGCGGCAACCGCCGGGTAAAATCAGAATAATGCGTCTTTCCGTCATCATACCGGCATACAATGCCGCCGCTTTCGTGGGCCGGGCGCTCGCCAGCCTGCCGGAGGGCCTGTCCCAGACCGTCGTCGTGGATGACGGCTCCCGGGACGGGACCGCCGATGAAGTGCGGCGGGCCCTGCCCTCCGCACTGCTTCTCAGACAGGAGAACGCCGGGGTATCCGCTGCGCGGAACGCCGGGATGGCGGCTTCGGAGGGAGAGTATATCGTATTTCTGGACGCAGATGACCGCCTGGCGCCGGGTGCCCTGGAGAGCCTGTCCGCCTGCCTGGACAAGGTGCGGCCGGACATGGTCATCATGCGTAGTTTCAGCGCAGGCGTGGAACGCTATCCTTGGGGCGGGCTCTTCGAGGAAGGCGCGCTCCTGACCAAGGACGCAGTCATCCGTCAGGGCTATGTCCGCGGAAGCGTCTGCGGGTGCGCGTTCCGGAAAGCGTATCTGACTTCGAACGCATTGACCTTCGCCGAAGGGGTGGCGATGGGGGAGGACCTCATTTTCCTCTCTTCGGCCCTGTCCGCCGGAGGAAGCGTCGTTTTCAAGGACATTCCGTTCTATGAGGTCCTTGAACGGGGCGAAAGCGCTTCCCGTTTCCATGACGAGGCATTTCTCCGCAGATACGGGGACGGTCTCGTCGCCGCTTCGAAAAGAATAGCCGATCCGGCCCTCCGGACCCTCGCCTGCCTGAGCTATATTCTGGGCATCACCCGCGTGGGAAATGAACTCGGCTACGGACCGCGGCGGACGAAGGAGACGGGACGGATCGGCGAAGTGCTTCCCTTGTCCACGGAAGGACTCAGGACGGACCGGGCGGCTGTCCGCCTCCTGAATCTGAGCTATCCCGCGATCTATTTCGCAAAAATCATCCGAGACCGTCTGAAACGATGAAAATCGTCCACATCACGTTGCATTACCTGGATGGCTGGGGGTATCAGGACAACCTGCTGCCCTTGTACCAGCAGCGTTCCGGCGCATCGGTGACCGTGGTCGCCGACAACGGTCATTTCCCGCATTCCATGACGCCCGGGGAACGGCAGGCGATTCTGGACAAGGGCGACGACTATATGGACGGCCCGGTGCGTGTCCGCAGGATCAAAACCGCCTTGACGAGCCGGGATTCCGCCCTGGTCTGTTCCGGACTCGGACGCATCCTGCGGGAGGAGGAGCCGGACTTGATCTTCCATCACGGACTTCATATGCCCACGCTTTGGTCGGCTTGCCATTATGCCCGCAGGCATCCGCGGTGCGTTCTGATGGCCGACAGCCATGCGGATCCCTTCAACGCTTCCCGCCACCGGCTCTGGCGTGCTTTGTACGGCCGTTTTTTACTCCGTCTGCTGATCCGTACGGCAGGCAGGCGGGTGGACCGCTTCTACGGGGTCACGCCCTTGCGGTGCGACTATATGATATCCGAATACGGTGTTCCCGCCGACAAGGTGCGGTTGCTGCCGCTGGCGGGGGATGACCGCGGTCTTTCCGTCGATCCGGCGTCCGCCCGCCGCTCCTTCGGCATTCCGGAAGACACTTTCCTGGTTGTTTCCGGCGGCCGTATGGGGCCCCGAAAGGGGACGGACCGGCTGGTGCAGGCCTGGCAGCGGCTGCATCCTTCGCACCCCGGACTGGAACTCCTGCTTTTCGGAGTCCTGGAAGAGCCTTTCCCCCTGCCCGAGGGGGTCCGTTCCATCGGCTGGTGCGACCGGGGGAAGACCCTGTCCATCCTGTCGATGGCCGACGTCGCCGTCTGGCCTCTTTTCCACACCACGATGGTGGAAGACGCCATCGTCTGTGGCACGCCCGTTATCGTGAAAGATTCCGGCAATGTGTCTCATTACAAGGAAGACGGGCTGGGTCTGTTCCTCGAGACCGCTTCCGTCGAAGAAATCATCGCCGCGCTGGAGCGCATGCTTCTTGAAGCCCCGTCGTTCCGCGCGCGTGTTGAAGCCGGCCGGAAGAAATACACCTATGCCTCCCTCGTCACCCAACTGGAAAAAGATTACCGGGAACTCGTATGATCGCCCTGAAACTCCTCCTGCTGCATTTTCTTGTGATTGCCGCCCCCGCGAAGACGGTCCGCGTCTCCACGCAGGCGGAGTTTGACGGATTGAACGCGACGGTCCGGAAAGCGCTGGCCGCCAAGCCGTCCGCCTTGACAGTCCGGATTGAACCCGGAACATACCGGTTCCGGGATGACCACCTGAGCCTGTCCGCGCTCGACTGTCCGGAGACGGAACTTAGGATCGAAGGGGAGGGGGCGGTTCTGGTCGGGTCGGCCCCCGAGGTGAAGACCTCGCCTTTCTACCGCGCCTCCCGGATCGTAGAGGTGGTGGATGCCGACAAGAAACTGTGCCGTATCAAGACCGGCAGGCGTCTCGGCGGGTCCGGAAAACTCTTTGTCCAGGTCACGGCCTGGTACCGGCTCTTCACTTGCCCCGTGACGGAGGTCAGGAAAGGATATGTCTATTTCACCTGCGACCAGCTCGCCCGCAACGGCTTGATGTACAATGTCAACGGCGATGTCTCCTTCGGCCGCAAAATGCCCCGTTACCGCCTGATGCGGGTGCAGGAGTCGTCCGAACCCGTATCGACCGCCTTTTTCAAGGTGACGGACTGCACATTCCGCCGGGTGTCCCTTTCCGGCCTTACCTTCGACACGAATGCGGACGGCCGCGGCGAATATGCCAAGGACTGCCTCATCCGCTTCTATATGGGACGCTTCGAGGGGGCGGAAGTCTCCCGCTGCACTTTCCGTTCCATCCGCACGGATGTGGTCCGCATCGCCTATTCGGACGGCGTCACCGTGAAAGACTGCCGTTTCGAAGACTGCGGCCGCATCGGCGTGCTCTCGTACAACCACTCGGCCCGCACGGTGGTGGAGGACAATGTTTTCGAACGGATGGGCACTTACGGGGAATTCAACCCCTGCGTCCGCTGCTCGGGGACGGATTACCTCGTCAAAGGAAACCGCTTCACGGATTATGGATGCTGCGCCGTCGGGGTCGGCCTCCATTTTTCGGAGAAGATGGAGCATCCTTCTTCCGGAGCGGTCGTCTCCAATACCATCACGCAGACGGACGCTTACCGGAAGGAGGCTCCGATGAATCTCTTGATGGATACGGGCGCCATCTACGTATGGACCCAGAACGTCTCCCTGGAAATCCGGGACAATGTCATCACCGACATTTCCGGACCCTGCGACAACCGGGGCATTTTCTGCGATGATGGAACGGTCAATACGGTCATTGAGGGGAATACGGTGCTCCGCATCGCCAACTCCTACTGCATCGACCTCCGGCGCGCCTTGTCCGTCGAAACCCGGACGGACAGCCAGATCCGGACGGTCAATGTGGGCAACCGGCTGGGAAAGAACAAAACCGATGGAAAAATCCGTTTCGAACAGCGCTAAGCCGCGCATCCTGTTCATCCTGCATCTTCCGCCGCCCGTTCACGGGGCGGCGATGGTGGGGCGGACCATCTGGGAAAGCGGGCTTGTGGCCGATGCGTTCGATTCCCGTTTCGTGAACCTCTCCGCCTCGGAATCCCTGTCGGAAGTGGGCCGTGTCTCCCTGCGGAAAATGGCCTTCCTGTTCCGGCTGCTCAGGCGGGTGCGGAAAGAAATCCGGGATTTCCGTCCGGACCTGGTCTATCTGACGCCTACGACGTCCGGCCCCGGCCTGGTGAAAGATTGCCTGACCGCCCGGGCTGTCCGGAGACGCGGTTCCCGCGTCGTCCTCCATTTTCACAACAAGGGCGTTTCCGCCCGCCAGGACCGTTTTCCGTACGGGATGCTCTATCGCTCTCTGTTCCGGGATGCCAAAGTCATCCTCCTGTCCGAGCGGCTGTATCCCGACGTGGAACGGTTTGTTTCCCGGGAGGACGTGCATGCCTGCCCGAACGGCATCGACTGCCCGGCATTTCCCGCCCGGGAGGAACATGCGGTTCCGGAGATCCTATTCCTGTCCAACCTGCTGCCGGACAAAGGCGTTGTCGACTTGTTGGACGCCTGCCGGATTCTGAAGGAACGCGGTTACCGTTTCACCTGCCGGGTGGCGGGAGCGCCGTCGGCCGGTATCACCGGCGAGGATTTCGCCCGGCTTGTCAGCGGGAGGAAACTCGCCGATGTCGTCCGGTATGACGGACCTTTGTACGGCTCCGCGAAACAGGATGCCTTTACCGGGGCCGACATGCTGGTCCTTCCCACCCGGAACGACAGTTTCCCGCTGGTCATCCTGGAGGCGATGGCGGCCGGCCTGGCTGTTGTCAGCACCCGGGAGGGGGCGATTCCGGATGAAGTGGAGGACGGCGTGACCGGCCTGTTGTGCGGCAAGGGGGATCCTTCCGGACTGGCCGATTCCATCGGCCGCCTGCTGGACCGCCCGGATGTCTGCCGTGCGATGGGAGCTGCCGGTCGGTTGCGCTATGAGAGACTGTTTACGAAAAAGGCCTTCGAACAGCGTTTTGTGGAGATCCTGAAGCGGCATGTCTGACCTTTTGTACACCAACGGCCCGGTTCCGTACCGGGAGGATCTGTTCCGGGTTTTCCGCGAGGCAGGCGTCGAAGTCCGGTTCGGCGTTCCTTCGGGGAACCTTCGTTCCGAGTGGGAACAGGAACGTCCGAAAAGGGTTTTCGTGCCGGAGTTCTCGTCCTTGGCTCTGACGGCCCTCCGCTGCCGGAAACGGTTCGGTTTCAAGGTCATCTCCCTCTGCGACGACAGCATGGACATGATCCGCGGGAACGATTTCGGCTGGAAACACCGGCTGGCCAGGCGGGTGGTGCCGCGTTATCTGGACGGAATCATCCTGCACAGCCCCGACGTGCGCCAGTGGTACCTGTCCAGCTTCGGGAAAGGGTTCTTCATGCCCATCATCGCCGACGAGCGCAGGGTGCGTCCTGAACTGGAGCGCGTACTGCCGCTTTCGCGGCAAATCAGGCCGACGGACAAGCCGATTGTCGCTTTCGTGGGACGCTTTGTCGGCTTGAAGAACATTCCGACCTTGCTTCGCGCGTTCGAGCCGCTGCGTGACCGGGCGCAACTTGTCCTCATCGGAGACGGTCCTGAACGACAAGCGTTGGAATCGACGGCCCCTCACGCGCTTTTCACGGGCTTTTTGTCCGGGGATGAACGGCTTGCCTGGTACAACCTGATCGACATCCTCGTCCTTCCCAGCACGCAGGAAGCATACGGGGCGGTGACAGGGGAGGCCCTGATGGCGGGAGCCCGCGTCATCGTCTCCCGGAAGGCCGGCTCCTCCGACCTGGTCCGGGAAGGGGAGAACGGATGCCTCTTCGGCCCGACGGACGAAAAAGGTCTTGCCGCATGCCTGGAGAAAGTGTTGGAAACGATTCCTTGCGGCCGTCCGGTCACCCTGCGGGAAAACTTGCTGCCTTACCGGTTTGAAACCTGCATACAAGATTTGTTGAAAGAAATCAATTCGTTATGAATACATTGGATACAGTCAAGGCGCAAGTCGCCGAATCCGTCCGCGTCAAACAGGCCATCCTGGCCGATGAAGCCCTGCTGGAAAAGATTTCAGCGGTCGCCGGGGTCATTGTCGATGCCTACAAGGCCGGCCACAAGACAATGTGGGCCGGAAACGGCGGAAGCGCGGCCGATGCGCAGCATATGGCCGGGGAACTCGTGAACAAGTTCAGCTTCGACCGCCCGGGGCTGGCGGCGCTGTCGCTGTCCACCGACACTTCCATCATCACCGCCGTGGGCAATGACTACGGCTTCGACCGGCTCTTCGCGCGTCAGATTGAAGCGCAGGGATGTGCGGGGGATGTGTTCATAGGCATTTCCACGTCGGGCAAGTCCCAGAACCTCGTGGAGGCGCTCGGCGCCTGCCGCGCGAAAGGCATCATATCCGTCGCCATCGTGGGTGCAAATCCCTGTCAGATGGATGATTACGAATACGTAATCCACGTGCCGTCGGTGGAGACGCCCCGCATCCAGGAATGCCAGACGCTCATCGGGCATATCCTGTGCTACATCGTGGAGCAGAAACTATTCGGATAGTTTTTCCTTCAGGACCAGCCGGAGGAACTTGGGATTGTTGATGAGATAGCGCCGCCACGTGCGGCGCGGTTCTTTGATCAGGCGGTAGAGCCATTCGAGACCGAGGTCGATCCACTTCTGCGGAGCGCGGTCCACGGTTCCGGCGAAGAAGTCGAAAACGGCGCCGATGGCGCCTGCGTGACAGCGGATATCGAGTTCGTCCCAGTGGTCATGGAGCCATTTTTCCTGCTTGGGGGCGGTCATGCCCACCCATAGCAGATCGGGATCGGCCGCGTTCACGGCATCGACCATCGCGCGGCTATCTTCGGACGTAAAAGCCGGTTTGTAGGGCGGTGAGTAAGTTATCACGCGAATGTGCGGGTAAACCTCGGCGGCCTTCTTTTCAATGAGGGCCAGCGTCGCGGGGCTGCTTCCCAGAAAAAAGCAGGTGCCGCCTTTCTCCTCCAGTCTTCCCATTTCATACGCGAACAAGTCCGCGCCGGCGATTTTTTCGTCCGGCGCGTTTTGCATCCTGAGCCAGCGGCAGGCCTTCACGATGGAGATTCCGTCGGGAAGAAGGGCGTCGGCCTGCAGGAGAGCCTCGGAGAAAGCGTCGTCTTTCTGCGCGACGACGAAGGAATGCGCGTTGATTGTGTCGATGAGGAACTTCCCCTCCGGCCAGGAAGCCATGCAGGCCCGGGACCGGACAAGATTCAACTCCCTGATTTTCATGGCCTAATACGCTTTTTCGTCGTTGTGCCGGAGCATCTGCCAGAGGGTGGTGAGGATGATGGAGACATCCAGTTCCACCGACCAGTGCTCGATGTACCAGATGTCCTTCTCCACGCGCTCCTTCATTTCTGAGAGCTCCTTGGTTTCGCCGCGGCAGCCGTTGACCTGGGCCCATCCGGTGATGCCGGGCTTGGCCAGGTGGCGGATCATGTAGTCGCCGATGAGGTCGGAGTAGATGTCGGTGTGATGGATCATGTGGGGGCGGGGGCCGACCACAGACATGTCGCCCCGGAAGACGTTGATGAACTGGGGGAGTTCGTCGATGGAGTTGCGGCGGAGGAACTCGCCGAACTTGAACACGCGGCTGTCGCCTTTGACGGCCTGCTTGGTGTCGGCGTCGGCGCTCGCGTGCATGGACCTGAACTTGTAGCACCAGAATTCCTTGCCTTCATAGCCGGTGCGCTTCTGCTTGAAGAAGACGGGTCCGGGGGAGGAGAGCTTGATGCCGACGGCGCAGATGATCCAGATGAGCGGGAAGAGCGTGACGAGGAAGACCCCGGAAAAAATGATGTCCCCCGCGCGCTTGACCACCTTCGCCAGCGGGGTGTTCAGCGGTTCTTCGTGGAGGCTGATGACATTGACGTTGCCCAGCTGGGTGATGTTCATCTTGCGCCGGGGGTAGCCTTCCATGCCCGGAACGTACTTGAAGCGGACCATGTTGGCCTCGCAGGTGGAGACCAGGCGGTTCACGTAGTCCGTTTCCGTGGCGGGATTCAGGGAGCAGAGGATTTCCTTGAGGATGGCGTGGTTGTTGACCACATACGGGATGGCGTCCTCCGGCACGCCCAGGTTCGCGACGCCTTCCGGAATTTCCTCCGGACGGTCCGTGAACATGCCCACGACCCGGTATCCCTCATCCGTATAGGAGTCGGTCAGGAACTGGCAGACCTGCAGCATGTTGGGGGCGGAACCCACCATCGCCACCGTGTAGTTGTTCGAGCCTTTCCTTCTGATCCGGCCGATGATTTTCCGGAGGAACAGATGCCAGATGACATACAGAGCGCCTGTCAGGACGGCCTGCAGCCCCAGAAGCTTGCCCTGGAGGACCAGCTCGTAGATGATGGCCATCAGACCGTTGTACAGGATGAAGGTGGCGGCGGCGTTCAGGACGGCGCGGTTGGCGATGTTCACCGCGGAACGGCCGCGTTCATGGATCCGGATGCCCAGCAGCCATGCCGCGCCGATGCAGCTGACTACGAGCAGGAACCAGGAGCCGACCTGCTCGTATTTGGGCAGGTTGTTCTCGCGGACCATGTCCGTTCCGTACAGCAGGAAAAGGAGGACGCCCACCTGGATGAGGATGTCGCCCACAAGCGTCGGAAGCTTGTAGAACAAGGTTTCCTTGGTGGCGGTCTTGATGATGCTGAGCATAAATCGGCTGTCCTTGGCATGCAAAGTTACTATTTTATTCGTATATTTGTTTGTTAAACCCTGAATTATGAAAGGTATCGTACTCGCCGGCGGCAGCGGCACCCGCCTCTATCCCATCACCAAGGGAGTCTCCAAGCAGCTCCTGCCCATCTATGACAAGCCGATGATCTACTACCCGATCTCCGTCCTGATGATGGCCGGCATCCGGGATATTCTGGTCATCTCCACGCCCTACGACCTGCCGGGCTTCAAGCGGCTGCTGGGCGACGGCTCCGATTACGGCGTGCATTTCTCCTATGCGGAGCAGCCTTCTCCGGACGGCCTGGCCCAGGCGTTCATCATCGGCCGGGAGTTCATCGGGGATGATACCGCGTGCATGGTGCTGGGAGACAACATCTTCCAGGGCGCCGGCTTCGAGGCGCAGCTGAAGCAGGCCGTTGCCGACGCGGACCGGGGAATGGCGACCGTCTTCGGCTACTGGGTGTCCGACCCGCAGCGCTACGGCGTGGCGGAGTTCGACGCCGACGGCCGTTGCGTGTCCATTGAAGAAAAGCCCGCCGAACCCAAGTCCAATTATGCTGTCACGGGCCTGTATTTCTACCCCAACAAGGTGGTCGATGTCGCCGCGGCGGTGAAGCCCTCCGCCCGCGGAGAACTGGAAATCACCTCTGTCAACCAGGCTTTCCTCGCCGACGGCGAGCTGCTGGTCCAGACCCTCGGCCGCGGCTTCGCCTGGCTGGACACCGGCACCCACGAGTCCCTCGCCGAGGCATCGACCTACATCGAAGTGATTGAAAAGCGCACCGGCCTCAAGATCGCCTGTCTCGAGGAGATCGCCTTCCGCCACGGATGGATCACCCGCGAAAAGCTTCGCGAGATCGCCTTTCCGATGCGCAAGAACCAGTACGGGCAGTATCTCCTCGAACTGATATGATGTCATCCCGAGCGAAGCGAAGGAATCTCTTCCTTCTTCTGGCCGCCTTCCTGATGGCCTCCTGCGCCCGTCCCGATGTGCTGACGATGTTCGTCGGCACCTACTCCGACGGGTTCTATGCCTATGAGTTCGACCAGAATGCCGGCACGCTCGTCGGCGACGGTCCGGTGGCCAAGGCGGAGATGCCCAACCCGTCATATCTGGCTGTCCGGGGCAACAAGGTCTACGCCGTCTCTGAAATGCCCGACGCCCGCGCTTCCGTCTGGGCCTGGCGCTGGGGCGGCGGCGGTTTCGAACTGCTGAACTCCCAGCCTACCGGTATTCTGACGGACGGTTCCAACTCTGTCATTTCGAGCGAAGTCGAGAAATCTGCCTTCCGCGGCGAAGACCCCTGCTACGTCTCCACGGACGGCACCCTCCTCGCCGTCGCCAATTATTCCGGCGGCACGCTCGCGACCTACCGGCTTCTGAGCGACGGAAGCATCGCTCCGCTGGACTCGCTGCTGGTCTCCGGCACCGGCGGTCCGGACATGTCCCGCCAGGAGGAGCCGCATGTGCATTGCGCGGTGTTCTCGCCTGATGGCAGGCATCTTTTTTTCAGTGAGTTCAGCGCCGATGAAATCGGCCGGCTCGATGTCTATGCCGGCGGGGTCCGCAGCTACTGCCGGGCGGCGTCCCTGCATCCCGATTACGGTCCCCGGCACCTCCTGTTCGATGCCTCCGGGGAACACCTTTATGTGATCGGTGAATTGTCCGGGGATATCACGGTGTACGATTACATCGACGGCTCTCTGCGCGAGAAGCAGGTCATCAAGGCCGACCGCATGGACGCCCGCGGTGCGGCGGACATCCATCTTTCACCCGACGGGAAGTTCCTGTATGCCTCGCTCCGTCTCCGCGGCGACGGCATCGTCGTTTTTGAAGTCGGCCCCGGCGGCGTTCTGGCCTACGTCGGCTATCAGCAGACCGGCCCGCACCCCCGCAACTTCAACATCACCCCCAACGGTCGCTACGTCCTTGTGGCCTGCCGGGACAACGATTCGGTCGAGATTTACGCCCGCGACCGCTCCACCGGCATGCTCTCCGACACCGGCCGCCGGATACCCATGACCCGCCCCGTGTTTGTAGGGTGGCAAAACGACTGATTATGAAAATACTTGTGACCGGCGCGGCCGGTTTTATCGCTTCCAGGCTGATGTACACCCTGCTGCAGCGGGGGGATGAGGTGGTCGGGATCGACAATTTCAATGATTATTACGATGTCCGGCTCAAGGAAGGCCGGTGCAAGGCCTTCGGCCTGGAGGTCCGTAAGATGGATATCGCCGACAAGGCCGCCGTCGACGCGCTCTTTGAAAAGGAGAAGTTCGAAAAGGTCGTGAACCTGGCGGCGCAGGCGGGGGTGCGGTACAGCATCACGAATCCGTACGCCTATCTGCAGAGCAATCTGGTCGGTTTCCTGAACATCCTGGAGGCTTGCCGGAACTTCGGCGTGAAGCATCTGGTGTATGCTTCCTCTTCCAGCGTTTACGGAATGAACGCCAAGGTCCCGTACTCCGAGGAGGACAAGGTCGACAATCCCGTCTCCCTGTACGCCGCCACCAAGAAGAGCAACGAACTGATGGCCCACAGCTACTGCAAGCTGTACGGCATCGCGATGACGGGCCTTCGGTATTTCACCGTATACGGCCCTTGGGGCCGGCCGGACATGGCGCCGATGCTGTTCGCAAGCGCCATTTCGAAAGGGGAGACCATCAAAGTCTTCAACCACGGCGACATGATCCGCGACTTCACCTTCATCGACGACATCGTCGCCGGCACCGTCGGCTGCCTGGACCGCGAGCCGGAGCCGGATGCGAACGGACTGCGGTACCGGGTATACAACATCGGCTGCTCCCATCCCGTGAAACTCATGGACTTCATCTCCGAAATCGAACAGGCCCTCGGCGTGGAGGCGAAAAAGGAGTTCCTGCCCATGCAGCCGGGCGACGTTTACCAGACCAACGCCGACACTTCCCGGCTTGAGAAGGAAATCGGCTACAAGCCTGTCGTGCGGCTCCACGAGGGCATCGGCAAGTTCATCGAGTGGTACAAGAGCGACCTTAATCCCTTGAAATAAGCATGCGCTGCGAAGATCGATTCTACGAGACCTACGGACGGGACTACGACGGCATCGCCTTCTGCCCGTACCGCATCTGCCCCATCGGGGCCCATTCCGACCACAACCTCGGAAAAATCACCGGCCTGGCCATCGACAAGGGCATCCATATCGTGTACGCCGCCAAGCAGAACGGTGTGGTGGAGATGTCCTCGATCCAGTTTCCGAAACGGGCGCAGTGGCACATCGAGAGCGTTCCTCCCCGGAAGGAAGGGGACTGGGCCGATTATCTCCGCGGCGCCACGCTGGCGCTGGAGCGCGAGCACCGGCTGAAGGTGGGCATCTGCGGTGTCATCGAGGGAACGCTGCCCATCGGCGGCCTCTCTTCGTCGGCCGCCGTCATCATCGCCTTCCTGACGGCCTTGTGCCGGGTGAACGGCATCCGTCTGACGCGGCAGGAGATCATCGACCTGGCCTATGACGCCGAGCTGAACTATGTGGGTGTGTCCGTGGGCAAGCTGGACCAGAGCTGCGAGGTGCTCAGCCAGGCGCATCACCTGCTGTATCTGGATACGCTGGAAGGCAGTTTTGAACTGATTCCGGAGCACCCGGACATGAAGCCGTACAAGATCGCCATCTTCTTCTCGGGGCTGGAGCACAACCTGGCCGGTTCCAAGTACAACATGCGGGTTGACGAACTCCGCAGCGGCGTCTACGCCCTGCAGGCTTTCGCCGGAATGGAGTACGGCAAGTTCAAGGACGCCATGGCCCGGAACGTTCCCCGGGAGGTATACGAGGCTTATAAGGACCGTCTGCCCGACCCCTGGCGCAAGCGCTGTGAACATTGGTATACCGAGTTCGAACGCGTACAGCAGGGCGCCGAGGCCTGGCGCCGGGGCGACATCGAAACCTATGGCCGGCTCTCCTTCGAGTCCGGCTGGAGCAGCATCCACAACTGGGAATCCGGCGCCCCGGAGCAGATCCGCCTTTACGAGATCATGCGGGGGACCGAGGGCATCTACGGCGGCCGCTTTTCCGGCGCTGGCTTCAAAGGCTGCTGCATGGCCCTCATCGACCCGGCCTATGCTGACAGCATCGCCGACCAGGTCACCCGGGCCTACCTGAAAGACTTCCCGCGCCTGTCCGACAAGTACGGGGTGTATATCTGCGAAAGCGCCGACGGTCTGAGCCTATGAAATGCCTGATCCTAGCCGCCGGCTACGCCACGCGGCTCCATCCCCTCACCGAGAACTTCCCCAAACCCCTCCTGAAAGTAGGGGACAAGACCATCCTGGACTGGCTCATCGACGACATCGACACCGCCGGCGAAGTGGATGAATACGTGGTCATTTCCAATCATAAGTTCGCGATGGTTTTCGAAGCCTGGGCTTCTTCTGTCATTCCGGGCGAAGCGAAGGAATCTAAAAAGATCACCGTGCTTGACGACGGAACCACCTCGAACGAAACCCGTCTCGGCGCCGTGCGCGACATTCAGTTCGCCATCGACACGCTGGGCCTCGACGACGATCTGCTGGTGATCGCGGGCGACAACCTGCTGGATTTCAGCCTGGTCCGGTTCATTCAATACGCCCGGGAGAAGGGAACGTCCTGCATCATGCGGTACTTCGAGCCTTCGGAGGAGAAGCTTCACAAGACCGGTGTCGCGACGGTGGATGAGAATGATTTGATTCTGGAGATGGAGGAAAAGCCGGCCCGCCCGAAGAGCCGCTGGTGCTGCCCGCCGTTCTACTTCTACCGCCGGAGCGACGTACCGCTCGTGAAGGTGGGAATCGACAGCGGATGCGGCGTGGACGCCCCGGGCAGTTTCATCGCCTGGCTCTCCGCGCAGACCCCGGTGCACGCCTGGGAGATGCCCGGCCGGCGTTACGACATCGGCAACCTTGCCTCGTACGAGGAGGTTCAACGGACATATCACGGTATTTTATAGCCCTCGCGCGTGCGTAATCGCAAGAATTTGCGTATCTTTGCAGGCTGAAAGAACAAGAATTATGAACAGCCTCAAAGATACCAAGATCTGCGTGATCGGCCTGGGCTATGTCGGACTCCCGCTCGCCCGCCTTTTCTCCACGAAGTACCCGACCATCGGCTATGACATGAACCGCGAGCGCGTGGACGCGCTGATGGCGGGCCATGACGCCACCCTGGAAGTCTCCGACGAGCTCCTGCAGGAAGCCATCGACAAGCACGGTTTCCGGTGCACGGCGGACCTGGAGATGGTCCGCGACTGCAATTTCTATGTGGTCGCCGTCCCCACGCCGGTGGACGAGAACAACCGTCCGGACCTGAAACCCCTGTGGGGCGCGTCCAAGACCGTGGGCGAAGTCATTTCCAAGGGCGACGTCGTCGTCTATGAGAGCACCGTCTATCCCGGCGTCACTGAGGAGGAGTGCCTGCCGGTGGTGGAGCAGGTCTCCGGCCTGAAGTTCAATGTCGATTTCTTCGCGGGCTATTCCCCGGAGCGCATCAACCCCGGTGACAAGCTCCATACCGTGGAGAAGATCAAGAAGGTGACCTCCGGCTCCACGCCGGAAATCGCCGACTATGTGGACGCCGTCTATAATTCCGTCCTCGTGAACGGCACGCACAAGGCCCCGTCCATCCGTGTGGCCGAAGCCTCCAAGATCATCGAGAACAGCCAGCGCGACGTGAACATCGCCTTCATGAACGAACTGGCGAAGATCTTCAACGCCATGGGCATCGACACGCACGACGTGATCGAGGCGGCCTCCTCCAAGTGGAACTTCATCAAGCTGAGCCCCGGCCTGGTGGGCGGCCACTGCATCAGCGTGGATCCGTACTACCTGATCCAGAAGGCCCAGGTGTACGGCGTCCTTCCGCGCGTGATGTCCAACGCCCGCCGTCTGAACGACGGCATGGGCGCCTATGTGGCGAACCAGACGGTCAAGTGCATGAACAAGAAAGGCGTCCTGGTGAAGGATGCGAAGATCCTCATCCTCGGCATCACCTTCAAGGAGAACTGCCCCGACATCCGCAACACCAAGATCGTCGACATCTATCATACCCTCAGGGAATATACGGACCGGATCACGGTCTACGACCCTTGGGCAGACCGGGAGCATGTCCGGTTCGAATACGGCATCGACGTGACGAACGAGTGTCCGGAAGACAAGTTCGACGCCGTCATCCTGGCCGTTGCGCACAAGGAGTTCATGAAGCTGGATGTGAAGGGGCTCGTGAAGGAGAACGGCGTCGTCTATGATGTCAAGGGTGTCCTGGACCGGGAGATTGTCGATGCGAGGCTTTAACGGACGCCCCTGAACTATGAAAATCGCAGTCGCCGGTACCGGCTATGTGGGCCTGAGCATCGCCACGCTGCTGGCGCAGCGGAACGAGGTCGCCGCCGTGGACATCCTTCCCGAAAAGGTGGAGAAGATCAACCGCAAGGAGAGCCCCATCGCCGACGAGTACCTGGAGAAGTATCTGACGGAGAAGGAACTGGACCTCACGGCCACGCTGGACGGCCGCGCGGCCTACCGCGACGCGGATTTCGTCGTCATCGCCGCCCCCACCAACTACGACCCCAAGAAAAACTTCTTCGACACCTCCCATGTGGAGGAGGTCATCGAACTCGTGCTGGAAGTGAATCCCGACGCCGTGATGGTCATCAAATCCACCGTCCCCGTCGGCTACACCCGGTCCGCCCGCGAAAAGTTCTCCTATCGTGAGCGCCTTTCCGACGGCACCTTCCGCTTCGTCACCCCGAAGATTCTCTTCGCCCCGGAGTTTCTGCGCGAATCGAAGGCCTTGTATGACAACTTGTATCCTTCCCGGATCATCGTGGGCTTCGACGGCGAGGCGCTCGAAAGCGCGGCGCACACCTTCGCGGAACTCATCAAGGCCGGCGCCCTCAAGGAGGATGTTCCCGTTCTCTTCATGGGCTCGACCGAGGCCGAAGCCGTGAAACTTTTTGCGAACACTTACCTGGCCCTCCGGGTCTCCTATTTCAACGAACTGGACACTTATGCCGAGATGAAAGGCCTGGACACGCAGGCGATCATCGAAGGCGTCTGCCTGGACCCCCGCATCGGCGCGCACTACAACAACCCCAGCTTCGGCTACGGCGGCTACTGCCTTCCGAAGGACACGAAGCAGCTGCTGGCGAACTTCAACGACGTGCCTGAGAACCTGATCAAGGCGATTGTGGACAGCAACCGCACCCGCAAGGACTACATCGCCGACCGTGTGCTGGAGATGGCCGGCTACTACACCGCCTCCAGCGCCTTCGACTCGGCGAAGGAGAAGGAAGTTGTCGTGGGCGTGTATCGCCTCACGATGAAGACGGGCTCGGACAACTTCCGCCAGAGCGCCATCCAGGGCATCATGAAGCGCATCAAGGCGAAGGGCGCCAAGGTGATCGTCTATGAGCCCACGCTCAAGGACGGCATCACCTTCTTCGGTTCCCGCGTGGTGAACGACCTGGCCGCCTTCAAGGCCCAGTCCGACGCCATCATCGCCAACCGCTACGACAGCGTCCTGGACGATGTGGCCGACAAGGTTTACACGAGAGATATCTACAAGCGGGACTAGTTATGAAACGCTACTGCCAGACGCTGGAGCTCCGGGACGATCCGGAGATGATTGCGAAATATGTCGGGGCCCATGCGCACGTATGGCCGGAAATCCAGGCGGGGATCCGCGAGGTCGGCATCCTGGACATGCAGATCTACCGGCTGGGCACGCGCCTTTTCATGATCATGGACACGGTCGACGACTTTGACTTCGCCGCCGACAACGCACGCCTGGCCACCCTCCCGCGCCAGGCTGAATGGGAGGCCTATGTCGCTCAGTTCCAAGGCTGCGACCCTTCCGCTCCGAGCACGGACAAGTGGCGGCTCATGGAGAAGATCTTCGAACTGGAGAAGCCGTAGATGACCGCCATCCTGACAGACCGCCTTCACCGGCTGGCTTATGCCACCGACGCGTCGGCCTATCGCAAGATGCCGGCGGGGGTGGCGTATCCCGAAAGCACGGAGGATGTGCGGGAGCTGGTCGCCGAGGCGCGGCGGCGGGGGACTTGCCTGATTCCCCGCGCCGCGGGCACATCGCTTGCCGGACAAGTTGTCGGGAAGGGAATCGTCGTGGACATCAAGGGATGGAACCGGATTCTGGAAATCAATGCCGACGAACGTTGGGCCCGGGTTCAGCCGGGTGTCGTCCGCGACGATCTGAACATCGCCCTGAAGCCATACGGACTGCTTTTCTCGCCGGAAACTTCCACCAGCAACCGCTGCTGCCTCGGCGGCATGTTCGGCAACAATTCCTGCGGGACGCATTCGCTGGTGTACGGAAGCACGCGGGACCATGTCATCGCCTGCAAAGGGGTGCTTTCTGACGGAACGGATTTCGACACCGCCTGCATCAAGGACCCGGATTATCGCAGGGCACGTCCGCTCCTGGACAGGATTCTCACGCAACTGGAGACCTGGCGCGATGATCCGGATACACGCCGGCTCATCGAAGAGAATTATCCGGACCGGAGCCTCCGGCGCCGTAGCTGTGGCTATGCCATCGACGAAGCGCTTCCCGATACCGACCTTTGCAAACTCCTGGCGGGGAGCGAAGGCACCTTGGCTTTCATCTCAGAAATCACGGTCTCCCTGGACCCGCTGCCGCCGAAGGAGAAAATGGTGGTCTGCGCCCATTGCAACACCCTGGAGGCCAGTTTCCATGCCAACCTTGTCGCTTTGAAGCATCATCCGGCGGCGGTCGAGCTGATGGACGGAAAGATTCTGGAGCTGAGTTTCCAGAACATCGAACTGAAGCGGAACACGACGTTCGTGGAAGGCCTTCCGGCGGCGCTTCTGATCGCCGAATTCCGAGGGGACAGCCGCGAGGAGATCGACCGGCAGGCAAAGGCTTTTGAACAGGACGCCGAGGCGTCCGGACTGGTATACACTTGCACCCGCGTTTACGGGACGGAGGTCGCCAAAGTCTGGGACCTGCGGAAGGCCGGGCTCGGGGTGCTGAGCGGGATGAAAGGCGACGCGAAGCCCATCGGCGTGGTCGAAGACACTGCCGTGGCGCCGGAGCGCCTGCCCGCGTACATGAAAGATTTCGGCGAGATGCTGGAACGGCTGAAGACCTCATGTGTCTATTACGGGCACATCAGCACGGGCGAACTTCATCTGCGGCCGATTCTGAATATCAAGACGGAAGAGGGGAGGAGGCTGTTCCGGAACATCGCACATGAAACCGCGCTTCTTGTGCGGAAGCACAAGGGGAGTCTGAGCGGCGAGCATGGCGACGGCCGTCTCCGCGGGGAATTCATCCCGTTGATGTACGGACCCGAGGTGTATGCCCTGTTGCAGGAAGTCAAGCGCTGCTGGGACCCGGAGGGGGTGTTCAATCGGAACAAGATCGTGGATACGCCTCCGATGGACGAAGGGCTCCGGTTCGATGTGGGGCAAAAATATGCCGTGGAGGGCGTCAGGACGTATTACAACTGGCGTGCGGTCTTCGACGAATGCAAGGTCGAAGGTGCCAGCGGGGTCCGTTCCCAGGCCCATGCGCTGATGTGCTCGATCGAGCAGTGCAACGGCGCCGGCGCCTGCCTGAAATCCAACCTGATCGGCGGGACGATGTGCCCGGCCTACAAGGAATCGGCCGATGAGCTGCGCTCCACCCGCGCCCGCGCGAACATTCTGCGCGAAGCGCTGACGCGTGGCGACGGTTTCGCCGATCCGGCCGTGGCGGAGATTCTCGATTCCTGCCTGGCCTGCAAAGGCTGCCTGTCCGAGTGCCCGTCCAATGTGGACATGACCCGTCTCCGCAGCGAGGTTCTGCAGCAGAAATACGACCGCCATGGCACGCCGCTCCGGTCCTGGATGGTGGCGCGGATGCCCCGCTTTGAAGCCCTTGGCGCCGCGGTGCGTCCCTTGTACAACTTCTTCGCCACCTGGAAGCCTTCCGCCGCGCTGATCAAGCGCATCATCCGCTTTTCCGCCGACCGCCAGATTCCCACGCTATCCCGTTACAGCATGCGGAAGCTTGTCTCGATGGAACCGCAACCCGCCGCAGGCCGCCTTGTCTACCTTTTCGCTGACGAATTCACCAAGTATGAGGAAGCCGAGCTCGGCCTCACTTTCGTCCGCCTGCTGAACCGGCTGGGGTATCGCGTGGAGATTCCCAGGCATGTCGAAAGCGGCCGTGCGGCCATGTCCAAGGGCTGCCTGCGGCTTGCGAAGAAGTATGCACTGCGCAATGTCTCCCTGCTGAAGGACAAGGTCAGTGCGGAGGTGCCGCTCCTGGGCATCGAGCCGTCCTGCATCCTCTCTTTCCGGGATGAGTATCCGGACCTGGTGCCTTCTGAAATGCGCTCAGACGCACAGGCGCTCGGCCGCAACTGCCTGCTTTTCGACGAATTCCTGATGCGGGAGGTGCGCGCCGGCCGCATCGGCCCCGGCGCCTTCCGCGAGGTCCGGGCGGATATCTGGCTCCATGGACACTGCCACCAGAAGTCTCTCGTGGGCGTCGGTCTCACGGCCGGTCTCCTCCGCCTCATTCCCGGTGCGGCCGTGCACGTCATCCCCTCCGGCTGCTGCGGCATGGCGGGCTCCTTCGGTTACGAGAAGGAGCATTTCAAAACCTCGATGGCGATCGGGGAGATGGTGCTATTCCCGGCTGTCCGGAAGGCCATGGACGCGTCGTCCCGGGACACTTCCCGCCTGACCCTCGTCGCCGCCCCCGGCACTTCCTGCCGGCATCAGATCTACGACGGGACCGGTTTCCGGGCCCGGCACCCGCTGGAAATTTTGTACGATTCTCTGAAATAATTGCTAACTTTACCAGTTGGATAGAAATTGCAGACTATGATCACCCGTATTTTCAAGCTGACGGAAGCGTCGGCGAAATATCTGGGCAACCTTCCGAAGGAGGATGCCGTCCTGGTTGTGAAATCCGAGCACAAGATCCGGAAAATGTTCATCGACGCCCTTGAACTGGCGATGTTCGAACGGGCCGACACGAAATCGGCCTTCGCGGCCATCGGCGCTTATTTCAAGGGACTGGTGACGGATCCCGCGTTCGGGGAGAAGATTGACGCGGAGCTCAAGGCGCTCCGCCACTATGTGGACGAAGGCGTGGTCTACCGTCCCGCCTTCGAGACCATCCGGGACTATGTGCTGGGCAAGTGCGCGCGCCTCTGCGCCGAGACGGTCCACGCCGTCGTTGGCGGCACCTTCGTGGACGGAGCCGAGGTCATGGTGTGCGAAGAGGACCAGGGCGCTATCCGGGTGGACTGGACCACCTCCATGGCCCGTCTGCGCGAGCGGACCGCCAAATCCGGCCTGTATGTGATGTCCAGCGGCTACGGCCACAATCCCTACGGCTTCAGCATCCGCCTGGGACGCCGCGGGGAGGACCTGATGGCCATGACCATCGCCTCCCGTTTCGGCGAGCCGGCCGAGGTCTACATCCTGGACGACAAGATGCTGAGCATCCCCGCCCTGACCTATGAGGAGGCCGCCGTCTTCTGCATGGGCGAGGAAGGCGCTTTCGCGCCCGCAGCGCTTCTGCCGATGATGAAGGCGAACCTGCCCATCGTGCTGAAAGACATCTCCGACCCGTCCTGCATGACGGTCATCTCCGGCAGCAAACCGGCCTCCGAGCATGTGATCACGGGTTTCGTCGTGGAGGAGGGGTTCGCGCTCGTCAATGTCCGCGGCACCGGCCTGGTCGGCAAGGTGGGCGTTTCCTCGTCCATCTTCGGGGCACTGGCCCGCGGCGGGGTGAACATCCGTTACATCTCCCAGCCTTCCTCCGAGTTCTGCATCACCGTGGCGGTCTCCTCCGAGGACCTGCCCGCCGCCCGCGAGGCCCTCTCCGACCTGTACAAGGACGGCCAGGTCTCCCTGGACGACGCCGTGGATTTCGTGGAGGACGTGTGCCTCCTTTCCGTTTGCGGCAACGGCATGAAGAATGTCCCCGGAACCTCCGGACGCATCTACACGGCCCTTGGCGCCTATGGCGTCAACATCATCTCCGCCGCCCAGGGCGGTGACGAACTCACCATCTCCTTCGTCATCCGCTCCTCCGACCGCGCCGCCGCCGAAGAGGCGCTGGCGATCCTGTGATGTTCGGGACCATACTCAGGCAGGTCAGGCAGTACAAGACCGCGGCTCTGCTTACTCCCTTGTGGACGACGCTTGAGGTCGTCATGGGCGTGCTGATTCCGTATGTGACGGCGTCCATCATCGACAAGGGCATCGGCGCGGGGAGTCTCCCCGACGTGTACAAGTACGGGGCGATGATGGTCGGCATCGCGTGCCTCAGCCTCGTGTTCGGCATTCTGGCCGGCCGGTTCGCCGCCTACAGCAGCACCGGCCTCGCGGCGAATCTGCGCATGGCCATGTATGAGAACATCCAGCGGTTCTCCTTCTCCGACATCGACAAGTTCTCCACCGCCGGCCTCGTGACGCGGATGACCACGGACGTGTCCAGCATCCAGAGCGCTTTCCAGATGCTGCTCCGCGTATCCTTCCGGGCGCCGCTCAACATGATTTCGGCCCTGGCGATGTGCTTTCTGATCCATAAGAGGCTGAGTCTCATCTTCCTGGTGGCGATGATCATTCTGAGCGTGTTCCTCGCGCTGCTCATCTCGCACGCGGCGAAGCTGTTCAAGAAGATCCTTCTGCAGGTGGACGCCGTGAACGGCGTCGTGCAGGAGAATGTGGACGCCATCCGTGTCGTGAAAGCCTTTGTCCGCGAGGACCACGAGATGTCCAAGTTCGACAAGGCCGTCGTCGGTCTTTTCACGCTCAATGTGAAGGCGGAGACGCTGATGGCCCTGAACGGCCCGGTGATGAACCTCATCGTGAACGCGTGCATCATCGCCCTGAGCTGGTTCGGCGCGCATTACATCGTGGAGGGGAGCCTGACCACGGGCCAGCTGACCTCGCTGTTCAGCTACATCATGACGGTGCTGACCTCTCTGATGATGCTGTCCATGATCTTCGTCCAGCTCACCCAGAGCGCGGCCAGCGCGGCCCGCATCGCGGAAGTCATCGACGAAGAGCCCGACATGGCGGATCCGGAGGAGCCCGTCAAAACAGTTCCCGACGGAAGCATCGACTTCAACCACGTCTATTTCTCCTACAAGCAGGGCGGCGACTACGCCCTGGAAGACATTGATTTGCATATCAAGGCCGGTGAAACCATCGGCGTCATCGGCGGAACCGGCAGCGGAAAGTCCTCCCTCGTGAACCTGATGGCGCGTCTGTATGACGTATCCGAAGGCTCCGTGGAGGTGGGCGGTCTGGATGTCCGGAAATATGACATGCAGGTCCTCCGGAACGAGGTGGCGATGGTGCTCCAGAAGAGCACGCTTTTCTCCGGGACCATTCTGGAGAATCTTCGCTGGGGCAAGGAGGACGCCACCCTGGACGAATGCCGGGAGGCGTGCCGCCAGGCCTGCGCCGACGAGTTCATCGAGAGTTTCCCCGACCAGTATGACACGGTCATCGACCAGGGCGGCACCAATGTCTCCGGCGGCCAGCGGCAGCGTCTGTGCATCGCGCGCGCCTTGCTGAAGCATCCGAAAGTGCTGGTGCTGGACGACTCCACCTCGGCGGTGGACACGGCTACCGACGCCGCGATCCGCGCCACCTTCAATGCGCGCATCCCGGGAACGACCAAGGTGATCATCTCCCAGCGCATCCTCTCCATCCAGGAGGCCGACCGCATCGTGGTGATGGACAACGGCCGCGTGGCCGCGTTCGACACCCATGAGAACCTCCTGCGCACCTGCGGCATCTATTCTGAAATCTACGAAATGCAGACGAGCGGCGGCTCGGGCGATTTCGACGAACCCACAGCCTAGCCTATGCCACCCGGATTCAACCAACACCCCGGACAGGACCGCGGACCGCGGGCCGGCGCCACCCTCAGGGACATCAAGCGGGATTCCACCGTCTTCCGCCTGTTCGGATACATACTCAGGAACTACAAGGTCAGTTTCATCGTGGTGCTTCTGTGCATCGTGGTATCTTCCCTGACCTCCCTGGCGTCGTCCCTGTTCACCCGCAGTCTAATCGACGATTACATCACGCCCATGACGGCGGCCGCTGCGCCTGATTATGCGCCGCTCGCCGTCGCCCTTGTCAAACTGGGCGCCGTCATCCTTGTCGGCATCATCGCCGGCTATGCGCAGAGCCTGATCATGATCCACGTGGGGCAGGGGACGATGCTGCGCATCCGCAAGGACCTGTTCTCCCACATGGAGACGCTGCCGCTCAAGTACTTTGACAACCACTCCCACGGCGACATCATGTCGGTGTATACGAACGATGTGGACACCCTCCGGCAGGTGATCGGCAACAGCATCCCGAGCCTGTTCAGGTCGGTGGTGACGATCCTCGCCACTTTCGTGAGCATGCTGGTGCTGAGCCTGCCGCTCACGGTGGTGGCCGTGGCGATGGCCTTCCTGATGTACAAGGTGACGACCGGTCTCGGCAGGATTTCCAAGAAGTATTTCGTGGAACGGCAGCGGAACCTGGGCCGCGTGAACGGCTTCATCGAAGAAATGGTCTCCGGCCAGAAGGTCGTGAAAGTCTACTGCCACGAGCGGAAGGCGCTGGAGGATTTCGCCGGCCTGAACGAGGAACTCCGCTCCAGCGTGTACAACGCCAACAAGATCGGCAACATCATCATGCCGATCAACTCCAACATCGGCAACTTCATGTACGTGCTGCTGGCCATTGTGGGGTCCGTCATCGCGCTGGGCCATGCGTCTCCCTGGTACTTGCACGGCTTGGACGGCGCCGCCCTCACCCTGGGCACGCTGGTGTCCTTCCTGACGTTGCAGCGCAACTTCACCCGGCCCGTCACGCAGATTTCCAACGAGATCAACAGCCTCGTGATGGCCACGGCGGGCAGCGACCGCGTCTATGCCCTGCTGGACGAGGTGTCCGAGCTTGATGAAGGCACCGTCACCCTGGAGAAGGAAGGGGAGGGGCGCTGGTCCTGGAAGGAGCCGGACGGCGCGCTCCGCAAGCTGGAGGGCCTGGTGTCCCTGAAGGATGTGGACTTCAGCTATGTCCCTGAGAAACAAGTCCTTTACGATATCACGCTGACGGCCTATCCCGGCCAGAAGATCGCCTTCGTGGGCGGTACGGGCGCGGGAAAGACCACGATCACGAACCTGATCAACCGTTTCTACGAGATTCAGGACGGAACCATAACCTATGACGGGTTCTCGGTCAAGGACATAGAGAAGGATTCCCTGAGGCGAAGCCTGGGCACTGTCCTGCAGGAGACGAACCTCTTCTCGGGAACGGTCCTCGAGAACATACGTTACGGAAGGCTGGACGCCACTGACGAAGAGTGCCGTGAAGCCGCAAGACTCGTGTATGCGGATTCGTTCATAAGAAGGCTGCCCCAGGGTTACGACACCGTCCTTTCTGCTGACGGAGGGAACCTCAGCCAAGGGGAAAGGCAGCTTCTTTCCATCGCGAGGGCGGCTGTGGCCGATCCTCCGGTGCTGATCCTCGACGAGGCGACTTCCTCCATAGACACCAGAACCGAGAAGATGATCCAGAAAGGCATGGCTTCACTGATGAAGGGAAGGACCACCTTCGTCATCGCCCACAGGCTCTCGACCGTCCAGAACGCGGACTACATAATGGTCCTCGACAAGGGCAGGATCATTGAGAGGGGAAAGCACTGGGAACTGCTGGAGCAGAAGGGAAAGTATTACGAACTGTACACCGGCAACCAGATCGCCGACTGACGGCGGAGCTTTTAAGAGAAACGCCACGAAGGATTCTTCCGTCGTGGCGTCTTTTGGTCCATATCGTCCTATTGTTCGTCAGGAAGATTGTCCGAGGGATCAGAGTCCCTCATTATCTTCGCTCTTATGTCATTGTCTGAGGCTTCCGCGAGGATTTTCGCGCGGGTGTATTTGAAGAGCCTGTAGCAGAAGTAAAGGAGGACGAACGTCAGGACTCCTGAAACGACTGTCCCCAATCCGCTCGCGAATGCGATAGTGTCGTAGATCCCGTGCAGAAGGACAGGGACTAGGATGATCTTCGCCTTGGTGCCCTTTGGAGCGTAGCTTCCGTAGAAGTGGTCGACAGAATAGTAGTAACCCATCATCACGGCGAAAGCGAAATGGCCCGGCACCGCGAGCAGAGCCCTTGTGAGGCTGACCGTGAACCAGTCGGCTCCGGCGGAAATC
>JAEEGK010001702.1_pt1 | contig 55074 bp, 55 predicted proteins | sample 8958771 | NCBI WGS metagenome assembly JAEEGK01 (sample SAMN16246547, study PRJNA631951) | gut metagenome | biome: gut microbiome; feature: rumen; material: SC-attached | host: Bos | place: Iran: Karaj | collected 2018-10 | reverse complement strand
TGCAGCCTGGGTAACAACGCCTGATTACAGCCAGTGTCAGGCTGAACTGGATGACATTCAATTGACCTATTATGATGACTTCCCTAAATACGCAAAGAAAGTTGACCCCACGCTGCTTCGGAACACTTTACAGAGTGTCGTAATGCAGATTGGAGACAAATTTACCTATAGTGAAGTGGATGGCGGATACCGGGCAGACGATGTGAAAAAAGCTTTGAAGCTTTTGTGCGATGCCGGTATCATCAAGAGGGTGAGCTATACTTCCGGGAACGGACTTCCCCTAGGTGCGGAAGTGAATGACAAATTCCGTAAGTATATCTATCTGGACAGCGGCCTTCTTCTGCGCATTCTGGATCTGGATTTCGGTGGAGCCCGCCAGTTGACGGAGATGATTATCGCCGGCACGTCCGAAGATTTGGTGAATAAAGGTGGCCTCGCGGAAATGGTCCTTGGATGGGAACTTGTGAAGTATAACAATCCCCGAATGCAGCATGACCTGTTTTATTGGGAGAATACTGCCGAGGGGACACGTTCAGAGGTTGATTATATCATAGCCCGGGGCTTGAAGGTCCTGCCCATAGAATGTAAGGCCGGGACCAGCGGAAAGATGAAGAGTATGTACGAGTTTATGCACCAGAAACATCTGGCGGAGGCTATCCGCAGTTCACTGGAGAACTTTTCAGAGTTGGAGCACATAGACAAAAAGGACCAAGACGCAGTCCGCCACGTTCAGATAGTCCCGCTTTTTGCGATATCCAATCTATTCGGTGAATAATGTCATGACACGCAGCATAGTATTCAAATAATGAATGGAAAATGCGACCAAATGCGACCGAAAAATCTATATAGTTCCAGAGGGTCTGAATAATAATGATTACCTTTGAGAGTTAGATAAATCAGAATTTGCAAGTATCAGTAAGATATGAGAGTACTAATTATCAACGGCAGCCCGCGCCAAAAGGGCAACACCTCCATCGCTTTGACTGAGATTGCAAAGCAGCTGGAAAAACTCGGCATAGAGAGTGAAATCGTTTGGATAGGCAACAAACCCGTCCGTGGATGCATCGCCTGCAATACGTGCAAGGACAACCCGGGTGCTTGCGTGTTTGATGATGATGTCTGCAACGGCATCTCCGCAAAGATGAATTCGTCAGATGCACTTATCGTAGGATCCCCGGTATACTGGGGACAGCCGAACGGGGCGGTGCTATCCATCATCCAGCGAGCGTTTTATTCGAACGGGGCCGCCTTCAGGGGCAAGCCGGCAGCAGCTGTGGCCGTATGCCGCCGAGGCGGGGCAACAGCGACGTTCGAAACTCTGAACATGCCCTTCCAGATGATGAGCATGCCGGTTGTAACCTCGCAGTACTGGAACATTGTATACGGACGTGAGCCCGGTCAGGCGGCGCTGGACCGCGAAGGTCTGCAGACGATGCGCACACTGGCCAACAACATGGCCGCCCTGCTGAAGGCAACCGGAGGCAAACCAATGCCAGGAAGTGACGAACCGTGGGACGCGATGCATTTCATTCGATAAATCGGGATTTGACCTTGAAGACGGATTATATCTGGCACTATGAATCGCCCCTCGGTGGGATCACCCTCGGAAGTGACGGTACATCTCTTATCGGTCTCTGGTTCGATGGACAGATGCATTTTGCCGAAGTGCTTTCCCCTGAGCATGAAGAAAAACTTATTCCTGTATTTATAGACACTTGCCGTTGGTTGGACATCTATTTCAGCGGTAGCGAGCCCGGCTTCACGCCTCCCCTCGTCATGCGTGCCAGCCCGTTCCGCAAGGCCGTCTGGGAAATCATGCTGACGATTCCTTATGGCAAGACCATGACTTATGGAGACATAGCAAAGCGGATCGCTGAACAGAAGGGCATAGTCCGAATGGCCGCCCAGGCGGTTGGAGGAGCAGTGGGGCACAACTCAATATCGCTCATTATCCCTTGTCACAGGGTCGTAGGTGCTGATGGTTCACTTACCGGATATGCCGGAGGCATAGACAAGAAAGTCAATTTACTTCGGCTGGAAGGTGCGCTGGCGGAATTCGCCGGGCGTGGTGTTCATCACCCGCTTCAAGTAGCGCGTAAGGGCAGGCTGGGAAGAGAAACGCTATTTCAACATGTCCTATGAGCAGATCAAGGCTTGGATGGGCTATTACAAACTCTGGGATTAATTGATTAACTTAGCAACATGAGACTTATTATTATGCTTTTACAATCCATCGTCATTTTCTTCTCCCACGCGGGAGACAACTACAGTGTGGGAAACATCGAGGTGGGCAACACCAAGATTGTGGCCGATTACATCTCTGAGATTACCGGCGCCGACCAATACGAAATCGTCACTCATAAGTACGACGGAATGGCCTACACGCCGCTTATCAACCTGGCAAAGGAAGAGGCCAATAAGGGAGAATTGCCGCCTTACGAGGGAGATGCACCAGACCTTTCCAAGTACGACACCGTCTTCATCGGCGGCCCCATCTGGTGGGGCACCTATCCGCAGGTGATGTTCACTTTTTTCCGTGACATCAATCTGGACGGAAAGACCGTCATTCCTTTCACCACCCACGAAGGCAGCGGACTCGCTTCAACCGTCCAAGACGTCAAGAAAGCTTTCCCGAAGGCAAATGTCAAACCGGGCTTCGCAATCTACGGCCACGAAGTCCGCTCCGGCAGGGCCAAAGTGGAGAAATGGCTGAAGGGATTAGGCTGGTAAATCAGCCTTTTTCTTATCTTCGCAGGATCATGAAAAAGATTGTAAGATTCCTGTTCCTGTCCGCCCTGGCATTTACTCTGGCTGGAACTGTTATTGTGTCGTGTCAGAAAGGAGATGGTGAAGAAGATGTTCCGGAAGTGGGAGAAGGAGGGACTTGGCCTATTATCCAACCCCGGGTATTTCCATCTGGGGATTGCTTCCGTATCGAAGCAGACGGAACCTCATTCATGGGCGAATCCGGAGGTTATTCTTACTTGGTGATGGCAAAAGCGATTACCTTCTTTAACTTTACCTGCGACCTTAGTGATGGTCATACATTTGAATTGTTCCATGAATGCGACCTGACGCTGACGGGAAAGTCGATCATCCTGATGAGTAGCGGCAAGTTTACGGGCGACCCCGTAAAGTTTTCCGGAAACGGCAGCCTTACGTTTAAGAAGTTGGGAAAACTGAACCTGTATCATTACAATCCCTTATTCGTTGCGGCCGAAGGATACACATTGACATTCTCCGGAGAAGTGGACGAGGGGTGTAACTTGTATTCCTATACATGGACGGTGAAGAAAACTTTATAGTCTATGAGGGAATTTATTGAGCGCCATCTGGAGGTAATGGAGTATAATGTGTTAGATCAATCGGAATTTGATAGCTACATAGATGCAAGAATCTATCGGCAACCGGATTTGATAAATGCTATGAGAATAACAATACTAATAACAACGTTATTAATAAGTGTCTTATTTCCTTTAAAAGCCCAGACAATGGCTGATGATGCCAGGACTTGTATGGAAGGATGGAAATACGCCTTCTCGCAGGAGGGAAGGAAGAATTGGAGGCCAGAGTTTACGGCACGTGTGTATGAAGGGTTTGTAACCGATGGCCCAGCCATTACGGGAGGTGTAAGAATAGATGATAAACGGACGCTTGGCTTAATGGTCTGGCAGGGGAGGACTCACATTGACGCCGCTCCGGGAAACATTTATTCAGTATCGGCAGGATTATTTATGCGCAGATACTTTCACATTGGAAAGCGCGACATTGTATCCTTATACAGCGATCTTGCCTTAGGTGCAGGGTATATCTACAAGGTGAACGGCAAGTACTGGTACAATGCTCAAACCGGTGAAAAGATTCAGCAAATTGAAGAGACTCCCGGTGATGTGGAATTTGCCGCTACGTGGCAGCCAGGCATCCGATTCCGTTTCTGGAAAAACATACATTTGTTCCTAGGCCCAACAATCTCGACAAACACGATTGGCTTGCATCTTGGTGTCGGGTTTTAGCAATTACAAATACCCACCGCGGCGTGCGAGGGCCCAGCGGACGGGGAATGCAGGTACCGGGCCCCTTTTTCTTTGGGGCCCGGACCTGCCCTTTCCCCGCCGCGGAAGGAAAGGCCGCGGTGTGGGAGAAACCGCGGCGCAGGCAGGAAAGCAACAACATGTTTCTTGACAGGTGTTGCAAGATGGACTATCTTTGCACCGTCAATCAAACAACAAAGGAAATGGAAGTCAAAGAAATCTTAAAGAACCTTCGCGAGAAGAATCACCTGACGCAGGAGCAGATGGCAGAACGTATCAATGTGACCAGGCAGGCGGTAAGCCGTTGGGAAACAGGTATGACCCAGCCGAATCCCGAGCTGCTCAAAGTCCTGTCCCGTGAATTCGGGGTTTCAATCAATACCTTGCTAGGGTCTCCGCAGACGCTCTATTGCCAGTGCTGCGGAATGCCGCTGTCCGACGATTCAATGATCAGCCGCGAACCGGACGGCACTTTCAACGAGGATTACTGCAAATGGTGCTATGCCGACGGGGATTTCGCGTACAAGAGCAAAGATGCACTGCTGGACTTCCTGATCGGGCATATGCCTAATCCGGAGAATCAGCCCGAGGCGGAAAGGCGGGCTTTCTATGACAGCCACCTCTCCCAACTAAAGCACTGGAAGTAGTTATACCGTCATCCAGAAGCAGATGGCTGCTATGAGCGAGAGAGGCGTCATTATGAGGCGTTCTTTCTTGCTCTTGGAGGCGAGGTTCATCAAGACGTTGAGCGATAGATATACCGCCATGACTATCAGTATGATCCTGGTGGTCTTGTACGAGAACCACATGGGCAGGTAACCGCCCATCTGCAGGATGGTGATCACGAAGAAAATCTGCAGGAGCAGCTGCGAAACCAGGACCATCCTAAGTTTCTTAGGGAAAACCTTATACTGACCTCCCATGGTAAGTTCGCCCAGAGGGAGGCCGCAAATAATCAAGACGGAAAGGATAATAACTATCGAAAAGGCGCAGGCGCCGACCAGTGATGCTGTAATTGTCATGCTGCAAATTTAACCATTATAGGGAAAAATGCTATCTTTGCGGCGCGATAATTATTTAGTAAAATGAGCGTTATTTCTACCCTCAAGAACGGATACGACAAGAAAACATTGGTAAAGGACCTGCTGGCGGGTATCATCGTCGGCATAGTGGCCCTGCCGTTGGCTATTGCTTTCGGCATTGCTTCGGGCGCAACGCCGGAAGCAGGCATAATCACCGCAATTGTTGCAGGATTCATTATTTCTTTCTTCGGCGGCAGCAAAGTCCAGATCGGCGGCCCTACCGGCGCATTCATAGTCATCGTCTTCGGAATCATCCAGGAATACGGCATGAACGGCCTGATGATCGCGACCTTCATGGCCGGTGCATTCCTGATTCTGATGGGTATACTGCATTTGGGTACCATCATCAAATACATCCCCTACCCTATCGTGGTAGGATTCACCTCCGGTATCGCTCTGACCATCTTCGCTACGCAGATAAAAGACCTCTTCGGCCTGCAGATCGAAAGCGTCCCGGCAGATTTCCTAGGCAAGTGGAGTGTCTATGCCCAGCATATCGGCACCATCAATTGGTGGGCGCTGCTGGTAGGAGCGTGCAGCATACTGATTATCATTTTCACCCCGAAAATCAACCGTCACATTCCCGGCTCGCTGGCCGCCATAATCCTGATGACGCTCGCCACGCTGGGCCTCAGGAAACTCGGCATCGAAGGGATCGAGACCATAGGCGACCGATTCTCCATCTCCTCCACCCTGCCCAAGCCGGAAGTCCCCCACCTTACCTGGGACAGCATCCGGCACCTGGCACAGCCCGCAATGATCATAGCCATGCTGGGAGCCATCGAGTCGCTGCTCTCCGCCGCCGTGGCCGACGGTGTAATCGGCGACCGCCACGACAGTAACCAGGAGCTCGTGGCACAGGGCATAGCGAACATGGTTTCCCCCCTCGTCGGCGGCATCCCCGCCACCGGCGCCATCGCCCGCACCATGACCAACATCAACAACGGCGGACGCACACCTGTCGCGGGTATTGCCCATGCCATCGTCCTGGCACTCATCTACCTGTTCCTGATGCCGCTGGTGAAATACATTCCAATGTCCTGCCTGGCCGGCATCCTGATGGTAGTCGCCTACAATATGAGCGAATGGCGCAGTTTCCGGGCCATACTCCGGAACCCCAAGTCGGATATCATAGTACTGCTGGTGACCTTCTTCCTGACCGTCATCTTCGACCTCACCGTCGCCATAGAAGTAGGTGTGCTGATTGCCTGCCTGCTGTGCATGAAGCGTATGGCCGAGACCACCAACGTGTCGGTGCTAAGCGACGAGATCGACCCTATGGCCGACACTGATGTCCAGGGCAATCTGGAGCACCTGATCATCCCCGAGGGCGTGAAAGTGTACGAGATCAACGGCCCCTACTTCTTCGGCATCGGTAACAAGTTCGAGGAGATGATGGGAGATATGGGCGGACGCGCCAAGGTGCGTATCATCCGCATGCGCAAGGTTCCGTTCATCGACTCCACCGGCGTGCACAACCTTTCCAACATGTGCCGCATGTGTTCGCAGATGGGCGTGAAGGTGGTGCTTTCCGGCGTCAACCCCAACGTGATGAAGGTGCTTAAAAAGGCCGGAATGCAGGAACTGGTGGGAAAAGAGAACATCTGCAGCCACATCTCCCTTGCCCTGAACCGCGCCAAGGAAATCCTTGCAGAGACATAGAAAACAGTACTTATGGACTTTAAGAAACTCATCACTTTCTTCCTGCTTGCATTCCTTCCCGTAGCAGCTATAGGCTGGTACTTGCACTCAGGAGATACATCTTCCAACATGATGCTGGGCGTGGCCCTGACTTCAGTTTGCATGTTCTTTCCCCTGCTGGCTGTCGTAATCACACAGCTGATCTTCAAAGAGCCGGTGCTGGGTGGCTTGGGCATTTCCTTCAAGATCAACCGCTGGTGGTTTATCGGTTGGTTGCTTATGCCGGTTTTCGTTGCCGTGACCTTGGGCATCACGCTTCTTATGCCCGGCGCGAAGCTAAGCACGGACAACGTGCCTGCCGGTCTGGCAAACGTCCGGGGTTTCGTGCTGATTTCCGTTGTCAGCGGGATGTTTGCCGGCATCACCATCAACGCTTTGTTGGCTTTCGGCGAAGAAATCGCCTGGCGAGGCTTCCTCATGAAACTCTTCAAAGGCAAGAGCTTTATCACGGCCTTTCTGTCGATTGGCTTCATATGGGGACTCTGGCATGCGCCTATAATTCTCAACGGGCACAATTATCCCGACCATCCGGTATTAGGCATATTCATGATGATCGTCTTCTGCATATTGCTGACGCCCATACTGATGTATTTCCGTAAGAAGTCGGGGTCCGTCATAGTTCCGGCCATCATGCATGGCACGATAAACGCCCTTGCAGGAATCAATCTGATACTGGTCAGTCCATCCAATGAACTTCTTTACGGTTGTACCGGGCTCGCAGGTTTTATCGCGCTCTTGCTTATCAACATCTGCCTGTATATCTACGACACCTTCATCAGCAAAGAATCATGAAACTCCACTCACTCTCCTTATTGTGCCTTTTCTTCGGACTGGCAGCGGTTTCGCACGCCCAGACCCTCCGTTGGCCCATTGCTGGCAAGACAGCCGGCGACAATATCGTCTCCAGGCCTCAGGATGCCATAGGGGAAGAAAAGAATTTTGACGACCTTTTCATTTCCGGGAAAGAAGGGGACGTGGTGATAAGCCCGGCCGACGGTACCGTAAAGAGTGTCGGTATCACGTATTATAAGAGCCTATCTTACGCATACAGCTTCGGCTACGACCCTTCCCTTTCGTGGGACCGTAACATAGACAATATCGAAGCCCTAGAAGGCACCAACAAGGCCTTTTATGCGGGCTCCATATCCATCGCCCTGCCCGACGGGAACAAGATGCATATCATCGGACTTGCCGGAGACTATAAGTTCAGGACCGGGCAGAAAATCTCCGAAGGCGATACCCTGGGCGTAGTTTCTTATTCTTTCAAGGCTTTCAAAGAGCCCACGCTCATGATATCTTTCTCGGATGCGGCCTCGAAAAGTATCGACCCCATGAAACCTTTCGGGCTCAGGAGCACCTTCATAGAGCCGGCTACGCTGAAAAGGGACATTCCCCTTTCCGTCGAAAAGGCGAAGGAGGACCTTACGGTTTTGGAAGATGCCATATGCGAACTCTATCCGTCGCTGGACAAGGTAATGACGGAGGAGGAATTCCGCTCGTTCATGGATTCGCTGAAGGCCAGCGTGACCAAGCCGGTAGATCCTCTCTTGGAGATGCGCAGCATCATAAGAACGGTCCTGCACAAGGTCCCGGACAGTCATTTCTCGCTCCATCCGGATCCGCTGGGTGCGAAAGGAATACAAACCTGGCTGCCCGGAGAGTTCCTGTATTTCTGCAACGACACGGCCCGCATTATGACAACGGTGAAAGGATTCGGGCAATACGAAGGAATGGTGGTCACCAAGGTGAATGGCGAAGACGTAAAGGACATTGCGGAAAGGGCCAGGAAGGTTACCACTGGCTACGACGCTAATGTGGAGAGTACGGCCGAGGAAGAGCTTGTACTTCTGGGCAGCTATTTCTTGAAGCTGACTCCGGTAGCCACGGAGGGCAGCGTGCACGAACTGGAATTTGCCGACGGGTCCAAAGTTACCATTCCTTTCGAATCCCCCGCCAGATATCTCATGACCGGATCGTCCACCAAGCTGATGAACTGGTACGTCACCAACCTGATGCGGGGAGACGACGACGTATTCGAGACCCGCACCCTGAACGATTCTACCGCATATCTCGGGATCAAGACCTTCGATATGCTCGATACGCAGGTAGAGCAGATAGGGGCCTTCCTCAAGGACTGCAAGGCGGAAAACCTCATAGTGGATGTCCGTAACAACTACGGTGGCGAGAACAAGGTGCTCATGAGGCTGCTTTCATTCTTTGCGGACGCCCCACTGGACAAGCAGGACGGCGGGTACAGCAAGGTCAAAGGTACCGGCCACTTCGCTTCGATGAAGTACAGCACCAATTACTCTCCTGAAGAGGATGTCTTCTTCGGATACCAGAAAAAGAGCGACGGATATTACTACAGGACAGACTCGCTGGAGACCTGCGCAGTGGTACTGCCGGATCCCGATATCCATTACCCGGGGAAGGTCTATGTGCTCACCAACGGCCATTCATTGTCTGCCGCAATGCTCTTCCCTGCCGTATTGGTCAGGAACCGCAGGGCAGTCAGCGTAGGGCGCGAGACCGGAAGCGGATATCACTGTATGACTGCCCTAAAGTTCGCGAAGATCTGCCTGCCCAACTCCCTCCAGACCGTGGAGATACCTCTGGTGCAGTTGAACTTCGACAAAACCGTGAGCGAACGCTTCCCCGCAGGACGCGGGCTGCTGCCCGACTATCCTGTGGCCCTGACCCATTCCGAGCTTGTCGGGGATGGCGACGCTATACTGGACCGGGCCTTGTCGCTGATTGCCGACGGCAAATATCTGAGCGATGAAGTTCAGGGGAAGCCGGCGGGCAAAATAATACTGCTCGCTATACTTCTCGTTTGCGCAGCCATCTATTTCATCTTTTGCAGAAAAAAGCGTAAATTGCAATGATTTTCGCATTCGGACAATTATGGATATCAAACTCAAGCAAAATTGCAAATATGCCCTCCTGGTTCCTACCAGCATGGGCCTGAGGATTACCCCCGAGAACGGGCAGCCCGTACATTCCAGCGACCTTTTCCATCTGCAGGCCACCAGCGCCGAGACCAATGTCGCCAGCGTACCCTCCTTCCTCGGACTTCCTGTAAAAGTGCTGACTTCCTTCGTCAAGGGCAGCCCCTTCGCACACTTCATCAAGGCCAACCTCCGCAGCCGCGGAATGGACTTCGAAGGCCCTGAGGTAGAGCAGGGAGGTCCCTGGGGATACCGCCATCAGATCAACATAGCCGACAGCGGCTACGGCTCCCGCGGACCCCGCGTCTGGAACGACCGTGCCGGCGAGGTGGGCCGCACCCTGAACGTGAAGGATTTCGACCTCGAGCGCATCTTCGGTCAGGAAGGAGTGCAGATAATACATCTTTCCGGACTTATCGGAGCCCTCAGCCCCGAGACCAGCAATTTCTGCCTCGAGCTTGCCCGCGCAGCCAAGAAGCACGGCACCCGCATCAGCTTCGACCTCAACTACCGCGCATCCTTCTGGAAAGGCCGCGAGCAGGAGCTGCACGACATATTCAGCGAAATCGCCAGCTACGCCGACATACTCATCGGCAACGAAGAGGACTTCCAGCTCTGCCTGGGCATCGAAGGCCCCGAGGCAGGCGGCAAGGATATCGCTGCCAAGATAGACGGATTCAAGGAGATGATTAACCGCGTCCGCGAGCATTATCCCAACGCCCAGGTTTACGGCACAACCCTCCGACAGGTGAACAACACCAACAGCCACAACTGGGGGGCCATACTCCTGGACGGCGATGACTGGCACGTGATACAGCCCCGCGAAATCCACGTCCTAGACCGCATAGGCGGCGGCGACGGCTTCGTGGGAGGCCTTCTCTACGGCATACTGAAGGGATGGAGCGGAGAGCAGTGCGCCCAGTTCGGATGGGCCAGCGGCGCTCTCGCCACCACCTTCCTCACCGACTATGCCCAGCCTGTGGACGAAGAGCAGGTATGGAGCGTCTGGCAGGGCAACGCCAGGGTAAAAAGATAGATTATGCTATACTACAGCAGGGGATCCAAGACCGACGCGATCACGCCCGATGAGGTGCGTGCAGCGCTCAAGCAGGTCTTCGACTCTATGGGCCCGCGCCGCAGGGTGCTGGCCATACCTCCGGACTTCACAAGGTTCAATTCCTACGCAGGCCCTATAACCGAGATGGTGTATGACCATTTCGGAGCGGCCTTGACCGACATTATGCCGGCCTTGGGCACGCATACTGCTATGACCGACGAGCAGATCAAGACTATGTTCGGCCACACTCCCAAGGAGTTGTTCCGCGTGCATGACTGGCGCAACGACGTAGTGACCGTGGGCCGCGTCCCCGCTTCCTACATCGAAGAAGTCTCCGAGGGCAAGCTCCATTACGACTGGCCGGCACAGGTCAACAAACTGCTGCTGGACCCTTCCTTCGACCTCATACTTTCCATAGGCCAGGTAGTGCCCCACGAAGTCGTGGGAATGGCCAACTACACCAAGAACATTTTCGTGGGCGTAGGTGGCAGCGAAGGCATCAACAAAAGCCATTTCATAGGCTCTTCTTATGGCATGGAAAGGCTTATGGGCCGTCCGGGAGGCCCCGTACGCCAGGTATTCGAGTATGCCAGGGAGCACTTCATCCCCCAGCTTCCCATAGTGTACATACAGACTGTGCTGGCCAAGAATCCCGACACCGGCAAGATGGACCTCAAAGGGCTATTCATAGGGGACGATGCGGAGTGCTTCCGCAAGGCCTGCGCACTTTCGATGGAGGTCAATTTCATAATGGTGGACCATCCCATCAAGAAGTGCATAGTCTATCTGGATCCCGAGGAGTTCAAGAGCACCTGGCTCGGCAACAAGAGCGTGTACCGTACAAGGATGGCGCTTGCCGACGGTGCCGAGCTGATCGTCCTGGCCCCGGCCCTGAGGGAGTTCGGCGAGGATAAGACCATCGACGCCCTCATCCGCAAATACGGCTACAAGGGCACTCCCCACACTCTCAGATGCACCGAGGAGAACCAGGAGCTCCAGGACAACCTGGGAGCATCCGCCCATCTTATCCACGGCTCCTCCGAAGGCCGCTTCAGCATCACTTACTGCCCCGGCCCGGGAATGACCCGCGAGGAAATCGAGAGCGTGGGACTCAATTATTGCAGTTACGACGAGATGGTGGCACGCTATCCCATCGACAAGCTTAAGGACGGATGGAACACGATGCCGGACGGCGAGGAAATCTACTATATTTCCAACCCGGCACTGGGCCTCTGGGCGCATCCCGACAGATTCAAAGACTGATGAAGATCATTGCAGATAACAAGATTCCATTCCTCCGCGGGGCCCTGGAGCCCTATGCAGAGGTGGTCTATCTGCCTGGGAAAGAAACTACGGCAGATGTAGTCCGCGATGCGGATGCCCTTATCACCCGCACCCGTACGGCCTGCAACGCCTCCCTGCTGGAGGGTTCCAAGGTGCGCGTCATCGCCACCGCCACGATAGGATTCGACCATATCGACACCGCCTGGTGCGAGGCCAACGGAATAATCTGGAAGAACGCCCCGGGCTGCAATTCCTGGAGCGTGAAGCAGTACGTTACCGCGGCCCTGGTCACCCTCGCCCGCAAGCGCGGACTGAAGCTCGAGGGTATGACACTGGGAGTCGTAGGAGTGGGCAACGTGGGCAGCAAGGTTGCCGAAGCGGCTTCCATACTTGGAATGAAGGTACTGCTGAACGACCCTCCCCGCCAGAGGGCGGAAGGCGGCCCGTTCGTCTCCCTGGACGAAATAATCTTCCGCAGCGACATAATCACCCTGCACGTACCTCTGCAGAAGGAGGGCGAAGATGCAACCTGGCACCTCTTCGATGCCGCACGCCTGGCAAAACTGCGTCCTTCGCAGATACTGATAAACTCCTCCCGCGGGCCCGTGGTGGACAACAAGGCCCTGAAGGCGGCACTGGCCGGACATCGCATAGCAGGAGCCTGCCTGGATGTCTGGGAAGGAGAGCCGGAACTGGACCCCGGGCTGGTGGAGATGCTGGACCTGTCCACTCCCCACATCGCCGGCTATTCCGCCGACGGCAAAGCAAACGGCACCACCGCATCGGTAAGGACCGTGGCCGAGGTGCTGGGGCTGCCCCTGACCGACTGGGAGGCCACCGGCATACCCGCTCCCGCACAGGAACTGGAATTCGATCTGGACGCCACCGGGAAGAGCCTGCAGGAGGTCCTAACCGAGGCCGTCCTTCATACCTATGACATAGAGGCCGACAGCAATGCCCTCCGGGCGGACCTGGGCGCGTTCGAAAAACTGCGTGGCGATTATCCCGTCCGCAGGGAATTCACTTCTTTTTCCGTGAGACTGCACGGAGGCACTCCGCAGATGGCGGAGAAACTTTCCAGGCTGGGATTCAGCGTAAAATAGAGGCTAGCGCCTGTTCCAGAGGCCGGCAAAAGCAGCGGAGAGCCCCACGGCTACCCCGAGCTGCCACCATATGGTGGTGGAGATAAGCTCTGCCTGCAGAAGGCCTGCGGAAAGTACCGCCGCCTTGAAGCCGTAGTAGAGAACCTTGCTGAGCAGTATGGAGACGAAGGCGGCGATGCCGGCGTTCATCTTGCGGGAGAGCCAGGCGAACAGCAGCACGTTGACCGACAGCTCGGCAGCGATCAGCAGGAATTTGGGATATACCGGATGGCCGGACACCGCGAAGGAGAACAGCGGCAGTGCGAGAGCCAGCACCAGGGCATTCTTCCAGTTCTTGCTGAAAAGCAGGGCTCCCAACACGGCCATACGCATTGGATCCAGCAGATAGAAAGGAACGGAAGTAAGGTGCGACAGGGCGGGCACCGCAAAAACGAACAATACGGCAGCGGCATCGGTGAGCCCGATGCCGACTGCTTTATCACGTGCTATAACGGACATTCTCAGAAATTCTCTTTATGGATTTCGAAATATGCCTGGGGATGGGCGCAGACGGGGCATACCGCAGGGGCCTTGGTGCCTACCACGATGTGTCCGCAGTTGCGGCACTCCCAAACTTTGACTTCGGATTTCTCGAACACCTGAGCGGTCTCGACATTCTTGAGGAGGGCGCGGTAACGCTCTTCGTGACGTTTCTCGATGGCGGCGACCATACGGAACTTCACGGCGAGAGCCTTGAAGCCTTCGGCCTCGGCAGTCTTGGCGAAGCCTTCGTACATATCGGTCCATTCATAGTTCTCGCCGGCGGCTGCTTCGGCGAGGTTGGCAGCAGTGTCGCCTATTCCTTCGAGCTCCTTGAACCACATTTTTGCGTGTTCCTTCTCGTTGTCGGCGGTCTCAAGGAAAAGGGCGGCTATCTGCTCGTAGCCCTCTTTCTTGGCGGTGGAGGCAAAGTAAGTGTATTTGTTTCTTGCCTGGGACTCTCCGGCGAATGCGGCCTGGAGATTTTTCTCGGTCTGGGTGCCTGCGTACTTGTTAGCCATAGTGTTGAAATTTTAAGGATATCTCTTCGCAAATTTAGTTTTCAGGGAGGAAAAAAGCAAATTTAATACTGCGGAAAATGCTATATTTGCAACAAAGAGTTACACTGACTATGAAACAGTTTTTCAAAATGCTTCTTGCCGTGATCTGCGGCGTTCTCATCGTGAATCTCATCGTACTGTCCATCCTTGGCGGGATGGCCGGTTCGCTTGCCGGCGAAGATGGCAACGTGGTGCTCCCCAAGAGCGGAGTGCTGGCCATAGACCTCTCGGAGATAACCATTACCGAGCAGGAAAAGCCCGCAGATCCGATGGCGATGCTGCAGCAGCAGGTTCCGATCACGACCGTAGGCCTCTACAAGGCAGTCCAGGCCATCAACGTGGCCGCAGAAGATCCCGGCGTGAAGTTCATCTTCCTGAAATCCGACCATAGCACCACCGGCATCTCCGCCGCCAGCGAAATCCGCAAGGCGCTGGAGAACTTCCGCCGCAGCGGAAAGGCCGTGGTAGCATTCACCGAACAGCCCAACGCAGCCACCCTCTACCTCAACTCGGTGGCCGACAAGGTATATATGAGCGCATACGAAGGTGCCGACGGCACGTTCGCAGGCCTCTGCGCGCAGAGCTTCTATCTCAAGGACCTGCTCGCCAAGGCTGGCATAAACGTGCAGCTCATACGCCACGGAAAGTATAAATCCGCCGGAGAAATGTATGTGCGCAACTCCCCGAGCGAAGAGAACAAGGAGCAGTACGACCGTATGGTGACCTCGATCTGGGAAACCTTGGGCAAGACAATTGCCGAAAGCCGCGGCCTCTCCTTCGAGAAACTGGACAAGATGGCCGACAACCTCTCCCTCTGCACCCCGGAGGATTACCTCGAGGCCGGTCTGGTGGACGGCGTGCTTACCAGGGATTCGCTTAAATCCCGCATAGCCACACTGGCCGTGGCCGGGGACTTCAAGAACGTACAGTTCATCCCCTTCGCGGATTATGCCAAGGCCAAGGTCATTCCTAATTTCAGGTCCCGTAACAAGATTGCCGTCATCTATGCCGACGGGCAGATCGTAGACGGCAAGGGCATACAGGACGTGGCCGGCGACAGGTTCACCAAGATAATCGACCAGGTGCGCAACGACAGCGGCATCCGTGCCGTGGTGCTCAGGGTCAACTCCCCCGGCGGCAGCGTGCTGGCCTCCGAGAAGATAAAGAACGAACTCGACCTGCTGGCACAGAAGGTTCCCGTAATCGCCTCCTACGGCGAGATGGCCGCTTCCGGAGGATACTGGATTTCCAATAACTGCAGCAAGATTTTCTCCGACGCCACCACCCTCACCGGCTCGATCGGAGTATTCGGTATGATTCCCGACCTGAGCAAGACGCTCAAGGACGTGGCCCACGTAGGAGTCTATTCCGCCAAAAGCCACAAGCATTCCGATATGATGCGCCTCACCCGCCCCCTGGACCAGGCGGAATACGCCTTTATGCTCAGGAGCATAGAGAGCATCTACGACAAGTTCATCTCCCTCGTGGCAGAAGGCCGCGGAATGGAGAAATCCCGCGTGGATGAGATTGGCCAGGGCCGCGTCTGGACTGGCGCCGACGCCCTGAGCATAGGCCTGGTGGACGAAATCGGCACGCTGGAGGATGCCATCAACTATGCCGCTTCGGCCATCGATGCGCAGGACTACTGCGTGCTTGAATATCCCAAACCTCTCACCCAGATGGAGATGTTCAAGATCAGCCTGGGACAGACTCAGGAGCACGACTACGTGAGAGCTTTCCAGGAGATGGGCAAATCCCAGGTCCTGGCCCGTATGCCTTATCAGGTAGTGGTCTGGTAATACACCTGTACTTACTTAGGCCCGGCACTTGCCGGGCTTTTTCAGTCATGCCCGACCTGATCGGGCATCTTATGGCCCTTACCCCCCACAGAACGCCTTCTAGTGGGCAACGTCTAATTTTATGCCTTGGACCCTGCCCTCATTTCGGCCTCCCAGGCACTTCTGATGGGCAAGATACCCGCCATAAAATCAGACCTTGCCCTCTGAAACGCAGCAGGGAGAGGGTGGGTGGTTAGGAGTTTATTCAAAGAAGGCGGTGGCTTTTACCCTGACACGTATGGCGAGGAATTTGCAGCGGAGTTATCAGTAAAAAAAACTAACAATGACGGGGAAGGATAAAAGACATTATCTAAAAATTCTGCTATTCATATTATTGATTGTTAACTATTTGATATTGTCGCTGCGTTGGGTATGGTGGTTGTTGGATGATCAATATGGGTGCGGAGATAGAGTTAGGATGAGTTTTGCCAACTGGAAGTCTGATGGTCATGTGGCCATAAGTCAGATTTACTCTCAGATTTATTGCGACATTTACTATTTCGCTGGTTTTACTCTTGTATTGTTTATATTGTTTTTAGCGATATTGCATACTTATAAGAATAATGACTAATCCACAGTTTTCTCGGTAACAAATAGAGCAAGAATACGCATATGAGACGTTTTATTCTTACATTCATATTTGCCATAACCATTATCGGACTCGTTGGGTGCAGTTCATATAAGAATGCTCCTAGAGTTACTTATTGTTATAATAGGATTTCCGATTGCTTGGGCACGGATGGAGAATTCTGGATTTATGATTTCATGTTTCCTCTAATTGGAACCAGAGACAACATGGAAGACATCCCGGCTCATTATCAGATTTTTATTCCTGACAAGAGAGAATTAAAAAAGCTTTATGGTGTCGGATATGATAGGTGTTTCTTATATTCCAAAGGTAGGGGTATTGCAATCTTCCAAGACATTGACGAATCGAACCGGAAATTTGATAATGGGTTTCGTCAGATTCCGGCATCTTCAACGGACGAACAATTATCTCGGATAACCACATCATATGCGACTGAGATAAAGATAAGAGATGGACGGAAACACTACATTTTTGTTGATAATGAAATCAGGATTCTGATGTTCAATTTAATGGATAATGATTACCATGATTTTGTTGAACAGCCATTGAACACACTGACGATACGGAGAAGGGGAACAACAAGGATGAGGAGCAATTAGAATTAATCATTTATAGTGCTATGCGTAGAGCGTTATTATTATCTATGATTATAGGTCTCATTGGTTGCAACTCCTATAAAAGGGCGCCAATGGTCAATTATCGGGACAACGACATCCATGAAGTCTTGGGTTCATCAGGGGTATATGACTACTACGATACAACGATTCATATCCATATCATTCTTCCGGAAAAAAGATTAATGAAAAAATCTTATTGTTCCGAGGAGGATCGGTGTTTCATCTATGCCGGGGACAAAGGGATTGCCGTTTTTCATGATGATAAAGGATATGCAAATGGGTTCAGAACCCTACCAGCTATTAGTTTGGAGAAAAGCTTATCGGCTTTTAAAGATTTGGACAGACTGACCATCAAAAAGCATAAGTACCATTATTCGTATGCCGGTCATGGTCTTCGAGTCGTAATGTTCAATCTTGAACAAAAGGATTTCAATTCCTATGTTATTGTTCCTCTTGCCAGCCTGAAAATAGCCCGCCGTTCAAACGGTCAAGAATCAGGAGAAATGATTCTTGAGGACATCAAAGGTATTCTTTGAACGCTAAAGAAGGAAAAGAATAGCGAAGAGATATAGCGTGAAGCCGTCGAAGAGGCCTCGGGTGCGGTTCTGATTCTCGATCAGATAATCCATCGGGGCTTTTCCGTTCATTTCGTCGAAGTCATCCTTGCCGGGAAGCTTGCGGAAAGCCCATTTGCGGACTATCAGTCCATCGTCCACATAGGTAACGCCGCCGTTGGAGCGGTTGAAGGTCATAAGGGCTTTGCGGTCCGAGAAATAAGTGCTTGAGAGCAGGGCGGGATCCACGCCCCGGAGGGAAACGTCGTCGGGGGTGGAGCTCAGCAGGAGCACCACGCTGAAACCCTCGGCAGAGGCAAGGCGGGCGAAATCCGAAATACGGTCGAAGGAATCGAAACTGCGGGAATCGTACACCGAAACCACCAGGAACTTGCCGTCCAGCAGCAGCGAATCCGCATAATCGGAATTAGCATCGCAGAAATACAGAGGATTCTCCTCCAGCTCCGTCCCGGGCTTGAACTGAGTATAATCCCGAAGGGGTACGGAAAGGGAACTGAAAAGCAGGAAAAGCACCAGCGACAGGGCTGCAAGGCCGAAACTCACGTACTTGATGCGCTGCGGCTCCCCAAAGTCCCTGAAAGGCAGGAAAGAGAGGCACCAGAGGGCGTCCAGCACGAGATTCTTGATAAGGGTCTGGCCGTTGTCGAGATGAAGCAGTTCGCCGAAACAACCGCAGTCCATCTGGGATTTGGCGATGAAAAGTATAATGGTGACAAGGGTGAAAAAGGCCAGCAGCGCTCCGCTGACAAGCGCGACCACCTTCCTCCACACTCCTGCGATGAGGGCGGCGCCGGTAAGGGACTCCGCCAGCGCGAAGGCGCTGGCCAAAACCCGGGAAATGCCTTTTAGGAACGGGAGATGGAAGAAGTTTAGATATTCGTCCATCACCAGGCCGGCACCTACCGGATCCATCAGTTTCAGTAGTCCGGCCAGCAGCAGCACGATCCCGGCAAGGGCGGCGCAAATCCTTTTGAATCCATTCATAAGCGACTGTCTACCAGTTTCTTTATCTTGGCGAAAATATCTTCGGGGGCAAGCATCCCGCCCTCGGCATCGGAGCAGTCCACGATCTCCAGGGACTTGTCCACCTCTGCCTGGCGAAGATACATCTTACGTACCCTCTTCTGGAATTCTATGTCCGCTTCGTGTATGTCCTGGGCCTGATGCAGATAGGCCCTGTCGCTCCCCTTCCTTTCATTGCTGATGTTCTTCTCCACGAAGCCTATGGGCACGTTCAGGAAGATGTTCAGGTCCGGGCGGGGTTCGTCGAAATCCCCGAATTCAGTATTGATTATCCACTCGCGGAGGGCCTCCGCCTCGGCATCGTCGCGCAGCTTGGCGCACTGGTAGGCTATGTTGGAATACACATAGCGGTCCAGCAGCACGGTGGCGCCGCTTTCCAGCGCTTTGCGTATCTGAGGAGCGGCCCCGTGGCGGTCTTCGGCGAAGAGAAGGGCGACCAGCTGGGGATGTACTTTGTCGATGGCCCCGAACTCCCCGCGGAGGAAGCGGCTGATGAGTCCGCCATAGACAGCGGATTCGTAGCGGGGGAAATGGATATATTCGAGTTTCGGGCATTTCTGTCCGAGGTATTCGCGCAGGAGCCGGACCTGAGTGGATTTCCCGGCCCCATCAAGGCCTTCAAGTACAATTAGCATAGCTTACAAAGATAACAATTTTTTATCTTTGCATTATGATTCTGATGGGTGTAGTGAACCTGACTCCGGATTCGTTCCGCGAGGATACCCGGGCGATGACGTCCGAGGCGGTGAAGGCGCGTGTGGATGCCTTGCTCGCGCGCGGTTGCAGCATTATCGACTTCGGTGCGGTCTCTACCCGCCCCGGTGCGCCGGACGTCCCCCTCGAAGAGGAGTGGGCCCGCCTCGAACCTGCACTCGCACTTATAGAAAACGGGGGTATGCCCTTGAAAACCGTCTCGCTCCGCTCGACCCCTCCCAGCGGAGCTGGGCCCCTCCCTCTTACATTGCCGAGGGTGGCATGGGTTTTCAAGGGCATACCCCCGTTTTCTATCGATACCACTAGCGCAGAGATAGTAAGGAGGGTTTATGACCGGGTGGGACCATTCATCGTGAATGACATTTCGGCCGGGGAAGACGACCCGGAGATGCTGCAGACCGTCGCGAGCCTCCGGCTTCCATACGTAGCCATGCACAAACGCGGCAATCCCCGCTCGATGGACAGCCTCACGGAATACCCCGAAGGCATAGTCAAAGCCGTCGATGACTACTTCCGCAGCTTCGGAAAACGCGCCTCCAGCCTCGGGATCGACAACTGGATACTCGACCCCGGCTTCGGCTTCGCCAAGACCATAGAGCAGAACTGGGAGCTTCTCGAGCACGTCGATACCCTAAGGCACTTCGGCCGCCCCATACTGGTAGGCGTCGCCGACAAACGCTTCACCCGCACCCGCGAGGCCGGATACGCAGAACGCCTCGCAGAAGAGCGAGGCGCCGATATACTGCGTATCCACTGAGGATATCCTATTCGTCGAATGCCGAAGGAAGCACCTTGAAGGCTCCGCGGCTACCATCTACGGGAATCGCACTGAAGCCCTTCACCACCAGGGCTATCAGCAGCAAAGATGCGGCAAAGCAATACCAATAGCCATTTCCAAACAAATCGAAGTAATTTTCACACTCCGAGAAGGAAGGGATATTGCTGACGATGAGCGATACGGTGTTGTTGGTAGCGTGCATCAACATAGTGAGCTTGAGCGAACCGGTCTTGTAGTAAACATACCCGAAGAGCAATCCCATCAGGAAAGCGGGTATGGCCTGCCAGGGATTCAGGTGGATGACCGCAAAGAAGAAAGCGGAAATCACTATGGCCCAGACGGGTTTCATTCCCCTGCCGAGCAGGCCGCGCTCCACCATTCCGCGGCAGAGCCACTCCTCGAAGAAAGGAGCGAAGATGCTGACGCAGATGAAGTTGATAAGGATGTTGCCGTCGAGAAGCTCCTTGAAGGCCTTCTCAAGCCATGCGGGCATAGGAGGCAGCAGGGTCTGGAAATAATCCGAGACTATGGCCACCGCCATGGTTCCGAGGACGGCCATACAGATGCAGGCAGCCCATCCGCGAGGCTTGACGTTGGCATTATCCAGGGCCATGCCTTTCTGGCGATAGCGGGTATTGCGGCTGTTTATGGACGCCCAGATCATCGGCGGGATGAACATTATGGGATAGGATATCAGGGTGGTATAATCCGACATCGCCTCCGCAGAGACGAAATATCCCAAGATCCCTACCACGACGAGGCCTATGATGGTCCCTAGCAAAAGCAAGAGCAGAAGGAAGATAATCCCGGCGCCGTCGGGAATGCACCAGGAGAACTTGCCGAGCAAGTCATAGTTTCCGCGCCTTGCCATATCAATACAGGGGGGAAGGATAAACTCCGTCGGCCACCAGTTTGGCGAACTTGGCTACGACGCCGGGGCGGTCTTCTTTGTAGGTTACGCCGAACCAGCTGGAAGGAGTGGAGAGAACCTCGGTGGTGGCGCTTCCGTCCTTGATCATACGGTCGATGGCGTAAGGGATGTAGAATTCCTTCTTGAGCTCGTTGATGTTGGCCTTGAGGAAGTCGTTGAAGATGGCCTCGCTCTTGGCGAAATAGTCAGGGGTGAATCCCCACATATTCATTGAGCAGAGTGCCTTGCCGTCGAGCACGATATGGGTCTCGCCGCTGACGGAATTGTCTCCGTATACCTTGCCGTCGGCCTCTTTCTGGATGTTGAGATGCTCCACGACGCTGGTAAGCTTGCGGGAGGCGTCGTAGTGGCAGATGCCGCGCGACACGCTGCCGCTCTCGGAAAGGGTCTTTTCCATTTCGAAACCGATGATGGCATACTGGCCCTTGGTATTCTCGTGGGCCCTGCACCAGTCGGCCGCGACCTTGAAGGAGTCCTTGCCATAGTAGTCGTCACCGTTGATGATGATGAAAGGCTCGTCGATGACATCCTTTGCCATAAGCACGGCGTGGGCGGTGCCCCAAGGTTTCTGACGTTCGGGGTTGAGGGTGAAACCTGCAGGGATCTTGTCAAGTTCCTGGGTGACGAACACGAATTCCAGAGGAGAGCCGTCGGAGCATTTCACGCCGGCATACCTCTTGGCGACGTGCTCTTTCATATCTTCGAGGAAATATTCGCGGACGATGTAAACCACCTTGCCGAAGCCGGCCTTGACAGCATCGTAAATGGAATAATCGATGATCGTTTCACCCGAGGGGCCCAGGCCATCCATCTGTTTGAGGCCACCGTAACGGCTGCCCATTCCGGCAGCAAGAACTAACAATGTAGGTTTCATAAAATGTTTTAGTTATTCTGTGCAAATTTAGTTAATTTTGCGACAATGTCGAAGGTCAGCAAAGATATTTGGAACAGGGAAAAGGACGGGAACAACAAAGAAAAACGTTCCTTCATCCGCTATTTCATAATATCCACCGCACTATGCCTGATCATACTCTTCGTGAAGAAGGACAGCGTAGTGCGTCTGATAGGCGCAGGCTTCACCATCCACCGCCAGAACAAGGAGATGCGCTACTACCGCAAGCAGATAGATGACCTGGAGCGCCAGATCAAGGTGCTCAGCGATGACCGCGACACCCTCGAGACCTTCGCCCGGGAGCAGTACCTCTTCGCCGAACCCGGCGATGATGTATATCTTACGAAATAACTACCTCGCCGCCTTCCTCTTGTACTGCTCGTATTTCTCGAGCACGTTGTCCACGTAGGCTATGGTCTCGTCCCCCCTGAACTTGCCGAACTTTATGGTATCGATTTCCAGTATGGAATCGTCCCTCATTTCGGGGATGATGGACACTATGTTGGCCCAGTAGGATGAGTCCACGCCGCGCAGGCGGGCGAAATGTATGCAGTCCTGTATGCGGCCTATTCCGGCGTTGTATGCAGCCAGGGCGAACTTGAGGCGCTCCTGGGGGTCGTCGGTGTGATTGCGGTAGGCGTTATGCAGGCGCTTGAGATAGAGGGTTCCCACCCTCACCCCTTCGATGGGATCGGTGATGTCGTCGGCTCCCAGCCATTCGGCGGTGGAGGGCATCATCTGCATAAGGCCGGCGGCTCCGCGGTGGGAGCGGACGTCGTTGTCGAAGCGGGATTCGTGATAGATCACAGCCGAAACCAGACGCCAGTCAAGCCCGACGGAATCGGAATAATGCTTGATGAGCGAATCGTAGGGACTGATTATGTAGTTGGCGCACATTCCGCGGGGCAGTGTATCCACGACCTCGCTTCCGGCGCGCAGCCTGGCAAGCTTGCCTGCATATCCGTCGGCAAAAACCGACCCGGCGATCAGCACCAGGACGAAAATGATGATTGCTATACTGTGAGGTTCTTTTCTTATAGACATAATTACATTCTCAACGAGGAGATATCCCTGGCGGAGGGCCCGTCCATCGAGCCCGACCTGTCGCGCGAAGACGACTGACGATGGCCCGGCTGAGTGTAGAACGGCCAGTAGATTCCGAGTTTATACTCCGTCTGGGTGTTTATGTAACGATGTGCTGTAAAGTAATCCGCCCTGTCGAACCATTTCTGGGAAAGGTTCTCTGCCTTGATGAATATACAGGCCCGCTTCCACTGTGCGTTCACGAAGAAATCGATAATGGGGCCGTTGTTATATTTCCATTCAGTCTGGTTCTGGAAAACGCCCAGGGCCGGATTCCAAGCCGGCGCATACCAGTCGGTGTTGTAGAGCATATTGGCTCCTATCTGCACCTCGAGGACCTTCTGCCCGGCGTCGTTGCGCTGCACGACGAACTGGACGAAGTATTTGGCGTTCAGGGACAACATCGGAAGAGGCAGCACTTCCTCGTCCGACGAAAGCTGGAACAGCAACTGGTTATCCAGATGCAGGAAGTTGGCTATCACGAAATCCTTGCGCAAAGTGGCCGAAAGCACGCTCATCGCCTTGGAATTCTGCCGTACCGTTCCCAGCGTATCATAATAGATGTTACCTGCGAGCAGGCCATAGCTCAGCTCGCCGTAGAGTTTCCAATGAGGAATGTCGATGCGGCCGCCCAACTTGGTGACGGACGCCTTGTTGAAACTGTTTCCTTTCCTCTGGTAGTATTCAGGGTCGCGCAGGGAGGAACTGAAGAACGCTCCAAGCGAAACCGGGCTCTTACGGGCTTTGCGGAAGGGATAGAAACTGTAGGCCGCATCGGCCTGCACATTGAAATCCCCTGCGTGGGCGCCGGCGAAGAACAGCTGGCCGCGCGCTTTCCACGTCATATTGTGCAGCATACGCCCGTTAGCGCCTGCATAAGCATAGACCGAGTTCTCGCGGTAGTGCTTGCCTACAGCGCTGGTGTCGTGCCAGGTCTCGATCTTGTCTCCTATTCCTATATCCAGTTTGGATACCGCCGCATCTGCGGACCAGGGCTGGAGACGTATGAATGCCTTGTTGTCGAGCACGCCCACTCCGAGGGAGTCGTGCTGCGTGGAGGCCGGGTCGTCGAACAGGCGCCCGTAGCGGCTCCATTCGGTACTGTGGCCTACGAAGGCGGTGGTGATGTCCTCGCTGGTGGTGTCGGGGACGAAGGTGGAATCCCTCCGCGCCCTCCATTTGTTGATGAAGGTGAAGGGTATCCTGTACTGCTGGTCGAGGAAGAGCGTACGCTTCTTGACCTCGGAAGAAGCCCTGCTCAGGTTGACCGCCCAGTTGCGGGCATCGTCGAGACCTTCTCCCAGGCTGGTGCCGGGATCGCGGACCTGCTGTATGTCGGTCACGCCGCCGTTCTCGCCGCTCTGCACCGTATTGGACACGAATCCGGCGTGCATCAGATAGCGCTTGCCAAGATAGTTGGTCCCGATTGCGGTGGTCTTGTTCTTGACCTCTTCGTTCATAAGCATTCCCTTTCCTCCCCATCTCTCATAGAGCAGGGAGAAGTTCCACTCGGGAAGGATGTTCTGGGTGGTGAAGATGCGCAGGTTGTCCGACTCCTTGGCATCGCCGGCCATCAGGGTTCCCCAATAGGCAAGCTCGGTGTAGGGAGTCTTGGTGTTGTACATACGGAAATCCCTGGCACCCATGCTCCAGGGCTCGTAGAATGAATAGAATACCGGAGTATTGCCCTCGCTGCGGCGGAAGTAGTTGTAGGGTTGCACCGGGGATCCGGCCACGCCGAGCCAGGTCGCGTTGACATCCTTGCGGCGGAAGGCGTAGTCGTAGAAGTAGTAGTTGAAAGTGGTGTCCGGAATGTGCACATCCACATCGTGGAAATCCTGGTCCACCTTCCAGGTGATTATGCGCTTGTACTGCAGGGAATCCGGGATGGCGAATGCGTCCAGCACCCTGGGGGTAGTCTGGCGTATGCTGTCCCTTATGGCCTGCTTCTCTTCCTTTATAGCCCTGAGGGAATCGGCCCTGGCCATCTTGACCTTGACCTTCTGCTCATAGTCGTACTTCTTGCGCTCCTCGGGACTGAGGCTGTTGTACCAGGCGAGGAAGGCTTCGCGTGCGCGGATGGAGGAATCCCTGTAATAGAGAGAGTCGAGCATATGCCTGTCGGCGGAATCCCTGCGGGCCTGGAGGGTGTCGAGGGCCTCCATCAGGGAGAAATACGAGGCTTTGAGGGAGTCGCTCACTATACGGTGGGTGAGCGAATCTATCAGCGCCACGTAGAAGCGGTAGCGGAAAGGATCCGTCTCCTTGAGCGAATCCGGTACCACTATGGTGTCGCGGGCCGTAAGACGGGGGACGGTGTCAGCTTCGCTGAAATCGATGGTGATGCCCAGCGAACGGAGCAGGCTGTCGGACAGCTCCCCTCCTGCGAAACTGCCGTGCCGGCGCGACTTGTAGGCGCCCAGGGGATACTTGACGGTATCCTGGACGAAGGTGCAGACTTCGAAACTGCTCTCCACGGGCTTGGTGGTTGCGACCATACCCGCGATGGCGCAAGACACCACCGCGGCAGGGAACCAAAGTCTGGAAAGCATAGACATAGCCTGCAAAGTTACGAATTTTTTATCACTTGACCCGGACGGTGTCCGCCGGATCCACCCTGGCTATGAACAGCGAGGGCAAAAGCATCATCAGCATTATGGCTCCGAAAGCCAGCACATCCACCGCCAATATCTGGGGAAGATTCACGCTCACGGGCACGAAGGACAAGAAATAATTGTCCGGATTAAGATGTACGAAATGGGTCAGATGCTGCACCAGGGCGAAGAGCAGGGCGGCCGCATTCCCTATCAGCAGGCCTTTCAGCACCACCCGGGCGGATACCCTGAGGAAAACTCCCGCTATGCCCCTGTCGCTCATCCCGAGGGCCTTGAGGGTGCCTATGGTGGCGATGTTCCTGAAGAGCAGGATGAGCAGGCCGGAAATCATATTGAAACCGGCCACCAGCACCATCAGCAGCAGTATGACTCCCACGTTGAAATCTATCAGCACCAGCCAGTCGAAGATGTTGTAGTACTTGTCGACGGCCGCCACCGCAAGCAGGGGGTCATCCTCATCCTTGCTGAGGCCGTATGCTGTTCCGGCAAGTTCCACCGCCGTCAGTTTTTCCTTTTGCTTGCTGCGGAAACGGTCGTGGAGGGTGATTTCCAAGGCGGATGCGCGCCCCTCTTCCCATCCGTTCACCCGACGGAGGTCTTCGAAGGATGCAAGCACCACCGGGCTGCCGGAAGCGTCGGTGATGCCTTCATAGACATCCTTTACGGTAAAATTCCTGACCTGCAGCCTTTCTCCCACGAAATACGAGCGGAGGCGGTCGCCGGGGCCGAGGCGCAGGGTCCTGGCGAGGCTGCGGGGGATGCTGACCAGAAGCGGGATGGTGTCCTGCGTGGGAACGGCCTTGAACAGCACTCCCTGCAGGTCTTCCCCGCTCTGCACTATCCCGGTACGGTAGATTGCCGGGGTAATCTTCTCCACCGCCTTATGCGCAAGGATGGCGTCCAGCCAGGCAGGTTCCGAATTGACGGAGACCTCGCTGTCGTACATATTCGCGGCAGGGGAACAGAGCTGGATGTCACCGGTAAGAGAAGAAACTCCCTCGCGCATCTCCTTCCTGAAACCGGAGGATATCACGAGGGAAAGTATTATTACAAGGAAGGAGATGGCTATCGCGACGACAGCCATCTTCCCCCTGAATCGTAGGTGCGAAGCTATGAACTTACCAGATGTGGACACGTTCTTCTTCGGGACGGAACATAGGCTCGCCCTCCTTGATGCCGAAGGCTTCGAAGAAGGAGTCGAAGTTGCGTATGGCAACGTTCACCCTGTTCTCGCCGAGGGAGTGAGGGTCGATGTTGGTAAGACGGGCCTTCTCCTCGTCGGTGATGTTCTGGGCCCATACGGTGGCATAGCCGAGATAGAAGCGCTGTGCGGGAGTGAAGCCGTCGATGAGTTTGGCCTTCTTGCCCTTGAGAGCGTTCTCCATTGCAGAGAAAGCGATGCTGAGTCCGCCGTGGTCGCCAATGTTCTCGCCGAGGGTGAAGTGTCCGTTGGCGTGTACGCCGGGCAGTATCTCGATTGCATCGTACTGGGCTGCGAGCACCTCAGCTTTGGCACGGAATGCTGCGTCATCGGCATCTGTCCACCAGTTGATCATATTGCCGTCCTTGTCGAAGAGGCGGCCCTGGTCGTCGAAACCGTGGCTCATCTCGTGGCCGATTACCACGCCGATTGCGCCGTAGTTTACGGGCTCGTCAGCATCGGGATTGAAGAACGGAGGCTGGAGGATTGCTGCAGGGAAGCAGATCTCGTTGGTGGTAGGATTGTAGTAGGCGTTTACGGTCTGAGGAGTCATGCCCCACTCGGTCTTGTCCGTGGGTTTTCCGAGCTTGCTCATGTTGTCGGCGACATACCAGCGGCTTGCTGCCTCGAGGTTGTCGTAGTAGCTCTTCTCGGGATCGACCTCGAGTGTGCTGTAATCCTTCCACTTGTCGGGATAACCGATCTTGACGGTGAAGTTGTCGAGCTTCTCGTGGGCCTTGACCTTGGTGCTGTCGCCCATCCAGTCGAGATTGTCGATGTGCTCGCCGAGAGCGGTCTGGAGGTTCCTGACTATCTTGAGCATCTTCTTCTTGGAAGATTCGGGGAAGTAACGTTCGACATACATCTTGCCGACCGCCTCGCCGAGTACGCCGTTAGGGACTGCCATAGCCCTCTTCCAACGAGGCTTGTGCTCCTGGATACCGGCCATCTGGCGGGAATAGAAATCGAAGTAAGCGGCATAGAATTCATCGCTCAGGGAACCGCAGGCATCCGAAACCACGCGGGTGAGGAGATAATCCTTGAGCACGGCGAGGTCGGTGGAGGCCACCAGGTCGCTCATTGCCTTGAAGAAGGAAGGTTCGCAGACTATGACCTTCTCCTGGGCGGGAATACCGCGGGCCTCGAAGTAGGTAGCGAAATCGAAGCCGGAATAAGCGGCGCATATCTGCTCGGTGGACATAGGATTGTAGAGCTTGACCATATCGCGCTCCTGCTCCCTTGTCCAGGAATTCTCGGCAAGCACATCCTCGACGGAAACGGTGTTGTCGGCCGCCTGGGAAGCATTCTCTATGCCGGCGAGGCCGAGGACCTTGTTCACGAAGATGCGGTAGCCTTCCTTGAGGGCGGCGTTCTCCGCCTTCACATAGTAGTCGCGGTCACCGATGCCGAGGCCGCCCTGGCCGAGGTAGAGAATCTGCATATTGCTGTCCATAAGGTCGGTTTCGACCATGCAGCCGAAGAATCCGCCTACGCTGCTGTCGTGCATCTTGGCAAGGGCTACGGCGAGCTCCTTCTTGTCGGAGATGGCCTGCACTTCGGCAATATATTTCTGCAGAGGGGCTGCACCCTCCTCATTGAGGCGGGTGGAATCGAGGCCCTGCTTGTAAAGGTCGACTATCTTCTGCTCGACGGTGCCCTTCTTGGTCTCCATAGTAGCCATGGAGGCGAAGAGGTCGTTCAGGCGAGTGACGTTGTTCTCGCGAAGCTGGTCGAAAGTGCCGAAACGGCTGTACTCGGCTCCCAGAGGGTTCTTCTCCCTCCATCCGCGGGTAGCATAATCATAAAAATCTTCCCCGGGCGACACGCTGGTGTCGAGATTGCCGAGGTCGAGTGCGGGAACTTTGCTTCCCTGGTTCTGGCAGGCCGCCAGAGTCATCAATGCGATCATACACAATGCAATCTTTTTCATACTTCTCTATTTTTTGTGTTTGTTTCTTTCGATAATCTTGAGGTTGGAGCTTGCCGACTCGTCACCGGGATTGAGCTTCAGCACTTTCTTGTAGTACTTGGCTGCCTTCTTGTCGTCGCGGCGGGCCACTTGCCAGTAGGCTCCCAGGTTGTTCAGGAACACGGTATTCTTGGGATCCTTCTTCAGCATCCTTTCGGAGAGGGTACGGAAGGATTCGTAGGAACTGGGGCTGCCAATGTGGTAGAACATATAGCAGTATTCCTGCACCGCGGAGATGAAATCCTCGCGCGGCACCTCGGCGCCGGCATAGGTCCAGGCGGGGTGGGCGGATGCGTCGTAATCTATGAGGTCGAGCATCGCGGTGGCCGCCATATCGGGGCTTTCCTTTTCGTAGGAAGCCAGGGCGGTAATCTTGTCGAAACGGTAGATCAGGGCCTCGGGAGAGAGCTCTATGGCCCTGTCGATGCATTTCTGGCTGATAAGGAAGAGGGAATCGTCATACTGGGGAACCATGAAATAGTTCACCTTCTTCCCCAGGGAATCCTTGAGGCTGAGCACGGGCTTCTCGCCCAGATAGCGCTCGGCATCGATGGCCTGTATCTGCTCGGACTTGGATTTCACGAAATAGTATTTGTATTTCCCCTCCAGCATTTCACAGTCGTCGGGGTAGGCCTCTCCCCACTTCTCGAGGATGTATTCCACACCCACGCCATCCTGGCCTGTCAGGCGCACCTGCCTGTCATACTTCTCCTTGAATTGCTCAGCGCTCTGCCCCATTGCGGTAAGGCAGCAGCAGCAAAGCATTATGCTTATGATTCTTTTCATACGTCCATTTGTATTCTGCGGCTCTTGGGATAGAGATTATTGCATCTGGTCCCAAGGTTCTTGGCAAAGCCCAGAGGATGCTGCCGGTAGCAGACCACCAGCATACCCTTCGGAGCATCCGGCAGGAAGAGCGAGTCCCTGTGCAGATACCGCAGCGCTTGCTGCAAATCCAGTTCCACTCTGGGAATTTTTTCATCGAATAGCTGCAGACGGCTCTCCAGCGGCCTCAGGTCGGAAATATTGCAGCGGGCGGAGGGGGCGGACGAGGTCTTGCGCAGGGCACCGGCCCACTGGCCTTCGCCAGGGACTTCTCCGGCCTTCAGCAAACTTCCGCAACGGGTGAGGCGCACCCCGTACTGAGGGAATTCATCTTCCGGATGGATGATGTCGCCGCCCAGCTCGCGGGCGGCCCATTCCAGGTTGGAGTCGTTCTCGCAGTCCTCGTAGGTGCAGGTGGAATATATCAGCAGCCCTCCTTCTTTAAGGGCCGGCCATACGTCGGCCAGTATGCGGCGCTGGCGGGCAGCGCAGATTTGCGGAAGCTCCGGCGACCATTCCGCCACGGCGCGCGGGTCCTTGCGGAACATACCTTCCCCGCTGCAGGGCACATCCGCCACTATCACATCGTAGTAGCCTTTCATCAGCCGGCCTATCACCGCAGGATCGGCGCTGGTAACCTTCACGTTCGGGTCCCCCCATACGCCCACGTTGTCGGCGAGCACGGATACCCTGGCCTTCATCACCTCGTTGGCCGTGAGTTCGAAAGAAGCGCCGCAGGCTTCGCGGAGCGACGCCGCCAGGTCGGTGGTCTTGCCTCCGGGGGCGGCACAGAGGTCGAGTACGCGGAAAGGTGATTCCGCATATTTGCGGAAGAGATGGCCCACGAACATCGCGCTGCTGTCCTGCACATAATAGCAGCCGGCGTGGAAGAGGGGGTCTAGGGTGAAATTCGGGCGCTCTGCGAGCATCCGTCCGTAAGGGCTCCACGGCACCGGGGTACCCTCCGGGCCATCGCAACCCTTGAAAGGGTTAAGCCTTATGGACGTAGAAGCTCCTGCCATCAGATCTTGGTAAGGCCGTCCACTATCTTGTCGAGCCCCTCCTGGATCCTGTTGCCTATCATCATCTTCATCATCAGGTTGAGATCCGCGAGAAGATCGATGTGGAAGTCGCATTTGAGAGGATCGTCGGCAGGATCGAAATGCAGCGAGACCATAAATTTGAACGGGGCCCCGTCGTCCTGAAGCTCTATATAATTATAGGGTTCGCGACGCGTGACCTTCACTCCTATGGTAAAGCCTTGCACCGTCGCGCTGATGGTATCGTAATCGGCCGTCACGCCCTGTTTCTTGTCCTCGGGCATCATGGCCAGGAAATTCCTCATATCGGTGAAAGCCATATACAGCTCCGCCTGAGGGCGCGAGACGATACCGTGTTTGCTGCTGTATTGTGCGCTCATAGCGTAATTTTTCCTAAATTTGCAATCTACCGCAAAGATAGCGATTTTTTATATGCACAGGATATACTTCGAAAAGCGCTGCATCATAATCTGCGAGCCCGGGGACCAGGCCCTCGCCGACCCCAACGCCGTGGAATTCCACCTTGGCGAAAGGATAGACGTGCACACCCTGGTGCTGATGTTCGAGTCCAGCAAGGAACTCAGCCGCATCTACATCCCGGCGGCCGATACCGACAAGGTGTATCACCGCCTCTGCGCCGAATTCAAGGAGGTGAATGCCGCCGGCGGATTGGTGAGCAACCGCCGCGGGGACTACCTGCTCATAAAAAGGAACGGGCTCTGGGACCTGCCCAAAGGGCATCAGGAGGACGGAGAAGACATACGCGTCACCGCCCTGCGCGAGGTGCAGGAGGAGACCGGGGTGGACAAGCTCGAGCTCAGGGACCTCATCTGCGTCACCGACCACTGCTATCTGAGGGACGGAATCTGGCATCTGAAACACACTTGGTGGTACGATATGCTCTACACCGATCCGGTGGACCTGGCACCACAGCGGGAGGAAGACATCACCAAGGCGGGATGGGTGGCGAAATCCAGCCTGCCGGCTTTCCTGGCGGACACTTACCCTTCCATCCAGGAGGTCTTCCGCGAGGCAAAAGTGTAAATATTTCCTTACCCCTGAAACTTTTAGCCCGTTTCCGGCGTATAATAATAGCTTTTTATTCGCTGGACAATGAAACTATCTCAATTCAAATTCGACCTCCCCAAAGACAGGATCGCTACCGAACCCGTGCGCTGGAGGGACGAATGCAAGCTTATGGTGCTGCATAAGAGCAGCGGGGAAATCGAACACCGTCAATTCAAGGACATCATCGACTATTTCGGAAAAGGGGACCTTTTCGTGCTTAACGACACCAAGGTCTTCCCTGCCAAGCTTCTCGGTAAGAAAGAGAAGACGGGCGCCGACATTATGGTCTTCCTGCTGCGCGAGCTCAACAAGGAGCAGAAGCTTTGGGATGTAATCGTGGAGCCTGCCCGCAAGATACGTATAGGCAACAAGCTCTATTTCGGAGAAGACGAAAGCATGGTTGCCGAGGTCATCGACAACACCACTTCCCGCGGAAGGACCCTGCGTTTCCTGTACGACGGGCCGTACGACGAGTTCAAGGCCAACCTTTTCGCGCTCGGTAAGACTCCCGTGCCCGAATGGGTGAAGGAGGATCCTACCCCCGAGGATGCCGAGAACTTCCAGACCATCTTCGCCGAGCACGAGGGCGCGGTTTCCGCTCCCGCCGCCGGCCTGCATTTCAGCCGCGAGCTTTTCAACAGGATGATACTTGCCGACATCGACAAGACTTTCATAACCGTACATATGGGCATAGGTCATTTCCGCAGGGTGGACGTGGAAGATCTTTCCAAGCACCGCATGGACGGGGAGAGGATGATCATTTCGGAGGAATCCGCCGCAAAGATCAACGCCGCCAAGAAGGCAGGGCACAAGATACTTGCCGTAGGCGTCACCGTGGCCCGCGCCCTGGAGACCTATGTAACCACCACCAACGAAGTGAAGGCCAACGACATCTGGACCAACAAATTCATCTTCCCTCCCTACACCTTCTCGATTCCCGACGCTTTCGTGTCGAACTTCCACCGTCCGGAATCCACGATGCTTATGTGCGTAGCCGCGTTCGGAGGATATCAGAACGTGATGAACGCCTACGAGGTGGCCCTCAAGGAAGGTTACCGTTTCGGCCCTTACGGGGACGCCCTTCTGATTGTTTGAGACTATCCAAACTTAAATTTCTGTTTTTACCCACGGATTCTACCCCCGTGGGTATTTTGTTTTTTCATACCTTGGGAGCATGGAAGACATCAGGATAGAAAGGATTTGCGCTATCGCGCTTGGGAAGGTTTTCGGGTATGAACCACTGTATGTTACGGGGCTGATTTCCCGGCTGGGGTCCGCCGCCGCCATCTTCGACCTCAGCACCGAGGAAATCGACGGTCTGCTGGGCCCGGGCAGCAAATACAGGGGGATGGTGTCGGCCCAGGTGCTGCGGGAGGCGGAAGCCGAGCTGGAGGAACTGGAGAGGAGGGGCTGGGGATATGTCGCCAGCACCGAGGCTGCTTTTCCCGCGGCACTGAAAGAGTGCCAGGACTGCCCAGCCGGCCTGTATTACAGGGCCTCCTCTCCCCCGGAAGAATTCTTCGCCGACGGGCCCGCGATAGCCGTCGTGGGCACCAGGGACATCTCCCCTTACGGGAGGGAATGGACAAGGAAGATAGTAGATGCCTGTTCACAGGCCCCGGCACGCCCGGCAATCATCAGCGGGCTGGCCTTCGGAGTGGATATAAACGCGCATCTCAGCGCCCTGGAAAAGGGCCTTCGGACCATCGCGGTGCTGCCCTGCGGGATAGACGGAATCTACCCAGCAGCCCACCGCCAGATCGCCGAGCGCATCATAGGGTCCAAAGGCAGCGCCCTGGTGACCGACTATCCCCTGCGGACATCCCCCGTAGCCTTCACTTTCATCCGGCGGAACAGGATAATCGCCGGGCTCGCGCAGAGCACCCTGCTGATAGAGTCGAAGGCCAAGGGAGGAGGATTGATAACCTGCAGGCTGGCAGATGGTTACGGGCGCCAGGTCTTCGCCCTTCCGGGGAGGGTGGACGACATTCGCTCGGCCGGATGCAACAGCCTTATCCGCGAAGGGGTGGCGGAAGCGGTGACGGGGCTCTCCGGCATAGGCGAGCAGCTGGGCCTGGGGAGATACAGGCTGCGGAAGAAGGAGGATCTGATCTCCCGCCTCAACACCTGCTATTCCGGCCGGCTGGACACCATAGGGCTGAACCAGATGCTTAGGATCGCGGAGCTGATAAGGGAGGAGCGCGGGATAGACCTCGAAGAGCTGTGCATACGGAGCGGCCAGCCCTACAACGAAGTCGCCCGCACCGCCACCATGCTTGAATCCGACGGATTCATCTGCCTGGACCTGATGGGACGGTGTACCATCAATGAGAGAAAATCGTAACTTTGCATATTATGACCTTTATCGACACCCATACCCACTGCACCGACGAAGCCTTCCCCGGGGAAGAACAGGACCTTTTCGTAGAGAGGGCCCTGGCCGCCGGCGTGGAGAAGATGCTGCTGGCCGACATAGGCATAGCCGAGCGCGACGATATGTACGCTGCGGCAGGGCGGCACCCCGGAGTGCTCTATCCCATGCTGGGAGTGCATCCGGAATCGGTCGGGAAGGAATGGAAGCGCGAAATCGACGCTCTGGAAGCCTGGAAGGGCAAGGGGGCTGTAGCCATAGGGGAGATAGGCCTGGACTATCACTACGGAAAGGAGTTCCGCGAGGAGCAGAAGGAGGTACTGCGCATACAGTTCGAACTGGCCGCCGCCTGGGGCCTGCCCGTGAACATACACCTGCGGGATGCCACCGACGACTTCTTCGAAGTCCTGGACTCCTGCCGCCACCTGGGCCTGAGGGGCAACCTGCACGCTTTCAGCGGCAGTATCGAGACCTTCCGCCGCATACGCAAGTACGGGGACTGGTCCGTGGGGATAGGTGGAGTAGTCACCTTCAAGAAAGCCTCCCTGCCGGAAACCGTGCGGGAGATTCCCCTGGAGTGCATCCTGCTGGAAACGGACGCCCCCTATATGGCTCCCGTGCCGCTGCGGGGCACACGCAACGAAAGCGCCAACATCCCCCTGATAGCTGCCAAGATAGCAGAGGTGAAAGGCCTGGACATAGAGACGGTTGCGGCCGTCACCACCGACAACGCAAAGAAACTCTTCGCAATATGACCACCAGCGACAAATCTGCCATACTCCTGATCTACACGGGAGGCACCATTGGAATGAAGGACAGCGGGCACGGGCTCGTCCCCTTCGATTTCCAGGAAATACTGAACGAGGTCCCGGAGCTGCGGAAATTCACTTTCAAGATAGATTCCTACACCTTCGATCCGCTGATCGACTCTTCCGACGTGGAGCCGGGGATGTGGAAGGAACTGGCCCGCCTGATCAAGGAGAAATACGACGATTACGACGGATTCGTGGTACTGCACGGCACCGACACGATGGCATATTCGGCTTCGGCCCTGAGCTTCATGCTGGATTCGCTGACCAAACCCGTCATCTTCACCGGGAGCCAGCTGCCCGTGGGGAGTCTCCGAACCGATGGCAAGGAGAATCTGGTTTCGGCGATAGAAGTGGCTTCTGCCAAGGATTCCAAGGGCCGGGCGATGGTGCCGGAAGTAGCCATCTACTTCAATTCCCAGCTGATACGCGGGAACCGCGCCACGAAGGTGAACGCCACGGCTTTCGATGCCTTCCGCTCCCCCAACTGCCCGCCTCTTGCCGAGGCCGGCATAAACATACGCTACAACAAGGCCGAGATACGCTATCCCGCCGCATCCCCGGCACCATTCTCCATACACACCGAACTCGACACCCGGGTGGCCATACTCAAGGTACATCCTGGAATCACCTCCCAGGTTGCCCGGAACGTGCTGCTGGGGGACGGCATAAGGGCAGTCATACTGGAGACCTACGGCTCGGGAAACGCCATTTCAAAGCCCTGGTTCACCGACATCGTGCGGGAAAGCGCAGCCAAAGGAAAGATAATTCTCAATGTCACGCAGTGCCTTGCAGGCGATGTGAATATGAATCTTTATGCCACGGGCAAATCCCTCAAGGAAGCGGGGGTGGTGTCCGGAGGCGACATAACCACGGAAAGCGGACTTGCCAAACTGTTTTATCTGATGGGCGAACACGCTGATAATGAAAAAGTAAAGCGCTTGCTCGAAAAAAACCTGAAAGGGGAAATATCAAAATAAGTATTGGCATATGAATTATTTTTGCTAAATTGCGATGATTTTATTCAGACAAAAAAATAACATCAATAAAATTATCAATTAAATCACTAGACAACAGTTATGAAAAAGTTTTTCATGATCCTTGCAGCAGCTGCCCTTATGGCTTTCACTGCAAACATTGCATCCGCACAGGAAGCTGAGGCTCCCGAGCAGGCCGCTACCGAAGAAGTAGCTGAGGCTCCCGCCGCTCCTGCAGAGACGGCAGCAGCACCCGAGGTTCCCCTCACCCAGGCTCTCAAGACCAAGTTCATTCAGGGTGGTCCTGGATTCATGTCCATCATCATCATCTGCCTCGTCCTCGGTCTTGCACTTTCAATCGAGCGTATCCTTTACCTCTCCTTCTCCAAGACCAACACCAAGAAGCTCATCGCCGATGTCGAGAAAGCTCTTGCCGAGGGTGGAATCGAGAAAGCCAAGGATGTCTGCCGTGAGGCCCGCGGACCCGTTGCAAGCATTTACTATCAGGGTCTGATGCACTACGATCAGGGCATCGACGTGGTCGAGAAGAACATCGTTTCCTACGGCTCCGTCCAGAATAGCGAACTCGAGAGCGGTCTGAGCTGGATCAGCCTCTTCATCGCCATCGCCCCTTCACTCGGATTCCTCGGTACCGTTATCGGTATGATCCAGGCATTCGATGATATCGAGAAAGCAGGTGACATCTCCCCTAACGTCGTTGCCGGCGGTATGAAGGTCGCCCTTATCACCACCGTGGCAGGTCTCATCGTCGCTATGATCCTCCAGGTGTTCTACAACTACATCCTCGCCAAGATCGAGAGCATCACCATCGATATGGAAGACAGCTCCATCAGCCTCGTCGATGTCCTTACCAAATACGAGAACAAGAAATGAAAAACCTGAATAAGATATTCAAATGGTCGATGGTGCTTCTCATCGTCTTGACGGTGGCCATTCTCGTAATGGGCTTCGTCGGAGGATGGAAAGAAGGCAACGTTGACGTCCTGCTCCTCTGGGCTTACATCATGGTAGGCCTCGCGATCGCAGCCGTCGTCATCGTAGGCTTGATCCTCGGCATCAAGAACAATCCCAAGTCCCTCGTCAAGATGGGCATCGGGCTTGGCATCTTTGCTGTGATCTGCTTTATCGCCTATCTGATTGCACCCGGCTCCCCGGCTATCGATCTGAACCAGGATCAGCCTAGCCAGGCAATGCTTAAATTCACCGATACGATTCTGTCCCTGACCTATTTCGCAGGCGCTGCGGCAATCATTGCCATCATCGTAGGCGAAATCCGTCTCGCAATCACGAACAAAAAAGGTTAATGGACTATGGCAAAGAAAACACCCGCGATTAATTCAAGTTCAACGGCGGATATCGCTTTCCTCCTGCTCTGCTACTTCCTCATGACTACTACGATGGGGACCCAGACAGGTCTGAGCCGTCGTCTTCCCCCTATGCCTGATCCCTCGCAGAAGGTCGAAGACATGAAAGTCAATCGTCGCAACATCATTCTTGTGAGGATTAACTCCGCTGACAGAATTTTTGCCGGTTCCGACCCCATAGACATCAGCCAACTCAAGGATAAAGTCAAGCTTATCGTCACCAACCCTGCAGACAATCCTAACTTTCCTGCAAAGGAACCTAAGGAAATCAAGGGTATAGGCACGCGCGAAGTTACCAAAGCCGTCATCTCTCTGCAGAATGACCGCGGAACCACCTACGATGTCTACATCGCAGTTCAGAACGAGCTTGTAAAAGCTGTCAACGAACTTCGCGACGAGGCTTCTATGAAGGAGTTCGGAAAGAAGTTCGCCGCCCTGGACGAAGAGCATCAGAAGGCCATCAAGGAGCTCGTGCCTCCTCAGATTTCCGAGGCAGAGCCTAAGGATGTAGGTAAATCAAGAAGAAGATAGGAGGATACAGTTATGTCAATGTTCAAAAAAAGCGAAAAGAAAGAAATGCCGGGCATCGCTTCCGGTTCTCTCTCCGATATCGTTTTCATGCTCCTGTTCTTCTTTATGGTGACCACCCAGATGAGGGAGACCGAGAACAAGGTCGTCGTGAGGATCCCTTCCGCCACCGAGTCCGTAAAGCTCGAGCGCAAGGACCTTGCAACCTACATCAACGTGGGTGCTCCTATCCGCCGCCTCCAGGCACAGTACGGTAACGAGCCCCGAATCCAGCTCAATGATTCCTTCAGGAACATCGACGACATCCGCGACTTCATCGCCGCTGAGCGTGACTCCAAGAAAGAAGGCGAACGTGCATTGATGACCGTCTGCATCAGGGCGGACCAGGATGTACGTATGGGTACGATAACTGATATCAAGCAGGAGCTGCGACGCTGCTCCGCGCTTAAGATCATGTATTCGGCAAGAAAGGGCCAGTAATCCTGACCCAGTACTATAGAGCAGCCCCCTATATGAGGGCTGCTTTTTAAAATGCATTAAACAATGTCAAAAGAAATACTCAGAACAAAGGTCAAAGATCTTTTGAAGAAGGCACCCGGCGAGGACGTCCTCGCCAAAGGTTGGGTGCGCACGAAGAGAGGTAACAAGGAAATAGCGTTCATCGCGCTTAACGACGGTTCCACCATCAACAACATACAGATAGTGGTGGACAAGACCGCCACTGACCCGGAGCTGCTTTCCAAGATAAGCACCGGCGCCTGCATAGCCGTACGCGGCAAGCTCGTCGAATCCATAGGCAGCGGCCAGGCAGTCGAAATCCAGGCGGCGGAGATCGAGCTCTACGGAGAATGCGATCCGGTACGTTATCCCCTCCAGAAAAAGGATACCAGCTTCGAGTACCTCCGCACGGTCGCGCACATGCGCCCGCGCACCAATACATTCGGTGCAGTGCTCAGGCTCCGCAGCCAGATGGCCTATGCCATACACGAGTATTTCCATTCCAAGGGTTTCGTCTACCTGCATACCCCCCTCATCACCGCGGCCGATGCCGAAGGTGCGGGCAATATGTTCCAGGTAACGACTCTGGACCTTAACGCACCCCTCCCCCGCGACAAGAAGGGAGGAATCGATTATGGCAAGGATTTCTTCGGCAAACGCACTTCCCTTACCGTGAGCGGCCAGCTCGAGGGAGAGCTCGGTGCAACGGCCCTCGGAGAAATCTACACCTTCGGCCCGACTTTCCGCGCCGAGAATTCCAATACGCCCCGCCATCTCGCGGAATTCTGGATGATAGAGCCCGAAATGGCCTTCTACGACATCCGCGACAATATGGCCCTTGCCGAGGACTTCATCAAGAGCCTTGTGCGCTATGCCCTCGACAATTGCTACGACGACCTCAAATTCCTGAACGACCGCTATGATCCGGAGCTCATAGAACGCCTGAAGAGCGTGGTGGACACCGAGTTCAAGATCCTCACCTATACCGAGGGTATAGAGATCCTGGAAAAGGCCGTCGCAGACGGACACAAGTTCGAGTATCCGGTCAGCTGGGGCGTGGACCTGCAGAGCGAGCACGAGCGCTACCTGGTAGAGCAGCACTTCGGCAGGCCCGTCATACTTACCGACTATCCGAAGGACATCAAGGCCTTCTATATGAAACAGAACGAAGATGGCCGCACGGTGCGCGCTATGGATGTTCTCTTCCCCAAGATCGGCGAAATCATAGGCGGCAGCGAGCGCGAGGCAAGCTTCGAGAAGCTGGACGCCCGCATCGACGAGCTGGGAATGAGCCGCCGCACGCTCGAGTGGTATCTGGACACCCGCCGCTTCGGCAGCTGCCCTCACAGCGGATTCGGACTCGGATTCGAGAGGCTGCTTCTCTTCGTCACGGGTATGCAGAACATCCGCGACGTCATCCCCTTCCCCAGGACTCCTAAAAACGCAGAATTCTAATGTTGGTAATTGGTATTGCCGGCGGCTCCGGCTCAGGAAAGACCACTGTCGTGAAAGCCATCAAGGACAGGCTGAAGGAGGAAGTAGTAGTCATCCCCCAGGATGCTTACTACAAAGACTCCAGCAACCTCACCGACGAGCAGAAGCGCAACCAGAACTTCGACCATCCCGACGCCATCGACTGGGACCTGCTCTGCAAGCAGCTCAGCGAGCTCAAGGAAGGCAAGACCATCCAGCAGCCGGTGTATTCCTACATCAGCTGCACCCGTTCCAAGACCGAGACCGTGAGGATAGAGCCCGCGGATGTAATAATCATCGAGGGCATACTTATCTTCACCTGCAAGAAACTCCGCGACCAGATGGACATCAAGCTCTTCGTGGACGCCGATGACGACGACCGCCTGATGAGGGTGATGGCCCGGGACATACGCGAACGCGGAAAGAACGTGGAATGGGTGATCGAGCGCTACAGCAAGACCGTGAAGCCTATGTATCTGCAGTTCATCGAGCCCAGCAAGCGCTACGCCGACATAATCATCCCTCAGGGCGGCCACAACAAAGTGGCCATCAACATGATTCTCAACACTGTAGAGAAAGCGCTCCGCAGGGATAAGAAAAACGGCTGAGAATGCGGATTTCCAAAGATGACCGGGTAGGACTCTACATCACCGTGATTGTGCACCTCTCGGTGCTGATCGTGCTGATGGGAATCCAGCTTGGTGCAACTTTGAAGAAGGAGTCCACCTTTGTACTCGATTTCACCAAAGCCGAGCAAATAGAAAAGCTCAAGAAAGAGCTTGACCTCAAGCAGGCCATCAACGAGCGTCTGAACGAGATGCTCGCCGGTGGTTATGAGCCTGTGCGCAATATCGCCGTGGACCGTTCGTCCCTGAAGGACGACCGCCATTCCGCCGAAGATGCCGAGCAGCTCTACAAAGATGTGGAGAAACTGCGCAAGGACCTTCAGAGCGCTCCGGAAATCCCCGAGGAGAACGAAGTAGTGGCAGAGCCCGTGAAGTCGAAGGAGACCAAGCGCGAAGAGGTACGCTACAGCGGCCCTTCCGTGCTCTCCTGGGAACTCGAAGGGCGCAAGGCCAGCCGCCTGCCTATACCCGCCTACCGTTGCCTGGGTGCGGGCGAAGTGCGCATCAACATTACGGTGGACAAGCAAGGGAACGTGACAGGAGCCAAGGTGGACGAGGGCTCATCTTCTTCGGACGGATGCCTTCGTTCCTTCGCGGTCCGGGCCGCCCGTATGTCGAAGTTCTCGATGAGCAGCACTGCCCCCGACCGTCAGCAGGGCTTCATCATCTACCAGTTCGTAGCACAATGATAACACTGTAACCATATGAAAAAGTTAACCCGTCTGGTCATTACGGCCATAATCATCCTTCCCCTGGCCAGCTGCCTGGCAGGAAGATATATGTGCAACTATGCACTGCTCCCCACTCCCCACGGAGTCGATGATATAGAGCGCACCCGCCACAAAGCCGACTCGCTGCTTCCCGGCAGCACGGCCTGGTATGACGGCCTGCAGGCCGCCGGAGTGCTGAAAGACACGGCCATCACCGGCTACAACGGCTACAAGATACACGCAGCCTACGTCCCCGCCGCCAATCCCGCGGACGCCCAGGGAACGGCCGTCGTGGTGCACGGCTACACCGACAACCGCTTCGTATTCCTGTACCTCGTACGTATGTACAGGGATGAATTCAATTACAACGTCATCTTCCCCGACCTGCAGTATCACGGCTATTCCGAGGGCCCTGCCGCCCAGATGGGATGGCTCGACCGCTTCGATGTCGAGAAATGGGCAGAAGTGGCCCACGGCATATGGGGAGATGATTTTATGGTAGTGCACGGCGTTTCGATGGGAGCTGCCACCACTATGATGATGAGCGGCGACGACCTGCCTCCCTACATCCGCGCTTTCGTGGAAGACTGCGGCTACAGCTCGGTCTGGGACCAGTTCAAGTCGAACCTAAAGCAGAGTTTCCATCTGCCGCCCTTCCCCATACTCAACTCCGCTTCGATAGTCTGCAAGAGCCGCTACGGCTGGGGATTCAAGGAAGCATCTTCCGTGAACCAGCTTGCCAAGTGCGAGCGACCTATGCTCTTCATCCACGGGGATGCCGATGATTTCGTGCCTTTTTCCCATCTCCAGAAGAACTACGATGCCAAGGTGAAGGGTTACAAGGAGATGTGGGTTGCCGAAGGGGCCGTCCACGCGAATTCGTACGCCAGGCATCCTGAGGAATATACGGAGCACGTCCGCGCATTCCTTGCCAAAGCAAAGAGCCTATAGCGATTTGGGATTGCAAATAAATTGCTATATTTGCAGTCCCTTTCACCTGGTGAGATGTCCGAGTGGTTGAAGGAGCCTGCCTCGAAAACAGGTGTACGGCAACGTACCGGGGGTTCGAATCCCTCTCTCACCGCGCTAGCAAAGCAATTACGGGCGCTGCACGGAAGTGCGGCGTTTTTGTGTGCCGGGGCATCCGTCAAGAGCTCGCTCTTGTAAGGGTGCCCCGACACACAAAAAGATTGGCTTTGCCAAGCACCCGTAATTGCTTTGCCCGCGGTGTTCGAGGGAAAAGGCCGCACGCAGTGCGGGCTAATCCCTCCGCGGTTCGAGCAGCACTTAAAACACTTATTTACAGCTACTTACCGGGAAGAGAATCGGCAAATTTTGCCGATTCTCTTCCCGGTAATGCATTAGTAGTCAGCGGATTAAGTGCTGCGGCCATGGAGAAAATCTGGCCAAATTGCGCCAACGTATAAAAAAAATGTTATATTTGTGGGAAATTTCTAACCTGTATAACAATTATGACAGAAAAAGACGGTAAATACATCTTCGGAGTAGTGAAGGTGGGAGACAAGGGACAGATCGTGATTCCACGCGACGCCCGCAAGCTCTACGACATCAAACCGGGCGACGCCCTGATACTGCTGGGAGACCAGAAAGGAATGGCAATGCTCAAGACGGAGATTTTCCAGACCGCGATAGATCAGGCGATGGAGGGCTTTTCGAAATGAGAAAACATTGGCTGGATAATCTTCGTTGGGTAACCGTACTTCTTGTACTGTTCTACCACGTCATCTATTTCTATAACAACAAGGGCGTCTTCGGAGGCATAGGCGGATTCGGTCCGTATCCGGAATGGCATCAGTATCAGGATGTGGTAATGTACATCCTGTATCCTTGGTTCATGCCCCTGATGTTCCTGCTGGCAGGTATAAGCGCACGCTATGCCCTGGAGAAACACTCCGGCAAAGAATGGTTCCGGGCGCGCACGCGCAAGCTGCTTGTCCCCGGCACGATAGGTCTTTTCGTCTTCCACTGGATGGTGGGATATTTCAATACGGCCGTCGCTGCCAAGGCCGGCACCTTCGACGGTATGCCGGGCGTGGCCAAATATATAATGATGGCCGTCAGCGGCACAGGGCCGCTCTGGTTTATACAGGACCTGTGGCTATTTTCGCTGATACTTCTCGTCATCCGTCCCCTGGACCGGAAAAATCGTTTCCACGACTGGTGCGGAAGGGTGTTCGGAGGCAAGGCAGGCATAGTCTGGACGGTCCTGCTCGGCGTACTGTTCTACGCAGCCGAACAGTTTATGATCCAGGATCCGCGGCCGGAAAGCCTGGACGGACTCTATAATCTCTACAAACCATTCTTCTACTTGGTCCCGTTCCTCATGGGCTACTTCATCTTCGCCAACGACAGCGTCCAGGAGGCCCTTGGCCGCGTTTGGGCGCCGCTTCTCGGCTGCGCCGTAGCGATCGGCGGAGTATTGGTCGGAAGCTGCTTCGGGCAGGACAACACCTCCCCTGAATATCTGGGAAGCCCCCTGAACTGCCTCTACGGCTGGCTGGCCTGCCTTGCGATGATGGGCTGGTTCCAGGCAAAATTCGACCGCAGCGGCAGATTCGCAGACTATATGACCCGCTCCAGTTTCGGCTTCTACATAGTCCATTACCTGGTGATAGCCAGCCTGGGCTATATGATGAAAATATACACCCAGCTGCCTCCTGCAGCGATGTATGCCATACTCACCCTCGCAGTATTCACTCTGACTCCGCTCTTGAACGAGATAATCGGACGTATCCCCTTCGTCCGCTGGGCGGTGCTCGGAAAATCCAAGAAACACTAGTGTCTATATGAAGAGAATCATTATCTCCCTCCTTGCATTGGCAGCCCTGCTGCCGGCGCAGATCTCGCAGGCCCAGGACCTGCCCCGTTTCAAAAAAATAGTACGCCAGCTCAGCAGCGCCAGATACCAAGGGCGCGGATACGCCCGCGACGGCGTGCGCAAGGCAGGCAAATACATCTACCGCCAGTTCGAGAAATCCGGTGTGGACGAAGTCAGCTACCAGGAATTCACCTTGGACATCAACACCTTCTGCGGAGATATGGAAATCAGCGTCGATGGCAAGAGGCTCGCTCCGGGAAAGGACTTCTCGATGCGCGAGTTCTCTCCTGGGGTGCACGGAGAATTCCCCCTCTACTTCGTGGATACCCTCAACTTCGACGCCGAGCGCATCTATGCCGACCTGCAGAAACCCGAGAACAAGGGTTGCATGGTGGTCTGCGACTTCCTGTACACCTACAAACACCGCAAGGTCTTCTCCCGCATACTGAAGGGAGGAGAGCTGCCCAACACGGGCGTAGTGTACACCTGGGCGGGGCCCCTCAAATTCTATAAGGCCTACGGCGAGAAGGTCGTGGACAAACCTATTATCTGGGTAGTTCCCGAAGCGATGGAAGGCGCCAGGACCATCAAGACCGCGATAGACAACAAGTTCCTCTCAGGCTACGGGACCGAGAACGTGATTGCCAAGGTGAACGGACGCAGGCATGACAGCTGCTACGTTTTCACTGCCCATTACGACCACCTGGGCAACCTGGGTCCCAAAGTGTTCTACCCCGGAGCCAATGACAATGCCTCCGGAACCGCGACCATAATCACCCTGGCGGACTACTATGCCCTTCACAGGCCCGAGTTCGATATGTACTTCGTGGCTTTCTCGGGAGAAGATGCCAACCTGCGCGGTTCCACCTTCTTCGTAAACAATCCCGTAGTACCCCTGGAGCAGATCCGCTTCCTCTTCAACATCGACATGATAGGCGATGACAATCCCGCCATATACTGCGAACTCAGCGAGAAGGGCATGCCCAAGTTCGGGCTTTTCGACCAGATCAATAAGGAAAAAGGCTATTTCACCGCGCTGGACCGCGGGGAGTTGGCCGCGAACAGCGACCACTATCCCTTCGCAGTCAAGGGCGTCCCCTGCATCTTCTTCATGAACGAGCACGGCTCGGCCTTCCAGTACTACCATACACCGGACGATAACTACCGGACAATGAAGTCCGATAGTTACGAACCGGTATTCAAACTGGTGGTCGAGGCTATCTCAACTCGTTGCCTCTGAGATCGTAATAGCGATAGTAGCTGCCCCTGCGCACCTGGAAGATACCATCCTCGCGCAGGTGCACTTCGTCGCCCCAGATATTGAAGATCCTGTCCCCTTTCTGGTCGGCGACATAGTAGCGGCCGCTCCTCTCGTACTTGTAGAAACCGTTCCAAAGAAGCTCTATGCGGTGCTGGGACCATACGCCCAATCTGTCGCCGTCATAGTCGTACACCCTCCAGACTCCTCCTGAAAGGGCACAGTAGCACCCGTTCCAGAAGTTAACTATCTGCTCGCCGTGGATGGATGTCCAGTCGCCGTCCTCCTCGTAGATGCGCCAGTCATATCCCTTGCGCACCTTGTAGAAACCGGTGGGCAGGAGGATTATTTCGTCGCCATAGACTACGCGGTCGCCGTCTCTTTCATATACATAGACCTTTCCGCCCTTCAGCCTGACGTGGCATCCGTTCCAAAGGTTCTGCCAGTCGTGCAGGCAAGCGACCTCCGGCCTCAGGTTATGACCGTAAGCGGGGGCCTGGTGGTGGGGCGCCTGGCGGTAAGGGGCCTGGCGGTAGGGCGCCTGACGGTAAGGGGCCTGGCGGTAAGGGGCCTGGCGGTAGGGGGCCTGGCGGTAGGGCGCCTGGTGGCGCTGATGACCGGAATAACCGTAATGCTGCGCAGACGCGCCTACGGCGAGGAAACTCAATGCTATAAGTAGGAAAAACTTTTTCATAATATTATCGTTTTTCCTGCTTATAGAGCAATTACCTTGCCATTAATAGTATTCTATCTCGCGGTTGACCTCGCCGATAAAGTGCTGGCCGTGCTGGAATGCGGGTTCGGTGGACTCTTCGCGCTGTATCCAGTTGCCGTGGGCGTCGTAGAAATATTTGATGTAGTAATCGTTATATTCCTGGTCGGCAGAGAAGTAAGCACGCTGGAAGCGGATGGCGTCCCCGTTGCTGTTGTAGAAGTAGTTCGCCCAGAACTGTGCCACCATTCCCTGGGCCTTGGGCTCGGACATCGTTGCGGCAAGCAGGACTCTCGGGTGGCTGAGGAAAGTCCAGGTCTTAGCCCCTCCGTCGACGCTAAGTTCCGCAGGATTACCCTTGTCATCGTACTTCACCGCAACCTCGCTCTCGGCGCAGGAGACGGGCAGACCGTTCTCGTAGGCGATATGATATACGGAGACCTCGGGGGCACTGCCATCCTGGTTGCGGCAGTATGTATCCGTAATGACCAGATTACCGTCGGGCTGGAAAGCGAAAACTATATCCTCCCGTTCGTAGTAGAATGGAGAATTGTCCAGATAGTGAATGGCAGAGAGGTCCTTCCATATGGACAAAGGGAAGTTCTTCCCGCTCACCCAGCCCTCCTGGAATTCTATCCAGTTGTATGCGGCGGTAGCGACCAGCTTGCCGGTATTGCCATATTCGTAAGTAAAGGTGCGGCCGCCCTCGGCGTCGCTGCCGTAGCTCTGTTCGGATTTCACGCGACGGCCCTGCGCATCGTAGCTGTGTACCCATCTGACCTCCATATAATTGTCGGTGGTGTTGTAGTACTCCTCCTTTACCAGATGGCCGGCTTCGTCGTAGTAATACTTGTCGTAAGTGGTATAAGTGCTGATGTACCAGCTCTTCACGGGGCCGCGGAGCCCGACCCTTTCCCTGTCGGTACGCTCGTAATAGGGTTTCGTGAACCACGACTCGGCAGGCATGGCCCCGGCATACATGCACTGGGTAACCTTTAATTTCTTGGTCTTAGTTCCGGCACTGATCACCAGTTCGGCTTCCCGGGCGCTTGCCTTATCGTTGGCAGAGATGGCCACGAACACCTCGGCGTAGCCAGTGCCTTCGGCGGGCTCGGGCTTGCACCAGTCCTGGGAGGCAGTCACCTTCCAAGCGGCGGCGGATTCGCCGAGAGTCACGGAAAAGCGAAGCATTACGGTATCGATGTCGCTCGCTACCTTGTATTCAGATTGTACATCTATAAGACGGATGTCGGTCTTGTCTTTGGAGTCACCACCGTTATCGGGCCCGTCAGTATTGACCGGATCGCAGGATACGGCGAAAAAAACGGAAGGAACGACTGCTAGTAATAAGAGAAGCCTTTTCATAAATCACTTATACTTGGTTAACTCGCCAAATATAAGCAATTTAGCTAACAATAGCAACCCCGAAAACATTGTCCACCGCAAGGTAGATATGATAGAAGGCTTCATCTCCCAGTTTGGAGTAGCGGCCTACCAAGGCACGGACGGCGGTCATCATATAACTCTTCTCGGAAGCCCATTCCGAAGCGGACGATGGCTTGAGCCCATCCTTCGAAGCAGCGAAACGGAGGAACGCGCTTTCCAGGCCGGCGGAGTCGAGGTACTTGTTCAGCGAAGCGAAGTCCCCTATCGCCTGCAGCTGGGCCTTGTGAGAGTCGAACCACCAGGACGCGAAGCGCATAGCGGTCGCCTTCTTGTTGCAGGCCACATAGAAATTGGATGCCTTGGTGGTATCTATGGGCACGAATATGTCCGGGATTATCCCTCCTCCGCCATAGACGGTGCGACCGCCTACGGTGTGGAAGGCCTCGCTCTTATCTACCTTGACGCTGTCGGCGTTGAGCATCTCCCCGTCCCTGTAACGGTAGTAGATGTCGTAGGCGTAATCCTCGCTGCTGGAGTAGGGTTTCTGTATGCAGCGGCCGGAAGGTGTATGGTAACGGGCTACGGTGATGCGAAGGCCGCTGCCGTCGTTGAAGTAGAGAGGCTCCTGGACGAGGCCCTTGCCGAACGAACGGCGACCTATGATCTTTCCGCGGTCATTGTCCTGTATGGCCCCGGCGAAGATTTCGCTGGAGGATGCGGAATTCTCGTTGATAAGCACGTCGATGGCAATGTCCTGCATCTTTCCTCTGCCGGAAGCGGTGTAGTCCTGGCGGCTGCGGTTGCGGCCCTCCAGATAAACTATCAGAGCGTCCTTGGGGAGGAACATATCGGCGAGGTAGAGCGACTGGTCGAAGAAACCACCGCCATTGTCGCGGAGGTCGAATATCAGCCGCTTCATCCCCTGCGAGAGAAGTTTCTCGCTGGCGGAAAGCACCTCCTGGTAGGTCGTACGCGCGAACTTGCCCAGACGGAGGTATCCTGTGGTATCGTCCACCATAAAGGCAGCGTCCACGCTGTTTACGGGTATCTTCCCGCGGGTTATCTCGAAGGGCACGGTCTCCCCGTCCCTGAGGACGGTCAGATGGACCTTCGAACCCGAGGGACCGCGCATCTTGCGGACCATGCTGTCCTGGGGGAAGCGCACCCCGGCTATGTTCTTTTCATCGACCTTGAGTATGCGGTCTCCCGGCTGGAGGCCTATCTTTTCGGACGGGCCTCCGGGGATGACCTCAAGCACTATGGCCGTGTCGTTGGGAACGTTGAACTGAATGCCTATGCCGTCGAAATTGCCGGCCAGTTCGGTTTCGGATTCTTCCAGTATGGCCGGCGGCATATACACCGAATGCGGATCGAGGGCGCCCAGGGCGGCGGAGATGGCGGCATCGGTGACCGCCTTGCGGTCCACGGTATCGACATAGTTCTCATCCAGCGACTGCAGCACAAGGTTCAGCTTGCGCCAATCCTTGAATTCGGTTCGCAGCATACGGCGGTTTTCCTGCGCTTTCTGCACGGTCAGTACCGACAGGGCACCCACCAGGACGCCCAGCAGGGCCACCCATACGGAAGAATACTTTCTCATTCAGCTTCTACTTTTTCTACTTCGATTCCGGCGCGGCTCAACAGCTTCAGACCATCGTCGAGACGGTACTCCTCGCTGTAAACAACCCTCTTGATACCGGACTGGATTATCAACTTGGCGCATTCTATGCACGGAGAAGCGGTCACGTAGAGTGTGGCGCCCTCCGAAGAATTGCCGGACTTGGCTACCTTGGTAATGGCATTAGCCTCCGCGTGCAGGACGTAGGGCTTGGTGACGTTATTGTCCTCACAGTCGTTCTCGAAGCCCGAAGGAGTGCCATTGTAGCCGTCGGAAATAATCATTTTGTCCTTGACGATAAGGGCACCTACCTGCCTGCGCTTGCAGTAGGAGTTGGTTGCCCAAATCTTGGCCATCCGGATGTACTTTTCGTCGAATTTGTTCATTATTTGTTCCTCTGATACAGATATCGTTTGATGCTCTTCTTAGGCGTACGTTCGAAATCCTCGGGCATCAGCTCTATCTTGCGGAGCTGGGCGTAAGAGGGAAGGAGCTTGTTGAACTCGGGCAGGCTGCCTACCAGACGTTCTTCCAGCTGCTCGTGGTCCAGGCCGTCGTTCTCTCCCTGCTGATAGTCGGGATAGATGAGGGCGGTAAGGCCGCCGCCATCCTCGATGACCAGGGAATCCACCACATAGGAGGCGTTGTTGATCACGGCCTCGAGCTCCTCCGGATATACGTTCTGCCCATTGGCGCCCAGGATCATGCACTTGGAGCGGCCGCGCAGGTAGAGATATCCGTCGGCATCTACCACGCCCATATCTCCCGTCTTGAACCAGCCGTCGTTGGTGAAGCATTTGCGGGTCTCTTCGCGGTTCTTATAGTAGCCGAGGAAGACGTTGCCGCCCTTGATCTGCACTTCGCCGGGGATCTTGTGGGGATTGGAGGAATCGATGCGGATCTCACAGCCGGGGATGGCCTTTCCGCAGGAGCCCTTGCGGGAGCGGAACCACTTTTCGTAGGTTATGATAGGGCCGCACTCCGTCATTCCGTATCCCACGGTGAAGGGGAAGTGGATCTTGCGGAGGAAATTCTCGACTTCGGGATTGAATGCGGCGCCGCCGAGGATAACCTCCTCGAAACGACCGCCGAACGCGGTGATGAGCCCGTCGCGTATCTTTTTCTGTATGGCCTGGGCCAGCAGGGGAACGTACATCATAGGGCGGGTGCGGTCGGCTATGGGCTTGAGCTGGGTCTTATAGACCTTCTCCATAATGAGAGGCACGGCGATGATGATGTCGGGGTGTATCTCCTGGAAAGCCTTCATAATGATCTTGGGGCTGGGGACGCGCGTGAGGAAGTGCACGTGGCAGCCGAGGATCATCTCGTATATCAGTTCGAACATCAGGCCGTACATATGGGCGGAGGGCAGCATTGCCACCACGTCCGAGTCGCAGGTCATCTGAGGTTCGGCGAAATATGCCAGATTGATGTTGGTGTAGAGCGAACGGTAAGGAAGCATCACGCCCTTCGAGAATCCGGAAGTGCCGGAAGTGTAGTTGATGAGCGCCAGTTCCTCGGGGCTGTCTTCGTAGTACTTGATATCCGAAGGCTTGAAACCGTCGGGATACTTCTCGTTGAAGGTCTTGGTGATGTTGTCGCGGACAGCCGTCAGCGATTCGCTGCGGGAGTAGAGATAGGTGAAGTTGTTCATAAGCACCACGACTTCGAGGCCGGGCATCTCGTTCTCGGTGAGCCCCTCCCACTCGGTTTCCCCTACGAAGAGGACCTTGGATTCGGAATGGTTCACGAGATAGTGGACGTTGGCCGACTTGAATTCGTGGAGGATGGGCACGGGGACGGCTCCATAGGTAAGAGCCGCCAGGAAGCATACTCCCCAGTTGGCCTGGTTGCGTGAGCAGAGGGCGACTTTGTCCCCTTTCTGCAGGCCGCACTGCTCGAAGCAGATGTGCAGCATCGCTATCCTTTCGGCCACCTCGCGGTAAGTGAGCGTACGACCCTGGAAGTTTGACAGGGCCTCGCGGTCCCAATGCTCCTTGAAACTTTTCTCAAAGAGCTTGTTGACGGACTTGTACTCTAATTCAGTTGACATTAGTGATTATATTATTGTTGTCAGCCACAAGGCTGAATTTTCCACTTCGGAAGTAATATTTGGCCTTTTTCGGCATTCCCTGGGCCGTTTTACCCTTGCAAGCATCAAGCCAGGCCGCCACGTCGGAGGCGCTGCCTGCAGCCGTCCAGTTCCCCCGGCCAGCCAGGAATCCCTCGTCCGTTATGCGGAAGGCTTCCCCGAACAGCGCGGGAATGAATCCCGGGTAGGGATTTTCCGCCGGGGCGGCGGAGGCGCGGGAGCGCCGGGCACTGCGCCAAAGCAGCACTTGGTGCCCATCCCAGTCAAGCCTGGCAACTTCCTTCAGGTCCTGCTCGGCCATCCAGGTCTCCGGATTCTTGCCGGAAGCCCTCTTCAGCGAGGCCAGCCTGCCTTTGTACCGGGACAGGTCCGCCCGCACGTCCAGGCATTCCTTCCAAGCCTCGTTGTAGGCCTTGCAATCCTTCAGGGGCAGGCATACGACCATATCCAGCGTGTCGGGAATGACGGAAGAAAGCTTCATCTCCCCTGCCGGAAGGCCGGAGAACATCTGGGCCATATACGACTGTTTGCCGTCGGTCCAAGGATGCAGTACGATACCCTCGCCGGAGGGGCCGTCCAGATCCGCCACGGTCCAGGCTGCAGCGCCGGAGACGAAGCGCACCAGGTCTTTGCGGGAGAATCCCATATCTAGTTTGCGGGGCAGCCAGCGGGAGGCGCTTCCGTTCTTCAGCATTATCCTTGCGGACCCCGGCCCATCTATGGACAGGGCTTCCTTGAAGCCAGGGGCGTCCAGTATGGATGCACCGGATTCTATATGGCTCCAGGCTTCGTCGATGGAAGGGCGGGAGGTGCTGAGCAGGAGAGCTGCGCGCTTGGGGAGATGGTCCCCGGTGTAGAGCGCGTGCAATCCGAGTTCCTGAGCCTGGGAAAGGACCTTCCTGACGGCCTGGGAAGTATCGGCATCGGCCTTGCCGGCATCTATGGCCAGCAGCGGCACCAAGGCTGCGCTATAATCGTAAGACAGCACCATTTCGGCGCTTCCCAGCCTGCCATAGTCCACGCGGCGGAAGATGGAAGTGCTGTCCAGCAGGAACTCCAGGGCGGAACTGCAGTGCGGGAAGTGCATTACGGCAAGCGAACGCGAAGGCACGGACCGCATCAGAGGGGGAATATCCCGGGAGATATTTCCTGTGCAAGCCCAAAGCATAGATACCGCCAAAACTGTTACTACTATCCTTCTCATTCCATACACGTCAAGTTTACAAAGATAAGTTATTTTATTAAATTTGTAGGAACTAATAATAACTCACATAATGAAAAAGCTCTGCTATCTATTGATGATTCTCTGCTGCATTTCCGTGACGGATCTCGATGCCGCAAAGAAGAAAGCCAAACACGTAGTAATGATAGGCATCGACGGCTGGGCCGCAAAAGCCGTCCGCGAAGCCGCTCCCGAAGACATTCCCAACATCACTTATCTTATGCAGCACGGCAGCTGGACCCTTTCCAAGCGCTCCGTGATGCCCTCCGCCTCGGCAATCAACTGGGCCTCGATGTTCAACGGGCTGCCTACCGAAATGCACGGATTCGACAAATGGAATTCCACCAAGGGCACCATTCCCTCCACGGCAGACAACGGCCGCGGCATACCTCCCACCATCTACACATTGATAAGGGAGCAATACCCCAACGCCGAAACCGGCATAGTCTATGACTGGGACGGTGTGGGAGCCGTCTGCGACAAGGAATCCGCCTCTTTCGAGAAATACATAAACACCTACCACGGCAATACCGATATGACCCTGGAACAGTACACCGAAAACGGGGCCGTCTATATCAAGGAGAAGAAACCTTTCTTCTTCACGCTGTACTATGGCATTCTCGACAACACGGGGCACAACAAGGGCTGGTACACCCCCGAGTATATGCAGGTCCAGAAAGATCTCGACAGGAACATAGGTATAATAATCCAGGCGATAAAGGACGCGGGCATCTACGATGATACCGTCATAATCCTCTCTTCCGACCACGGCGGAAAGGGCAAGGGCCACGGCAAGTTCAGCCTCGAAGAGCTCGAGACGCCTTTCATCGTTTGCGGAAGGAAGGTCAAGCAGGGCTACGAGATTCCCCTGCATATGATGCAGTACGACACTCCTGCCGTCATCGCCGACATCCTCGGGGTGAAGATCCCCGCAGACTGGCGCGGACACGCGTTCAAACAGATTTACAAGTAATTATTTTTCGTACGCCGCAGGAGCTACTCCGTAGTACTCCTTGAAGGCGCTGGAGAAATAGGAGGCCGAAGAGAATCCGCATTCCTGGGCAACTTCGCTTATGCTGTGCGTCCCGTCCTTCAGCATTCCCGCAGCTAATTCCATCCTCATCGTCTTTATCATATCCGATGGGGATGGACTGTTTTCCGCTTTGAGCTTACGGTTGAGATGCACGCGGCTGATTCCGAATGCGGCAGCCACATCTTCCACTCCGAAATCGGCGTTGCGGAAATTCTCCATCACCAAAGTATAGACCTGCTCGTAGAAGGAGCCCTCGACGGGCTCGGGTTCTGGCCCGGGTGCCGGTTTAGGAGCCGGCTTGGGTTCTGCCTTATGCTCCGGTCCGGGTTTCGGTCCGGGCTTAGGGGCAGGGGTTTCCACCTGGGCGGCCGTCGTTTTCCTACGGAAAAATATTACGGACAGACAGATGAGCAACAAGATTGTTAGCAGTACCGGCACCCAGTAAGGGACGGTATGTGCGGCTGCGGGAGCAAGGCTCGGCGCAGGCGCGGCTTCTTCTTTTATAACCGGGCTGGAGAGGGCTGCAGCGATGTTTCCGGGCACTTCCGACTGCTTGACGAAGCCCGAGAAGGAGCTGTACGAAAACACGTCTCCGCAATCGTCCTTGATCCAGAGCAGGCCGTCGTCACCGAAGGTCAGGGAAACAATATTGTTGCTCTGAAGGTCCCCTTTTTCGACGGTATATGAGAAGGCCTTTCCGTTCTTTCCCACCCGTACCAGCCCCCTGGCCGAGGTGGCGATCCAAAGGGAGCTGTCGGCAGGGCTAATTGCCGATGTGTTAATGTTTTGTGATTCTGAAACCATGTTTCAAAAATAAACACTATATTTGGAAAAACAAAAATTTAGAGATGAGAAAATTTCTTGCCCTTGCCGCAGCTTTATCGTTTTCCCGTTTCCTGAATGCCAAAGAATACACCGTCGCCTCGCCCGACCAAGGGCTGAAAGTGACCGTGCAGACCGGGGAAAAACTTCTCTGGAGCATATCCCTCGATGGGAAGGTCCTGCTCTCCCCTTCCGAAGTTTCCCTCAATCTCGGGGACGGAAGCACGATGGGCTCCGGGACCAAATTCCGCAAGGCGGTGCGGAAGAGCGTCTCCCGCACGGTAGATGCCTTGTTCTTCAAAAGGTCGTCCGTCCTCGAAGAATACAATGAACTCCGCCTCCAGGCCAGGGATTTCGATTTCGTGGTAAGAGTTTTCAACGACGGTGCCGCATACAGGTTCGTAACCAGGAAGACCGTCAACATCGTAAGCGAAACTGCCGACTTCGTCTTCCCCGAGGACCATACAGCCTGGGTTCCCTACGCAAGAATCAGCCGGAACGGAGATCCGTTCTTCAACTCGTTCGAGAATCACTACGAGCGCATCCATCTTTCCGAATGGGACAAGACCAGGATCGCCTTCCTGCCCATAACGGTCAGCGGCACAGACGGAGTCAAGCTCTGCATCACCGAGACCGATCTCAGGAACTATCCGGGAATGTATCTGAGCAATG
>JAEEGK010001700.1_pt1 | contig 55160 bp, 53 predicted proteins | sample 8958771 | NCBI WGS metagenome assembly JAEEGK01 (sample SAMN16246547, study PRJNA631951) | gut metagenome | biome: gut microbiome; feature: rumen; material: SC-attached | host: Bos | place: Iran: Karaj | collected 2018-10 | reverse complement strand
TTGGCCCGGATCGCGACGCGACCGTAATGCGTTAGACGATTCCTACGCGGGAGCAAAGGAATCGGTGACTATCGTGAGTTGTCAATTCCTATTTAAGGAGTTGGCTGGTCGATGATTACTGCGGCGTGCGGTGAGTTGAAATAATGCACGGAAAGGGTGACCGGAAGTGACCGAGTCGCGGTGACGGTGACCAAAAGGTGACCAAATATGGAGAACATAAAAAAGAAGACCTTGTTGGGCGCTTGAAAATCAGCAACTTACAAGGTCTTTTGGTGCCCGAGGTGGGAATCGAACCCACACGTCTTTAAGGGACAATGGATTTTGAGTCCATCGCGTCTACCATTCCGCCACTCGGGCAAAGGCTTGAGGGTTGCAAAGTTATCCAATTTATCGGAATTATCCAATTTTTGGCGTATATTCGTAAGCAAAACACTAATTGCTATGATCTGCACAAGCCTGCAACACAAATCGTACGACGAAATACTCGAAATACTGCCCAATCTTGAGATGGCGGAAATACGCCTTGATCTTTGTCCGCTGACTGACAGCGAGATAGAAGACTTGTTCGGACAGACGGATATTCCCCTGGTTGCAACCTGCCGCTCTGCTGAGCCGGACGGAAACCGCCCTGGCACTGACTTTGGCCCTTACGAACAGGAGGCGTCAGGGCGGCTTACGGCCGGCCAGGCCGACGCCGAGCACCGCCTTACCGTCGCCATCCAGGCCGGAGCACGCTTTGCAGACCTTGAGATTGAAGCCCCTTCCGATTGGAGCCGCCGATTCCAGAAACTCTGCCACGAATCCGGCACCACCATCATCAGGTCATATCACAACTTCACCGAGACTCCCGACGAAAAAGGCCTCCAGATGGCCCTCGCCCGCTGCTTCCGCTACGGCGCCGACATTGCCAAGATAGTCACCATGTGCAACTCCACCGAAGACGCCGCACGCATCGAAGGGCTCTACAGCATCATCCTTGAAGATGTAGACTCTTTGCAAGGGCGCCTGATCGCTTTCGGCATGGGCGCGCAAGGCCGCAACTCCCGCATCGAGTGCCTCAAACGAGGGGCCCCGTTCACCTACGCAGCGCTCTCACCCGCAGAAGCCACCGCCCCCGGCCAGCCAAGCACCGAAGAGCTCAAGCAATTGATATACAAGGGCAAAGACGGCTTCCACCATAAAGGCCTGAGAATGCCGGCGTCGAAGAGCTTCGCCCAGCGCGCCATAATAGCCGCCACTCTTGCCGAAGGCACATCGCACCTCTACAACTACTCCCCCTGCGAAGACAGCGAGGCCGCGCTGCAAGTGGCCCGCTCCCTCGGCGCCAGCGTCGAAGCCGACGGCAGCACGCTGATAATCACCGGTATAGGGCCGATCGCCCAGGCCCCCGGGCTGCAACTTCTCAACGTTGGTGAATCGGGACTGCTCTCCCGCCTCTGCATCCCTGTTCTATCGGCCATCAACGGCGCCCCCTTCGTACTGGAAGGCTACGGCACACTCACTCGCCGTCCCATGAACGAAGCGGCATCCATAATGGCAGCCTTCGGCGTGCTGCTGAACAACCTCGACGAGAGCTCCGGACGCGAAATCAGAGTGCCCCTGTCGGTACGCGGAAGCCTCATCCCCGGCAACGCCGAAGTAAGCGGCGAGAGCGGCTCGCAGCTCATTTCGGGCCTGCTGATGGCTCTCCCCTTGTGTGCCAAAGACAGCACCCTTCACGTCAGCAATCCCAAGAGCATCCCCTACATGTACATCACCCTCGACGTGCTGAGGCACTTTGGGATCAGCACCCGCAGCGAGATGGAAGGCGATGCGCAAATGCTTGAAAACGAAGATTGGAGCGGTTGCACCGGCATCACCTTCAAGGTGCGCGGAGCCCAGAGCTACAAAGCCGCCGACCTTGACATAGAAGAAGACTGGAGCGCGGCGGCACCGTTCCTTGTGGTGGGAGCAATCGCGGGAAGCGCCGAGATAGAAGGGCTTGACATGAAATCCATCCAGGCCGACATAGCCATACTCGACGTGCTCGTTGAAGCCGGAGCAATAGTATCGGAGCTTGAAGGCGGCACGGTATGCGTCCGGCGCGCCCCGCTCGACTCGTTCACCTTCGACCTCAACCACGCACCCGACCTCTTCCCCGTCGTGGCCGTCCTGGCCGCATTCTGCGCCGGCGAAAGCCGCATAGGAGGCCTCGGGCGCCTGGCCGGCAAGGAATCCGACAGGGCCACGGCAATAATCGAAATGCTGCAGCAGATGGGCGTAGAGGCTTACGCCGACGGCGACATCCTTGTCGTCCAAGGCGAGAGTCTTTCCGGCCGTTCCCTGGGCGGACGCCTGCTCAAAGGCGGGCAATACACCTCACGCCACGACCACCGCATGGCTATGGCCCTCGCCGTAGCCTCCCTCGGCGCCGACGGTCCCATAACGATAGACGACACTGCCTGCGTGGCTAAGAGTTTCCCGGAATTCTTCGAAGTGTTTCAAAACAAGTAGCGGTCGGACAGGATGCGCCCTGAACCGTCCATGATGACTTCTGCATACGGGAGCACTACTTCCGCACAACTGCGCACCGCCACAAGCCCTGCGCCGCCGTCGACGTTGCATGGATATACCATGGCGCTGCCTATCTGGTCCAGGGGGTTCTCAAATCCGTCCCAGCTGTCTCCGGAAAGCAGGAATGACGTCCAATAGTCCTCGGCGCACAGGGAGCACAGACGCAGGCGCATCGACGTCTCGAGCGCAAACCGCTGTTTCTCGCTAACTTCATAATCATAAGAGCCATAGGGCTTGTACAGGTAAGAATATCTGTTACTGTCGCAACTGATATTCATTGTCTGTGCCGCTCCCGCAAAGGCATGGTCGCTGAACACACGCCCTTGTTCTCCCCTGACCAGCGACGGACTGCGTTCCTGCAGGACGACTTCGCCGCCGTCCTGGTTATAGACCACGTTATCCTCATATAGCTTCACGACAAAATAATCCTCTTCGGGAGAATTGTCCGCGACTTGCAGGCGCACTTGTTGATATCCTTCGATCAAGCCTATACCGGCATGCCCGATTACAGGAGGGAGAGGAGCCACCGTTTTGGCGCTGACGGATGGCGCAAGCGGAGCATCCGCAGTAACGCATACAATATCGCCCGGCTCAATCCGGGCACGGAGCTGCGCGTCTCCGAGCGAGTCGGCCACCGCTTCATCCACCCGGAGGCCGTTCACAAAACACACCACCACAGTCCCCGGCGCAGGCTCTACGCCAGTTCGGCAGCCGTAGCACGCCGACACAGTATGCAAAGTATCAGCCGTATAGAGTCTCGCATTAAGGCACAGTATCCTGTCGGCACCTGCGGGTTCCGGCACTATCATCTGGCTGCACGAGACCACCGGCAGCAGCATTATCAGCAGAAAAATATATCGTCTCATCAGAAATTGCGTGTATATGATACAGTAGGCAGGAACATAAGGACGGAATTCCTCATAACAGCCGGAGTGCCGTCAGGATAGGAAGTGCTGTATCCCGGAACTCCGGGACTGCTGCTCTGCGTGGCCGTCAAATAATAAATCTCGCCGTTACGGCTGCCATAGAGATTATAGATACCGAAGCTCCAGACTCTGTCTCCCCGGTGCAGCGGCTTCCGGAAATTTACGCTCACATCGGCACGGTGCACAGGGGGAAGCCTCCAGCCGCCAGCCGCCGAAGCATACAGGACATCCCGGTATTCCTTATAATAATTCTGGGAAGGTTCGCTGAATATACGTACGTAGTGCGAAGGGACGGTCATGGGAGCCCCGGAAGCAAAAGTCCAGGCTGCCGTGAGATCGGTGTGCTCGTTGAAATTATATGTAAGGCACAGATTGATACGGTGCCTCCTGTCGGTAGAAGCCGAGAAGCGCCGGCCCCCGCCCACACTGCCGTCCGCGAATTGACGGTCCGCCCAGGAAAGGGTATAGCCAAGCCAGCCGGTGAGGCGGCCGGAGGTTTTGCGGGCCAGCAGCTCGGTGCCCCACGCCCGGCCCTGCCCGGAGGCCACGATGGAGGACCACATGGCATAGCTGGAGCCAAGCGTTGAGTAGCTGTTGCGGTATTCCGCGACTCCGTTCAGGCTCTTGTAATAAGCCTCCGCCGAGAAATCCCATCCTTCGATGCCCGAGTAGCGCAAACTGGCAGAAAGCTGATCGGAAGTCATAGGAGGCAAGGATGCCGAAATCGGCCTCCATTCATCTCCGGGCATAATCGAGAACAACGACGGAATACGGTGCATGCACTGGGACATGCGTGTGTAGCCGGCCTCGGCCAGCCAGGCCTCGGACGGCCTCCAGCGGACGCTGAATCTGGGTTCAGGAATGAACCATGCCTTCCCGAAGGACATGAAAAGACTCATGCGCAGTCCGGGATGAAGGGACAATCTGTCGCCAATCCCGATATTTCCTTCTCCCCACACCGCCGCTTCGTGGGAAACTGTAATTTCCGGCCGCACAAGCCAGAACAGGCTGTCGGTGACGCTCGCCCCATTTTCTGTCTCCGAAATATGGCGTGTACGCCCGCCAGGACTGAAAAGATGCAGGGTGTAATGCGCCCCCAGATCCAAGTTTTCTGTCTTGTAGCCGGCGGACAGATGCACGTCGCGCAGAACGGAAGCGGCCCGGGTAGCGGTAGTGCTGGAATGCAGGTCCCCTTCCAGATCCGTATCCACCGTACCTGCCCTCATGTCCCTTATTCCGTAACGGGAGTATGCCAGAGCGACATTCAACTCTTTGGAATGAGTCCACCGCAGAGCCGCAAGAGTGTTGCCCCAGGCATACAGATAGTGATTGTCGGTGTAGATGTATTTGTCCAGCGGAGCGAAATTGCGGTCGTACTCTCTTTGGAATTCAGCTCCCTTCCTGTCATCCCGGTACAGGTCACATCCGTTGTAGACCGTAAGCGACAGCTTGTCGGAAGGCGACAGGTCGCGGTCGAGGCGTCCGCTGAGGTCGTAGAACCAAAGGTTGGAAGAAGAATCCAGGCACAGCAGAAGCGGCTCGGCAAGCATGGTGTGGAGAACTCTTCCGCTGAAGGAAAAGCGCGTAAGGCTGTCTATCGGGCCGTCAAGATGCAGTTTGCTTGCCAGCAGGCCCGCCGTCACGCTGCCCCTCAGGGCAGTGCCGTTGCCTTCGGCGCTCGTTACGCTGACCACAGAGGACGTGCGGCCGCCATAACATGCCGGGAAGTTCCCCTTATAAAGGGTTACCCCGCCCACCGATTCGGCCGGAAAAACGGAAAACAGGCCCAGCAAGTGGTCGGCATTGTACACCGGAACTCCGTCCAGAAGGATAAGGTTTTCGTCGGCATATCCGCCCCTGACGCTGATGCCGCTGAATCCCTCGGACGCAGCCTGCACGCCTGGAAGCATCTGGAGCGTCTTAAGCACATCCTTCTCCCCGAACAGGACCGGCGCCTGAAGCACCGCCAGGCGGCTCAGCCCTATGCTCCCGGAAGCGGGCACGTCCATCATCTGTTCCCTCCAGTCCACCACTTTTGCAGAGTCAAGCAGCTGCACTTCAGACAAAGAGGCCATCTGTTCGGGCGATATTTTCACTGCTGACGGCAAGCGCTTAAGCACCACCTGCCGCTTATGTATATCGAAGTCCAGACCGGTGCCTTGCAATAGCCGCCGCAGATTGGTCCGGAAACCTCTGGAATCGAGGGCCTTTCCGCCGTAAGCCGAATCCAGGGGCAGGGTGGAATCGTACACGAAGTGCACTCCATAGCGCTTTTCGAGCTGGTCCAGTCCTTCCCTGACTGTCTTTTGCGCAAAAGAGGGAAGCGAAATGGCCACGGCCAGCAATATAATCATCAACTTCTTCATTGCTCTCTCTCCTTTGATGATATGCAGCGCCACACGCTGGTCATGCGCCCCTCGATGTATTCACGGCCAGGCATCACAAGCACTTCCGTCATATAAGACAAAGTCAGACGACCCTCTGCAAATGTTATTTCCGGCTCTTCCAGGCGGCCACCCTGAATGTAAGAGTCCATAGTCTCGAACGACAGGGTGCCGTCTTTCTCTGCTTTGAACCGGACAGAAACATACCCTGTCTGCGGATATTGACTATATCGCACGCTGCAGACTACCGGAATAGAAAAATAACCGTTGCCATTGGAGATATCGTCACGATAAACATACACAGTGAAGGAATGTTGTTCCGCCAGCTTCTTCTCAATCTCAGCGAGATTCACTTCCGGCCCGTCCCACATAAGAGTATCGGCGACATACTTACCCACCAAAGCATCAATGGCGCGCTGCGCAGGCCATCCTATGGAAGGCTCCGGAAGCTTGCGGCCGCAAGACACGGCGACTGCCGCCAGCAGCGCCGTCATAATCAGAATCTTAACCCTCATCACTTCGTTCCTCCCGACTCCCTGGTTATGGACACGCCAAGTGCGCTTTCGATCAGTCCTATTATTTCATCAAGAGATTCTTCCGCTCCGAACTTGGCCGTCAGTAGCCTTCCGGGAGAGGCGGTCACGAGCTTCTCGCCAAAGTACGCCGACAACTCCTTCAGAACTTCTCCAAGAGGCTCAGCTTCATAAACGAAGGTCTTCGTCGCCCAGGCCGAGGGATTCGGCGTCGACGGAACACGCACCACGGTGTCTGCCGAGGCCGACGCCGACTGCCCTGCCGTGAGTATTTCAGAAGCATTGCCGCAGCTCAGGCGCACGCGGCCACTTGTCACATCTACCCTGGAGCCGAGACTGTCCTGCAAGACCTGGAACCTGGTGCCGAGCACCTGCACCCTGGCTCCCGGGACATCCACGGTGAAAGGATGCGCTTCGTCGTGCGCGACTTCAAAATACACCCTGCCCCTCATGCTCACGGCACGGGGGTTCCGGTGCGCCCGAAGAGCAAGGGTGGAGCCGGGAGCAAGTGTTACGCGGCTTCCGTCCTTCAGGGTAAAACTCTGAACTATATCAATTGCCTTGTACTCCGTGACACTTCCCTGCCAGCGGAAGAAAAGCAGTGCCGCGATGGCGGCGAAAGAGAGCGACAATACTGCCGGACGCCACCAGCGGGGCCACGCCTCGACACGGGCCGAAACCACGGCGCGAAAACGCTTATATGCCCGGCGAGCGTCGAAACGGCCCTCTTTAAAATGTGTTAATACAAAATTCAGTCTGTCCATTATGCCCCTAAGACGGAATTTCTTTCAAAAAGTACCATCGCAGGATTAAAAAAACAGCAGAATGAACAACAAGTCTTTTGATGCCGAACCGCGAAGCGTTTTCAGCGCCCGTGAAATATTGTTGCGGACAGTATTCTCTGACAGCCCGAGTTCAGATGCTATCTCGCTGTACGACATATTGTCACGTTTGGCCATGATAAGACAGCGGCGGCGCTGTTCGGGAAGGGCCTCCACCGCAGACCACAGGCGCGCTTCGCGCTCGCTGCGGGAAACTATTTCATCGAAAGAGAGTTCTTCGGCCAGGTCTTCAGGGAAGGAATCAAAGGAACGGTGCGAGCGCAGGCGGTCTATGCACCGGTTGCGCACCGCAGTGTATAGCCATGGTTTCGGATTGTCCGGCTTGCTTTGCCACAGCGAAAGGAAACACTCCTGAACAACGTCCTCGGCGTCATCTGCATCTTCCAGATAGTGCAGGGCATAGAGACACAACGGCCTGAAATGCTGCCGGAACAAAGTTTCCATGTCATAGTCATGTCCTTTCACCGCTGCAAAGTTAAGGATAAATACCAAAACGGGCAAGGTCTCCGGCTTAAAAGAGACCCCGCCCGTGTGTTGATCAGAAGGTAATTCCCTACAGCAGGTGGAAGCTGGCGGTAAGGCCGGCCATGACGATGCTCACCATGCTCATAAGCTTGATGAGGATGTTGAGCGAAGGACCTGACGTGTCCTTGAAAGGATCGCCCACGGTGTCACCCACCACGGTAGCGTGATGGCACTCGGAGTTCTTGCCTCCGAAGTGGCCTTCCTCCACAAACTTCTTGGCATTGTCCCAGGCACCGCCGGAATTGGACATAAACACGGCCAGCACGAAGCCTGCACCCAGGCCGCCGATAAGCAGGCCGAGCACACCGGCTACGCCGAGGACCACACCCACAACCACAGGCACTATAATCGCCAGCAGCGAGGGACCCAGCATTTCGTGCTGAGCGGCCTTGGTGGAAATCTCAACGCAACGCTTGTAGTCGGGAGTTCCCTCTCCGGTGAGTATGCCCTTGATCTCGCGGAACTGACGGCGGACCTCAACCACCATCTTGGAGGCTGCGCGGCCCACTGCGTTCATGGTAAGACCGCAGAACAGGAATGCCATCATTGAACCGATGAAAACGCCCGCAAGCACGGTAGGATTCATCAGCGACACATTGTAGTTGTTCAGGATGTCAAGAATGGAAGCCTCGGCGGCCTTGACCTGTCCGGCAACACCGGAAACCATGGTACCGGCCCTCTCCAGGGCTATCTTTATCTCCTCAATGTACGATGCCAGCAGAGCCAGTGCGGTTAGAGCCGCGGAACCGATGGCAAAGCCCTTGCCGGTAGCGGCGGTGGTATTGCCGAGGGCATCGAGAACGTCGGTCCTTTCCCTCACTTCGGGCTCCAGTTCGCTCATCTGGGCATTGCCGCCCGCGTTGTCGGCTATGGGGCCGTAAGCGTCGGTGGCGAGGGTGATGCCCAGGGTGGACAGCATGCCAACTGCCGCGATGGCCACGCCGTACAGGCCCTTGGACAGGGATGCGGCGGTCATCATGTGCTGCACGTCAAAGCCGATGGCAAAAAGATATGCCAGCACGATGGCGCAGACGATGGCTATGACAGGCACGGCGGTAGATATCATACCCAGGCCCACACCGTTGATGATAACGGTTGCGGGACCGGTCTTGGATGCCTCCGCGAGCTTCTGGGTGGGCTTGTATGAGTGAGAAGTGTAGTATTCTGTAGCCTTGCCGATGACCACGCCTGCCAGCAGACCGGCAATAACCGAGCAGCTGAAGTGCCACCAGTCGTTGGTGGAGGTGCCGAATACGAGGGCCAGGATGCCGAAAGTGGCTACGCCGCTGAGTATGGCGGCCAGGTTGGTGCCGAAGCTCATGCTCTTAAGAAGCTGTGCCATGCCGGCGCCCTCTTTGGTGCGTACGGTAAAGATGCTGCAAACCGACAGCAGCACGCCCACGGCGGCAATCAGCATAGGTGCCAGGATGGCGCGGGTCTGCATCTCGGGACCGAGAGCATAGAACGCCGATGCGCCAAGGGCCATGGTGGACAGGATGGAGCCGCAGTAGCTCTCGTAGAGGTCTGCGCCCATACCGGCCACGTCACCCACGTTGTCGCCCACGTTGTCGGCGATGGTGGCGGGGTTGCGGGGATCGTCTTCGGGGAGATCACTCTCGACCTTGCCCACAATGTCGGCGCCCACGTCGGCGGCTTTGGTGTAGATACCGCCGCCCACACGGGCGAACAGCGCCTGGGTAGATGCACCCATACCGAAGGTAAGCATGGTGGTGGTGATGACCACGAGCTTCTGTGCCTCGGTGGCTTCGACCACGAAAGCATTCAGCAGGATATACCAAAGGGCGATGTCGAGCAATCCGAGGCCTACTACGGTAAGACCCATCACGGCGCCGCTTCGGAATGCTACCTTAAGGCCGGCATTGAGGCTGCGGCGGGCTGAGTTGGCCGTACGGCCGGAGGCGAATGTCGCGGTCTTCATGCCGATAAAGCCGGCAAGGCCGCTGAAGAAACCGCCGGTCAGGAATGCAAACGGCACCCAGGGATTCTGCACGTGGAACACATAAGCAAGTATGGCAAAGAACACAGCCATAACTGCAAATACAATCACAACTACCTTGTACTGCTGCTTGAGATAGGCCATAGCCCCCTCGCGAACGTACTGGGCAATCTGCTTCATTGTCGGAGTTCCCTCGTCCTGCTTCTTCATCTGACGATAGAAAATGAAGGCGAAGAGCAGTGCGACCACGGAGGCGCAAGGAACTGCATAGAATAGTGGATTCATATTCGGTTAGTGTTATTTAGTCTGCTAATGTAAGCAAATAAAGTCAGAAAAACAAAGCCCCGGCCTGTGCTCTGGTCGGGGCTTCAAAATCTGGTGCGTCTTATTCCGCCTTCTGCTCCTGGGCCTCAGGGGCGGCCTCCTGTGCGGGGGCCTCGGCCTTCTTGGCGCGGCTGCGACGGGTCGCCTTCTTCTCCGCCTTTGCGGTTGCGAGGGCTGCCTCGTTGAAGTCAACCAACTCTATAAGAGCCATTTCAGCGGCATCTCCCTGACGGAAACCGGTGTGAAGCACGCGGGTGTATCCGCCCGGACGGTCGGCCACCTTGGGGGCTACGGTAAGGAAGAGCTCCTTGACCGCATTCTTGTCCTTCAGATAGCTGAATACGACACGGCGGGAGTGGGTGGTATCTTCTTTTGATTTGGTAATGAGCGGCTCCACATAGCTCTTGAGGGCCTTGGCCTTTGCCACGGTGGTATTGATGCGCTTATTGAGAATCAAGGAAGAAGCCATATTGGCGAGCATGGCCTTGCGGTGACCGCTCTGACGTCCAAGATGATTGATAGCTTTATTGTGTCTCATCTCTACTGTTGTTGATCAATTTTTTTCTTGGGTTCGATATTATACTTGGTGACGTCCATTCCGAACTCGAGTTTCATCTTCTCGACGAGAAGCTCAATCTCGTGAAGGCTCTTGCGGCCGAAGTTGCGGAACTTCATCAGCTCGGGACGGGTGTAGGATACGAGATCAGCGAAGGTCTCGATCTCAGCCGCCTTGAGGCAGTTGAAAGCACGCACCGACAGGCCTACGTCCGCCAGCTTGGACATCAGCAGATGCCTTGTGCGGAGCGACTCCTCGTCAAGCTCTCCGGCGGTGGATTCCACAGCGTTCTCGAGAGTGACTTTCTTGTCGTCGGTGAAAAGCCTGAAATGGTAAATCAATATGTTGGCAGCTTCCTCGAGAGCGCTCTCCGGGCTGATGGAGCCATCGGTAACTACCTCAAGGGTAAGCTTCTCGTAGTCGGTCTTCTGCTCGACACGCCAGTTGTCGACGCTCCAGTTGACCTTGCGGATAGGAGTGTAGATGGCATCCACGGGAATGGTGCCGATGGGCGTATCCTCATCACGGCTCTCGTCGGCGGGCACGAAGCCGCGGCCTTTGGTGATGGTGATGCTGATTTCGAGCTTGACGGACGGTTCGAGAGAACAAATGTGCTGGTCCAAGTTCAACACCTTGAAAGAAGACAATCCTTTGGAGATATCTTCAGCGGTAAACTCGTGCTTGCCGCTGATGGTAATGTTGACGGTCTCGGAATCGACGGACTCGACCATCTGACGGAATCTTACCTGCTTGAGGTTGAGGATGATGTCCTGCATACCCTCGATAACGCCGGGAATAGTCTGGAACTCCTGGTCAACTCCGACAATCTTGATTTGGGAAATCGCAAAACCCTCGAGAGAAGCAAGGAGGATGCGCCTGAGGGCATTGCCGATGGTCTGGCCGTAACCGGGCTCGAGAGGGCGGAATTCAAAACGGCCGACGGTATCGGTGCTTTCGAGCACTATCACCTTGTCGGGTTTCTGGAATGCTAAGATTGCCATATTGTTCTTTTGTTGGTGTTATCTGTTACTTGGAGTAGAGGTCGACGATGAGCTGCTCGTTGATGGTCTCGGGGATCTCGGCGCGGGTCGGGAGGTTGAGGAACTTACCGACGAGAGTCTTCTGATCGAACTCAAGCCATGAATACTTGGCCACGGAGGCAACGCTTGCCTGGATGACCTCAAGGCTCTTGGAGCGCTCGCGCACTGCTACGGTATCACCGGGCTTTACCTGTGCGGAAGGAATGCTGCACACGTTGCCGTTGAGGGTGATGTGGTGGTGGGAAACGAGCTGACGGGCGGCGGCGCGGCTGGGAGCGATACCCAGACGGTACACCACGTTGTCAAGACGGGACTCGAGGAGGAGAACGAGGTTCTCACCCTTCTGTCCGGCCATGCGGGTGGCCTTGTTGTAGGTGTTGCGGAACTGACGCTCGAGCACACCGTACATGTATTTGACTTTCTGCTTCTCCTTGAGCTGGGTGCCGTACTCCTTCTGCTTCTTGCGCTTGGAGGCCAGACCGTGCTGTCCCGGAGGGAAATTGCGCTTCTCGAAATACTTATCGGAACCGAAGATAGGCTCGCCGAACTTACGGGCGATCTTGGTGCTGGGACCTGTATATCTTGCCATAGTAATTCTGCTTTAATAAATTAAACTTTACGACGGCCTTTGGGTCTGCAACCATTGTGGGGCATAGGGGTGACGTCGATGATCTCGGTCACGATGATACCTGCATTGTTGATGGTGCGGACTGCGGACTCACGGCCCGATCCGGGACCTTTTACATAGCATTTAACCCTGCGGAGACCTGCATCGTATGCTGTTTTGGCAGCATCCTCGGCGGCCATCTGGGCAGCGTAGGGAGTGTTCTTCTTGGAACCTCTGAAACCGCACTTACCGGCAGAGCCCCAGCTGATAACCTGGCCCTGTGCATTGGTAAGGGAAACGATCACGTTGTTGAAGGTTGATGAAATATGGGCCTCGCCATAAGCTTCAACCTTGACAACTCTTTTGGATGTTGTAGTTTTCTTTGCCATAATTCATCTGATTACTTGGTCGCCTTCTTCTTGTTGGCAACGGTCTTCTTCTTGCCCTTCCTGGTGCGGGCGTTGTTCTTGGTGCTCTGTCCACGGACAGGAAGTCCTGCCCTGTGACGGATGCCACGGTAGCAACCGATATCCATGAGACGCTTGATGTCCATCTGGACAGAGGAGCGGAGCTCACCCTCGATCTTGTACTCTTCGTTGATCTCGGCGCGGATCTTGGCAATCTGATCGTCGTTCCAGTCACCCACTTTGATGGTTCTATCGATACCGCACTTGTCAAGAATCTTCTTGGCGGAGCTGCGGCCGATACCGAAGATATAGGTCAGACCTATCTCTCCTTGTTTGTTGTTAGGTAAATCAACACCGGCTATACGTGCCATAATTATACTTTACTTAATTAGTTACTGAATATTATCCCTGACGCATCTTGAACTTGGGGTTCTTCTTGCAGATTACGTACAGACGGCCCTTGCGGCGGACTATCTTGCAATCCTCGCTGCGCTTCTTGATGGATGTTTTGACTTTCATATCGTGAAAAATTTTATTTGTATCTGAAAGATATTCTGCCTTTGGTCAAGTCATAAGGTGAAATTTCAACTCTCACTCTGTCGCCCAGAAGGATATGGATAAAGTTCATCCGCATTTTGCCTGAAATATTACACAGCAGGACATGACCGTTCTCAAGCTCGACTTTGAACATCGCGTTCGGAAGGGTCTCGATGACCTTTCCATCTTGTTCTATAGCTACTTGTTTCGACATTAAAATAACACTTTAAAAATTGATCTTGGGATCTTTCTCGATAAAATCGAAGGTTGACAGCTGCTCTGCCCGGCCTTTACGGACAACAACCGTGAGTTCGTAGTGGGCCGATTTCTTGTGGTCGGAAGTATGCACCGCCCAACCGTTGCGGTCGAGGTACACACTTTTCACGCCCGCATTGATCATAGGTTCGATACATATTACCATTCCTTCCACAAGATGGGTCCCTTTGCCGCGGCGCCCGAAATTGGGCACTCCCGGCTGCTCGTGCATTTCGCGCCCGAGCCCGTGGCCTTCCAGTTCACGTACGACCGAAAAGCCCTGTGCTTCTACGTACGATTGTACCGCGTATCCGATATCGCCGGTACGGTTACCCGCCACAGCAGCCTCGATGCCTTTGTAAAGCGACGCCTTGGTGACGTCGAGGAGCCTGCGGGTCTCGGGATCCACCTCCCCCACGGGGAAAGTGTAAGCCGAGTCACCCTGCCAGCCCTTGTACAGCGTGCCGCAGTCCACGGATACCACGTCCCCCTCTTTGAGGACATAATCGGACGGGAATCCGTGTACTACAACATCGTTGACCGACATGCAAAGTGCTGCGGGGAAGCCCTCGTAGCCGAGGAAGCTGGGCACTGCTCCGTGAGAGCGGATAAACTCGTCGGCGAGCTTGTTGAGCTGCGCTGTGGTGACACCGGGGGCGACATGTCTGCCGACCTCCGCAAGCGTCTTGGAGACGATTATCGCATTCTCGCGCAGGAGTTCAATTTCCTCTTCTGTTTTGGGCCTGACCATCATACCTTGAATTTTCCTGGAGAATTACATTCCTGAACGTCCGCTCAGACGGCCGGTCTTCATAAGGCCGTCGTAGTGGCGCATAAGCAAATAACTTTCAACCTGCTGGAGCGTATCGAGGATGACGCCGACGAGAATCAACAGCGAGGTACCGCCGAAGAAGCTGCCGAACGAGTTGTTGACACCCAGGATGATAGCAATTGCAGGAAGAATGGAAATGATGCCGAGGAAGATAGATCCCGGGAGGGTAACTCTCGACATCACCGAATCCAGATACTCCATGGTTTTCTTACCGGGTTTGACACCCGGGATGAAACCTCCGTTGCGCTTCATATCCTCGGACATGTTCTGAGGATTGACGGTGACGGCAGTATAGAAATACGTGAACACCACCACAAGGAGGAAGAAAATGAAGTTATACCAGAACCCGGTATAATTTCCGAGCGTAGCGGCAAGTCCTCTGGTAGCATCCCAGCGGGAGAAAATCAGAGGGAACAGCATCAGGGCCTGGGCGAAGATGATAGGCATAACACCGGCAGCATTGATCTTCAGAGGGATGTACTGACGGACGCCGCCGTACTGGCGGTTGCCGACCACTCTCTTGGCATACTGCACAGGAACCCTGCGCACAGCCTGCACAAGCGCGATAGCCGCAATGATAACGAAGAACCAGATAACGAACTCCACGATGAGCAGGAGGGCGCCGCCGTTGTTGGTGCTGAGCTTAGCACCGATTTCAGCAATCACCGCGTAAGGCAGACGGGCCACGATACCTATCATAATGATGAGGGAGATACCGTTGCCGATACCGCGGTCGGTGATGCGCTCGCCGAGCCACATAACGAACATGGAGCCGGCCATCAGGATGATGGTGGAGAGCAGGTTGAACATAAAGTTGCTCCAACCGAGCTGCTGCACGGCCACGAAGGCCTGGCCGGGAATCTGGCCATGAAGGGCGGCCATATAAGCCGGACCCTGGATGCAGATGATCACGATGGTAAGCCAGCGTGTCATCTGGTTCATCTTCTTACGGCCGCTTTCACCCTCCATCTGGAGTTTGCGGAAGTAAGGGACGAACACGCCGAGAAGCTGGATGACGATGGATGCCGAGATGTACGGCATCACACCCAGCGCGAAGATCGAAGCGTTACCGAAAGCGCCGCCGGAGAACATGTTCAGCAAGCCCACGAGGCCCTCTGAAGTGCTCTGCTGGAAGCGGGCCAGCATCGAAGGATCGATGCCGGGCAGGACCACGAAGCACCCGAGACGATACACAAGTATCAGAAGGCAGGTGTAGACGATCCTCTTCCGAAGCTCTTCGATCTTGAAGATGTTTTTGATTGTCTCAATAAACTTCTTCATCGCAATTATTCGCTTACGACCGCCTTACCGCCGGCGGCCTCGATTTTGGTAACAGCAGTTTTGGAGAAAGCGTCGGCAGTGATGGTCAGCGCTGCGCTGATTTCACCGACGGCAAGGACCTTCACGAGGTCGTTCTTGCCAGCCAGACCGGCGGCCTTGAAATCCTCAACTCCGAGTTCGGAAACGCCAAGACCTGCGGCGAGATTCTCGATGGCCTTAAGGTTGATGGCCCTGTACTCCACGCGGGTGGGGTTCTTGAAGCCGAACTTAGGCAGACGCCTCTGGATAGGCATCTGGCCACCTTCGAAGCCGATCTTGTGCTCGTAACCGGCACGGGCCTGTGCGCCCTTGGTACCGCGGGTGGCAGTGCCGCCCTTACCGGAACCCTGACCGCGACCCAGTCGCTTGCTTGTTTTGGTTGCACCTGCTGCAGGTGCGAGATTCTCAAGTTTCATAATCACGGTCCTCCTTAGTCAATAACTTCATACTTGACGAGATGGGCAATCTTTGCGAGCTGTCCCATAGTGACAGGATTCTGCTCCACCTCTACGGTCTGATGCATACGGCGGATGCCAAGGCAGCGAAGGTTGTCCTTCTGACGCTTGGTTTCTCCGTTGCTGCTTATAATCTTGGTAATTCTGAGTTTTGCCATAATCGTGTCCTCCTAGCCGTTGAAAACCTTGTTCATAGGAATGCCGCGGAGACCGGCCACGGTATAAGCGTCCCTCATGCTGGTCAGGGCGGTCACGGTAGCCTTCACAAGGTTGTGAGGGTTGGATGAGCCCTTTGACTTAGCAAGGACGTTCTGAATACCGGCAGACTCGAACACGGCGCGCATAGCACCACCGGCCTTGACACCGGTACCGGGAGCTGCAGGCTTCATGAATACGCGGGAACCGCCGAATTTTGCCTCCTGCTCGTGAGGGATAGTGGTGTTGATGACGGGAATCTTGACCAGATTCTTCTTTGCATCCTCCACGCCCTTGGCGATAGCGGCAGTGACCTCATTGGCCTTACCCAGGCCGTAACCGACGACACCGTTCTCGTCGCCAACGACGACGATGGCTGCGAAGCGGAAGTGGCGACCGCCCTTGGTTACCTTGGTAACCCTCTGGATGGCGACCAGTCTGTCCTTGAGCTCAAGGTCAGATGTCTTTACTCTTTTAACGTTTGTATTTGCCATAGTGTGTCTGATTAGAAAATGAGACCGCCTTCACGGGCAGCGTCTGCCAAACTTTTAACCCTGCCGTGGAACAGATAACCGCCACGGTCGAATGCGATAGTGGTGATACCCTTGGCGAGAGCACGCTCGGCGATGGCCTTGCCGACGACGGCTGCGGCCTCGATGCCCGACTTGCCCTTGCACTGTGCTGCCAGCTCCTTATCGTTGGATGCGGCGGCCACAAGAGTCTTGCCCTGGAGATCGTCCACGACCTGCACGTAGATCTGCTTGTTGCTGCGGAAAACCACCATGCGGGGACGCTCGGCGGTACCGTTGACGTGCTTGCGGATGCGGAAGTGGATCCTTCTTCTTCTTTCAATTTTATTGAGTGCCATAATTCAATCCTCCTATTATTTAGCGGATGCGGTCTTGCCGGCCTTGCGGCGCAGCTGCTCACCGACGAACTTAATACCCTTGCCCTTATACGGCTCCGGCCTGCGGAAAGAACGGATCTTGGCGGCCACCTGACCGACAAGCTGCTTGTCGCAGCTCTTCAATACCAGGCGGGGATTCTCGCCCTTGCGGACGTCGGGCAGTTCAGCCTTTACCTCGTCGGGAAGCATCAGGTGAATCTCGTGTGAATAACCGAGGGAGAAAACAAGAAGCTGGCCCTGGACTGCTACACGGTAGCCGACGCCCACCAGTTCCTGCTGGGTGGTGAAACCTTCGGACACACCAACGACCATATTGTGCACCAGTGCGCGGTACAGACCGTGCATGCTGCGGTGACGAGGCTGATCGGTGGGGCGCTCGAACTTGATTTGATTGTCCTCTACGGTCATCTTGATGTCCGGATCTACTTTCTGGCACATCTCTCCGAGAGGTCCTTTAACCTTCAACACGTTGCCGTCGAGCAGCTCTACGCTGACCCCGGACGGAAGGCTTACAGGCAATTTACCAATTCGTGACATTGTAATGTACTGTTTTGTTGATTAATATACGTAGCAAAGCACTTCACCGCCTACGCCAAGTTCCTTGGCCTCTTTGTCGGTGATGATGCCCTTGGAGGTGGAAAGGATGGCGATGCCGAGTCCGTTCAGGACGCGGGGCATGCTCTCCACATCGGTGTACTGCCTGAGGCCGGGACGGCTGATGCGCTCAATCTTCTTGATGGCTGCAGTCTTGGTCTGAGGATGGTACTTGAGGGCTATTTTGATTGTATTGTAAGGGGTCCCCTCAACCACCTTGTAGCTGAGGATGTAGCCCTTCTCACAAAGGATCTGGGTGATGGCGACCTTCATCTTGGAAGAAGGGATCTCCACGACCTTGTTGCCGGCCTGATAGGCGTTGCGAATCCTGGTGAGGTAATCTGCAATAGGATCTGTCATAATATCGTTGAATGTTTTATTATTACCAACTTGCCTTCTTGACACCCGGGATGAGGCCGTTGGAGGCCATCTCACGGAACTGGATACGGCTCAGGCCGAAGGCCCTCATGTAGCCCTTGGGGCGGCCGGTGAGGGAGCAGCGGTTGTGCAGACGTACAGGGCTGGCGTTCTTGGGGAGCTTGTCCAGAGCGGCCCAGTCGCCGGCTTCCTTAAGTGCCTTTCTCTTCTCGGCGTACTTAGCAACCAGTTTTGCGCGCTTTACTTCGCGGGCTTTCATTGATTCTTTTGCCATAGTATCTTATTTGTTATGTTTCTTGAAAGGCAGACCGAACGCGGCAAGCAGTGCGTGGCACTCCTCGTCCGTGCGGGCGGTCGTCACAAAAGTAATCTCGAGACCGTGGATACGGGGGTTCTTGTCGATGTCGATCTCGGGGAAAATAATCTGCTCCTTGAGTCCGAGGGTGTAGTTGCCCTGGCCGTCCATCTTCTCGGCGATGCCGTTGAAGTCGCGGATACGGGGGAGAGCTACACGGATGAGCTTCTCGAGGAACTCGTACATCTTCACGTCGCGCAGGGTGACCTTCGTACCGATGGACATGCCCTTACGGAGCTTGAAGTTGGAAACGTCTTTGCGGGAATTGGTGATGAGGGCCTTCTGGCCGGTGATCAGAGAGAGCTCTTCGGCTGCCTCTTCAACGACCTTGCGGTCCTGGGTGCCCTGTCCGACGCCCTCGTTGAGGGTGATCTTGACAAGCTTGGGGACCTGCATCACGGTGGTGTAGCCAAACTGCTTGGTGAGTTTGTCCACTATTTCCTCTTTATAAACCTTCTTGAGGGTAGGAACATATCCTGCAGGCAGGGCCTTTACCTCAACTTTTTCTGCTTTCTTTGCCATAATTACTTGATCTCCTCCCCGGATTTTTTAGCGATACGGACTTTCTTGTCCCCATCTACTTTGAAACCAACGCGAGTGGGCTTGCCGCTCTTGGGATCGATGAGGTTAAGATTGGACATGTGGATGGGAGCCTCCTGCTTGAGAATGCCGCCCTGAGGCTGCTTGGCATTGGGCTTGGTGTGCTTGCTCACCATATTTACGCCCTCCACGATGGCGCGATCCTTTGCGGGATCGACGGAAAGCACCTTACCGGTCTTTCCCTTGTCGTTACCGGCATTTACATACACGGTGTCGCCTTTCTTTATTCTATTCATAATGATGTACTTTTAAAGGACCTCCGGTGCCAGTGAAACGATTTTCATATAATTCTCGCGGAGCTCGCGGGCCACGGGACCGAAAATACGGGTGCCGCGGAGTTCGCCGGCGTTGTTCAGAAGAACGCACGCATTGTCGTCAAAGCGGATATAGGAACCGTCAGCACGACGGACTTCCTTCTTGGTGCGCACGACGACGGCCCTGGATACGGTACCCTTCTTGGCGTCCGATCCGGGGATAGCGCTCTTGACGGTGACGACGATCTTGTCGCCGACTGTCGCATAACGGTGGTTGGTTCCTCCAAGCACGCGGATGCAAAGGACTTCCTTAGCACCGCTGTTGTCGGCCACCTGTAAACGTGTTTCCTGCTGTATCATAACTACTTAGCTTTTTCTACGATTTCAACTAATCTCCAGTTCTTGGTCTTGCTCAGAGGACGGGTCTCCATGATGCGGACGGTATCGCCCTCACCGCACTCGTTCTTCTCGTCCTGGGCCACGAACTTGGTGGTCTTCTTGACAAACTTTCCGTAGAGAGGATGCTTTTCTTTGCGCTCGACAGCTACCACGATGGTCTTGTCCATCTTGCTGCTGACCACTACTCCTACTCTTTCCTTACGAAGATTTCTTTCCATAACGCTCTGATTTAGTTCTGTTTTTCTTTTTCAGCGAGGATAGTGATCATAAGAGCGATATCCTTTCTGGTCTTTTTGAATTTAGACGTGTCCTCCAATGGAGAAATAGCGTGGTTGATCTTCATGGTGTCGAGATTGCTCTTCTCGATTGCGATTCTGTCGCGCAGGTCGGCAACAGACATCTCACGTGCTTCAGCTGCTTTCATTTTCTTTTCTCCATTAAATTATTCTACATAATCCCTGCGGACCACGAACTTGGTGGCGATAGGGAGCTTGTTGGCGCCCAGGCGCATTGCGTCCTTGGCGGTCTCGAGTGAAACGCCCTCGGCCTCGAAGATGATACGGCCGGGAGTGATAGGGGCCACGAATGCATAGGGATCACCCTTACCTTTACCCATACGGGTATCGAGAGGCTTCTTGGTGATAGGCTTCACAGGGAAGACCCTGATCCAGATCTGGCCTTCACGGTTCATTCTACGGGAGATTGCCTGACGGGCCGCCTCGATCTGCTGCGCGGTGAGCCAACAATTTTCAAGGGTCTTGATACCGAAGGAACCGAAAGCAAGCTGATTTCCCCTCTGGGAATTGCCCTTCATACGGTTCTTCTGTTCCCTTCTAAATTTTGTTCTCTTAGGTTGTAACATTGTAGTATTACTTTAAAAAATATTTTCCTTAAGCCCTAAATGCTTGACTCTCAATGTGATAGCACACAACAAGCCAAATTTTGGGACTGCAAAGATAATGAAAAATTTGCAAACCGCAAGTGATTTGCAAAAATTTTTCAACTATTTTCGACGCGGAATTTTAAAGCTAACTACGCGTTTTTCGGAGAGTTACCGAATGCGGCTCAAAATTTTTCCGAACTTTTTCGACGCTCTATTTTTTGCCCGCAAGAGAGAAGGTCAACTCCAGTCTGGGACGCAGGGCGGCATCGGTATATTCGGGGCCGTAGAGAACGGCGTTGTAGTAGCGGTCTTTGTCCAGTTTCTCGGTGGTCGTAGTTTTAGACGACGACGCGCTGGCATACTGGGCCATCATGGTATATGTATAATAATTGGTATAAGGGTCGTAGCCGTAACCGCCGTAACCTCCCATGCCATAACCGCCGTAGCCCATACCGTAGCCACCCATACCATAACCGCCGTAATACATGCTGTTATAGTAGTTCTGGTACATAAGATAATTATAATAATCACTCATCGACGAACTCGAACTTGAACTGTTCTTGGAGACCTCCTTTGCGGTGATTATCAACCATATATCATACTCGCCGCCGAGCAGCTTCCTGCGCTTGAACGACTCCACTGCTTCCTCGCCCTCCTGTGGCTTTTCGTTGATCTTGAGAAGTTCCTGCAGGTGGTAGGTAATATCGGGCTCGTAACGCAGCAGGCTGCGGTTGATGTCGCCCTGGTTCTCCTCGGCCGAGCTGGCGTCGGTAAGGCCGGCGAACATAACCGTGGTGTCGTTCTGGCGTATACGGCAGGTGGGCGAAAGAATCACCGGGTACTTGTTCATGTCCCTGTAGTCTTCGGGGAAACGGAAGGGCAGCACAAGGGTGGCCTTGTTGATGACGGCCTCGCGGGGATTTCCGCCCTCGGCGAGGATAAGGTCTTCAGCGGTGTGCTTGAGGTCAAGCGCCGAAATGACGGGCTTGAGTCCGCCGCCGCCCTCGATGGAAATCTCTTCCTTTGCCTTACCGGCCATGGGACGGCTCTCATGCTCTGCAAGATTGAGGCAGTACTCAGGATACGAACCGCGGCTGGAATACCTGAACAGCGAGTCGGTCTTCACGAATCTGGTAAACCCGTACATAAAGTAGAAGGTAGTGTCCTTCTCGGGTTTGCCGTCGTTGTCGTAGTCGCATTGCAGGTCGAGCGAGGCGTAATTGCCCGTAACGAACTGGGCGTTGCTGTCGTAGCCCACCTGAAGTTCGTACATGTTGATACGGCCGCCATTGCCCACCGGATTGTCGGTAGAGAGGTAGATGCCGGGAATCTTGCGGGTGTAACGATTGAAGTCCTGGAGGTCCTCCTGCGTGATCTGCAGGAAGCGGCGGGCATATTCTTCGGTAAAGTCGAACGACAGCGAGTCGGCGCCATATACCACGGGCGAGCCGACGGCGATGGACTTGCTGTAATCAACCCTTATGGAGTTGCCGTTGATGTCGTAATCGCGCCCCGGCGAGGCCGGCTCGGAAAGGGCGTGGACATTGACGTTCTGGATGATATGCCGCTGGTCGTCGGAAATAACCGAAACCGTGTCCATTACGGCGGCAAAGTGGAAACGCTTGATTTTGACGGCGGCAAGATTGCCGAAATCAAGGGCGTCCAGCGCAGGCACGAGGGTAAGAGCGCAGCTGCGGGTGCTCAGGCCGTACTTTTCGTCCCTCACGGCTCCTATGGTGATGCGCGTCTGGGAATAGCCCGACAGCGAGTCCGTCATTTTCATGGAGATGGAGCCCGGGGGCAGGAGCGCATCCTTAGGGTAAATACTATACGTCTGGTCAACCGGGACGAGATTCGCTCCCAGTTCGGTGTTTATTTCTACGCAGGCGAGGCAGCAGAACAATGCCGCCACGGCAGCCAATCTGAATTTCATCGCGTCAAATCTTGTCGTAAAAAGCGTTGTACGCATCGATGTAGGACCCGCTCTCGAGCGCTGCCGCATCGAACGGAAGTACCGGAAGCTTGAGAGACTTGCAGCACCGCGTAAGTGTGGCGGGAATGTCGGGAGAGCCGAGGATTACACCGTCGGCGTACTGGATGGCAGTTTTAGCAAGATTTATGCCATCCGGCTTGTCCAGGAAGTGCAGGTCCGCCGCCGTAAGACCGCCGAATGCCGCCTTTGCGGCAAAGCCCGGACGGAAGCTCACATCGGGCAGGTCGTTATAAAGCGAAAGCACTATTTTGCTGGATGAGAAGATAGGGTCGTCTTTATATGCTTTTTTAAGGTAGGCGGGCAGCAGGTGGGATATCCAGCCCTGGCAATGTATGACATCCGGGGCCCAGCGCAGCTTCTTTACCGTCTCAAGCACTCCGCGGGCGAAGAAAATTGCCCTCTCGTCGTTATCTTCGAAGAAGTTGCCCTCCTCGTCGGCAAAAGTTTGCTTGCGGCGGAAATAATCCTCATTGTCAATGAAATACACCTGGATACGGGCGGCCGAGATGCTTGCAACCTTGATGATAAGCGGGTGGTCCACATCCGAAATGATGATGTTCATTCCGGACAGACGTATCACTTCGTGCAGCTGATTCTTGCGCTCGTTGATGAATCCGTATCGCGGCATGAATGAACGGATTTCCCTCTTACGCTCCTGAATCCCCTGGGGTAGATAGCGCGCTATGCTTGAAACAGGCGCTTCCGGGAGGTAAGGACACATCCCGGAACTGACAAAAAGGACTCTTTTAATATTATCTGCCACAGCACAAAGGTAAGAATTTTTTTTGAAATATTGATAAATGCTTATATTTGAAGTCAATTTGGGAGATTATGTCAAAAGAAGAGAACAAGATTATCCGCCGCCGGCTGCGTAACGCATACGCCTCCAGCATCATAAGCATCAGCCTCGTGCTGCTTTTGATAGGGATTGCCGCCCTGCTGATAGTCAACGCCCGTGCAGTTTCGAATTATTTCAAAGAAAATCTTCAGCTTTCGGTTCTTCTCAAGCAGGACGCCTCCGAAGACGAGGCCCTGGGCTACCAGAAATCCGTTGAGACCATGCCCTTCATCAAGGGCACCAGGCTGGTGACCCGCGAGGAAGGCACCGCTGAACTGAGCAAGATGCTGGGAGACGATTTCCTGTCGGTGTTCGAGACCTCTCCCGTGCCCATTTCTTTGGAAATCAAGCTCAAAGGGGATTATGTCTCGCCGGACAGCGTAGCATTCGTGCGGCGTGCCCTGAGTGCCTCTCCGGTAGTGGAAGAAGTAGAATACCAGCAGTCGCTTGTCGAGACGCTGAGCTCCAACCTCACCAAAATCTCGATGGTTCTGGGCATCTTCATTCTTCTGATGCTCTTTATCTCCTTCGTGCTCATCAACAATACCGTGCGGCTCAACGTATTCTCGCGCCGATTCACCATCCATACCATGCAGCTGGTGGGCGCGACGAGGCGTTTCATCCGCAAGCCGTTCATGCGCGGCGCAGTGCTGCAGGGGCTCATTTCGTCGCTCCTGGCACTTGCAGCCCTGGCCGGAGCGCTGTACTTCCTCCACCGCTCGTTCCCGCAGCTATTTGCGGCCATCGAGCTTAAGAGCCTGCTCATCGTGGCCGGCACGGTGGTGGTGTGCGGCGTGGCTATATGCATGATAAGTACATTCTTTGTGGTCAACAAGTTAGTGTCCCTCGACAAGGACCGCTTATATTATTAATATATGGATAAAATGGCAATGTCCCGCAAGGGGATCCGTATAATGCTCGCAGGCCTGCTCGTGATGGTAGCAGGTTATGTTCTCATGATGGGCGGATTCAGTCCCGACCCTAACGTATTCAACTACGCAATGTTCGACGCCCGTCGTCTGGTTGCGGCTCCGCTGGTGATTCTGGCGGGAATAGTGGTGGTGATAGTGGCCATCATGGGTCGTTTCGAAGACAAAAAAGAGGGTAAGAAATAGCTATGGACTGGTTGCAAGCTCTTTTGCTCGGACTGGTCCAGGGACTGACCGAGTTTTTGCCCGTCAGCAGCAGCGGACACCTGGCAATAGGCAAGGCGCTGCTTGGCGTAGAACCTTCCGAGGACCTGGTCTTCGAGGTAACCGTCCACGCCGCTACGGTTCTTGCTACTATAGTGGTTTTTCGCAAGGAAATCTGGAAGCTGCTTTGCGGGCTTTTCAAGTTCAAGTATAACGACGAGACGGACTATATAGCCAAAATCTGCCTGTCCATGGTTCCCGTGTTCATTGTGGGGATGTTTTTTAAAGATAAGGTAGAGTCGGCGTTTAATTCTATGCTCATAGTTGGCCTGGCGCTCATCGTGACTGCCATGCTGCTGGTTTTCTCCGACTGGAAGACCAAGCGGGGCTTCGGAAAACTTTGCTCCGGAGCCCATAAAACCGGGGAAAAGGGCTCCGAAGCAAAAGTTGCCGAAGCCTTGGCAGACGGTCAGTGCCGGGAGTCCGGCGGCGACCTTTGTCCTAAGTTATCGGGAGACGCCGGACAGAGCGGCACTGACCGGTACCGTAACGGCATCAGCTTCTGGCAGGCGCTGGTTGTAGGCATAGGCCAGGCATTCGCAGTCATCCCGGGCCTGTCCCGTTCCGGAACCACAATCAGCACAGGTCTGATCTGCGGAGTCAAACGCAGCAACATGGCCCAGTTCTCCTTCCTCATGGTCCTTGTACCCATCCTGGGAGAAGCATTCCTCGATGTAGTGGGAGGCGATATGGCGGCATCTTCTACCGGCTTCCTGCCGCTCGCAGTAGGCTTCGTGGCGGCATTCATTTCCGGCCTCTTTGCCTGCAAAGTAATGATAGCCCTCGTGCGCAAGGCCCAACTCAAATGGTTCGGCCTCTACTGCGCCCTGGTGGGCCTGGCGGTACTTATATTCATGGTTTGATGGCCGAACGCACACTGGTTTACTTCGTCGCCGACGTACATCTTGGCCTGGCCACCGCAGACCCCGCCGAGCGGGAACAGCGCTTCCTGGATTTCCTGTCAACGGTTCCCGACAACGCTCTTGCGCTTTACCTGCTGGGAGATATCTGGGATTTCTGGTATGAATACCACGACGTTATCCCCCGCGAGGGAGCACGTGTGGTCGCTCGCCTGATCGCCCTGATGGATGCCGGAGTTACGGTGTACTTCTTCCCCGGCAATCACGACATTTGGTGCTATTCGTTCTTCGAGAGCCTTGGTATGCGCAAGTGCACCCAGCCGCAATTGGTGGAGATTGGCGGCAAGAGCTTCTGCCTTGGGCACGGTGATGCCCTGGGAGGCGCCCGGCCGGGCTACAAGTTCATGCTAAAGGTGTTCAACAGCCGCATAACGCAGGGCCTTTTCAGCACCCTCCACCCCCGCATCGCCTTTGCCCTTGCCCGCAAATGGTCGGGCGGCAAGCGTTCCAAAAGGCCCGCCTACCACTTCCGCGGCGAGCAGGAGCCCCTGTACCAATTTGCACTCGAGCAGTCCTCTCAAGTGCACGTGGATTACTTTATTTTCGGGCACTTCCACGACGCCGTCGACCTTGAGCTCCCCACCGGAGCCCGGCTCATCGTACTCAAAGACTGGCTCTCCGGCGGCACCCCCCACGCCCGCTTCGACCTCTCCGACGGGAGCCTGACCATCGAGCCCTCCGGCAACTAACCGCCTTCTTCTTTGCCGCAGTAATTAAAGATAAGCGGCTCTATTCATGATCGACATCGACAATGGGTGGAAAAGAGCGGGGTTAGCCCTCTCCTATCTCAAGGGATAAACCTTCAGGCCTTCCACATAAGATTTGATTTTTTCCGGATGGTCCGACGATACATAATCCACCCCGTGGCGGATTGCCCAATCGACAACCTCATAATCGTTAACAATCCACAAGGTCACCTCCATTCCGAGTTCATGAGCGCGCTTGACGTATTCAGGATGGTTCATAAGCCCGTTCATATCGTATGAGATAGCATCGTAGCCGCGAGACTTGCAATAGTCGGGATCATGGACGAACACTCCCCCCTCTAAGAAAAGAACCTTGGCCTTGGGATCTACCCTATGGATTTCCTGGCAGGTCCAGTCGCTGAATGAAGTATATTCGACCTGGGACTCCATCCCCATCCTCCGCACCATATCCATCACATATTCAACAGCGAGGGTCTCCTTTTCAGGGGTCAGCTGTTTCTTGATTTCGCAGATAAGCTTAGTCTCAGGGCACTTTCGGCCTTGTTTCAGATACTCCTCAAGGGTCGGCATCTTCGATCCTCCGGGAAGGACGACAGCTCGTGCTTGGTCGTATGTTATTTTCTGGATGCTTAAGTCAAGTCCGGGAACGTTGGTGCCGTGGAATACGATGATTTTGTCGTCTTTAGTCACTTGAACATCGAATTCTGCACCGTAGATGCCAAGTTTCTGGTTATACTTTAAAGCGGGTATGGTATTCTCGTAATATTTGGTCTCAGGGTTGGTTGGAGTATTGAACCTCACTCCCCTATGACCTACAATCTTGATCTGCGCGCTGAGCGACAGCGCGCAGATCAGGAAAATGCAGATCGAAAAAAGTCTTTTCATGCTATTCGAATGATACTTCAAAGTATTTGATATCGCTCCAGCCGGTCTTGGTCATGACGGCTGACGATCCGTTAAGTCCGACAGCGCGGAGCCTCAGGTATGCCGTTGCATTGGAAAGAGCGCCTGGAAGAGGAAGAGTATAGGAAGCAATTCCGGCATCAACGGAAGCATCGCGCGTATAGGTATAGCGGACTGTCTTGTCGGTGGAATGGGTATCCTCGAAGTGGTACTTGTATTCAACCTCTGACACGGTGATGGACTTGGCGTCGGGAAATACGGCCCAGTTGTTCTTATCAAGAGAGTATTCAAGTATAAAATAACCGGCAGCAGCAGCCGCGCCGCCAAGAGATGCGGTAACCTTTACCTTCGTTCCGGCAGCGGCAGACTTGACGGGGATTACAAAGAGGAAGTAATCGTCCTTGGCAAGGCCCTGTATTTGGATTCCGGGATTTAAAGTATAACCGGAAACACCGTCAACCTTGACCTTTGATGTAACCGTACCACCGGCAGTAATAGGTTTTGCAGCAACGGCAGTAAGATACGCTTCCTTGAAATCGTCGCTTGAATAAGCAGTGGCAAGGACCATGTGGTCTGAAGCGTTGGTAGAGGCGCGAAGTGTCTCATCTTTACCATAGTTTGTCCAGCTCTTGTCGAAAGGTCCGCCGATCATATCGGTAAAATCTTTGCGGGTATATCCTGCCGCCCAGGGATTCCAGACTATGTAATTGGTATAAGGAATCACTTCGCTGACCCTGGCTTCGAGTTCCGATCCGACAGCGGCCTCACCAGCTTTGACTACGATAGTGACATGACCAAAAACCTCAGGTGTTCCGTTAACAGGGACGGAGACCTTTCCATTGCCCTTGGCGAATGAGTTATGGGTATATTTAGTTAACTCAATACCCTTGTTGGACTCGTTTTCGTATGTACTAGCCACTTCAACGGTGAACTCGACGCTCTCCTTGCCGTTTGAGCCGGTATAGGGAATTTCGATTTTGACATCAGATGCTTTACCTTTTTTGAATTCACCAATAATGGACGGGGTCCCGAACTGGAGTTTGCTGGGGGCTCCGCTTTGGGTAACTGTAACAGATACAGGCTCGAGCGATCCGCCCTTTACGGTAAACGAGGCGGTCCTGTCATCGCCATCATTCGCGGATACCTTTACGGCTATAGTGCCGTCGCCTTTTCCTTCCATAGGATTAACGGTAATCCATTCGGCTGCATTGGTTACAGCCCATGAGCAGTTCGCCGTAACGGCGATATTGTAAGTGTTCTCTTCAGAGGCTGCAGAAATTTCGTTCTTTGAAAGAGAGAACTCATCGGGAACAGGTTTGCTGCAGGCAGCAATAAGCACAGAAGCAGATGCCAATAATACCAGATACTTTTTCATAATGATTATTATTTAGTTTGATCGAAAGTGAAATCTTCCCAAGGGAGGTGAGCGTCCTTTCCGGAGTCAAGGACTTCGGCGGCATGCTTCAGCATGGGGAACAGACTCATGTCCGCTTTGCCGAGCTCTGCCTTGCGAGAAATAGCCTTATAGACGCGGCGTGAAACCAAAAGGCTTTCAAGGGTGACGCCGGCAAGGATCTCCATCGCCTCCTGGTATGTCTTGCCTTCGCCGAGGAGGATACCAATCTTGCGGGTCCTTCCGCCATAGACGGTGACGTAAAGGTCGCCTATACCGATATTCTCGCAATCACGGCTTGCGCCCTGCATTTCGAGCAGATAACGCATCTCCTTTACCGCTTGATAGAACGCTGCGGCCTGGCTGTTATAATGGAGGCCGGCATCGGGACCAAGGTCACGGTTCACAAGGCCTATGGTCATTGCAACGGCAAGGGCATAGCCGTTCTTGAGGGCGACGGCACTCTCAAGTCCTTCGACATCGTTGGTGGTGCTGATATGATAATAGTCCGTCTTCATGGCCTCTTTCATCATTTTGATGACTTCCGTCTGATAGCCGCAGAAAGCGACTTCTGTCTGATCATGAGCAACAAGTTCATAGCTTGTGCAAGGACCGCCGATAGCGCATATCTCACGGTTTATACCCTTTTTGAGGAGTTCCCGCTTCCAATACTCCGGATAGCTGATAAGGTCGCCGTTTTCAAGATTGATCAGGCCCTTTGTAACGCTGAGCACGGGAATCGAAGAATCAAGTTCGCTGAGAACATTCTCCAGAAACCAATCTACGCCGAATGAACTGACGCCGCAGATAATGAAATCAACACCTTTGATGGCCTCTTTCCATTCTTCGAACTGGTAATACTTTACGCCTTTCGGAAAGGGACGGCTAAATTTGAGATGCTGGCCGGTTTTATGGCACTCCTCAATAATCTCCCTGTCAAGTGGAGTCCCTACGAGACGAACATCGTGTCCGTTCTCCCTTGCAGGGAAAGCCAGAGCGGATCCCATCATTCCGGATCCGATGATTGCAATTGTTTTTATCATTTTCAGATATGATTAATCGAAATTTATATCGATAAACTTAATATCGCTCCATCCGGTTCCGGTTTGGAGTTCAAGTTTGCCGTTCAGTCCTGAAGCCCTGAGACGAACATACAGCGGACCGTTTATAGCGGAGGAAACGGTAGTTGTCAGCTTTATATATGCAGGATCGGCCGTGATGTCGCGGGAATAGACGTAACGCATAGCGCTGTTCGCTGCAAGATAATTGAAATGGTATGGATAATCCGTATTTTCGATGGTTACCTTATTAAGGCCGTCAAATGCCGTCCAGGACGAATTATCCACCGAATACTCGACTATGAATGCACAGGCTGCGCCGGTCGCGCCGCCAAGCGAAGATTCGAATGTAATCTTTCCGCCGGCAGGGATTGAGACCATGGGGATGTAAACGAAAACATAATCGTCTTTGACCATGCCCTGGACCTGATAACCCGGGTTGAACTGGTAACCGGCCAGCCCTCCAGGAGTCCCGGTGGGGCCTGAGGCTTGTCCAGCAGCAACGATAGGATTGGCGCACACCAGCGAAAGGTATGCATCCTCGCAGCCGGGAAGGGTCGTCGAAGTATAAAGAGCCTTGTGGTCTGTGCCTACGCCGGATTCAGTCTTATGGACTGCTTCGCTTGTCCAGCTATAATCGAAAGCGCTCCCCCTAAGGGTATTAAAATCGCTGCGGGTATAGCCGTTGGCCCAATTGTTCCAGCTGATATATTTGAGGTAAGTCATTTTTTCCAGCACCCTGGTTACGCAGGGCTCCAGCTTCTCACCGAAGGCCTCAAGGGTAATAGTCAAAGCTCCGAGAGCTGTCGGAACTCCGGTGACCGGAATACTCGCTACGCCGTCCCCGGCAGAGAATCCTGCACAAGAATAGGTCTGGGTCTCGAGCCCAGCCGATCCGACGCCGGAGAAGGAAAGGGTGAAAAGCACGTTTTCCGTTCCGATGGCGTTATAGTAAGGGACTTTGACAGAGAAGCCTGCATCGTCCTTGAAAGGTTTTGTTTCAATATAAGGATCGCCCAGTCTCATATCGCTCTTCAAGGCTTCCTGGATGATATTGATGATAACCGGATCATAACCGGAAGCGGCGATAGTCAGGGTTGCTGACCTTTCATTTCCTTCGTTCCGGAGGAATTCCAGAAGTATGTCATCCGTACCCTTACCGCTCAGCTTATTTATTGTAAACCAATTATAATCCTGTTCCGGGACAACCCTCCAGCTCGTATTCGAGTTTACGGCAATGGACGCGGAACCGCCTTCATAATCGACAGGATAGACAGTCTTCTCGACTATGAAACGGTCGAAGTCATTTGATTTCCCTTTAGAGCATCCGGCGGTGAGGAGAACCGCAAAAAACAATGGAATAATATGTTTCATGGTATCCTATTCTTTATCGTAACCCGCCGCCTTGATCTTGTTAATCGCAGCCTTGGGATAATTTACGAACATAGCCTTAAAATACTTGTTTTTGTAATATGGAATTGCCTTTTCAATAAGTTCTGTGGCTTCCGATTCTGCGGTCCCGCAGCACCAGATGCTTATCGGAACTGACGAACTGATATAATCGACGGGCGCGAATACCGCATTATCGGCGAATATAGCACTGCTCTTTACCTGGTGCCACATATTAGATTCAAAAGAATCAGGATTGAGAAGACCCGCGGTGGCGCTGGCCATGAAACCGACATTGCACTTTTTCTCCTTGAACATATCCGTTTGCTTGACCAAGCCAAAAAGGGTGTTGTTCTGAGGAATGATGAATTCGCAGAATTCGTAAGCATCACGAGCCTTGATTGCGTTATAAGCCGCGTTAATAGCATCAATCGTATAGGATAGATTGCCCCATGCTTTAGTATCGATCCAGATCTTCATTTTGTTGGGGTTTTTTTCGGGATCGCATAGATAATCGAGATAATCTTCCATAATCGGGATTTCCTCATTGTTCTTCAATTTCCCGGCGGCCCTGATCTCTTCGACGGTCTTCTCATAAGGAAGGAAACCGTTCACATGATTGTTTCCGTCAGGATGACATACAAGCGCCTTGCCGTCCTTGGTCGGAACGATATCGCATTCTGCAGCATAACAGCCGATGATTTTGGAGTATGTCAGCCCCTGGATACTGCATTCGGGAGCGCCGCTTTCTTTATAACCGCCCCTGTGAGAAACGACCTTGAAGTAATTCCCCTTAGGCTTGTTTATGGGATCAAGGTCGGTTCCGGGCTTGTTTTTGTCCGGATTATCCTTTATGCAAGAAAACGCCAGAAGGGATACTGCCGACAGGGCAAATAATAATAACTCTTTCATACTACTATTCTTCTGCAAAATTCACTTCAAGCACTTTAAGGTCAGTCCACTTAGCGGAACATGCGCCGGAGAGGTCATAGGTATATTTCAGGGCACGCAGCCTCAGATACAGATTTCCTTCGTCGATTTTGACCCCGGTCAGGGGGAATACGTACTTATGATACGTTTCGTCAGGATTTGTGGGATCATAGGATTTCCTTGTTCCTGTAGGAGCATTGACCGTAGATGACTTGTTATTCCAATAATGGGCCTTCCAAGAATCCGTACTATTGGTAAAATCTGAGGCGCCGGGCGCTTCGTTCCAGTCAGAGCCGTTGCCAGAATACTCGAGAATATAGAAACCCGGGCCCTTGGATGCCGTCGAGACGGCCGCCTCCACGCTAATCTTGGTGGTTTCTGAAATATACATAACCGGAATTGTTGCCAGCCAATAATCGCCTTCCACTAGTCCATAAACCTGCATTCCGGGATTGAATGTATAGCACTGGGTCTTATCGTTGAGCGTCGTGGTTACCGGACTCTTGATAACAGTTGTTATCCTGGCCTCAGTATTGCCGCTTGTGGTAAGAATATGGGGATCCGGATCGGCAAAATCCCAATGCATGCCCTTTTCGCTTTCGAGGGGCCCTGTGCCTGAAAAACCGGCATCGAAGAAATTCCACTTAGCCGGAAGACCTGACGGTTCAAGCACAACGACAGGAGCGACATACTCGGCGACTAATCCCTTGCAGCTACCGACATTCTTGCCATCGGCAAAAACGGTAACGTCGAAATCACCTTTAACCGTAGGTTTTCCGCTGATAGGAATGAACAGGGCGCCGCTTCCCGGAACGAAGTCCGAACTTGTAAATGAGGTAACGCTCAATCCTGTGGCGGCCGCTCCGGCCAAAACTGCAGAAAGCACTACGCTCTCGTCGCCGGCAGCATATTCATATTTAATCTTAATGCCGGTTGTGCTTTCTTTGTTCTGATAGAGCGAATCCGCAACTTCAACTCCAGTGAAGTGGAATTTGCAGCGATTCTGGTGAACTGTAACAGGGCAACGAGTACTCCCCTGGCAGATATAAATCGTCCCCTCACGGGAACCGCCCTTATTATATTCGACTGTGATTGTATAAAGTTGGAAATGGACTCCGTCTCCGGTTCCGTTCTCCGGGGAAACGCTCAACCAGTCGATACCGTTTGTGTCGATATGCCATTGGCCGAGCGCCATGATGTTCTGGTGGACGCTCTGGCTGAGGCAATCGACAGTAACACGGCTCTCTTCCCTGCTGACAAACGATGCGTCCTTGATGCAGGATGAGGACAGCAATATGGCGGAAATGGCTGAAAGTATTATTCTTGTCTTCATAATCGTAATATTTTTTACCATCCGGGATTCTGGCCCAAGTTCTTATTCTCAAGAAGCGCTTCGGCCGGTATCGGCCTCACGTATTTGTAATCGCTCCAGCTCCATGTTGCCGTCACTTTAGTTCCGGTCAGGATAATGCCGCTGGTCCCGTCGCTGAGTTTATTGCCGAGGTCTTTCGAAGCGGCATCGATAGGAAGCACCTTGAAACCGGTCTTCTCAGTTATTACGGCAGAGACGATTGTCTCGGCAATACCATCATTGTTAAGATCGAGAGGCGTCTCGATCGAAGGGATGTAAATACCCTGACGTTCCCGGACGAGGAGTTCTCCCTGGCGCCAGCGCATCAAGTCCTGGTAGCGGAACGATTCCATCGCGAGCTCAATCCCCCGTTCGCGCCTGACCTCAAGGACCTTGGGATCCGTAACCCGGCCCTGGAAATATGATACCATATAAGGATCTGCGGCAAGAGGATAAATACTCTTAACTCCGCTGCGTTCACGAAGAGGCTTTATCGTCTTGTTCCAGATATCTTCGGTGCATTCTCCCAGGACAGCCTTTGCCTCTGCATAGTTCAAAAGAACTTCTGCATATCTGATCAGAGGGACATCCGTCGCTGTCGCAGCCTGGTTTGAATCCTTTGACGCATCATCCAAGGTCCATTTCACCGGCTGGTATCCGCTTAGCGAGAAGGTGACGTCTGGAGCAAGGCTGGATGCTCCATGGTTACGGGTATAGCCGGGAGTACGGATGGTTTGTGAAAGACGATAATCGCGGTCCTTACATTCCTGGACGAATCCGACCTTGGAATTGTCGGGATACTTGGAAGTAAACGGAGTTCCGTCAACACATAGATAGGTATTGATAAACTGACGTGTAAATCCGCAGCCCGCTCCGGAAGTGAACCGCTTCGTAAAATAATTTTTGTCGTAATTGTTCGTGACGTTCAATGTAAGGTCATAGTCCCTTGCCCATATTATCTCGTTGATATACTGGCTGCAAGCATCCTCGCACGTAAAAATGTCGTGGTATTGGGTTTTGCGGTTGGCGGGAACATCAGTAATGGAGAACACTCCGCTGGAAATCAGTTCTTCGCATGCCTTGCAGCATTCCCTCAGATAGAACTCCGCTTCATCGGCCTTCCATGCCTCACCGGTGGAGGGATCAGTGGGGTGGTAGGTACGGAAAGTTCCCTCATACAGGCAGAAACGTGATTTGAAGGCCAGCGCAACGTATTTGTTGATATACCCGGCGCGATCCACGAAGGCCTTGTCTGTAAGGCAATGCGTACAGGCATAATCAAGATCCTCGAGAATATGCCGGCTCACCTCTTCACGATTCGTGCGCGGAGCATAGATGTCCTTAGGATTCTGGGGGTCCACAAGGTGGTCATACCATGGGACTGCCCCGAACAACTGGACTTTGTCAAGATAGAACATCGCCCTGAAAAAACGGCCTACCCCCTCATAGTGGTCTAGTATTTCAGGGGATGCCTTGGCCTTTCTCATATTGTCCAGGAAGTAGTTCACGTTGCGGAGCTTGCTCCAGTGGGTGGTACGCCAGTTGGAAGCGCTTTCCGCAGTATATGAGGCGGTATAATAGAGATTGGTTCCTTCCTGGAACATAATGTCGGTACCGATATCTCCGGTACTGAAATCGAGGATCAGAGTAGCGAACGAGCGGCCAAGCCCGTTGGTATAGAGTTTCAGGCTGGCTTCATTCGTAAAATATGTTTCGCTCTCGATCTTGTTGGGGTTCTCCTTGGTCAAGAAATCTTCGCAGGAGGATAGTACCATTACGATCCCCAATAGTATTGCCATGCTATTTTTTTTCATAACCATTAACTCCTAAAATGAAAGATTAACACCGAGGGTGAAAGATTTCATTACCGGATAAGTATTACCGTCCTGGGTCCCGTTGAAGTCAGAGTCATAGCTCAAGCCTTCCGGATCCAGATTCGGCGCATACTTGTGCAACGGCGTGAAACAGAAGAGATTCTCTCCGTTGAAAAAGATCTTCACGCTGCGGAACGTAGCGGCATCGCACCATTTCTGCGGCAGCGAATAATCGATCTGGAGATTCTTTAGGCGCACGAATGAAGCGTCCTGCATATACCGGTTGTTCGGCATTTCAAGCAGGTGGCCCCACGTATAATTGGAATTGGACTGCATGGTCGTAAGCTTCGGCCAGTAAGCAGTGTCGTAATTGAGACAGACAGTATTGTCCTCGTTCATCTTTGCCACATCAGGATTGCTTGTTGAGTGAATCGATGGTATGAAAGAGAAATACGGCCTTGCATATTTACCCCAGAAATAGCCGCAGTCGGCGCCAGGATACCACAAATGCTTCAGACAGCCCTGGAATAAGGCGGAGATTCCAATCCCTTTCCAGGCGACTGAAAAGTTCAATCCGAACCGGTATCTCATCTGGTTGTTTCCTATAACTGAAAGGTCGCCGGGGTTATTTGCGGTAAACTCACCATAATCGATGATTCCGCTATCATCAATGTCCTCGACCTTCAACTGGCCCGGTCGGGCGACCTTGTCATAGGACTGGAGGAAACCGGCCTGGATCGCGTGCCCGTTGATATCATCTTGGTCGCGGAATATTCCTTCGATCGTCCAGCCCCACATATCACCTATTTCCAGACCTTCATAATATTGGCTGGGATTACCGTGGTTCTGGAGAACGGCCGACCATGTTCCAAGCGACTTGGTATCGTTTCCGGCGAACTTGGTCACGAATGAACGGCTGTCCCAAAGGGCGCCCTTTATTCCATATTCAAGGGGACTTCCTCCAACCAACACCTGGTCTTTCCACTGGATGGCCAGTTCCCAGCCGCGGGTAAGGAGTTCAGCGTTGTTTCCCTTCGGAGCGGTGGCACCGTAAACTGCCGGAATAGTAGCGCTCATGGTATACATATCGGTAGTTTTCCGAACATAGACGTCTCCTGTGAAAGAAAGCCTGTTCTCGAACAAATCCAAATCGATTCCGGCATCATAAGTAGTAGCAGTCTCCCATGTCAGCGATACGGGAACTATGCTGCCTGCAGTTGAATATGATGCGAGGTTGCCGCTCAGCACATAGTTATCAGCCAGTTTTACCGACATGTCGGAAGTATAGAGATATGGAGCGACATTGCCGTTGCCTATCGAACCCGCTGAGAGACGTATCTTGGCGTTGCTGAGTACGGGTTTGGTCCAGGCCATCCAGGGCTCGTCCGACAGGCGCCAGCCTAATGAAGCGGACGGGAAAAAGCCCCACTTATGACTCGGGGGGAATTTGGATGAGCCATCGTACCTTGCGCTCGCCTCGAAAAGATATTTCCCCTTAAGGATATAGTTGATTCTAGCGAAAGCTCCGGCATAGGACCACGCGTTTCCTCCCTGCGTTACGGTCGAGTTCCCGTCCATCAGATTGAAAGATGTCTTGCCTTCAGTAGTGAATCCTGTTCTTGAAACGTCCAGAGTCTTATAATCCTGCCATTCAAGGTTCCATCCGGCAAGCACCGTGAGGGACTTGAGTTTATAGGTCGCATAGAGATTGGCAGATTGGTAAACCGTGTCGTAGTTAATCTCTTCCAGACGGTCACCGGCAGAAGCCGATTCATACATAAGCTCGCCTTCCCTCTTTGAATAAGCAACCGGGGTCTGTACCTGGATGCGGTTTTTCATAGTATAATTAATGGAATAGTCCCCTTTCACGGAAAGGACGTCCTTAATGATATCAATATCGGCTGCTACTTTTTCACGTACATATGTTACCTTGTCTGTGCGGTAGTTGTTTCCTTCGGCAAAAGCCGCCCAACCGGATATAGCAGCCGCGGTCGTCCATGTTCCATCCGGATTGTATGGGCCGGACTGGGGATAACAGGCATGTTGCATCCAGCGCTGGACGATTACCTGGTCGCGCGGAGTCGTCGGCTGGTAGTAATAACTGGAAGCTATGCTCATGTTGTTGGTAATTCTCATCCACGGCCTGATCTGGATGGATCCTTTCGCGCGCACATCGAATTTATGGTAGTTTTCGTTGCCGACGCTGTAAACGCCCTCCTGGCCAAAATAACGGCCTGAAACATAATAATCGGCCTTATCTGTTCCTCCGGACACGGAGACATTGTGCTCTGAAGACCAGCTAACGGGCTTATAGAATTCCTTGTACCAGTCAAAGTTATCGTAGTAGGCCCAACCGAAAGTATTGTGGCCTGTCAGGACGGATGCTTTCGAGAGAGTTGGATCGGCATTCCTGCGCTTGATCTCATTATATATTTCCTTGGTATAGGGAACGGTACCGTCAACGGCATCCGGAAGCGTCTGCTGACCTTGATAGTAGCCGTTGTAGCATGTTACCCACCAGTCGAACCATTCGCATGAATCGGTAATATTGTCAAAGATTACCGTCCTGCGGTTAGCAGTCAATGATCCGCTATAGTTGATGGATACCCGCCCCTTTTCGGGATTCTTCGTTGTGACCAGAATGACGCCGAAAGCTCCGCGGGCTCCGTAAACCGCTGTAGAGGAAGCATCCTTCAGCACGGAAACACTGGCGACATCCTGGGGATTGACGGAATTGATATCACCTTCAACACCGTCGATCAGAATCAACGAGGAACCTCCGGCGCCGATCGATGTTTCGCCGCGGATATTGAAACTGCCTGCCCTGGAGGGTTTACCATCAATGAATGTAACATTGAGTCCGGCAATCTGGCCCTGAAGTGAACGGCCGAGAGATGTCGCGGGACGATTAGAAATAACCTTTGAGTCGACCTGGTCGACCGCTCCGACAAGATCCCTCTTTTTCATAGTCGCATAGCCTACTACTACGGTTTCATCAAGTACGGTGGTATCATCTTCCAAAACCACATCAATTCGTGTCCTGCCGCTTACCGCTAAACTTACTGAATGGTATCCAAGACAGGAAATCTCCAGGATATCACCAGAAGAAGCAGAAATTGCCCATTCACCGTCTGTTCCGGTAATAGTGCCTGAATTTGTGCCTTTTACGACGATACCAGCGCCGGGAATCGGTTGTCCGTCAGAATCTCTGACCACACCCCGGACCACCTGCTGGGCCTGGGAGGCGAATCCAGAGCAGAATAACGCCAGAAGCGGCAAAATCAAATACTTCTTGAGAGACATATTGGTAATTGTTTAGTGTATGGTATAGCAAAAATATTCATTTTTTTATAATAAAAAAATACAGCCACAATTATTTTCATATTAAAAAAATTAATTTTCATCTTTCTTTCATAAAAAAATGATTATGTTTGCAACATGAAAAAAGTTGCACAACGTCAGAAACAGATTAAAGATCTGCTGAGCACCAAGGAATTCATTTCAGTCCAGACACTCGCTGAAACGCTACATGTTACAGGTGCAACAATCCGAAAGGATCTTCGCGAAATGGAGGCCAAATATGAGATTTTCAGGAACAACGGCAACGTATCCCTTCTCCGGCCGAGAATCATAGACAAAAATATCAACGAGAAAGTTTTCATCAACGCAGATAAAAAAAAATCTATCGGTGCGGCAGCCGCTGCGATGATCGGTAAAAACGACGCAATCCTTATTACTTCAGGCTCTACCATCGATGCCATGGCCCGCCAGATAGAAGCTGACGGTTCACTAAGCGTTGTAACGACCTCCATCGGAGTCGCACTTGCCCTGAGTCAGAAAACGGGAATCGACGTTATGATACTCGGCGGGCACGTAGTACGCAATTCCTTGTCTGTAAGGGACGGCTATTCCATTATCGGGCTCCAGAACGTCAGCTGTACCAAGTTGTTCTTCAGTTGTGACGGACTCGATATTAATAACGGTGTGATAACCGCATTTGTGGATGAAGCCAGGATGACCTCAGCGATGATGAAAGCAGCCACCAGAAAAATTCTGCTGGCCGACTCTTCAAAATTCGGAAAGACCGGAATCGGCAAGATATGCGACATCAAGGACGTGGACACCCTTGTCACCGACTCCGGAATTCCCTGGACCGTCCGCCAACAATTCGAAAAGGCCGGCGTTCACGTAGTTATCGCAAACGAGTAAAAAAAGCCCTTGATCAAGAAGCTTTGAGAGAAAGCAACCCTTTCCGAGCTCGAAAAGGCAGTCGTTTTAGCGCTTCTTGGAGCCTTTCTTTTTGACTTGGCTCTTGAGGTGGTCGACATTGATGACGGTCTTGACCGGGGCCTCCCAGAATACTGAATAATAGAACTGGTCCCACTGACCGGCGTCCCAAACCTGCACAAGTTCCTCAATCTTGGCGTCCTTGCCCTTGGGGTCGTAGCGGGTCTTGAGGTCCTGCGAGAAGAGCTTGGCCACGATCTGCCAGAAATTGGCGGCAAATCCGCTCTCGTACTCCTTGATGATGGTGTAGGCGCTCATGCCGCACTCGCGGTCAACCAGGCGCATCAGCAGCAGGCCCTGCGAGGTGGTCATATTCTTGATATCAGCCGTAAACAGGCTCAGGAGCTCTTTTTCTACCTGGTTGATGTACTGGGTGCGCTGGCTGCGCTTGGTGGCGTCGGCGGCGATTGTGCTGTCCACCTGGGCCATCAGCTTGCGGCCCACCAGGGCATAGGGATAGATCTTGTTGAAATTATAAACGAGACGGTACTCCCGGCGCCAGTCACCGCTCTTTTTGAACCCGCGGCCCCGGGGGAACACCCATATAGGATCGATTGTATCGAAGAATGTAGTATCGCCGTCGTGCACCTCATAGTACATAGGATAGCCTTTCGGCGCCTTTATAGTCTGGGCGGCGGCACCCGCGCAGAGAGCCGCAAAAGCGAATACTATGGCTACAATTTTTTTCACGCCACAAAGATAAACAAATTCCGAGCCAATGTATATTTATGTTATTATTATATATATAATTGGTAAAAATTCTTATATTTGTAGGCTGCCACATAAGCTTTGAATAAGAAATGACCAACAAACGCGACTTGACCTTCGCCCAAATGTTCAACCTGAGCTTCGGCTTTTTCGGGGTTCAGATTGCCTACGCGCTGCAGAGCGCCAATATCAGCCGTATCTTCGCCACCCTTGGCGCCGATCCGCACCAGCTGAGTTTTTTCTGGATTCTGCCTCCACTCATGGGCATGATAGTCCAGCCGCTCATCGGCAAATGGTCGGACAGCACCTGGACCCGCATGGGCAGGCGCAAGCCTTATCTGCTTGTGGGAGCTATTGTGGCCGTGCTGGTGATGCTCCTGCTTCCCAAGGCCGGAAGCCTCAACCTTTCCACCGCTTATCTGTTCCTTGGCCTGAACTCCGCAATGTGGTTCGGCCTCTTCTCCCTCATCTTCCTTGACACATCCATCAACGTGGCAATGCAGCCCTTCAAGATGATGGTTGGAGACCTCGTGAACGAAAAGCAGAAGGCCACCGCCTACAGCATCCAGAGCTTCCTGTGCAACGCCGGTTCGCTTGTGGGCTATCTCTTCCCCATATTCTTTACCTGGATAGGCATCGCAAACACCGCACCCGAGGGCGTAGTGCCCGACAGCGTCATCTACAGCTTCTGGTGCGGCGCCGCCATACTCATCGTATGCGTCCTCTACACCTTCATGAAGGTCAAGGAGATGCCGCCCAAGGAGTATGCGGAGTTCCACGGTATCGACACATCCAAGACCGAAGAGAAGAAATCGGAAGGCCTGCTGAAGCTCTTGGTCAAGGCCCCCAAGACCTTCTGGACCGTGGGCCTCGTGCAGTTCTTCTGCTGGGCCGCCTTCCTGTATATGTGGACTTACACCAACGGAGCCATAGCCCATAACTGCTGGGGCACATCCGACACCGCGTCGGCAGCTTACCAGGCCGCCGGCAACTGGGTGGGCGTGCTCTTCGCCGTACAGGCCGTGGGTTCCATCCTGTGGGCCCTCGTCATCCCCCGCTTCAAGAACCTCAAGCTCGCCTACGTGGTGAGCCTGCTCGCGGGAGCCGCCGGATTTGCGTCGGTGATGTTCATCCACAACCAGTACCTGCTGTTTGTCAGCTACTTCCTCATCGGATTCGCCTGGGCGGCAATGCTCGCCCTGCCTTTCACCTTCCTGACCAACGCCCTGGAGGGCAATCCCTACATGGGCAGCTATCTGGGCCTGTTCAACTGCACCATCTGCCTGCCGCAGATCGTGGCGGCGGCCACCGGCGGTGCGGTTATCAGCCTGGTGGGCGGAAGCCAGGGGGCCATGCTCCTGCTAGCAGGAGTGTTCCTGGTGCTGGGAGCTTGCAGCGTAGCTTTAGTCAAAACCAAACAAACCAAATAATAACACATTCAATGAAAAGAGTTCTAAGTATTGTTTTCCTTCTCCTGGGCGCAGCCTGGGCCGCAATGGCTCAGGGCTACCAGATCAAGGGTGTCGTCGAGGATGCCCTGGGTCCGGTAATAGGCGCTACGGTTTTGGAGAAAGACACCACCACGGGCACTTCTACAGGCCTTGACGGCGAATTTATCCTCACCGTTTCAAGCCCCGACGCCATTGTGGAGGTGAGTTGTATAGGCTACTCCACCCGCTCTTTCAAGGCCTCCGAGATCCCTGCCAGCATCTTGCTTGCAGAAGACAGCGAGTTCCTTGACGACGTGGTGGTCATAGGCTACGGCTCCCAGTCCAAGAAGGAAGTTACCGGAAGCGTATCATCGCTCAAACCGGACGACTTCAACAAGGGCGGCGTGGCCAACCCCATGGGTCTGCTCCAGGGTAAGGTTGCCGGTCTTAACGTTATCAAGAACGGCGGCGACGACCCTGCACAGAACAGCTACAACGTGCAGCTCCGAGGCGTAGGTTCGCTCAACGGTTCCACCGAGCCCCTGTACGTCATCGACGGCGTTCCGGGTGGCAACCTCTCGTCGGTACAGCCTTCGGATATCGAATCCATCGACATCCTCAAGGACGGTTCGGCGGCTGCTATCTACGGTACCCGCGCCAATGCGGGCGTTATTCTGATCACCACCCGCCGCGGCCACAAGGACGGAGCGTTCAGCGCCGAGTACAACGGTGGCGCCAGCGTAGGTTTCATCACCAACGTCCCCCGCGTGCTTACAGCTACCGAGTACCGTGAGCATATGGTCAAGCACGGACTGGGCTCCGACTTCGGCGCCGACACCGACTGGGTGAAGGCCATTTCGCGCAACCCCGTCTCGCACAACCACACCCTGTCGCTCACCGGCGGCACCCAGAATTTCAACTACCGCGCTTCGGTGGGTTACCGCAACCTCCAGGGTGTTGCCAAGAAGTCCGACTTCGACGAGATTTCGGGCCGCTTTGCAGCCGACCAGAAGGCGTTCAAGGACAAACTCAACATCTCCTACGACTTCTCCTACCAGAGGGCCAATAAGAACTGGGCCAATTACGACAACTTCAACCAGGCCATCCGTTCCAACCCCACCATGCCCATCCGTTCCGACGATGAAAAATATGTCAAGTACGGCGGTTATTACGAGTCTGACAACTTCTACACCCGTAACCCGGTGTCCGACATCGACCAGACCACCAACCAGCAGAAAGACCAGAACATCATCGGTTCGGTACGTGCTACCCTCAACATCCTGCCCGGCCTCAAGTTCACCACCGCTTACTCCATCCAGGAGAGCTCCTCCTGGAACGGCAAGTACCAGATGAGCACCCTTCGCGAGGTGTCGGGCCGCGACGGTGTGGCTACCCAGAGCTACGGCTCCAACACCCAGCAGGTCGTGGAAAACACCCTCAACTACATGGGCAGCGCAGGAAAGCACAACTACCAGTTCCTGCTCGGCCAGAGCTACCAGACCAACGTAAGCCAGGGCTTCAACGTCAAGAACACCCTCTTCCCCCTGGACGGGATTACCTTTAACAATCTCGGACTCGGCGAGGGCAAGCTTTCCGGAAAGGACGACGAGTCCACAATGGGCAGCTACAAGTACAAAGACAAGCTTGCTTCGTTCTTCATCAGAGGCATGTACAACTATGCCGGAAAGTATTTCCTGAGCGCCAGCGCCCGTCTGGAGGGCAGCTCCAAGTTCGGCTCCAAGGCCAACCCGGTGCTGGGTCCCTGGGGTCTCTTCCCTGCAGTATCGGCCAGCTGGATCATATCCGAAGAAGACTGGATGAAAGACATCGCCTGGCTCGATGAGCTCAAGCTCCGCGCCGGTTACGGTGTGACCGGTAACATGCCCGGCAGTTCCTATCTCTACCTCATGCTCGTAGGTCCCGGCGGCGACTATGTGTTCTCCGACGGCAAGTTCATCCTGCCCTGGGGTCCCCAGACCAACGTAAACGAGTATATCCGTTGGGAGGAGAAGAGAGAGACCAACGTCGGTGTTGACTTCTCGCTCTTCGAGGGCCGCCTCACCGGCTCCCTGGACGGATACTTCCGCAACACCACCAACCTCCTCTACGAGTACGACGTGCCCCTCACCGGCGGCAACGTATCCGCCAAGAAGTGGGATAACTACGGACAGATCCACAACTACGGCGTAGAGTTCATGCTCAACGGCATCATCATGCAGAAGAAAGACTTCGAGTGGTCGGCAGGCCTCAACCTTGCCTGGAACCGCAACAGGGTGGTGCGCATTACCGGCGAGCAGTACGGCAACTACGACGCCGACGGCAAACTTATCGCCAGCTACCAGAACACCGGTTTCATCTCTTCCGGCGACGGCGAGACCGGCAACTACGTGATGAGGCTCGTGGAAGGACAGCCCGTGGGCAACTTCTACGGTTACAAGTACGTGGGTGTCCAGGACACCGGTGTATGGGTGTTCAAGACCCCCGCAGGCGGTTATACCACCAGCCCGACCGACGCCGACCGCGTGGTGCTGGGCAACGCATTCCCCCTGCTCACCGGAGGTTTCTACACTTCTGTCAAATGGAAGAACTTCGACGCCGCCCTTAACTTCCGCGGCCAGATCGGAGGACTCATCTTCAACGAGACCCGCTACTTCTACGAGAACACCCGCGGTACCGAGAACGTGCTGTTGAGCTCGTTCAGCGGCGATGCCGCCAAGCTGACCAACTGGATCAACAACCAGGAGATCACCAAAGCTTCGCTCCGCCAGTTCTCCGACTTCTACCTTGAGGACGCTTCATACCTCAAGCTCAACGACCTTACCATCGGCTGGACCCCCAAGCTGGGCGGCGCCATTGCCGAGTATGTGCACAGCTGCAGGGTGTTTGTCAACGCGCAGAACCTCTTCACGCTCACGGGCTACAAGGGCCACGACCCTTCGACCGTGTCGATGTCGGGGCTTTCTCCCGGATTTGACGGACGTTCCTACTATCCTACCCAAAGGACCTTCTCCCTGGGCGTAAACCTTAACTTCTAGTGATTAAGCGTATGAAAAAGATTTATACTGTCATAATCGCCGCCGCCGGCCTGCTCGCCGCGGCCTGCACCGACCTTTCTCCGGAAGTCTATACCGACGTACGCAAGGAAGATTATTTTAAGACACCCGCCCAGTTCTCGACCCTCATCGCCAACGCTTACTCGCAGCTTGCGGGTGAATACGGCTACATCTACCGCGAGGGCTTCTGGAGCCTTCAGGAATACACTTCCGACGAGGTTGTGGTACCTACCCGCGGCACCGACTGGTACGATGCCGGCGTGCCCATCGCAATGCACTCCCACACCTGGGGCAGCAACACGCGCGACATTAACAACGGCTGGAGCTTCGCCTATGGCGGCGTTACCAAGTGCAACACCGTTATCGACAATATCCACACCATCGCCGGCGAAGATGAAAGCACCTGGTCCGACGCCGCCAAGGCCGGACTGGCCGAGGCCAAGATACTCAGGGCTTTCTACCACCTCCTGGCAATGGACACATACGGCAACGTGCACATCGACGACGGCAACCGCGCCATCAAGCAGTACACCCGCAAAGAAGTGTTCGACTGGATCGAGGGCGAGCTTCTCGAGAACCTCGAAAAGGTTGACAACGACGTCCGCTACGGCTCGATGACAAGGCCGGTTGCCTATATGATCCTTGCCAAGATGTATCTCAACTCCGAGGTTTACACAGGCAAGCCCCGCTGGGCCGACGCCGAAAAGTACTGCGACCTTATCATCAACGGAGGCTATTACACTCTTAACACCGACTACTTCGACGCGTTCAAGATCAGCAACACCTCCAACAAAGAGATCATCTTCCCTATCGTATTCGACGGTGTATATGCCAACGGCAACATGTTCCACCTCATGACCCAGCACTACGCGATGCGTGCCGCCTTCGAGTTCACCACCGACTGCTGGAACGGCCCCTGCACCCTCGAGTCATTCTACAACAAGTACGCCGACAAAGACAAGCGCAAGGCCCAGTGGTTCGTCGGACCCGTGTACGATACCGTGACCGACTGGAACACCATTATCTACCACCGCGAAAACTGGACCGGCAAGATAGTGGAATGGGACCACGCCGATTCTCACTTCAAGGTGATAATCGACCCCAAGGTCACCACCATCCAGGATCCTACCGCAGCCAACTCCTGCGAGGGCGCCCGCTTTGTCAAGTTCGAGTTCGCCAACGGCATCGCCCATCACGCCGACTCCGACTTCCCTATCTACCGTTACGCCGATGTACTGCTCATGAAGGCTGAGGCCCGCATGAGGCAGAACGGCGGCAAGGCCGATGAGGAGGCGCTGGAGTGCGTCAACAAAGTCCACACCCGTGCAGGGCTTCCCGCCTACACCGCCGACCAGCTCACCCTCCAGGAGCTGCTTGACGAGCGCGGACGCGAGCTCGCTTGGGAAGGCCACCGCCGCGACGACCAGATCCGCTTCGGCACCTACGGAAGCAGCTGGGAGTTCAAGAATCCCAGCGACGAAAACCATCGACTGTTCCCTATCCCCGACTGGGTACGCGACGGAGCTCCCGGCGTGTACACCCAGAACCCCGGGTATTAATAGCATAACATACACAACACCATTTACTAATTCAATCAAAAAAAATGAAAAAAATCTTCAGTTTTCTTAGCATTGCCGCAATGGCATTAGCTATTGTAGGATGCAAACAGAAGGAACCGGTAGGCCCCGATGTGAATAAAATCACCGAGGACGGTTTCTATGTGGTTGGCGAGGCTACCGGGATTTCCGAGGTAACCGCCGACCTTACCATGGCCAACGGTATCAACGAGGCTGACAACCAGAGCGCCCGCGACGGTATGTTCGAGAAGTACATCGTGCTTCAGGGCGGCAAGGAATTCACCCTCGCTTACGTGAGCGGCGGCAAGCAGACAGCTTACGGCGCCGAGCTCACCGAGTTCAAGGCCGACCTTACCGACGCACTGTATGCCGACAACCCTGCCGACGCAGTGTTCAAGGGCAAACTCGTGGTCGGTGACTCCGCACCCAAGATGAAGGTCAGCAAGACCGGTCTGTATCACATTGTTCTCGACCTCAACAAGAACAATGACATCGAGAATGCACAGATCGTTCTCTGCCCCGTTACCCTGGGTGTGCGCGGCGGTATGAACAGCTGGGGCTTCACTCCTCTCGAGGCTACCGAGGCTTCCAACGAAGGCATCACCTTTACCCTCTCCGGACAGGAGCTGGCAAAGGCCGGTGAGTTCAAGTTCGCTTACAACAGCGCATGGAAGATCACCCTCGGCCAGAGCGCCGACGGAACCAAGCAGGTCAAAGCCAACACCAACCTCGGCAAGGACTGCAAGCCCGGCGGAGACAACATCGTGGTGGAAGACGGTGCAGGCAAGTACAAGATTACCCTTAACTACAAGCTCGCTGCAGGCGATATCGCCAATTCCTTCAAGTACAATGTAGAACTCGAGTCCGCATCCGCTGCTCCCGAGACCATGTACATGATTGGCGCACAGTTCGGCGACTGGAAGTGGGAAGATGCCGGAGTCGTCGAGCTCATCCCTGTATGGGGCAAGGCAGGCGAATTCTGGTGCACCCGCTACTTCGAGGCCGACAAGGGCTTCAAGTTCTGCGCAACCAAGGCATGGAACGGTGACTTCACCGGTGCCGGCACCGTTGGCTACACTATCAACGACGGCAACTGCTGGGTCCCCGAGAACGGTTTCTACACCGTTTATGTTGACGGCAACGAGAACGCAGTCGAGATCAGCCCCGCTGAGGTTTACGGTATCGGCGCCGCATTCTCCAACCCTGCAGAGTGGGACTTCGACAAGGCTCCCAAGTTCGTTGCAGACGGTGACAAGCTCACTATCCCCGTCATCGCAGAAGAGGAAATGCGTATGGGTGTCAAAGTTCAGCCTACAACCGCCAAGGAAGGCATCACCGGAAACGGCTGGTACGATTGGTGGAAGACCGAATTCATCTTCTTCGACGGCAAGATCGCTTACCGCGGCGCCGGCAACGACCAGGATAGAGTTAAGGGACAGGCCGGCAAGACCCTCGTCCTCGACTTCAATGCAGGCACTGCAGAGTACGTCGACGGTGCAGGCCCTGTGGGCGGCACCACCATCACCAACGCAGACGAACTCATCGCCTTCCTTGAAAATCCCGAGGGAGACGCAAGCCTTGAGGCGGATATCGACCTCACCGGAAAGACCTTTGCAGCCGACACCCTCAGGGGCGACTTCGACGGAAAGGGTCACACCGTGACTTACAACGCAACCGCAGAACCCACCGATGTCAACGTCGGTCTGTTTAAGGTCGTGGACGGAACCGTCAAGAACCTCAAGGTAGCGGGCAGCATCGAAACCAGGGCGGCTAACGCCGGCGGTGTTGCCGGTAGCGCAGCCGACGGAGCAGTATTCGAGAACTGCGAGAGCTCTGTTGAGATCAGCGGTCCTATGCAGGCCAGCTACCGTCTCGGCGGTATCGTTGGTCTTGGCGGAAAGAACGTCACCCTCAAGAACTGCATCAACAACGGTAAGATCGGCAACACCGTTCCCAATATGGGCAACGGTAACGCCATCCAGCTTGGCGGTATCATCGGCCACCTTGAGGAGACCGGCGTCGTAGATGGCTGCACCAACAACGGCGAGCTTTACTTCGAAGCAAAGGGTACCCCCCGTATAGGCGGTATGTGCGGTTACTTCAACAAACTCGTAGAAGGTGCTTTCGTCAACTGTACCAACAATGGTAATATCAGGGTTGCAACCAACGCCGAAAGCGGCTACAATTACGTAGGAGGCATCACCGGATACTACGGTACTCCCAACGACGCCAGCCATGTGCTCTACAATAACTGCGTCAACACCGGCAACATCACCTTCAGCGCCGGCGTAGCCAAGACTAACTACCGTGTCGGCGGCATCATGTGCCACTGCGGCGGTACCGCGGTGAATCTTGAGAAGCCTCTCTCCGTTGAAGTCCTCAACTGCTCCAACAGTGGTAATATTACCATTGACGGCAGTGGTTCCAAGACCCATGTCGGAGGTGTCATCGGCTTTACCGAGACCTCAACTTGCATTATCACCTGCGACGGTTGCACCAACACCGGTTCCATCAGCGGAGCCAACGGCAAGGGCACCATCGGCGGTATCCATGGCTATTCCTGCAATCCTAACTCCACCTTTACCAACTTCACCATCGGCAAGGATGTCGTCCTGACATCTGCAGCAGGTGGCAGATTAGGTCTGGCAATAGGTGCAGGTTACGTTGGAGAGGAAACCAACCTCAAAACTGATCTCACCGGCAAGGTCAAGGGCGGCAAGATCGTTGCCGGCGAAACCACCACCGAGGCAACTGCCGAGAACTACAAAGACATGCTTGCTGGAGCAGGCTTTGTCGGTTCTGTCGACGGAGTAACCTTCGGCGAATAATATTCTTTGGTAGCAGGGGCCTGACCGTCCCTGCTGCTCCTATCCATATTGCTTATTATGAGAAAGTTTGTACTCCCCGCCCTGGCCGTACTGGCTATGCTCTTTTGGTCCTGTACGCCGAGCAGTCCCGACTCGCGGCCGCTGCCAAGCTCCGACAAGCTCTCCGGCATAACATATCAGCTCAATGTGTACAGCTTCGCCGACTCGGACGGTGACGGCTGGGGAGACCTTCGCGGCGTTACTCAGCATCTTGACTATCTGGATGCCCTTGGCGCCACCGCCCTGTGGCTCTCGCCCGTCCAGACGGCGGCATCGTACCACAACTACGATGTCCTGGACTACAGCACCATCAACCCGCACCTGGGCACGGAGGCAGACTTTAAAGAACTCATCGACAAGGCCCGCGAGTACAACATCGACATTTATATGGACTACGTGCTCAACCACTCCGGACGGGGGGAATGGTTCAACAGCGCATTATCGTCCAAAGACAGCCCCTACCGCAGCTTCTACGTGCTTTCCGATAACTGGCAGGCCGACGTGGCGGCCGGAAAGGTAGACAATTTTGCCGGTGCTACCAACCCGGGCATGGGCTCCTGGCACAGCGCGGCTTCAGGCGACCTGGGCTACAAAGGGCGCCTGCACTTCAAGCTTGACTGGAAAGCCAAGACCATAACGGTAACCAAGACCACCGCAACCGTGCAGAGTTCCAACCCCTCCGCCTCCCTATGGCTCTGGATAGGCAGCGCAGGACTGGTGGGCTTGTATCCTACAGGTGCCGATAATCACGAAATCACTATCGACGTCGATACCGACTGGGGCTTCCTCGTGCGGTCTTCCAGCACGTCTTGGGATGGCGGCACCAAATGGGGCAGCGCAAGCGGGGCTGTCAAGTTCGGAGAGCCGCTCAAGCTCGACAATACCGTGGCGGCCGACATAACCTTCGGCGGCAGCAACATCTGGTACTTTGCCAGTTTCGACGCCTCGATGCCCGACCTTAACTATGGTCCTTATGCCAAAGCATCGGAATCACCCGCCTTCAAGGCCCTCGCCGAAAGCGCCGACAAATGGATAAAGATGGGCGTGAACGGCCTGAGGCTCGATGCAGTTTTGTGGATTTACCAGCAGCAGGCCGAAGCCAACGCGAGTTTCCTTAAACAATGGTACGACCACTGCAACGCTACTTACAAAGCGCGTGGCGGCAAGGGCGACATCTACATGGTTGGTGAGGCCTGGGAAGAGACAAGCAAGATTGCTTCGTACTACAAAGGGCTCCCGTCGCTGTTCAATTTCAGCTACTGGTGGACGCTCAAAGACCGCATAAACCGCGGCTCCGGCAAGGACTTCGCGCGTACGGTGCTGTGGTTCCGCAGCCAGTACAGACAGTATCGTCCCGACTTTATCGACGCCATCAAACTCTCCAACCACGACGAAGACCGCGCCGGGAACGACCTGGGCAAGAGCCTTCCCAAAATGAAACTTGCCGGCGCCGTGCTGCTCACTTCGCCCGGAAAGCCCTTCATCTACCAGGGCGAGGAGCTCGGATACTGGGGCGGCAAGAACAACGGGGACGAATTCGTCCGTTCGCCTATCAGATGGACTACCGAGGGAAGCGTGGCGGCCAAGGCCCTGAACGGCAAGGTCGATTACAATATGCTCACCGGCAGCATGTCGGTGGAGTTCCAGGAAAAGAACGACGACTCTATTCTCAAAGTTTACCGCCGCTTCGCCCGCGCCCGCAACACCAACAAGGCCCTCTCTCTCGGAGAAATGGCTGAAGTGAGCTGCAACTCCGACGAACTGGCGGTATGGACTATGACTTATGAAGGGCAGAGCGTTCTTGTGGTTCACAACTTCCGCAACACTCCCGCCAAGGCGGTGTTCACGGACTATAAACTCACCAAATGCCTTGTCTCCAACGGCGAATACAGCGCCGCTAAAGACGGAACTTTAAGCCTGGGGCCTTTCTCCTCGGTTGTTTTTGAGCAATAATCAGTTAGTTTATGTTTAGAAGGTTGGTTACCAAAAAGTTGTGGCTGCTTCTCCCGGTAGCCCTGATGCTTACCGGCTGTCCCGCCAAGGTAAATCCTACGCCAACGCCCTCGGAAACCGCTTTCTCCCTCAGCCCGACCGCGGTTACCCTCGAAGCTTCTGGAGGCAGTTTTACTGTAAAAGTAAACTGCCCTACCACCTATAAACTAAGCAGCAAGCCCGACTGGGTGAAAGACAATACCACGGCAGGGAGCGGCAACGTGCACTCATTCTCCGTAGGCGCCAACCCAGAATACGAAGCCAGAAAAGGAGTCCTGGTGTTCTGCGACGACATAGGTACCTGCCTCCCGGTAATGGTCACCCAAAAAGCCAGTGCAGCCGGAACCATCCTGTAATGAAATAAATATACATATGAAAAAACTCTTATTTGCAGCCGCAGCACTGCTCACCCTCGTTTGCTGCACCCCCAAGGCTCCGGTACATCCCGACTGGACCTACGATTCCGTAGTTTACGAAGTCAACATACGCCAGTTCAGCCCCGAGGGCACTTTCAAGGGCGTGGAGGCACAACTCGCACGCTTGGAGGAACTTGGTGTGGACGTTCTCTGGCTAATGCCAATGTACAAGATCGGCGAAGTGGAGCGCAAGGGAACCCTCGGCTCTTATTACGCCATATCCGATTACTGCGAGGTCAATCCCGAGTTCGGTACAATGGATGATTTCCAGAGCCTGCTCGACTCGGCCCACGAATACGGATTCAAGGTAATCCTGGACTGGGTTGCCAACCAAACGGCGCCTGACCACGTGTGGATGACAGGCCGCCCCGCCGATTTCTACGAGAGAGACTCTCTGGGCAATGCAATTTGGGAATACGACTGGACCGACACGCGCAGCCTCAACTACGAGAACGAGGCGGTATGGGCGGCGCAGGACAGCTGCATGCGCTTCTGGCTCGACAAGGGAGTGGACGGCTTCCGGTGCGACGCAGCCGGTGAAATGCCCGCCAAGTTCTGGCAGAGCGTGCTGCCCGGCATCAATCGCGATTATCCGCAGGCCTATCTTCTTGCCGAGGCCGAGAAGCCCGAACTGTGCGATCCCGCCCAGACTTTCGACGCCACCTACGCCTGGGAGCTACATCACCTGATGAACGAAATCGCCCAGGGAAAGAAAACCATCGGTGACCTTAAGGATTACATAGCCCGCGACGAGGTCAATACCCCAAAGACTGCATTCCGCCTGACCTTCACGTCCAACCACGACGAGAACTCCTGGTCCGGCACCGAATTCGAGCGCATGGGCGACGCCGCCAAGGTAATGGCACTGCTTTGCTTCACCCTACCCAAGAGCCAGCCCCTCATCTACACCGGCCAGGAAATAGGCCTCGACCGCAGGCTCGAATTCTTCGAGAAAGATCCTATCACCGATTGGTCCGACAACGAGTGGACCGACTTCTGGCACAGCCTGGTTCTGCTCAAGCATAACAATCCCGCTCTTGCCGCAGGCGAGAAAGGCGGCCGCTTCGAATACATAGCCGATGTGCCCGAGGGAGTTTTTGCATTCCGCCGCGTTGCCAAGAAGAATACCGTTTCCGTTTGGACCAACCTCACTCCCGATGCCATCGAACTCCCCGACGGACGCACCCTCGGCCCCTGGGGTTACGATGTAACAACCAACTAAGTACTTTACGATGAGAGTTTTAACAAACATATTAACAGGAGCGGCAGGGGCGCTGTTGGTCCTGTCCTGCTGCGCCAAGACGGAAGCTCCCGTCATAAATGACGCCATCACCATCAGCAGCCCGGACGGACAGCTGACAGCCTCCGTGGGCATAAGCGCCAAGGGCGAGCCCTGCTACAAACTGGAAAGGGCCGGAGCAGAGGTAATCAAGCCCTCACGCCTCGGGTTCGGACTGGTCAAAGGGTCGAACAATGTCGAAGAGGACATGGTGATCAAAAACAATCGCCGGGGGCTGAAATACACCGGTGAGAGCGACCTCTGCACGGGATTCTCGATTATCGGCTCCCAAACCGCAAGCCTCGACGAAACCTGGCAGCCGGTATGGGGTGAGGAACGCGACATTCGCAACAACTACAACGAACTGCTCGTTCTCTTAGGGCGCGAAGACGGGGTGAAGATGAATGTGCGCCTGCGCCTGTACGACGACGGACTCGGCTTCCGCTACGAGTTCCCCCAGGACAACAAGCTCCGCTATTTTAACGTGGCTGAGGAACTTACCGAATTTGCCATGGGCGGCGACCACACCGCCTGGTGGATCAGCGGCGATTACGACACACAGGAGTTCAACTACAGCCGCACACGCCTGAGCGGCATCCGGGCGCGCTCGGAAAGCATGCGCCTTGCCAATGCATCAACAACAGGGTTTTCGCCCACCGGAGTGCAGACAGCCCTGCAGATGAAAACCGATGACGGGCTGTACATCAACCTGCACGAGGCCGCTGTGGTCAACTACCCCACAGCCAACCTCGACCTTGACGACAAGGCAATGGTGTTCCACATCCACCTTACTCCCGACGCCGAAGGGATAGGGGCACGCCTCCAGGCACCCTGCACAAGCCCCTGGCGCACTGTAATGGTGGTTGACGACGCCCGCAAAGTGCTGGCTTCCAGGCTCATACTCAACCTCAACGAGCCTTGCGCACTGGAAGATGTGAGCTGGATTCATCCGGTCAAGTATATGGGAGTATGGTGGGAGATGATATCGGGACGCAGCGAGTGGAGCTACACCTATGACGTGCCTTCGGTACAGCTCGGCGTGACCGACTACAAAGCCCTCAAGCCCCACGGCAGGCACGGAGCCAACAACGAGAACGTGCGCGCCTACATCGACTTTGCCGCGGCAAACGGCTTCGACGCCCTGCTTATAGAGGGCTGGAACGAAGGCTGGGAAGATTGGTTCGGCTGCCAGAAAGACTACGTGTTCGACTTTGTAACCCCCTACCCCGACTTTGACCTGCCCGCTCTCAACAAATACGCTCACAGCAAGGGCATACGCCTTGTGATGCACCACGAAACATCTTCATCGACAGTCAATTACGAGCGCCACATGGAAGCCGCATATTCGCTTATGAACCGCTACGGCTACGATGCCGTAAAGAGCGGCTACGTGGGCAACATTATCCCCTACGGCGAGCATCACTACAGCCAGGCCTTGATTAACCATTATCTGTACGCCCTCAAGCAGGCGGCCGGGCACCACATCATGGTCAACGCCCACGAGGCGGTACGCCCCACCGGACTATGCCGCACCTGGCCCAACCTCATAGGCAACGAGAGCGCTATGGGCACCGAATACCGCGCCCACATCAATCCCGGGCACACTTCCATCCTGCCGTTCACCCGTCTCCAGGGTGGCCCTATGGACTACACGCCCGGCATTTTCGAGCAGGACATGTCTATCACCGCTCCCGGGCAGACCGGAAAGATGCGGCACACGATTGCCAACCAGCTGGGCCTGTACGTCACTTTCTACTCGCCCCTGCAGATGGCTGCCGACCTGCCTTGCAACTACGAGCGCTTCCCCGACGCGTTCCAGTTCATCAAGGACGTAGCCGTCGATTGGGAAAAGAGCATCTACCTTGAAGCCGAGCCCGGCGAATACATAGTGACAGCCCGAAAGCCCCGCCTTGAGACCCTCAACAAGGCTGCTGCAGGTGTAGCAAGCCTGTCTGACGGCAAGAAAGACATGCTTTCCGGAGCCGCCCGCTTTGTGTACGCCCTGCCCGAAGGAGCAACGGCAAAGAAGCTTAAGGGAGCCAAGGCCCATGATGTATGGTATGTAGGAGGAGTTTGCGGCGAGGCCGCCCACGAGAGCGAAATAGCCCTTGACTTCCTTACTCCGGGCCTGCGCTACGAGGCAACGCTCTACGCCGACGCTCCCGATGCCGACTACGAGAGCGCTCCTCAGGCCTATACCGTCAGCCGCAGCGAGGTAAGCTCATCCGACACCATCAAGGTCAAAATGGCCCGCGGCGGCGGATTCGCCCTCAGTTTAAGGTCTTTATAGAATTACACCCGCAGCACGCGGCTGCGTCGAATACTTGTTTTGCGAAGGTTCGTTGTGTGTATACTATTGGAATCTACCGATAATTAGTTTATTTTTGTAAACTAATAAGTTTTTCAACCTATGTTTATTTTCAATTCTTCCATCGGCAAGAAGT